>JACCDG010733838.1_pt1 | contig 45319 bp, 9 predicted proteins | sample 7442471 | NCBI WGS metagenome assembly JACCDG01 (sample SAMN15323444, study PRJNA562643) | freshwater metagenome | isolation source: river surface water | place: USA:Blue River Watershed | collected 2017-08-17
ACTCCGCCGGCCCCGAAATCCGCTGCCCCGTCGCGGCGTTCGGCGGCGAGCGCGATCCGCTGGTCAGCGCCGCCGACCTCGCGGACTGGCGCTCACTCGTCGCCGGCTCGCTCACGACGCGAATGTTTCCCGGAGACCACTTCTTTCTCCAGGCCGACCCCGCCGGCGCCGCCCGCGCCAGCCAGGATTTTCTGCTCTCAGTCAGCTAGCTGACCCTGTCCACGAGGACGGGGCGTCGCCGCAGATGGCCATTCCAACGGCCGTCCGTTTCCGGCGCCCTCCCGGCCGTCGTTTCATTCAAGGGTAAGCACCGTCTCCGGATCGCTCCCTTCGACTGCCACGCAAGCGCTGCACTGCTCCGCCACCGGCAGCGTGATGAGCGTCCAGCGCTGACTCGGTTCCTCCTCCCCCTGCCATCGTACGACACGTGGCCGGGAGGCAGCGGGATCCGCTTCCACCGCGAATCCTTCGAGGGGAAACGCCCCCAGCCCGAGCCCGCGGGCCTTGAGCAGCGCTTCCTTTCGGGTCCAGATCGCGAAAAACATCGCAGCTCGCTCCGCCGCCGACGCGCCCGCCAACGCCGCGCGCTCTTCCGGCGCGAACGCTCGCTCCGCCAAGACCGCGTACTCAAGGTCGCGCCACGCCTCGACGTCGATCCCCACCCGGCGCTCCCACGCGAGCGCGAGGAAAACCCAGTCCCCGCTGTGGCTCACGTTGAACTGCCACGAGGCCCGTCCGGCCGCGAGAGCGGGCTTGCCGTTCGGGCCAGAGATCAATGGCACCGCGCCTGGCGCACAGCCCAGCCGCTCGCCGAGGACGCGCCGGAGCGTGCGCCGACCGAGAACAAAGCGCGCGACGTCCGCCGGCTGCCGGAATCGTGCGGCACGTGCCTGCTCCTCGGGGGGCAGGTCCGCCGTCCAGACGGCGATCGTCGTGGGATCGCGCTCGAGGCGCAGGCGCCAGACGTGCACCGGCACGGTCCGTGCAGCGTCCCGGGAGCGGAACCCGGGGTCACTCACGCCGAGCCGGCCGCGTCCATCTGCCGACGCAGGCTGAGGGGTCGCATGTCCGTCCACACGGTCTTGATGTACTCGAGGCACTCGGGCTTCAGGCCGGTCTTCCCGGCCTCACGCCAACCCGCCGGCAGCGCCTTGTAGGCCGGCCAGATCGAGTACTGCTCCTCGCCGTTCACCACCACGTGGTAGGTCGTCGTATCTTCGGTGTCGTTGCTCATTGGAAAATCAGGGATTCGAATCTGAAAGCGTTGTGGGTTTGGCGTCAGCGGCGCACGCGCGCCACATAGGCGGCGATCGCATCGGCCGCCGCCGGGGCGCCGCCGGCCGCACGAGAGGCCTCGCGGAGCGCGCCGGCACGCACGCGCATCGCCGGCTCAGTCACCGTGCGCTCGATCGCGGCGCCCAGCGTCTCGGTCGTGACGCGCGCCGGCTCCAGCATCACGCCGGCTCCCTGCGACTCGAGATGCGCCGAGAGGATCTCTTGCTCGTAGGTCTGCGGCACCGCCACCATCGGCACGCCGAACCATGCGCCTTCGCGGAGTCCACCGCCGGCCCCGTGCGTCACGAATGCCGCCGCCCGCTCGAGGAGTTGCAGCTGCGGTGCTGTTCCGGGCGCGAAGACGATCACGTTGCCGGGAATCTCGCCGAGCTGCTCCGGCTCGATCCCGGGGCTGAGCACGAGCACGACCTGCCAGTCGCGCTTCGCCACCGCCTCAAGGAGGCTACGAAAGAACGCCAGCCCAGGGTTGTGGATCGTGCCAAACGACACGTACACCAGCGGCCGACCATCCAGCCGCGCGAACGAGAAGTCGGTCGGCCGCTCGCGCGCCGCCGTGCACACGCCCACGAATGCATACTCCGGACCAAACGCGTCAGCGTAGGGCTGAAGGGCACGCGGGAGGTGCACGAGGTTCAGAGGCTGCCGGTTGGTGAAGGTGTCGACGAAGTTGATCGGCCGGGGCAGGCCGTAACGCACCGCGAGATCGCGGCGCCAGTCCCGGAAGAGCTTCAGGCCAGCGCTGGCCTCCGCGATCCACGCGCGGCGCTGGGGGCGGAGCCGCGGGCAGGCATGGAAGGTCTGCGGGGTGAAGCCAGCGGTCGCCACCGAGGCCACCGCGGGCACGCCCAGCGCGTGCGCCAGAATCCGGCCCCAGAGGCAGAGGGAGTCGTGCACGATGTAGTCCGGCTGCTCCGCCCGGACGCGTTCCAAAAGCGCCGGGACCCACTCGCTCGCGCACCACGTGAGCACGGGGCCAAGGTAGTACTGGTTCGCTCCGCCCGGGCCGGGATAGGGCGCGATCGGCGGATAGGCGTGGAACGTCGCGCCCCGGGACTCGATCTCCGCTTGGAAGGGCGGCACCTCAAAGTACGCGACCTGATCACCTCGACGCACGAGCTCGCTGACCAGCCCGAGGGTCGGGATGACGTGACCCGGCGCGGAAACGTTGAGGAAGACCGCTTTCATCAGTCGATCAGGATCTCGCGTTCACCGAAGAGTCGCTCCGCCTTGAGGCCATGGGCCCGGCACTCGGCGACGAGCTGGTTCGACGCCTTGATCGGGTTCGACTCCTCCGTGTACTTGATGCTCATCACGTAGTTCAGCCAGGGTTCCTGGCCCATCGCGTAGACGTACGCCTCCTTGCAGCTGAAGCGGCGCACGATGTCGATGCCGCGCTCGTAGTTCGAGCCCGCCAGACGGCGCGAGTGGTCCATCTTGCGGTCCAGGGGCTTCGTCAGCAGCGGTCCGTACATCCACGAGAGGGGAGCACCATCGCACTCCATGCCAAGGAAAAGTACGTCGACGTTACCCGTGATTTTCTGCGTGTACTCGTAGAGCTTTGGTTCGATGTTGCACGAGTCGGCCGCGAACATCAGGCGGTGGCCGTGGAGGTCGACGAGGAATGCGCTCTTCGTCCGGATCGCGAGATCCGCGTGCTCGCCGAAGAACGGCAGGCCCGTGATCCGTCCCACTGGGGTCTGGATCGTCTCGAATTCCTCAATCGAGAGAACGCTCTTAAAACCGACCGCCTCCAGCATCATCTTCAGCGACGGATCTTGGATCGCACCGTTGCCGTTGCGGGGCACGACGACGTGCTTCACGCGTCCGCGCAGCTGCAGCATGGTCTCGAACAGGATGTGATCCTGGTGATTGTGCGTGATCAGGACGTAGTCGATCGTCTCGGGCAGATCCTCGTAGGTGAACCGCGCGATCTCGTGGTCGTAGGTGTAACTCAGCACCGGATCGAGCAGGACCGAGGTGCCGCCGGCCTCCACCAGAATGCACGCATGCCCGAAGTACCGCCAGCGAACGCCCTTGCCCGTGTAGGGTTCGTAGCGGCGCGGAGCCTCGGACGTGAACATTTTCGCAAAGGATTCCCGATCCTCCGCGGCCACACCCAGCTTGTCGGCAATCGCTTCGACTGATCCGGCCTTCCACTTCATGGCAAAGAGCTCGTCAATGACCGGACTCTCGAAGGGGATCTGGATGTGCACATCCCCGGGCGTCCGCAGGCGCGGCGTGCTGAGGATGAACGGTCGGTCATCGCTGCTGATCAGCGAAAGCATCAGGCTCTGCCGACTCGCATCGTAGTACTTGCTCCGATACAAAAGGGGCTCAATCAACCGGAAGGACGGCTGGTTGTTCATGTCGTACACCAGCTCGACGTACCCCTTCAGGATCTCCGGCACCTTCGCGTAGAGCGGCTCGAGCGAGAAGCCCTTCGCTTCAACGCGGAGCACCTGGTCAAGCTGCTTGATCGCCTCCGTGAACGCGATCATCTGGCCTTGGTCGCGCTTGGTCTTGTCGATCAGCGCCTGGATCTCATCGACGCGCTTCCCGTCATAGTCAATGAAGGGACCGCCGAGCATCGCAGGGTTCTTCACCGCCGCAGCATGCACCTGCGGCGCCTGCACGTACGACTGCATGATCTTGAGGTGCCGGTCGACGATGTTCATCGCCGCCGTCGCGGGCGAGATCAGGTGCGACCAGGCATACCAGGATTCGACCAGGGGTTCGACCTGGACGTTTTGCCGGAGATAGAGGGCGTTGGACATAAGCAGGATGCAGGTTGATGAAGAAATCTCAGGGCGTTTCCGCGGCGTCAAGGAGGTCGCCGATGCACGCCGCCAGCGCGGCGACATGGGGCGGGCGGAGCATGCTGTTGTGGTCTCCGTCCGCGTCGACGACGGCCACGGTTCCCGCGGCCAGCGCCGCCCAGCCGGCGCTCGGGTCCGCCGTGGTCTCCGCGGCCAGACCCGGGGTCCGGACGAGGGTGAGCCCGCGAGCAAGTGAACCGGGTCGATACTCCAGCAGCGCGTGGAGGTTGGCCTGATAGACGGCCACGAGCCCGGCGATCATGGCCACATCCGCACCGGGGGGAGCAATGCCGGCCTCGCGGGCACGTTCGAGGAAGAAGCGTAGGCGCTCGTCCGCGGAACGGGACTCCAGATCCGACGCGGGAAGGCTGAAGGGCACGCCGAAGTGCGCACCGATCTGGTGCGCCATGAACTCCAACGCCTCCACGTCCGAAGGTTCGTGATCGATCATCGCTCGCGCCCGGTCGGGCGCGAGGTGATCCAGCAGAATCAGCGCGCCCACCTGCCCGCCCGACTCCGCCTCGAGCTGACGTGCCATTTCAAACGCCACGCTCGCGCCGAACGAATGTCCACCGAGGTGATAAGGGCCGTGAGGGAAGCGCTCGCGGATCGCCTTCACGTACGCCGCCGCCATCTCCTCCACCGAGCGGAGGGGCGCCGTCGCGCCGTCGAGGCCGGGAGCCTGCAGCGCATGGAAGGGTCGATCCGCCGGAAAACGCGCCGCAAGGTCGAAGTACGAGAGCACCGATCCACCGCCGGGATGCACGCAGAAGAAGGGTGTCTTCGCACCCTCCGGCTTCAGCGCAACCACGGGGGAGAAGGCCGCATCACCCTGCCCCGACTCGATCGCCGCGGCCATCGCCTCGACCGTACCATGCTCGAAGAGGAGGTTGAGCGAAACGCGCGCCCCAAGCCGACTCTCCACCTCAGCCAGCAGACGGGTCGCGAGAAGCGAATGTCCACCCAGCTCGAAGAAGAGATCCTTCACGCCGACGTGAGCGACGCCGAGGACATCCTGCCAGATGCTCACCAAACGGGCTTCCAGCGGGGTCCGGGGACCGAGTCCACCTGCGAGCGCACCCGCGACCGAGTCGGGGTCCGGCAGCGCGCGGCGGTTGACCTTGCCGTTGCGCCCGAGCGGCAGCTCCGGGAGCCGCACGAAGACGGCCGGTACCATGTAGGCCGGCAGACGCCCGCCGAGGAACTCGCGCAGCTCCGCCGGCGTCGGCGGTTCATCCGCGTCGCTCGTAAAGTAGGCCACGAGCTGCTTGTCCGCCCCGGTCCCGCGCACCTGCGCCACGGCATCCCGGATGGCGTGCTGCTGGCGCAGCGCCGCCTCGATCTCCCCGAGCTCAATGCGGAATCCACGGAGCTTCACCTGCTGATCGAGGCGACCGAGGAACTCAATCGTGCCGTCCGAAAGCCAACGCGCGCGGTCACCGGTGCGGTACACCGACGCTCCTTCGAGGCGTGAAACCGGATCGGTCACGAAACGCTCCGCCGTCGCCTCCGGCTGCCGGAAGTAGCCACGGGCCAAACCAGAGCCACCCGTCACCAACTCGCCGGGCACTCCGACCGGGACGGGTTCGCCGCGGCGATCGACGATCAAGACACGGGTCCCGTTCACCGGACGCCCGATCGGCACACTGGTGCCGAGGGCTTCGGCCGCCGTGACGGTATGGCACGTGGTGAAGACGGTGTTTTCGGTGGGTCCGTAGCCGTTGATGATGCGGAGACCGGGATACGCCGCCGCGAGCTTGCGGACGTGCGCGACCGAGAGCGCGTCACCGCCGGCGAGTACCTGACCCAGCCCCGCCAGGTCAGCGATCTGGTGGTCGATCAGCTGATGGAAAAGTCCAGCCGTGAACCACGCGATGCTCACCTGGGAAGTCCGCACGGCGGCTCCCAGCTCCGCCAGAGACAGAGCACCCGGAGGCGCGATCCAGAGCTGCGCACCGTTCAGCAGGGGGAGCCAAATCTCCAAGACCGAGGCATCGAAAGAGAGGGGCGCGAACTGCAGCACGCGATCCTTCGGCGCGATCGCTACGAAGTTCGGTTCCGTGACCAAGCGCTGCACCGCACGGTGCGGCACCGCCACCCCCTTGGGCACCCCAGTGGAACCCGAAGTGTGCATGACGTAGAGCAGGCTCTCCGGTCCACCCGCCGACGGTGGATTGAGCGACGACTCGCCGGCAAAGAGCGCCTCGCCCGCATCCACCGAGAGCGCGTAGAACATACCCGAGGGCAGCCGATCCGACAGGTGGTCCTGCAGCAGGATCGCCGCCGGCTGGGCCTCGTCGATCAGCTGCGTGAGTCGATCGATCGGATCATCCGGATTCAGCGGCAGGAAGAAGCCCCCGGCTTTCGCCACCGCCAGCATCGCCATGACGGCCTCCGGCGAGCGTTCCATCAGGAGTCCGACCGGGGTTTCTGCAGCGATGCCGAGGCCGCGTAGATGCCACGCGAGACGATTCGCGCGGGCATTCAGTTCGTCGTAGGTCCAGACCACGTCGCCCTGGCTGACCGCCACGTCGGCGCCGTGACGCGCCGCCACCGCCTCGAAGCGCGATGCGATCGTGATCGCCGGCGCCGCCAGACGGGCAGCGTCATTCCACTGCTCGAGGCGACGGCGCACCTCCGCCGGAGCCTGCAGAGGTAGCGCATCGAGGGCCGTGCTCGGCGCCCGGCCAGCCGCCTCCACCAAGGTCGCCAGGTGGCGCCCAAACCGGGCGACCGTGTCGGGGGTAAACAGGTCGGTGCTGAACTCCCACGCTCCCGCCACGCCCTCCGGCGTCTCTTGGAGGAGAAGCATGAGCTCAAACTTCGAAATCTCCACCGGCAGCGGTTCCTCCGCGATCGCGAGGTCATCCAGCCGGAACTCGGCCGGTGGAAGATTCAGGAGCACGAGCGCAACCTGAAACAGGGGAGTGCGGCTGAGGTCACGGCGGGGGGCCACGGCCTCCACCACCGCCTCGAACGGCACCTCCTGATGTGCGTAGGCGTCGAGGCAGGTCCGCCGCGACTGCACCACAAGATCCGCAAAGGTGGGCGTGCCTGCCGTGTCCTGCCTGAGGGCAAGAGTATTGACGAAGAAGCCAACCAGCGGCTCCAGCTCGCGGCGCTGGCGATTCGCCACGCTGGTTCCGATCACGAGATCGTCCTGACCCGTTTCCCGGCGCAGCCATGCGGTGAAGGCCGCGAGCAGCACCATGAACAGCGTGGCACCGTGCTCGCGCGCGATTTCATTGAGCGCGTCAGTCGCACTCTGCGACAAGGCGAAGGGTACGCGCGCACCCCGGCCGCTGAGCACGGCTGGACGCGCGTGATCGGTCGGGAGCTCGAGCTGGGGGGCTTCCGCCAGCGCGGTCCTCCAGAAGGTGAGTTTCTCCGCGAGCACTTGATCCCGCAGCCAGCCGCGCTGCCAGCGAGCATAGTCCGCATACTGCAGCGCCGGCGGCGACAGCTCCGGCGGCCGACCCCTGCGCGCCGCCCGATAAAGCTCCGCGAGTTCCCGCACCGCGACGCTGATCGACCAGCCGTCCGAAACGATGTGATGCGTCGCAATCAGGAGCCGCCATTCGTCGTCGTCCGTACGATAGAGCGCGGCGCGCAGGAAGGGCCCGGAGGCGAAATCGAAGGGCGCCGCCGCACGCCTCGTCGCCCGGGCCTGCACCGCTGCCGATCGCTCCGCCGCCGGCAACGCACGGAGGTCCTCTTCGGCGAGCACCACCGGGGCCGCCGGCAACGCGCGCTGCTGCCCCTTGCCCGCCACATCCGCGAACACCGTCCGCAACGCGGCATGCCGCGCGACCAAACCGTCGAGCGCACGTCCGAGCGCTCCCGCGTCGAGCCGCCCGCGCAGGCGCAGCAGCGCCGAGACGTGGTAGGTGATCTGGCCCGGCACCAACTGCTCGAGGAACCAGAGGCGCTCCTGCGAAAAGCTCAGCGGCGCCCACTGGGTCTCATCACCACGCACAATCGCTGGCTGCGTCGATGCCTCCGTCCGTCCGTCCGCCAATCGCGGGGCCAGGCCCGCAATCGTCGGGCGCTCAAACACCGTGGCCAACGCGAGGTCCACGCCCGCCACCGCGCGGACACGCGCCACCAATTGCGCCGCCAGCAACGAGTGTCCGCCCAGTGCAAAGAAGTCATCGTCCATGCCGACGCGCGAGACGCCGAGCAGGTCGGTCCAAATCGCCGCAAGCATCTCCTCTTCAGGGCTGCGCGGGGCGACGTACGCCGACCCAAGCGGCTCCGGCTCCTCCACCGGGATCGGCAGGGCGCGCCGGTCCACCTTGCCGTTAACAGTCAGGGGGAGGCGCTCAAGCAGCACGAAGGACGCCGGAATCATGTACTCGGGCACACGCCCTTTCAGGTGCTCCCGGAGCCGGGGCACCAGCTTGCGCGCCAGCTTCGCCTGCAGAGGCTGATTCGTGAGCACCACGCCGCCGCGCGTCTCCGCCGCCCGCTCCTCCGTCGCCGTCCGGGCCGGAGCAAGGCCTCCAGTCTGCCGCGCGAGGACGTCACGGAACTCCGCCACGGTGCCGACGCCTCCACCGCTTTCGATCCATGCGAGCACCTGAAGGTCGCGGGCGAGGGATTCCGCGACGGGGGCCGAGAGAACGAAGCCCGATCGCGCCAACGACTCGTTCGTGGACCGGGGTGTCCCGACGTGCAAGATGACGTCGTAGCGGAACTTCGTCAGTTCGTTCACGCAGGAGCCGACTCGCACGCGGAATTCGACTCCGGTCAGCGCGGGCTCCTTCTCGACCAAGGCGCGGAAGAATCCGGGGTCGACCACGAGTTCCTCCTCGCGCGCGAGACCACGCTGCACGCGAGTCGCCAGCTCCGCGCGCGTCACGTCACCTGCCGCGCGATGAAATTGTACCGAGGCGTGATACACCGGGAGAAGGGCGAGGCTGCGAACATCGCCCACGAACACGCGCCCACCGGGTGCGGTCGCCGCAATCGCGCCGCGCACGACGCGTTCAAGGTGCTCCGGCCCGGAGAAGTACTGGATCACCGAGTTGATCACGGTGAGGTCGTACGAGGCCGGCGCAATGTCGCGGAAGTCTCCGGCCTCCGCCTGACGCGCGCGTACCGAGGCGAGTCCGCGCTCGGCGGCGACCCGACGAACGGTCTCGACCGCGGCGGCCGACAAATCGAGTCCGAGGTACTCCGTGCAATCCGGCGCGAGCGAGAAGAGGATCATGCCGGAGCCCGATCCGATCTCAAGGACCCGCCGCGGCGCGCCTTCGCGCAGCTGCGCCACCGTATCATCGAGCCACTCGCGGATCTCCGCCGCCGTCATCGGTTCCCCGTCGTAGCTGCTGTTCCACCCGATGATGTTGAACGTGGGGTCATCCCCCACCCCAGGCTGACGGTAGTTCTCCTCGAACATCAGGCGCCACTGGTCAACATGCTCGTGCTGCCAGCGCTCCTGCTCTGCACCGGGCTGCGCGGCCTCGGTGGCCGCCGCGACGTACGCGACGAGGCGAGCGTCACCCGGCCGGTCCTCGCGCAGGATGACCGATGTTTCCCTGACGGCGGGATGCAAGGCCAGCGCCGCCTCGATTTCCCCCGGCTCCACCCGATACCCGCGCAACTTCAACTGGTCGTCACAGCGGCCGAGGAACTCGAGCACCCCATCAGCACGGCGGACCACCCGGTCGCCCGTGCGGTACATGCGCGCGCCCGCCAGCGGCGAGTAGGGATCGGGACGGAAACGATCCGCCGAAAGGTCGGGACGGAAACGGTAACCGCGAGCAACCCCCGCGCCACCAATCCACAACTCGCCCGGCGCGCCGTTCGGGACGGGCTCCAGGGCCGCGTCGAGCACGTAGAGTCGCGTGTTCGCGATGGGGCGCCCAATCGGGATGACTTCACCGTCGAGATCCGCATCGGTGACCTCATGGACGCAGCAGCCGACCACCGTCTCAGTCGGGCCGTACTCGTTGATCAAGCGCGTCTCCGGCGCATGCCGCCGCCAAAAGGCCACGTGCGCCGGCAGGAGTTGCTCTCCGCCGATCACGAAGCAACGCGCGCGACCCCGGGCTTCGGAGGCAGGAAACAGGTCGTTGAGGAGGTGGAGGTGCGCCGGCGTGACCTTCACCGGCGAGGCTTCGTGTCCGGCCCGGAGCGTGCGGGCCAGTCCTTCCGGACCCGCGGCTTCGCGCACGATGTCAATCGGGCATCCGGCCAGCAGCGGGGGAAAGAGGCTTGTCACCGTCAGGTCGAAGGCGATCGAGGAATGCAGCGGAGCGCCGTGACCTGCGGCGACATCATAGGCCTCCACTGCCCAACGGAGGTAGTTGATCAGGCCGGCATGCGTGATCTCACTGCCCTTCGGGCGCCCGGTGGAGCCCGAGGTATAGATGACATAGGCGAGGCTCTCGGGCCGGATCGCGGCCGCGGGTCGGGCGTTCTCTTTCGCGACCGCCGGGGACAGCGATTCCAGGTCGATCCAGAGCGCCTCGGGCGCCCCAGAGGGTCGGGCTCGGCCGAGCACCCATGCGGCACGGCTATCGTCGAGCATGTAGCGGAGGCGCTCCACCGGATTCGCCGGGTCGAGCGGCAGGTAGGCAGCTCCGGTTTCCAACACGCCAAGGATCGCCGCCACGAGCTCCGGGCTGCGGTCGAGCCACACCGCCACCAGGCTCTCCGGGCCCACGCCGCGGCGCTGAAGTTCCGCCGCGATGCTCCGGGCCCGCGCGTCGAGCTCCGCCACCGTCCACGTCGTCTCTCCATCCCGCACCGCGATCGCGGCGGGCACCGAGGCCACACGGTCGCGCCAAAGATCGACCACCGTGCCGGCTGGCCAACGGCGCCGGGTGGCGTCGTCCAAATCGAGCAGTGCCGCCCGCTCCGCAGCGGAAAGCATGGGAAGCAGCGCGAGGGGGACGTCCGGCGCCGCGAGCGCCGAGGTCAGCAGAGTCTGCCAGTGCTCGGCCAGCCGGGCCATCGTCTCGGCGCGGAAGAGTCGTCGATCGTAGGCGAGCGTGCCCGCAAATGCGCCGTCCCGTTCACTGAGGAAGACCTCAAGGTCGAAGCGCGCGGTCTGGTCATCATCCAGCCGAGCGACGGTCAGACCAGGCAACGAGAGCGCACCGCCCGGAGCATTCTGGAAGGCCAGGGCCACTTGGAACAGGGGATGACGATTCGCCCGTCGCACCGGCTTGAGCTCGTCGACGATCTGCTGAAAGGGAATCTCACTGAACTCGTGCGCCGCGAGCATCCGCTGCCGCACCGAGCGCACCAGCGCGCGGAAACCGGATTTACCATCCACCGGGGTCCGGACCACGAGCAGGTTCACGAAGAAGCCGATCAGGTTCTCGACCTCCGACGGCGTTCGATTCGCGGAGGGCATGCCGACCGCGATATCCGTCTCGCCGGTGTACCGCGCGAGAAGCGCGTGCAGGCTCGCCGTCGCCACCATCGCCGGGGTCGCGCCCTCCGCCTCCGCCAGCGAGCGCAGGGCTTTGGTCAACGCGGGCGGCCACGCGAAGGCCACACGCCCGCCCTCGATCGGTCCCGCCACCGCTGGTCGGCGGAAATCCGTCGGGAGCTCCGTCTCCGGCAAACCCGCCAGCTCGCGGCACCACCAGTCGAGACCGGTCCTGACCTGCTCCTTGCCGAGCCGCGCGCGCTGCCACGCCGCATAGTCGCCGTAGCTGATCGGCAGCGGCGCCAGCGTGGTCTCGCGTCCGGTGCACTGCGCCGCGTAACACTCCCCCAGTTCCCGCGCAAAAACACCGATCGACCAGCCATCACCAATGATGTGATGCAACGCGATGATGAGGACATGGCGCTCGGGGGAACGGCGCAGGAGCGCCGCCCGGAAAAGTGGTCCACGGCGCAGGTCGAACACGCGCTGGGTCTCCTCAGCCACGCGACGCGTCACCGCGTCGTCATCCGGCACGTCCTCCGCCGCGAGCGTGAACGCCGCCCGCGGAGCGACGCGCTGGCGCAACTCCTCGCCTTCCACCGCGAAGGTGGTCCGGAGCACGGCATGGCGGTCCACCACCGCGGAGATCGCCCGCGACAGCGCCGGGACGTCCAAGCGACCGTCGAGAGCGAGGGCCGCCGACATGTTCATCGCCGTCGACTCCGGCTCCATCTGCTGCAGCAACCAAAGCCGCTCCTGCTGGAACGACGTAGGCACGGACGCGCCTTCCGCCAGGCGTGGAATCGTGGTCTCCACGCGCTCGATTCCCTCCTCCGCCAGCAACTGGGCAAGCAGGGCGAGTTCTTGATCGGCAGGGTCAGGCTTCATCACGGGGGAGCGAAATCGGTCGCGAGGATTCAGGAGTTCGAGCCGCGGCGCTGCGCCAGCAGACGCGCCCGGTCCTCCGGGCTGAGCGCGCGCACTTGCAGCCAGACCTGCGCCGTGCGCCGGGCCCGTCCGGGCGCGGGCTCCGCCGCGACCAAGGCCCGGGCGATGCGCTCCGGGGTCGCGGTCTCGAAGAAGACGCGCAGGGGCAACTCGATCTGGAAAACCTGCCGGAGCCGCGCGAGCACTTGGGCGGCGAGCAGGGAATGGCCGCCAAGGTCGAAGAAGTTGTCGCTCGCTCCCACGCGCTCGACACCGAGGATCTCCTGCATCAGCGCCGCCACCGCCTTCTCCACGTCATCGCGGGGCGCCACGAAATCCACCGTTGAGGCATCCGTCCCCGGAGCCGGCAGCGCCCGACGGTCGAGCTTGCCGTTCGGGGTCAGCGGGAGCTGCGGCAGGACGACGAACGCCGTCGGGACCATGTAGTCGGGCAGACGTTCACGGAGCGCGGCACGGAGGGCCACGAGGTCTGGAGCGGAACCGGCGACGAGGTAGCCGACGAGACGCTTGTCCCCGGGACGATCCTCACGCAAGGCCACCGCCGCACCCGTCACTCCGGGACATTGCCGCAACGCCGTCTCGATCTCCGCGAGTTCGATGCGGAAGCCACGCAATTTCACCTGCTGGTCGATGCGGCCGAGGAATTCGAGCTCGCCTGCCGCAGTACGCCGCACGAGGTCTCCGGTCGCGTAGAGACGAGAACCCGGGACCCCGAAAGGATCCGGCACGAACCGCTCCGCGGTCAGGTCCGCGCGTCCGAGGTAGCCGCGCGCCAAGCCGTCGCCGCCGAGAAAGAGCTGTCCGGCCACGCCGATCGGGACGGGGTTCAAACCGGCATCCAGGATGCGTACGATCGTGTGCGCGATCGGCGCACCGACAAACGCCGCTTCGGCGGCCGCGGTGATGCGACGCGTCGTCGACCAGATCGTGGTCTCCGTGGGTCCATAAAGGTTCCATAGTTCACAGCCCCGCTCGAGCAGCGCCGCCGCGAGATCGCCGGGCATGGCTTCGCCACCGCACCACGCCTGCATCGTGACCTGCGGACGCCACTCGGCCGCCAGCAGAAGGCGCCAGGTCGCGGGCGTGGCCTGCAGGATCGTGGCGCCACTCCGAGCCAGCGCCGCGCTGAGCCGCGAAGCGTCCGCCGCAGTCTCGCGAGAGGCGAGCGCCAGCCGTGCCCCCGTCACCAGCGGAAGGAAAAGCTCCAGACCGGCGATGTCGAACGAGAGCGTCGTGACCGCAAGGAGGACGTCCTTCTCCGTGATGCCGGGCGAGGCCGCGAAGTGGCTGAGGAAGTTCGCCAGGGCTCCATGCGTGACCTGCACGCCCTTCGGCCGACCGGTCGAACCGGAGGTGAAGATGACGTAGGCCAACTCGTCCGGGTGGCTCTTGTGAGAGCCGGAGTGGGCGGGCGATGCCGCGATCACCGCGGCTTCGGCGTCGACCAGCACGCGTTGGATGCCTGCCGAGAAGAGTCCGGGACGGTCGTTTTGCGACCGTTCCGTGACTACCAGCGTCAATGCACTCTCCTCCTGCATTGCCTGCAGTCGCGCGATCGGGAAACCCGGATCAAGCGGCACGTACGCCGCACCGGTCCTAAGGATCGCGAGCAATGCCACCACCATCTCCGGGGAACGCTCGAGGCAGACGCCGACCAGCTGACCGGGACCCGCACCGCGCGTCGCGAGCAGGTGCGCGAGCCGCGCGGCCCGCGCCTCCAGTTCGCCCCGCGTGAGGCTTGCCGCTTCCGCACCTTCCGTTCCGCACGCGACGATCGCGGTGGCGCCCGGCGCCCGAAGCGCCTGCTCCGCGATCCGCTGGTGCACGGCGCGACGATCCCACTCGTCGCGCGGGCGGAAATCACCCGCCGCCGCGAGGCGTCGCGCATCTTCAGACGCGACCAGCGACAAGGCCTCGACCGGCCGCTCCGCTTCCACCGCCAGCGTGGCGAGGACCTGCCGCAGGTGCTCGGCCACGGACCGAATGGCCTCGTGGGTGAAGCGATCGACCGCGTAATCAAAGCGCAGCGCCAGCTGCTCACCCGGCTCGGCGTAGACCGTGAGCGGGAAATTGGTCTGCTCGTGCGCAGAAATCCGTCCGAAGCGCAGGCCTTCGGCCGTTCCTTCCTCCGCCGCCCCGAGAGGATAGTTCTCCAAGACCAGCGCCGTCTCAAAGAGCGCCCGCCCACGGGGCAGTCCACTCCAGCCCAGCACGTCGACGAGGCGACTCGATTGATGGGCGCGCAGGCCAACGCTTTCGTCCTGCAAGCGCCGCAACCACGCCCGCACCGTCTCGCGCGAAGCAACGGGCACCCGGATCGGCAGCGTGTTGATGAATAGACCCACCATCCCATCGACTCCCGGCAGGTCTTCCGGTCGACCGGACACCACGACGCCGATCACCGCCTCGTCCACCCCGAGATGCCGCCCCAGCACCAGACCCCACGCGGCCTGCACGCAGGTGCTCAGGGTCAGGCCGTTCTGACGCGCAAAGCGCAGCAGCGCGGCGTGCTCTGATCCATCGACTACGACTTTCGCGGAGGCGTGACTCACGCCTGCGGGAGCCATCACGGCAGGCGGCTCGCCGAGCCGCAGCGGCGGGGCCTCCGACACGCCGGCGAGGGTGCGGCGCCAGAAACTCTCCGCGGCCGCAGGTTCGCGACGCGCCAGCCACGCGACGAAGTCGCGGTACGACGGGCCAGAAGGCAACGGCTGACGCGACCACGCCAGCTTCAGGTCGCGCAGCAGCAGCGGCAGCGACCAGCCATCCAACAGCAGGTGATGATGGGTGAACACGAGCCGACCCGTCGCCGCTCCGAAGCGGCACCACGCCACGCGCCAGAGCGGCGCGCGCGACAGGTCAAATCCACGACGGCGATCCGCCTCCAGCCAAGCCGTCCACGCAGCCTCGCGCTCCGCCGCCGGGCGACCACTCCAATCCGAAGTCGTCCAATCGATGTCGAGCGACGAAGCCACCACCTGCCGCGGCGCGGGCAGCCCGTCCCACGCGAACGCCACGCGCAAGATCGCATGGCGACGCATCACCGCTTGCCAGGCGGACCGCAGGCGCGACTCGTCCATCTCGCCCGCAATCTCGATCACAAGTTGCTGCGTGTAGACACCCGCGACTCCTTCGTGAAGAGCGTGCACGAGCATGCCTTCCTGAAGCGGGGCAAGGGTCCAGACATCCTCCACTTCCCCACGCTCGGCGAGCAACGCGGCGAGCTGGGGTCGATCCAGACGCGCCAGCGGGAAGTCGGAGGGCGCCGGACTCCAACGCCCCGCCGCCCCGTCCGCCAACAAGGCGGAGAGCTCGTGCAACTCGCCCAGCATCCGCTTGAGCAGTCGCTCAAGGGTCGCACGCTGATGGCGCCGGGTACCGAAGGTGCACTCGATGCGCAGGCCTTCGTTCCCCACCGCCGCCGTGAAGTCGAGGGCGTGGGCCCGGGGACTGTCGGGCGAATGATCGGGCCCGATCGCCTCCGCGGCCGGCGCGAAGGGACCCGCAGCCTCCAGCGCAAGATCCAGACGACCGAGGTAATTGAAGCTGATTTCAGCCGGCGCCGCGAGCACGTCACCGCCGGGCGCATGACGCAACCAACCGTAGGCCGGGCCGTGCGCCGTCGCCGCCCGCACCCGTTCCTTCACGTCCGCCAGACGCTCCGAGGGAGTGGCGTCGGCGGCAGTCTCGAGCGTCACCGGGTACAGGGCGGTAAACCAGCCCACCGTACGCGACACGTCGATCGTCTCGCCGAGCGCATCACGACCATGTGACTCAAGGTTCACCCGCACCGTCGGGCGACCCGTCCACTCCTGCATTGCGGCCAGCAACGCGGAGAGGAGCATCTCATCCATGCGGCTGCGCGCGCGGACACCGGATCGTTCGATCAGGCGCAGCGTTTCCGCCCGGGGAAGCATCACGGAGACCGACGCTGCATCCGCCTCGCGATTCTCCGCCGCATCCGCCGCCCCATCGCTCGGCAAGGTGACCGCGGTCCGCGCCGCCTCGCTCCGCCAAAAGTCCCTCGCCGCCGAGAAGTCCCACCGCGCTCCCGCCGCCGCCCATGCCGGGAACGGTACGGCAACCGTGGGTACCCCCTCGCCGAGGAGTGCCGACGCCACGTCGGCGAAGATAATCCGCCACGACACGGCATCCACCACGAGGTGATGCGCCACCGCGATGAGACGGCCGCGCTCGCCCGGACCACCCGCGATCCAGCAGGCCCGGACCACGGGTCCAGACTCGAGTTGCAGCGAACGTTGGAGCGCTGCGGCCTCCCGGGTCATCGCCGCCGCCATCGCCGCCGCTCCAGGGGCCGGGGTCTTGACCTCAACCAAATCGGGAATCGCATCCGCCACCTCGACGAGTCGCTGAGTCCAACCCTGACCGGTGCGCGCGAAACGCAGTCGGAACGCCGCATGCCGCGTGAGCACCGCTCGCCACGCATCGCGCAAAGCCGCGAAGCCCACCTCCGGCCGTGTCGTCACCGCCACCGCTTGATTCCAGTATCCCGGTGTCGGGGCCCCGAGCGCGAAGAACTCACGCTGGATCGGGGTCAGCGGAATATCCGCCGGATCGAAACGGAGCTCACCCGCCGCAGCGCCAACCGGACGCACCCGCGCCGCCAGACCGGCGAGCGTCGGGCTGCTGAAAACATCGCCCGCCCCCAGGCGCCACCCCGCCTGGGCAAGCAGCGAGACCAGCCGAAGGCTGAGGATGGAATCTCCCCCCGCTTGGAAAAAGTCATCCTCCAGAAAGGCCTCGCGTACCGCGAGGGTGCGACACCACGCCTGGGCCACGGCACGCTCGGCCTCCGTCCGCGGAGCGGTTCGATTGCCCCGTTCGGTGACGACCTCCGCTTCGGGCGCGGGGAGCGCCCGACGATCCAACTTGCCTCCCGGGGTCAGCGGCATCCGGTCAAGCCGGACCACACGAGCCGGAATGAGAGCATCGGGCAGCACCGCCCGCAGCGACGCAATCGCGTCGTTCTCCGCGAAGGGCGCAGGGGCGACGACGTACGCCACGATCTGCCGCGCACCGCTCGTGCCTTCCCGCACCGCGGCCGCCGCCGCGGTGACACCGGGAAGGACCGAAAGACGCGACTCGAGCTCACCAAGCTCGACGCGCTGGCCGCGGATCTTGACCTGACCGTCGCGCCGCCCGACGAAATAGAGTCCACCGTCCTCGCCGCGACGGGCCAGATCGCCGGTGCGGTACAGCCGCGCTCCAGGCACCGAAGAGAACGGATGCGGGATGAAGCGCTCCGCGGTGAGCGTCGCTTGGCCGAGATAGCCACGCGCGAGCAGGGCTCCGCCGATGCAGAGTTCGCCGGCGACCCCGGGCAGCACGGGCTCAAGGTCGGGACCCAGCAAGTAGACCTCGGCATTGGCCACCGGCGCGCCCAACGACACCTCACCGTCCGGAGCGCAGCGCGCGAAGGTCGCATCGATCGTCGCCTCGGCCGGGCCGTAAAGATTCACCAGCTCGACCTCCGGCAGAGCGGTTAGGAACCGATCACGCGTCGACGAGCGCAGCGCCTCGCCTCCGCTGAACACGCGCCGCAACCGCGGCACGCCTCCGCGCACCGCCTCCTCGATGAAGAAATCGAGGACCGACGGAACCAGCTGGAGCACGGTGACGCCGTGCGTCCGCACCGCCTCGGCGAGATACGCCGGATCATGCTGGCCGCCGGGCCGCGCCATCACGAGGCGGGCTCCGGCGAGCAGCGGCGCCCAGAATTCCCAGACCGACGCGTCAAAGCTGACCGGCGTCTTCTGCAGGACCGCATCGGCCGCCGAGACCGGGAATGTCGCCTGCATCCAAGCCATGTGATTGACGATCGCCGCGTGCGGCACCGCCACTCCCTTGGGCCGGCCGGTCGAACCCGAGGTGAAGATGACATAGGCGAGCTGCGCCGGACTGATCTCGATCGCGGGGGCCGTCGTCGCCTCGCGCGCGATCTCCGGCCACACGCTCCGCCACTCCACCGCGCCCGATGCGAGCGCACTGGTCTCGGCGAGGACGAGCTTCGACGCACTGTCCTGCAGCATCTCGGCAACGCGGGCGGACGGGTAGGACGGATCGATCGGCACGTACGCCGCACCGGCCTTGAGGACGCCGAGCAGGGCCACAACCAGATCCGTGGATCGCTCGAGGGCGACCGCGACGCGATCATCGTGACGCACGCCTCGACGGCGCAACCAATGCGCCAGCTGGTTGGCCCGGCGCTCCAGCTCCGCGTAAGTCACAGTCTCACGCTCCGACACCACCGCGGGGGCCTGGGGGCTTCGCGCCACCTGCGCACTGACCAACGCCGCGAGGGAGCGCCCCTCCTCCGCGAAATCGGCCGATTCCCCGAGCGCTTCGAGGAAGATCCCGGCGCGTTGCGGACCTGCGAGCAAAGGAAGGGCTCGCCACTCGGATGCCGGAGCCTCCGCGATTGCTTCCAAGACGCGGCGGAATAGCCCGGGGATGGCCTCGATCAATCGGGCGTCTAGAGCCTCGCCCGAACAAGCCGCCACGCCGCCAAGAGAACCATCCTTCGGATCCACGCCGAAGTTGACCGCGATCGTGAAGTTCGTCTCCTCACGCGCCCGCGTTCCCAGGCGTTCCAACGCGCTCAGGCCGCCCAAGGCATCGTAAACGTGGAAGTGGACGAAGTTGAAGTCGGTCGCGAAGAGCGGAGCTCCGCCCTGGCGTTTCTGGATCTCCGCGAGCGGCAGTCGCCGGTGCGGCAGCAGCGCGGTCTCCGCCGCGAAGACCGCCCGGACGAGATCCGCCCAGCTGGCCGCGTGCTCGAGCTGCACACGGAAGGGAACCGTGTTCAGGAAGAGTCCCGCAATGCGCTCCGCTCCCGCCACCTCCGGCCGACCGTTCGTGACGAGACCCGTGACCACGTCGTGGCTGCCGCCGAGGGCCGCCAGCACGCGGGCGTGAGCCGTGAGCAGCACCGACTTCAGTGGCACGCCCAGTCCCTCCGCCACGCGCGTGAGCGCCGCGGACAAGGCTGCCGAAATCACCAGCGGCCGCTGCACCATGCCCGAGCGGGACGAACTGCCGGGTCCGGGTCGGGGCAGGTCAAGCAACTCAGCCCCTTCCAGCGCCTGCTCCCAGAAGCGGCGCGTCCCCGCATCCGCCAGCGCCGCGCGCTCCAGCGCAACGTAATCGCGGTAGCCGACCGGGATCGCCGGCGCCACCGCCGGCGCATCTCCCTTGCCGATTCGCGCGAGATAATGCTGGAAGAGCTCCGTCAGCAGCGAAGCGAGCGTCCATCCGTCCACAATCGCGTGGTGCAGGGCCAGCGTGAATTGAAACTCATCCGGACCACGGCGGTGCACGTAGGCCCGCACCAGCGGCGGACGGCTCCAATCGAAGGCACGCTGGGCTTCGTCGTGCACGAAGCGATCGAGCCACTCCTCCTGCGCGGCCGGGGCCAGATGCGCGAGATCGCCACTGACCAGCGGCCAGCGCGCCTGGGTATGGACGAGCTGCAACGGCTCCGAGAAGGTGGCGAGATCGAAGGAGGTCCGAAGCACCGCATGGCGCTGGACGAGCGCGTCGAGCTCCTGCTGCAGCGCGCCGAGATCGAGCGGGCCGCGAAGGTGGTGGCTGAACACGTCGTGGTACAACGCGCCGCCCGAATCCGACTGGCTGTGGAAGAGCATGCCCGCCTGGAGGCGGGTCACCGGGTAGGCATCCTCAAGCCCACCCGGAAGCCGCGCACGGTCGCCGGCGCTGAGGAGCGCGAAGGGTGCAAGCGACGCTTCACCGGTCCTCGGCGAACCCGCCACCGGAGCGGCGGTTTCACCGAAGGCAACCTGAGCCGGGGCCGCCGCGGCAGCCGGTTCCACCTCATCCCCCTCGGCCGCCAATGCGGCGATGGTCTGCTTCTCGAAGAGGTCCTGCAGCGAGAACTCGATCCCTCGTTCCCGCGCCCGCGAGCACACGGTGATACCCATGATCGAGTCACCGCCGAGCGCGAAGTAGCTCGCCGTCACGCCAACGCGATCCACTCCCAGCGTGGTCGACCAGATCTCCGCGAGGATGCGCTCGCGCTCCGTGCGCGGTTCGACGTGCTCCGCGGAAACATCCGCCAACAGGCCGGACGGCTCCGGCAATGCGCGGCGGTCAATCTTTCCGTTCGCCGTGAGGGGAAAGGCGTCGAGCACGACCAGCGCCGACGGCACCATGTACTCCGGCAGGCGCGTGAGCAGGTGGTCCCGCATCAGGTCGACAGTCAGCCGCTCCTCGCCCCGCGGGACGACGTACGCCACGAGACGCTTCTCGGCACCCGGCGAGTCCGCCCGCGCGAGGACCACGGCCTCGCGGACTTCGGGGTGCATCAGGAGCACGTTCTCGATCTCGCCGAGTTCGATGCGGAAGCCGCGGATCTTCACCTGGTCGTCAATGCGACCCAGGTAATCGAGGTCGCCATCGGCCAGCCGCCGCGCGAGGTCGCCCGAGCGGTAGAGCTTGCCATTCGCGGACACGCCGTGCGGATCCGGGACGAAGCGCTGGGCCGTGAGCTCCGGGCGGTTCAGGTAACCGACCGCAAGGCTGATGCCGGCGACGTTCAATTCACCCGGGACGCCGATCGGACAAAGGTGCCCTCGCCCATCGAGCACAAGAAGGGGGGTGTCAATGATTGGCTTGCCGATCAAGCTGCCGCGTCCCTCATAGGCATCGGCCTTCCGCAGCGGGCGGTACGTCGTGAACACCGTGGTCTCGGTGATGCCGTACATGTTCACCAGCTGGGGCTGAGTGTCGCCATGGCGCTCAAACCACGAGCGCAGGCTCGCGAACTCGAGGGCCTCGCCGCCGAAGATCACGTAGCGCAGCGACAGGGCGTGCGGATCCGCCACCTGTTCCTCGGCCTTCATCAGTTGCCGGAAGGCTGACGGGGTCTGGTTCAGGATGGTCACGCGCTCGCAGATCAGGAGATCGCAGAACGCAGCGGGCTCGCGACTGGTGAAGTACGGCACCACAACGAGGCGGCCGCCGTAAAGGAGCGCGCCCCAGATTTCCCAGACCGAGAAGTCGAACGCGGCCGAGTGGAAGAAGGTCCACACGTCAGTGGGATTGAAGTCGTACCAGACCTCCGTTGCGGTGAAGAGCCGAAGCACGTTGCGGTGCGTGACGATGCAGCCCTTCGGACGACCGGTGGAGCCGGACGTGTAGATGACGTAAGCCGGATCCTCGGGAGAGTTCACCACGGGCAACGGCGAGCACTCCTCGCCTTCGGCCGGGAAAAGGCAGGCCGCATCGAGCTCAAGGCGCATCACCATCGGATTGCTGAGCCGCGCCGAGAGCTCACTCGAGGTGATGATCACCGGGATCGCGCTGTCCTCGATCGTGTAGTCGAGGCGGTCATCGGGGTAGATCGGGTCGAGGGGCAAGTACGCACCTCCGGCCTTGAGGATGCCGAGCAGGCCGACGAGCAGCGGCGCATCACGCTCAAGGAAGAGTCCGACCAGCGTGCCCCGCTGGACGCCGAGACCACGCAGGCGATGGGCGATCGCGTTCGCGGCCCGATCGAGTTCCGCGTACGTCAGGGTGCCAGACTCCGAGGATAACGCGATCCCGTCGGGAGTCGTCGCGGCCTGACGCGTAAACCACGCATGGAGGCTACCGTCGCGCAGATCCTCCACCGGAGCCGGTGGCGTCGACAAGGCCAGCAGTGCCGTACGCTCGGCCCCAGCGACGAGCTCGATCTGACCGAGCTTCACGCCGGGTCGCCCGAGGGAAAGCAGCGCTTGGCGAATGTGACCCAGCAAGCGCAGCACCGTGTCCCGATCGAAACGCGCCGTGTCAAACGAGGTCCGCAGCGTGAGCCGGGGCCCCGGCAGCACGTCGATGGTCAGCGGGTAGCTGGTCTGCTCGACGAAGTGCACCTGGCGCGGTTCGAGATCGCCGAAGCGATTCGAGAGCGCGGAATCCACCGGGTAATTGATGAAGACGAAGAGGCTCTCGAAGAGCTGCTGGCCGCGCGGCACCGCGCTCCAGCCTTGGATGTCGCTGAGGGCCGCGTGCCCATGCTCCTGGAGTGCCACCTGACGCTCCTGGAGCGCGCGGAGCCACGGCCCGGCCTCCGCGTCATCCGTCACGGTCACGCGCAACGGCAGGGTGTTGATGAAGAGGCCGACAATGTTCTCCACGCCGGCCAGGTCCGCAGGGCGTCCCGAGACGGTGACGCCGAAAACGACGTCCTCAGCACTCGCGTAACGGCTCAGGACCAAGGCGTAGGCACCCTGCGACAGCGTATTCAGCGTCACCTGCTGATCGCGGGCGATCTGCTGCAGTCGCGCGGTGTCCGCCTCGTCGATCGCGAAGTCGATCACCTCATGGACCTTTCCCGCCGGGCCCGGCTTGTCGACGGTGAGCGGGGTCGGCACCGAGAAGCCACGCAGTTGCTCGCGCCAGAATTGCTCATCGCGCGAAGCATCGCGCTTCTGCAACCACTGCAGGTACGCCCCGAAGGGGCGCGCCGGCGTCAGTGCCGGGGTCCGTCCCGTGCTGAAGGCCGCGTAAGCCACGCCAAACTCGCGCAACAGCAGCGGCAGGGACCAGCCGTCGAGCAGGAGGTGATGGTGGCTCCAGACGAGCTGCCACACGGTCTCCGAAAGCCGGAGGGTGGCGAGGCGCATCAGGGGCGCGCGGTTCGGTTCGAAGCCGCGCTTGCGGTCGTCCGCGAGAAAAGCCGCAAGTTTTTCGGCCTGCTGCGCCGGACTGAACTCCCGCCAGTCCTCCTGGCGCCACGGCATCTCCAAGGTGCGGTGCACCACCTGCACCGGCTCACGCTGGCCCTTCCAGACGAACGCCGTGCGCAGGATCGGATGCCGCGAGACGAGCAAGCGCCACGTTTCCGCGAAGGCGGCCTGATCAAAGCGCCCGTGCAGCTCACAGGTCAGCTGCTCGAAGTAGACCGCCTCGCTCGGCTCAAAAAGGGTATGGAACAACAGGCCCTTCTGCAGCGGGCTGAGCGGAAAAATCTCTTCAATGGACGCGGCCTTGCTCATGGATTCGGAAAGGGATTAGCGCGGATCGGGGTCCGCGAGGTCGGCGAGGAGCGCATCGAGCTCGCTCGCCTCCAGCTGGACGTGGGTGAAGTCAGACGGCGTCGGCGCACCCGACTCCGCCGAAAGGCAGTGCGAAAGCAACGCCCGGACATGGGCGACGAAGCGCTCAGCGAGCCGTTCGATCGTCACCCGCGAATGGACTCGGTTGCTGAAGAGCCAGTGGATGCGCAGACGGCCATCGGTCACGAGCGCGTTGATGTCGATGAGATGCACCCGGTAGCCGCGCGGACTGAGGTCTGGCCCGACCGGAACATCCAACAGCCCGAAGGGAGCGTCGGGACCGAGCGTGTGGTCGGTCTGACCGAGGTAATTGAAGCAGAGTTCGGGCCGCGGCAGCGCCGCCAACTCCGCCGTCACGGCAGGATCCGCGTTGAGACGAGACAGCAAACCGAAGCCGGTTCCGTGGTGCGGCACCGCGCGCAGGCTCTCCTTCACCGCGATAAGTTGCTCGCGCGGACCGGACGAGGGCAGCACCTCTAGCCGGAAAGGGTAGAGGCTCGTGAACCATCCCACGGTGCGCGAGACGTCGATCGCGTCGCCCAGCGCCTCGCGGCCGTGATTCTCCAGCGAAATCACACTCGCCGACCGCCCGGTCCACTCCGCGAGGGTCGAGGCGAGCGCGGTCAAAAGGACTTCGTCCGCGCGCATGCGATAGACCGCGGAGGCCTCACGCAGGAGCGATCGGGTCGCCTCGGGATCAAGCTCGACGGACACCCGCTCCATCGCCGCCACCGCGCGCGCCTCCGCGCTGATCGGCTGGTCGTGCGGCAGCTCGCCGCGGGCCTGCCCGATCGCGCGCCAGTGCGCGAGCTCCGCGCGGCAGTCCGGTGTCTGCGCCCGCTCACCAAGCGCTCGCGACCACGACGCAAAGGACGCGTTCGGCGCCGAGAGTCCGATCGGTTCACCCGCCTCCGCCTGCGCACAGGCGGAAGCAAGGTCCGAGGCGAGGATACGCCACGAGACACCGTCCACGACCAGGTGATGAATCGTCAGGAAGAGCTTCGGCGATTCCCCTCCCTGCCCCACGAAGTACGCGGCGCGCCAGAGAGGACCGTTCGCGAGGTCGAGGCTCGCTTGCAGCTGGGTCGCCACCGACTCCAGCGACGCCAGCGGGTGCACCGCCAGATCGGGTGCGGACTCCCCGTCCGCGTAGCGTTGCACCCACGCGCCGTCCGGCCCGCGGTGAAACCTCAGGCGGAACGCGCCGTGCCGCGCCACCACTGCCGCAAGGGCACGGGCAATCCGATCGGGCGGCGGCGCGGTCCGCAGGTCGAGCACGATCGATTGATTCCAATGGTGCGCATCCGGCTGCTCCTGCGCGAAAAACCAGTGCTGGATCGGCGTCAACGGCACGTCACCTCGCTCCGTGTCGTCCTGTCCCCCCCGCTCCAATCGCGTCGCCACCGCCGCCTGACCGCGGATGGTCGGGGCCGCGAAGATCTGCCGCGGGGTCAGCGCATACCCCGCCTGATGCGCGCGAGCGACGATCTGCAGGCTGAGAATCGAGTCGCCTCCGAGTTCGAAGAAGTTGTCATCCGCACGCACGTCCGGGACGTGCAGGACGTCGCGCCAAATCGAGGCCAGCAGACGCTCCAGCTCGCTCGCCACCAGAGGCCCGTCTCCTGCGGCGTCCATCGCCGCCGCCGACTCCGCCACCAGCGGTGGTGGCAGCGCGCGACGATCGACCTTGCCCGACGCATTGAGCGGCCACGCCGAGAGGACCACCACCTGCCGCGGGACAAGGTAGTCAGGGAGCCGCTCCGCGAGATACGCCTTCAGCGCGGCTGGTTCCGGAGTCGCTCCGTCCCGCTCGAGCGCATAGCCCACCAGGAACTTGCCGCCCCGGCCGTCCGCCACCGCCACCACCAGCGCGCCAGCCACGTCGGGATGCTGCGCCAGCACGGCCTCGATCTCACCCGGCTCCACGCGGAAGCCGCGAATCTTCACCTGGTCGTCCACGCGGCCGAGGAATTCAATGCGACCATCCGGACGCACTCGTCCAAGGTCGCCCGTGCGATAGGCCCGCGCGCCCGGAGTCGTCGCGCGCGGATCGGGGACGAATCGCTCGGCCGTAAGGTCGGGACGACCGAGATAGCCGCGCGCCACTCCGACACCGCCGACCCAGATCTCGCCGGGCACCCCGACCGGCTGCAGCTCGCCGTCGGCATCCACGACATACGCCGTGAGGTTCGCGATCGGACGGCCGAGGGTGATCTCCTCGGCGCCGGCCGCGATCTCCTCCATCGTCGCACACACCGAGGTCTCGGTCGGACCGTATGCGTTGAAGAGCACCCGGCCCTCGGACCACGCGCGATACAGCTCCGGGCTCGCGGCCTCGCCGGCCATGAGCAGCGTGCGGAGTCCGGGGAAATCCGTCGGACGCAACACCGCGAGCAGTGCCGGTGGCAGCGTCGCGTGATCGATGCGCGCCTCCCGCAACTGCCGCGCGAATTCCTCCGGCGCCGGCACGGTGTCGCGCGGCTCCAACCAGAGCGCCGCCCCACCCGCCAGCGTCAGGAAGATTTCCGACACCGAGGCGTCGAAGCTGATCGACGCGAACTGCAGCACGCGCTGCCCGGGCCGCACGCGCGTGATCGCCGCCTGTGTCGCCGCGAGGTTCGCGAGGCCCGCCTGTTCCACCAACACGCCCTTCGGCCGACCGGTCGAACCCGAGGTGTAGATGAGGTACGCGACGTCCTGAGGCGTGATCGCCGGGAGCTCCTGCGGTGTCGGCGAAGTGCCTCCGCGACCCAACTCGGCGTCGATGTACCACTGCGGCGTGGCGACGCCGGTCGGGAGGCGTGCGGCACCCGCTGCATCCACGAGGAGGAGCGCGGGCCGGGCGTCGTCGAGAAGGCCCAGGATCCGTTCGCGTGCGTACAGCGGATCTACTGGCAGGAAGAATGCGCCGGCGCGCAGGACGCCGACCATCGCCACGACGAGCTCCGGGCTCTTGTCGAGGCACAGCGCCACCGCCTCGCCGCGCCGGACGCCGCGCCGGCGCAGCTCCGCCGCCACACGACCCGCGCGATCCCAGAGGTCCACGTAGCTGACCTCGCGGCCGGGTCCGACCAGCGCCGGCGCCGCCGGCGCCCGTCTGACCTGCCGCTCCAAGAGATCGAGCATCGTCTGCGCCCGGTAGCCGGGCTCCGCGGATCGGCCCAACGCGAGGAGCGACGTCCGCTCAGCAGCCGCCAGCGGATCCAGATCCGCCAGTCGCGCCGCCGTCGGAAACGTCAGCCCCAGCACAAGACGCTGCCACTGTTCCAGGAGACGATCGATCGCGTCCGGCGCAAAGCGGGCCGCATCATACGCGAGGCGGAGGTTGAGCCGCTGTCCAGGCACCACCGCTGCCGTGAGCGGGAAGTTCGTCTGCTCGCGGGTCTGCAGTCCCGAGAAGCGCAGGCTCGACGGCACCTGCCGCAATGCCTCGTCGCCGGGATAGTTCTCGAACACCAGGATAGACTCAAACAGCGACTGGCCGCGGCCGACCTCGCTCCAACCTTGAATCGACGCCAGGGGCGTGTGCTCGAACTGGCGCGCCTCCGCCTGCGCCTGCTGCAGGGCCTTCAGCCAGGGCAAAAGTGCGGTCTCTGGCCGCACCGCCACCCGCAGCGGCAGCGTGTTGATGAAGAGTCCGATCATCTCCTCGACTCCAGCCAGTTCCGCCGGCCGACCAGCGACCGTAACGCCAAACACTACATCGCGCCCGAGTCCGAGGCGCTGCAGCAGGAGGGCCCACGCTCCTTGGAACAAGGTGTTGAGGGTGAGTCCTTGGCTCCGCGCCCACGCGCGCAGGGTGTCGCTTTCGGGCAAACTGAGCACGCGCTCTGCTTCGCCCGGTGCCCCAGCCGCCGGGACCACGCGGGGCCGCGGCAGTCGAAGATCCGGCGCGCCGGTGAAACCGGCGAGCTGACGGCGCCAGAATGCCTCGGCCGCACCGAGGTCTTGTCGGCCCAGCCACTCGATGTAATCGCGGTACGGGCGCACCGACGGCGGCCGCGTTGCCGCGCCGCAGCGTCCCTCATAATCCGCCAGCACGTCGCGGAAGACGAGCGGAAGACACCAGCCGTCGAGCAGGATGTGATGATGGCTCCACAGCCAGCGCCACCGGTCCGGCGCGGTACGGATCAACGCGAACCGCATCAGGGGTGCCTGGCCGAAATCAAAGCCCGTCACGCGATCCTCCGCGAGCAGGGCAGCCCATGACGCCGACGGATCCGCCGGCGCGCCGCCTCCGGTCCAGTCCAGCTCGCGCCAAGGCATCCGCGTCTTCGCCACCGTCTCCTGCCGTGGCTCGGGGACGTCGCGCCAATGGAAGCGTGACCGCAGCCCCGGATGCCGTTCGAGCAAGCCGTTCCACGCCGCCCGGAATTCCGCGGGACGCAGCGCGCCTTCTACCTCACCCCAGACTTGCTCCACGTACACCCCCGAGTCCGGCGCATACACGCTCTGGAAGAGCATGCCGGCCTGCATCGGACTAAGCGGATAGGCGTCGCCCGCCGATGCATCTTCGGTCAGCGAGGTCTTCGAACCATCGGTCCCACCCCCTGGCGCCGCCGCCTCCGCGAGCGGTCGCGCCTGGGACGCGAGTTGACCGAGTGTCTCCGCAGCAAAGAGGTCCTTCGCCGCAATCTTCCAGCCCGCCTTCGCGGCAAGCGAGACGACCTGGATGGTGAGAATCGAATCACCGCCCAACGCGAAGAAGTTGTCCCCCGCGCCGACCGTCGGCACGCCTAGGACGCGGGACCAAACGTCCGCCAGCGCCCGCTCCGCCGGCGTCTCCGGGGCCTGATACTCCGCCGCCGCCGCCGCGTTTGCATCCGGAACCGGCAGCGCGCGGCGGTCCAGCTTGCCGTTGTCCGTCAACGGCAGCCGCTCCAGCATCACAAACGCCGCCGGCACCATGTAATCCGCCAACCGGGTGCGGCAGGCCTCCCGAGCTTCGCCCGCACTCACCGAAACGCCCGGGTCGGGCACAAGGTACGCCACGAGGCGGCGCTCGCCCGGTCGATCCTCGCGCGCGAGGACGACGGCGTCCCGGACGCCGGGAACCGCCGCAAGCACGCGCTCGATCTCGCCAAGCTCAATGCGGAAACCACGGATCTTCACCTGCTGGTCGATGCGACCGAGGTACTCAAGGTCGCCATCCGCCAGCCAGCGCGCCAGATCGCCGGAACGATAAAGACGTCCCGGCCCAAAGGGATTCCGCACGAAGCGCTCAGCCGTCAGTTCCGCACGATTCAGGTACCCCCGCGCCAATCCGGCTCCGCCCACGAGCAACTCGCCGGGCACACCGACCGGGACCGGCTCGAGACGCTCGTCGACGACGTAAAGAGTGAGATCTGGTATCCGTTCTCCAATGACGCTTCCACGACCGTTGAGCGCATCGGCGCGCCGGATCCAACGGTAGGTCACGTGCACGGTGGTTTCCGTGATGCCGTACATGTTGACCATCTGCGGACGCTCGTCGCCGTGGCGATCGAACCAAGGCAGCAGCGAGCGCGGCTCCAAAGCCTCGCCGCCGAAGACCACCGTCCGCAACGCAAGGCTGCCGGCGGGGCGCGACTCATCGACCGCTTGCAGCTGGCGAAATGCCGACGGGGTCTGGTTCAGGACCGTCACCCGCTCCGCCTGCAGGAGATCATGGAACGCCTCTGGCGAACGGCTGACCTCGTGGCGCACCACGACGAGCCGACCGCCGTAGAGCAACGCACCCCAGATTTCCCAGACCGAGAAATCAAAGGCATAGGAGTGAAACAGCGTCCAGACGTCGTCTACTCCGAAACCGTACCACGCCTCGGTGGCGCGCATCAGGCGGACCACGTTAGCGTGGGTGACCACGCAACCCTTGGGACGCCCCGTCGAGCCCGAGGTGTAGATGACGTAGGCCGGATCTTCGGGTCCAGCTTCCTCCGGCGACGTCGCGGAGTGCGCCGAGGTCTCCGGTGCCACCAGCGCCGCCAGCTCAAGCCGGCACGGGTGCGGCAACGCGAGATCGGTGCCGTGGACGATGACGGCCGCGACCTGCGCGTCAGCGAGCATGTACTGGAGGCGATCAATCGGGTAAGCGGGATCAAGAGGCAGATACGCCGCACCCGCCCGCAGGATGCCGAGAATGCCGATCACCAACTCCGCCGAGCGGACACTGCAAAGTCCCACCAGCGCACCGCGCGTCACGCCCGCCACGCACAAGCGACGGCCAACGCGGTCCGCCTGCGCCAAGGCCTCGGCGTACGTCACCGAGGTCTGACCGTCCGTCAGCGCGACGTGGTTAGGCGTCCGTACTGCCTGCCGCGCAAACCAACTCCACAGCGTGTCCGGCGACGTGAAGTCACGCACCGCCCCACCCCCAAGCGCAAGCACCGCGGACCGCGCCGAAGCATCGAGCAGCGGCAAGGCCGCGACCGGCTGTTCGGGCCGCGTCAGAGCCGCTCCGAGCAGCACCTCGTAAGCGTCGGCGAGCCGGGCGATCGTCTCAGGTTCGAAAAGATCCGTGCAGTACTCCCACCGCGCCGTCCAGCCGCCGGCGGACTCCTCCAACGCCAGAGTGAGGTCGACCTTCGCCGTTCCCGTATCGACCTCGATCACCTCCGCCTGCAGACCCGGGAGGTCGAGCGCTCGACGCGGCGCGTTCTGTACGGTGAAGTAGACCTGGAAGAGCGGCGTGCGGCTGCGGTCCCGGGTGGGCTGCACTGCGTCGACCACCTGATCGAAGGGAGTCTGCTCGCGACCAAAGGCCTCGACGCACTCCGCCTTCATCCGACCCACCAGCGCGGCAAAGGTCAGCGGACCTTCGAGACCCGCGCGGAGCACCAGCGTGTTGACCAAGAAACCGATCAACGTCTCCGCCTCGGACCGGAGGCGTCCCGCCACCGGCGTTCCGATGAGCAGTTCGGACTGACGCGACCAACGCGACAGCAGCAGCGCATACGCGCTGAGGAGCACCATGAAGGGCGTCGCTCCCGTCTCACGGCAGATCGCGCCGAGCGGAGCCAGCACGGATCCGGGTAGGGTCCGCAGCATCAGGGCGCCGCGGTAACTCTGCTCCGGCGGGCGGGCCCGGTCGGTCGGCAACTCCAGCGCGGTCGGCGCACTGCGGAGATGCTCCGCCCACGCCGCCAACGCTGCGGCCGCCGCAGGGGTGGAGAGCTCCTCGCGCTGCCAGTCCGTGTAGTCCGGGAGCTGGATCGGCAGTTCCGGTAGCACGCCCTCCAACGACTGGCCTTCGCGACGCGCGCGATAGAGCGCGGTCAACTCGTCGACGAGCACCCCGAGGGACCATCCATCCGCGATGATGTGATGCAGCGTGACGAGGAGCACATGATCGTCGCCGCCATCGCCGCAGCCGACCAACTCCGCGCGCCAGAGCGGTCCGCGAGCAAGATCGAAGGGGACGCGCGCCGCCTCCGTCAGCCGCGCGGACAAGGTGGATTCCGTCACCGCGCCGATCGAAGCAAGCTTCACGCGCGGCTCGTCATGCACCACCTGCACGGGTTCGCCCGCCTCGACCGCGAAGGTCGTGCGCAAGGAGTCGTGCCGCGCCTCAATCAGGCGGAGCACGTCGGCGAGCGCCCCGACGTCGAGACGACCGCGCAATCGCACCGCGACCGGAATATGGTAGACGGCGTTGCCGGGCTCGAGGCGGTCAAGGAACCACAGCCGGCGCTGCGCGTGCGAGATGGGGGCGACGTAGGCGCTCATCCGCGACGTCCTCCGTTCGTGGGCGCCAAGACGGCGATCTCACCATCCGCGCTGATGGCCACCGCGCGACGCTCGCGGTTCGCCCGCCGCAGGGTTCCCGCCGCGATCGGCGCGGCACCGCGCGCCCGCTCCGCCCGCAGCGCCGCCGCGAGCGCCTCGGCCGTGGGATGCTGGAAAAGCACGCGCAGCGGCAGCGTGACTCCGGCGCGCTCACGCAGGCGCGTCATCACCCGCGTGGCGACGAGCGAATGGCCGCCCACCTCAAAGAAATCATCCGTCATGCCGAGGTCGTCGCGGCCAAGCACCTCGCGCCAGATCGCGAGCACCGTCTCCTCGTCGCCATCGCGCGGAGCGACGCGCTCCGCCACCCGGTCCACCTGCGGAGCGGGCAGAGCGCGGCGATCCACCTTGCCGGCCGGCGACAGGGGCAGCGCAGCGAGGAAAACCCATGCCGTCGGCACCATGTAGTCGGGCAGGCGCTCCCCCAACCAGGTACGCAGCACCGCCGCGGTCGGGGTTGCTCCGCGCGCGACGACATACGCGACGATGCGCGCACCCGCTGGCGCGTCCTGCCGCAAGGCGCACACCGCGTCGGCCACGTCCGCATGATCGCGCAGCGCCGCGTCGATCTCACCGAGCTCGATGCGCAGGCCACGCAACTTGACCTGGAAGTCGAGGCGCCCGAGGTACTCGAGCTCGCCGTCGGGCCGCCAGCGACCCAGGTCACCCGTGCGATAGAGGCGAGCTCCAGGAGTGCGCGGCGCCGGATCCGGCACCCAACGCTCCGCGGTGAGGGCGGGCTGACCGTGATAGCCGCGTCCCAAGCCGACACCACCGAGATACACCTCGCCGGGGACGCCGACCGGCACGGGACGCAGGTGGGCGTCGAGCACGTGCAGCTCGACGTTGGCGATGGGCCCGCCAATCGGAACGGGCCCGCTCTCGCCCCGACGGCACGCATGCCAGCTGACGTCCACCGCCGCTTCGGTGGGGCCGTAAAGATTGTGTACCGCTGCGCCGGGGAGCTTGTCATGCGCCATCACCACCAGATCCCGCGGTAACTCCTCGCCCGAGCACACGATCTGCCGCACCGCGGTGCAGCGTTCGACTCCAGGCGTCTCCAGGAAGGCGCGCAGCATCGACGGCACGAAGTGCAGCGTGGTCACACGCTCGGCGACGATGAGCTCGATCAACTGCGCCGGGTCCTTGTGCACGCCCGGATCGGCCACGACGAGGGTCGCGCCGGTCATCAGCGGCCAGAAGAATTCCCACACCGAAACGTCGAAGCTGTACGGAGTCTTCTGCAGCACCCGGTCCGCCGTCGTAAGGGGCAGCGCGGCCTGCATCCACTGGAGTCGATTCAAGATGGCGGCGTGCGTGTTCACCGCCCCCTTCGGACGTCCGGTCGATCCGGACGTGTAGATCATGTAGGCGGCACCGAGGCCCGCGATCACCGGCACGCGCAGGGCGGGAGACGCCGGGGCGAAGAGCGACGACTCCATCCGGAGAGTCCGCTCGGGCGCAACGCCGAGACGCGCGGCGAGCGCCTCCGTCGTCACGACGAGCACCGGTGCGGCGTCGGCAAGCATGTACGTCAGCCGTTCCGCTGGATAGTCGGGATCCAGCGGGACATAGGCGCCGCCCGCACGCAGCACGGCGTGCAACGCGAGCACCAGTTCCGGAGAGCGTTCAAGGCAGACTGCCACCCGCGACTCCGGCCCAACGCCGTGGGCCTGCAGGCGCGCGGCGAGGGCGTCGGCGCGACGGTTGAACTCGCCGTAGGTCAACGTGCCGGCGCTCGAGGCCAGCGCGGGCGAATCGGGTGCAAACAACCTCGGCTGCTCGTGAATCCACGGCCCGGGCGGGAAAGGGACCTCGGAGCGGCTCCACCGCGACTGGGCGGCAAGCTCGTCCTCCGCGAGCAGGGGCAAGGCGGACAGGCGCACGTCGGGGCGCGCGACCGCCGCCTCAAGCAGGATCCGGAGATGACCCAGGAGCCTTCGGAGAGTCTCCTCTTCGTAGAGCTCAGTGCGGTACTCCGCCACCCAGAGCAACTCGCCCTCCACTTCCTCGGCGATCAGGGTGACGTCGAACTTCGCCGTGCGGTTCGCGAGCGGCACCGGCGTGATTTCGAGGCCCGCCAGCCGGGCCGAGGCCGGTGGAGTGTTGAGCAGCACAAACAGGGTCTGGAAAATCGGGGTGCGACTGAGATCGCGCACGGGGGCGACGGCATCGATTAGCGATTCGAAGGGCGTTGCCTGATGGGCATAACCAGCCAGGCACGACTGCTTCACGCGCCGCATCACGTCGCCGAACGTCGGGTTCCCCTGCAGATCCACGCGCACCGGGAGCAGGTTCACGAAAAAGCCGGCCATCGCCTCGAACTCCGGGCGCGGACGATTCGCGACCGAGGTGCCGAGCACGAGGTCATCCTGCCGGGAATGGCGCGCCAGCACGGCGGCATAGCCGGCGAGCAAAGCCATGAAGAGCGTCGCGCCCTCGCGCTGCGCGAGATGGTTCAGGCCAGCGGTCAGGCTCCGCGGCCAACGGCACCGGTACTCTTGACCGACGCCATCGAGCGCGCGCGGGCGCGGACGATCCGCGGGAATCTCCGCCGCCACGCCGCCAAGCAGGTACGACCGCCAAAAGTCGAGGGAGGCCCGGAGCTGGGCGTCTGAATGCTGATGCCGCTGCCACTGCGCGAAGTCCGCATAGTGCGCCGTCAAGGGAAGCAGCTGCGGGTCCGCCCCGGCAACGCGCGCCGCGTAGCAGGCGGTGAGCTCGCGGGTAATGAGGTTGATGGTCCAGCCATCCGACACGATGTGGTGGACGACGACCACGAGAAGGTGATCATCTTCCGAGAGCTGGATCAGACGCGCGCGGATCACCGGCCCACTGGCCAGGTCGAAGGCCGCGACCGCCGTCTCCCCGGCGACGACCCGCGCCCGCTCCTCGCGCTCGGTGGGCGGAAGCGATCGGAGATCGTCACACTGAAGCACGAAGCGAACGTCGTCCGCGGGCAGGATGTCCTGAAACGGCTCGCCGTCGCGCACCGGAAAGCGCGTGCGCAGCGCCTCGTGGCGCCGCACGAGGTCAGCGAAGCTCTGCTCGAGCGCCGTCGGCACGCACGCGCCACGCAGCCGGATCGCGGCCGGGACGTGGTAAGTCGAACGGCCGGGTTCGAGCTGCTCAATGAACCACAGACGGCGCTGGCCCAGCGAGAGCGGCAACGGTCCCGGCTCCCGCGCGGGCAGCGGCGCCGCCGCGGCACTGGCCGCCTTCGGTGCAGCCGACCCTCCGGCCTCGCGCGTCGGGGCAACTCGCGCCGCGATTGCCGCGATCGTGGGACCTTCGAAGATCGCACGAAGCGAAAGGTCGGCGCCGAGTTCGGCGCGCAGACGCGCGATGAGCTGCATCGCAAGCAGCGAGTGCCCTCCCACTTCGAAGAAGTTCTCCTCCACGCCGACCTGCGGGCGCTGCAGCAGCTCACACCAAACGGCGGCCACCCGCGCCTCCGCAGGCGTCCTCGGGGCAACATACGGGCCCGCCGGCATCGCCTCGGCGTCGGGGGCCGGAAGCGCCTTGCGGTCGATCTTGCCGTTCGGGGTCTGCGGCATCGCCTCGAGCTGCACGCAGATCGCGGGTACAAGGTACGAGGGCATCCGCTCCCGCAACCACGCGCGCAGCGACTCCGGTCGCAGCGCCGAGGCCGCATCCGGACCGCGCGGCACAAAGTAGGCCACCAGCCGTGGCTCGCCATCTGGACCGCGGGGCGCGGTCACCGCCGCCGCCCGCACGTCCGGGTGAGAGGCGATCGCCGCCTCGATCTCCCCCGGCTCGATCCGATGGCCGAGGATTTTCACCTGATGGTCGACGCGTCCAAGGCACTCCAACTGCCCTCCGGCCCGCCAACGCGCCAGATCGCCGGTGCGGTACATCCGCGCGCCCGGTCGGACCGCGAACGGATCCGGCAAGAAGCGGTCCGCCGTCAGCTCCGGCCGGCCCAAGTAGCCGCGGGTCACGCCGTCGCCGCCGAGGAAAAGCTCGCCCGCCACGCCATCCGGCACGGGCTGCAGGCTGGCATCGAGCACATACGCCGTCTGGTTGACCAGTGGTCGGCCGACGAGGATGACGTCTTCGCCGGGAGCGAGGGCGTGTCCCGTGGACCACACGGTCGTCTCCGTGGGACCGTAGAGATTGTGGAGGCGGCCTCCGAACTCGGCCTGCAGCTCGCGGGCGAGCGGCGCCGGCAGCGCCTCACCACCGGCGATCAGCACGTCCAGGCGCGCCAGCCCTGCGCGCACTGCTGGATCGAGGAGCAGCATCTTGAGGCGCGAGGGAGTGGCCTGGAAGTGGGTCGGGCGATGACGCGCGAACTGCTCGGCCAGAGAGCGACGGGGCCGGATCTGGGTGCGGTGCCGTTCGCGCAGCGCCTCGAGCGGGCGGAGCGCCGCGAGGGCGTGTTCGTCATCGACACCGAAGTCGATCAGGCAGGCGACTTCATCCACCCCGATCGTCCGCAGTTGCCGCAGGAGCGGCTGGCAGGACGTCGGCGTCCCCATCAGCGCCGCGGATCCGAAGTAACGCTCAAACGCATGGTCGAGCACGACCTCGAAGTCCTCCGCCGAGAACCCAGGTGCCTTGAGATCGAGCCCGCGCGTCTTCGCCACTGCTGCGATCAGGTCCACCGCGCTGCGGAGGTACTCGCGGAAGGGTCCCCGCACGCGGGCACGCACCTCGTCGACCGAATCGCCGATGAAGGTGTGCAGCATGACCACCACATGGCCCTCGCCGGGATGCCCAGCGGCACGTCGGGCCGCGCGATAGATCGCGATCTTGCCCGCTAATTCCTCGACGGTCTGACCCAGCAGATGGGTCAGCAGTCCGGCCCCCGACTCGCCCGCAAGCCGCAGGGTCTCCGGATCGCCGCCCGAGGTGATCCACGCGGGCAGCTCCGGCTGCACGGGACGCGGGAGGGTGCGCACCTGATACGGCTCACCCTTGCCGTCGGCGCGGCTGAGCGCATCGCCGCGCCAGAGATCACGCACCTCTTGCAGGCGCGAGAAGAGCACGCGACGCCGCTCGGCGAAGTCCTCCGGCGAGAGCACGAAGTCATGCTGATGCCAGCCCGAGGCGAACGACAGGCCAACGCGGCCGCCGGAGAGATTATCGACGACGCTCCACTCCTCGGCGACACGGATGGGATCGTGCAGCGGCAACACCACGCTGCCGGCGCGCAGCGCCACGCGGCGGGTGATCATCGCAAGCGCGCCGCCGAGCACTGATGGATTCGGAAACAGGCCGCCGAACGCGTGGAAATGTCGCTCCGGAGTCCACACCGCCGCAAACCCGCGCTCATCCGCGAAGCGCGCCCCTTCCAACACGAGGCGGTAGCGATCCGCCGTTTCCTGGCGCGCCGCATCGCCGGCGAAGAAGAAGAGGCTGAAGTCGAGCGGGCGCTCGCTGCCGGCATCCGTCGACTCCGCGCTTGCAGCACCGAGATCCGCTTCATCGCCCTGCAAGACGACCTTGAAACCGCGGGCGAGCGTCCAGAAGAGCTCGAGGACCGAGATATCGAAAGAAATGCTGGTCAGCGCCAACCACACCCCGGGATTGCGCCCGAGCTGCGCATCCATCCCGGAGAAGAAGTTGATCGCGTTGCCGTGGGTGACGACCACGCCCTTTGGCTTTCCAGTCGAGCCCGACGTGTAGATCACGTAAGCCGGCTGATCCGGCCGCGCCGTCGCCGCCGCGATCGTCAGCGGGACGTCTAGGGCAAGCTCGTCCACGAGCAACTGCGCCGGACCACCCGAGGGCAGCAGCGGAGCGAGGCCGCGCCGGGTCACCACGAGCACCGGCCGCGCATCCTCGACCATGTGCCGGAGACGTTCCTCCGGGTAAGCCGGATCCATCGGCACGTAGGCCCCGCCCGCCTTGAGGACGCCAAGGAGCGTGGCCACCAGCTCCACGCCGCGCTCGAGCAAGACGCCGACGCGGCGCTCGGCTCCGACCCCCGCCGCGCGGAGGCGCTGCGCGACGTGCTCCGACGCCCGATCCAGCTCAGCGTACGTGAGCGCGCGGTCCTCGTACACCAACGCCGCGCCAGCAGGCGTTCGCGCGACCTGGTCCTGAAAAGCGGCCGCGATGCCGCCGACCTCATCGGGCGGCGCCGTCGGACCCGTGCTCTGCGCGAGCACCGCCCGCCGCGCGTCACCCGACAGCGTCGCGGCATGGGTAATGGGACGATCCGGAGCTCCCGCAAGCTCCGCGAGCAGGGTCGCCCAGACTTCGAGCAGCCGCGCCATCATTTCCGGCGCAAAGATGCCCGCGCGATACTCCACGAGCCCGGTCAGCTGGTCCCCGTGGTCCTCAACATGGAGACTGAGCGCGTACTTCGCCGTCTCGCTCGGTACCACGATCGGCTCCGCATGCAATCCCGGGAAGCTCGCCTCATCTCGCGCGGCCTGCAGGTAGAGGAAGAGGGCCTGAAACAGCGGCGACGCACCCGGTTCGCGCGGCAGGCGCAGCTCCTGCACGATGCGGTCGAACGGCGTCGCCTGGTGATCGTACGCGGCCAGCGTCTCGCGTCGCATGCGCCGGACCAACTCGCGGAAGCTCGGTTGATCGGCCAGCGGCGGGCGCAGCACGACCAAGTTGACGAAGTAGCCCACGAGCGACTCGGTGGCCTTGCCGTCGCGTCCCGCGAGCGTGGTCCCTAAACCGAAGTCGTCCTGACCCGAAAGCCGCTGGAGCCAGACCGCGTAGCCCGCCACCAGCACGTGGAAGAGCGTGGCACCTTCCTCGCGCGCCAGCGCCCGCAGCGCCTGCTCCGTCGACGGCGCGATGACGAAATCAGCGGAGCGGCCCTCGTAGCGCGAGACCCCCGCCGCCGGCGTCTCCGCCCTCGGCCACGCCAGCGGCGGCAAGCCGGCCAAGTGACTGCGCCAGTGGGCGAGCGACTTCTCCGCCGCCGGACCCACCTCCGCCTGACGTTTCGCCATCACGTAGTCATTGAACCGATACGTTGTCCGGTCTTCGGACGGAACTCCTCCGGAGACGAGCTCGGCGTAGATCTCGGCCCATTCGCGCAGGAGCAGCCCCGCCGACCAAGCGTCCGCGATCAGGTGGTGAGCATTCAGGAGAAGAACGTGCTCCTCCGGCCCCAGGGTGACGAGATGAACGGTGAAGAGCGGTGCCGCCGAGACATCGAACCGGCGGCGACCCTCCTCCGCGAGCAGCGCGCGCCATGCGGCCTCACGCTCGGCGGGGGGCCGCGAGGAGACGTCGTGCTCAGTGATCGCCACGGGCACGGAAGGCAGGATGCGCTGCCACGGCTCGCCCTCGTGCTGATCAAACGCGGTGCGCAGCGGATCGTGGCGGGCGACGAGAATACGCAGCGCGGCCGCGAAGACGGTGCGGGGCAACGGCCCGCGTAGGCGCCGCGCGGCCCGCAGGGTGTAGGCCGGCAGCGTCTCGGGATCGGCCTGATGCAGCAGCCAGAGACTGCGTTGCGACGACGACAGCGGAGAAAGCTCGGCCTGCGGCGTGGCGAGAAAAGCGAGGAACTCCTCCTTGCGCGCAGACAGAGCAGCGCGGATCTCGGGAGTGACCGCTCCGGCGGGCGCTTTCACGCGCAGCTGGCCCTGCTCGGCCGACACGCGGACTCCCGCGCGGGCACAGGCGAGTCGGAGCTCGGTCAGCGTCATACCGTGAACTCCTCCGTTGCAGCGGTGGCTCCCCCACCCGCGGCGCGTACCGCCGCACCCTCCGTCCAGGCGGCCGCGGTAAAGGCGGCGAGGTCGTTCGCGGTCGATCCCTCGAGGAAGCGCGCGAGCGGCACGTCGAGACCGAGTTCGGCGCGGATGCGGTTCTTGATCTCGACCGCCATGAGCGAATCGAGGCCGAGGTTGGGAAGCGGCTCGTCGCGGCGAAGCTCCGCGACGGGGCGGCGGAAGACGCGGGCGATGATCTCGGCCACGCCGGCGCGGACGAGATCCTCCTGCTCAGCGGGCGCGGCCGAGGCGACGCGCTGACCCAGACCCGCGAGCGGCTCCACGCTGGCGGCGGGCGCGACGAGGCCTCCGGCCACCTCGGTCAGCAACGCGGTGCGCGCGAGCGGTGCGTCCACGCGGGCAAGGAGCGCCCAGTCGACCGTGACCACCGTCGCCTGCGCTCCGCCGCGGGCGAGCAATGCACCGAGCGCGGCGAGAGCCGGTGCGGGCGCGATGCGCCGCAATCCGAAGGACTCGAGTCGCTCGTGCGCGCGGCGACCATGTTCGCTCGCACCGAAGCCAATGCCGGACCACGGGCCCCAGTTGATGCTCAGCGCCGGGCGCCCCTGTGCCCGACGCCACTGCGCGTGGACGTCGAGGAATGCATTGCCTGCCGCGTAGTTGGCCTGACCATGCGCCGGAAGGACCGCCGAGAGGCTGGAGCAGGAAAGGAAGAAATCGAGGTCGGCGCCGACGCAGCGCTCAAGCACGAGGGTGCCGGCCACCTTGGGAGCCAGCACCGCCGACAGATCGTCCGGGGACATCTGCGCCATCGGCAAATCGCGCCAGACGCCGGCGGCGTGGACGACACCGCGCACCGCTGGACCGCCCTCGCCCCGCCACGCCTCGAGTTCACGACGCAGTCCGGACTCGTCAGCGACATCCACCGCCGCGATTCGCACCGAGACTCCACGCCGGGCGAGCGACGCCAGTTGTTCCCGTGCGGCAGCACTCGGAGCGGAACGACCGAGCAGGAGCAGGTGCCGGGCTCCGCGCTCCGCGAGCCACTCGGCCAGCGCGAGGCCCAAGCCGCCGAGGCCGCCCGAGATCAGATAGCCCGCATCCGCCCGCACGGACCAAACTCCGGCGGGAACCGGTCCGGCCATTCGCGCCAAACGCTCGACCAGACGCGCTCCCCCGCGCCAAGCGACTTTATCCTCGGTCGTGCGGGCTCCGAGCTCCGCGGCCAGCGCGGCCCAGCTCCGCTCAAGCGGTGCCGTCGGATCAAGATCGTACAACCCGCCCCACAGGGCAGGCTGTTCCTGAGCGAGCACCCGAAGGAATGCCCACAGCGGTCCCTGCGCCAGCACGGGTGCGTTCCCGCCGACGGCGACCGCACCGCGGGTCACCGAGCTCAGTCGGGCCTGCGGTGCGAGCGTCACCAGCGCTTGCACCAGCGCGCGCGCACGCTCCAGCCATGCCGCCGCATCCTCACCCTCCGCGGCAACGGGCTCTAACCACACCACCCGCACCGCACCCGCCGCAGAGCCGAGCGCGGGAGCAAGCAACGATTTCCATTCGACCGTGCCCTCCGGCACGGCCAGCACCGTCGTCCGCAGGCGGCCCAGCGGCGCGATCAAGCCGTCGGGCACCATTCCCGGTGCCGTGAGCAGAATCCAGCGCGCCGGAGTCTCCGCGACCTCGGTCGGCGCGGCCTGCGCGCGCCACGCGACTTCGTAGAGATCATCCTGTGGTACCACCGCAGGAGCCATTGGAGTCGATGGCTTTGCCGCGCTGACGGCACTCCCTGCGCGGCGCTCGCGCGTCGTCACATCCCCCTCGCCACCCATCGCTGCGACCGCACCCTCTTCCCGCGAAGTTGCGGCTGCCGCGGCGGCTGAAGCCTCGTCGACAGCAAAACGATCCCGCAGGCGCGCCAGCGCCGGCAAGCCCCCCAGCACGTCGGCCGTCGACTGCCCGAAGTCGAGGAGGCTGGCGACTTCATCCACGCCCGCGCGCGCGAGCGTCTCGACGAGCGGCGCACAGCTCTCGGGCGTGCCGATGAGCGCGCGGGTGCTGGCGAAGCGCTCAAAAAGGAAGCCGACGAGGTCGTCGAGGTCGCGCTCGGAGAGCGCATTCACGTCGATGACGCGGCCGCGGCTGTGTGCGAGACCGGCGAGCAGGTTGCGGCTGGCCTTCAGGTACGCGCAGAACGGCGCGCGCACGCGCTCGCGGGTCTCCGCGAGATCCTGGCCGATGTACGTGTGCACCATCACCGTCACGCGCCCGGCCACTGGGTCGTGACCCGCGGAGGCCCGCGCCTCGCGGTAAATCCGGATCTTGGTCGCGAGTTCCTCCGGGTCCTGATCGAGCAGGTGGGTGAGAAGATTGGCTCCGGTTTCGCCAGCGCGACGGAAGGTCTCGGGGTTGCCCGCCGCGGTGATCCACACCGGCAGGTCGCGCTGGAGCGGAACGGGGCGGAGGCGCACCCGCGTGGGCTTCCCTACTCCGTTGGTCAGCTCCAATTCGTCGCCGCGCCAGAGGCGCCGGACGGATTCCAGCGTCTGGTAGAGTCGCGCGTGACGCTCCGGATAACGCTCGGGAAAGAAAGCGAAGTCATCCGGATTCCAGCCCGACGCGAGCGAGATGCCCACGCGCCCACCCGAAAGATTGTCCACCATCGACCACTCCTCGGCGATGCGCATCGGATGGTGCAACGAGGCAACCACGCTGCCCGCCCGCAGCTGGATCCGCTGCGTCTCGCGCGCCAGCGCGGCCTGCAGCACCGCGGCATTCGGGTAGAGCCCGCCCATCTCGGTGAAATGCCGCTCGGGCACCCAGACCGAATCGAAACCCGCGCGATCCGCGAACCGCGCCGCCTCAATCACGAGGCGGTACTTGTCGGGATCACCGGCCTCCGGCTTGGCCGCGAAGAACATGACCGAGAACGCTGGGCGAGTCGGGCGCGGCAGCGGCGCGACCGCGGGCGACGCCTCGGACGGGGTGGCGATGACGGAAGGAAACGGGACGCCAGAGCGCGCGGAAGCTGCTGCGGTCAGAGGTGGTTTCGCCGCGCTCTCGGCGGACGGCACCGCCTCCGGTAGCCAGTAACGGCGGCGCTGGAAGGGATAGCCCGGGAGTCCGATCCGACGCCCACCCCGAACGGCGTGCACCGCATTCCAATCAAGCGCGACGCCACGTGCGTGCAGCGCGGCAGCCGCGCGCGCGACCGCGGACGGCTCGTCGGCGCTGCCGTCGAGCGTGGAAATCCACGTGACCCCGCCTTCGGACAGCGTCTTCGCCGCGAGTCGCGTGAGCACCGCGCGTGGTCCGAGCTCAACGGCCAGCTCCGTGCCGGTCGCCGCCAGCGCCCGCACTCCCGGCGCGAACCGCACCGGCGAAACGATCTGACGCAGCCAGTAGTCGGGCTGCGCCATCGCGCCCCCCGCATCAACCTCGCCGGTCACATTGCTGATGATCGGAATGCGTGCCGGGTGCAACGTGACGCGGGCCAGCGCGGCGCCGAAGGCATCGAGCATCGGCCGCATCAACTCCGAATGGAACGCGTGCGATACCTCCAAGCGCTGCGCGGTCAGACCCTGACGACCGCAGCGAGCGATGGCATCATCGAGCGCCGGGAGCGGCCCCGAGATCACGGTTTCCGTGGGACCATTGCATCCAGCCACGGCAAGGCCCGTCGGCGAGTCCGCGAGAAGACGCTGAACCGTGTCCTCATCGGCAAACACCGCCGCCATGCCTCCGCCGGACGGCAAGGCCTGCATCAGCTGCCCGCGAAGACGCACGAGATCGATCGCGTCCTCGAGGCTGAAGATTCCCGCCGCGACCGCCGCGACGTACTCGCCGAGACTATGCCCGAGCAGGACATCGGGGCGCACGCCCCAGCCCCGCCACAGTTCGAGCAGCGCGTACTCGAGCGAGAACAGCGCGGGCTGGGCTACCCCGGTCGCGCTGAGCTCCGCGGGCGAGGCGGATGCGAGCAACTCGAGCAAGGGGCGCGGAAGGTGCGGACGCAGCAGCGCATCGCAACGCTCCAGTGCGGCGCGGAAGGAGGGCTCGGCCGCGGCGAGCGCGAGACCCATGCCGGCCTTCTGCGCGCCCTGCCCCGTGAACAGAAACGCGACGCGTGGCACGCGATTCAAGCGCACCTCGCCACGCACGAAAGACGCGCCGGAGCCCGCGCGCAACCCGCTCAGCGCTCCAGCGACATCGGCGGCCACGACCGCGAGCCGATGCGCTTGATGGAGACGGCCCGTGTTCAGCGTGCGCGCGACCGACGCCACGTCGGCGTGCGAATTGGCTTCGAGCCATTCCGCCTGCCGCGTCACGAGCTCGCGGAGCGCTTCGGGAGAGGCGGCGGAGAGGGTCAGTACCTGCGGCGTGCGCGGCGCGGACGTTGGAGCCGGTTCCTCGGCGGGCGGCGCCTCGAGGATCACGTGGGCATTGGTGCCGACGAAGCCGAACGAGCTTACCCCGGCCAGCCGCGGACCGCCGGCGGTGAACCACGGACTCGCCTCGGTGGGAATCCGCAACGGCACGTCATCGAGCCGGATCCGCGGGTTGAGCGTCTGCAGGTGCAGGTGGGGAAAGACCTCTGCCCCGCGCACGACCAACAGCGCCTTGAGCAAGCCGCAGATCCCGGCGGCGCCTTCCAGGTGACCGAAGTTGGTCTTCACCGATCCGATCGCCAGCGGGCGATCCGCCGCGCGGTCGCGCAGCAGGATCTCGCGCAGTGCCGCGACCTCGATTGGGTCGCCGAGCGGAGTCGCCGTACCGTGGCACTCGACATAGCCGATGTCAGCCGGGGCGACCCCGGCGCTGGCGAGGGCGGCCTCGAGCAGCGCCTGCTGGGCGAGGCGGTTCGGCGCCGTGAGTCCGCTGCTCCGTCCGTCTTGGTTGACGGCCGAACCGCGAATGACCCCGAGCACGCGGTCACCGTCGGCGCGAGCGCGTGCCAGCGGTTTGAGCACCACCAGCCCGCAGCCCTCGCCCCGGACGTAGCCGTCGGCGGAGGCGTCGAACGTGCGGCAGCGGCCCCGCGGCGAGATCATCCGCGCCTTGGTGAGATTGATACTCGGCTCGGGGGTGAGCAGCGCGTTGACGCCGCCGGCGATGGCGAGATCGCATTCGCCGTTGCGCAGCGCCTGGCAGGCGAGGTGCACGGAGACCAGCGAGGACGAGCACGCGGTGTCGACCGCCATCGTGGGTCCCTGGAGCCCAAGCGCGTAGGCGAGCCGTCCCGCCGTGGCGCTGAAGGTGCCTCCGGTGCCGAGGTAGGCTCCGATGCCGTCGAGCCCGCGCTCCCGCAACGCGCGCACGACGTAGTCGCCGTACATCAATCCGGTGAAAACGCCGGTGCGGCTGCCGCGCAAACGATCCAGCGGGATGGCGGCATCCTCGAAGGCCGACCATGCCACCTCGAGGAGGAGGCGCTGCTGCGGATCGAGGTGCTCGGCCTCGCGCGGTGAAATGCCGAAGAAGTCGGCATCGAATTGATCGATTCCCTCGAGGCACGCGGCCTCGCGCGTGTGGATTTTGCCGGGGGCATCGGAGTCCGCGTCGTAGAACGCATCGGCGTCCCAGCGATCCGGCGGCACGCGGCCGACGGCGTCAGTGCCGGCGCGGAGCACGCGAGCGAAGGAGGCGAGATCGGAGGCCCCGGCCGGAAAGCGGCAGCCGGCGCCGATGATCGCGATCGGCGCGCTGTGGTCGGACAGCTGGGCGCGCAGCGCACGGATTTGTCCGTACGCCTCGCGCAGCAGCGAAGCCATTTCCGACGTTCCGCTCATCGTCACTTAACCGGTCCGCGCAGGGACTTGAGCTCCTCGGCGAGCAATGCGGCGAGGTCCTGTTCGGACATCGCATCCAGTTGCGGAGTGCCGAGACTCGAGGCGGCGGGGAAGGCGGATGTGGGCGGCGAGACAGTGGCGGTTCCGGCCGACGCGGATGCGGACCGGGGAGCGGTGGTGGCAGGGACGGCGCTGGAAGCGGTGGAGGACGCCGATGAAGCACCCGGGGCCGCCGCGCCGGACGGGGCGGCGGAACCCGCGACGGCGCTCGGTGCCTTGATCGCGCCCGGGGTAGCCACGTTGGTGGCCAGCAGCCGGATGTTCGGGTAATCCCACGTCAGCGTGGTCGGCAGGTCACGCTTCAGCCACTCGCCGAGTCCGGCGGACAGCTCCACCGCAGTGAGCGAATCGATGCCGAAGTCGGAGAACGGCTTGATCGGATCGATCTTGTCGGCCGCGAGCTGCAGTCGACGCCCGATCCACGAGCACATCCACGCCTCGATCTCGGCGGCGTGGGCCCGCACGTCGACCGGGGCGACGCTGGCGGCGGCCGCCGCGCGGGCCGGTGCCGCCGCGG
>JACCDG010569454.1_pt1 | contig 45299 bp, 25 predicted proteins | sample 7442471 | NCBI WGS metagenome assembly JACCDG01 (sample SAMN15323444, study PRJNA562643) | freshwater metagenome | isolation source: river surface water | place: USA:Blue River Watershed | collected 2017-08-17
ATACTCGCCAGCTGTCAAGCGTTCCATGACGATGTGAGGGCCGAGCGACCTAGGCACAGTGAACTTAGGTGTGTAGGCATCTCTCCACAGGTATGGAGGCCCGTTGGGGTCGAGATCATTTGAGCCTACCGACTTAACCTCTGAGTTAGTGACCTCAATACGGTACTTGCGGATCGAACGACCCACCTTGACCAGATCCTCAGCTGTCATAGATTCATCAATGAGCTGCTTAAGGGTCTTGACGGCAGTCTTGCCGTTCTCTGCGGGCACCTCAAGGCGGCGCTGCCACACCACAGTAGGGTCAGCTAGCGACTTGGTACGCTCAATGAACTGGTTGCGCTCAATCTCAGACTGAGACAGAACGTCATCCTTACCATCGGCTGTGTCATTGTTGATCACCCATGATGGGTACCAGTTAGAGTTGAAAGTCCACGCAGTGCTCAGAGTATACTCATCTGAATCGTCTAGAATCCTACCCTTCATAGCATAGAGCACGATGTTGTAGAACAGCTTGTACGTGCCCTCTACTACCCAGGCACTTACCATGGCACGGTAGGCATCTTCGCTGCCAGCGTCATAGGCTGTGGGTCCCTGGTTCATAGACACGAATGCACCCGTTGTAGCGTTAACTAGCTCGTTCTGGGTTATGTTGGTTGTGTCAATGATGATCGCACCACCCGATGGAAAGTCCCGACGGATCATCTTGGCTCCCTCTGGGCCACCAGCTGCAGTCTCTGCTTCTAGGATAACCTTGTCCCCACCCCTGATAGAGCTCATGTAGTGGGCGCGGCCACCACCGCTAGTCCACTCAGGACGTACAGCTAGCTGTAGCTGAGCAATATGCATTGAGTTGTACTCGTCGCCTGTGCCATCGTTGAAGTCCCAACCGCCCATCTGATCGTTGGCGTCAAAGAAGGCGTCTGTTGTGCTGAGTGCATTCAGCGTACGTGTAAGCACGTAGTTGTTAGTTGTACCCTGCTCCTGGACAGCGCCAGTGACAGGGTCAACGATACTCGAGAAGGCCACACCTAGTCCCTGTGGCATAGCTCGGTTATGGCACTGTACAATCAGTGTCCCACCCAGCTGCTCCACGAAATAGGAGATCTTTGCAAGGTATGGCGCGAAGTCGAATCGGGTAGTCTCTGGATGCCATACGATGATGTCGAATTCCTTCAACTGATCATGTGTGACCGTATCGAAGTTGATCTTCCAGTAGTCTGCCTGGTTCCTAGCGACGACACCAGTGCCGAAATCGTTGTTGGCCTTGTCTGTGATTGGGTTAACAAAGTCGATGTCAGCGGCGTTATACTCGCTCATCATGAGGTTGTAGAACGGATAAAAGTTCCTAGACGCATTGGAACGCCCAACGCCAGCAGATGTGTGCGCTACACCAGCTCGCACAACCTGCTTAGTGCGTGTTTTGTCCACCTTGATCTTCTCAACGAAGTCACACGCAACCCTCCAACGGAACAACTGAAACAAGCGAGGATCAGTAACAGCCTTCTTGGGCACGTACACCTTGTAGCCATCAGCAGTTGTGGAGTTTAGGCCTAGGACCTGCTCCTTCTGGTTCGTTGGCTTTGTTGAGTAGATACGCTTAGCCGCATTGGCTGGATCGAATACGTCAGACTCCTCTGGCCAGTACTGGTAGTATGGCAGAGGGTTGAGCAGTTCGATATGGTTGATGTTCTGGTTCTTAAAGGCGCCATTGGTGCCTAGCTCCACCTTGTTGTACTTGATATAGAGCTCTTCGTTAGCGTCATCGTCTACGTAAGCGTACACTCGGTATGCTGTCTGCGACGGAGCAACCTCTCCCTCTGGAAGGGCAGTGGAATAGCGCGACACAGCTGAGATAGCAATGCGGTAGCGTGGCTTGCCTGCCTCGTCTACATATTCTCGACCATTGCCGTCAACTACCTTGACATTAGCCAGCTTGAGCTGTGTAACTGTATTCTCTGTGGCATAGCCCACTAGGTCTACATGGAAGTAGCGGCTGACGTGCACAAATGGAAGCACGGACTCTGGCGTGTACTCATTGCCTGGAGTGATGCGGAAGTCTTCGTCGATAGAGAAGACGTCAGCTACAGCTGGGTATTCGTCGAAGGTTACCTGGTTACCAAACTCGTCCTGCAAGATACCTAGTTCGTCAGCGAACATTAACTTGCGGTTGTTGATAGAGCCATCAGCATTCTCTGGGGTCATCGCTGAAGTGTCGATGATCACCAAGTTGTTGTTCGGCGTCAACGCTGGGGCCTTGGCCCATGCTAGGTTGATGTCACCATCTGGGACACGCACACCTCTACGGATGGCCTTCTCATTGCCTTCGTGAGTTTGATTACGGAATCTCTTCATGCTTAAAACTTCCTATAATCTGGGTGCGCCTCTGACAGGTCTGACTCCTGGTTAGGGTTCCTATCGTCTCCGAGTAGTCCTAGCTGGTACTGACGGTACTTAGGTAGAGCATACCACTTCGATGGTTCATAGTTAAGCTCGTTCTCTACCGGTGTTGCTGAGATGTATGAGTTGGTTATCGCCTCATCGTATACCACTGGGAACTTGTAGCGTCCCCTCTCGTTCATGTCTGGAATCTCTTCTGTACGGTCAAGATTCTGCATAAGCTGCTTTGGTAGACCGTTTAGGTTCTCAACACCGTACTGTGAGTCTGGGAACTCCACCCAGAACACTGTGTCTCCCACAAGGTCATACTCACCAGGTGAGCCAACCGTGTTTGGTGTTGCACTGCTGAAGAAGTCTGGTGAGGACTTCTCGCTCTCCAGAGCTACCATCCAGTATCCTGGAGTAGATGGTGGAGCTGCTACGAATGGCCCTACAGTGAAGACGCCCTTGTTGTTGGCGATGACCCTGCCAGCCTCTCCAAGCTGGCCTGGTGTGGCTGAGCTTGTTGAGTATGGATGCTGCCAGATGTCCTTCATGTAGCGACCCCTGCGCCACCAGACAACTGCTCCGGGGACAGGCTCGTACTCATCTGTTTCGACTTTACCTACTACATAGAGTGAAGACTCATTGTCGGCGGGAATTTGTTGCACACTGGGCACCGCACTAAGCCTGTACTTACGCTCTTCAGTTGGGTTAATACGGTAGTTAACCGTGGCTGAGACGTCACCTGATATAGTAACGTAGCCAGTCAGGTTTGCAGCGGAAACAGTCGAAGTCAACTTGACTGCCGCGAAGCCGTCGTCGTTGGTTGTGATCGAGCTGTCCTCAAGTGTGCCGAATGTAGATGACAGAGTGAACGAGGCGTTGGGCTTGGGGTTGCCATGAGCGTCTAGCGAACGTAGCGTCAGCAGAGCATAGTCCTCGCCGTCAGCAACAAGGCTAGATGGACTGAGGCGGACCTCAACCTTAGCCAGGTCATATTCCTCATGAGACAGGAAGACAAAGCCCTCATTCATGATGGTGTAGAAGGTGTTGAGGGGGATGTCCACTGGTGTGGCTGGATCAAACTTGTTGCCTTCATATTCGACAATCAGATCCCAGCTAGGTGGCTCGTCGAATGTCAGCTGAGTGTACTGAGCGGTTGCATTGGTTAGATCGTGGTCAACAATGAATGAACGATGTACCTTGTAGGTTACCTCGTAGGTGTAATCTACGTCTGTAACATCTATTAGGTCCACAACATTGCTGTCAACCGATGTGTAGTTCACAACAGTAGCTAGTGTGGTGCCAGTATCTAGGCATAGAACCTCGATGTCGTAGCAGTCTACGTATGCTAGATACAGCTCTTCTATTCCTGTACCCTTAATTCGCTCTGTGTTGGTTAGGGTAGGAACCTTGGCGTCTTCATCCCAGAAGGAGACCTGACGATATGGCAGACTGTATGACTCCTCTATATCTTCGAAGTCCTCCCACACAATGATGGGAGCGCCCTGTCGTGGGACACTGTTCAAGGTGGCAGACTCCACACCGTAGGGGATAACCTCTGTCTGAGGGTTAGCATAGGCGTAGTATTCATCATGCTCATCGTAGAACCAGCCTGAGTGCAGCTGTGGGTTCCACTGGGGTGCGATAGCTGGGTTCAGGCGTGCACGCACAATGAAGGGACCGTACGTTGCCTCGCCACCATCATCGTACTCGATGATAGATGAGTCTGGGTACGTAACTGAGGTGCCATCATCATACATTGGCTTGACTGTGTTAGTGTCTAGCCACACAATGACGCGTGAGTTATTCAGGCACTCAACGCCCATCCACGTAACGATGTATTCGTCGGTGCTGGGTAGACCAAAGTCATCTCGAGTCAGCGTTAGAGAGGTCAGGTTGTAGTTATTGTTGCCCTCTTGTGGGGCAATGCCATTGCGCCATGGGCCGTTCTCGTCCACCACTCCCTCAAATACCTGAGCTGTCTCACGCTCAAACATCTCCCAGTAGGGAGCATCCACGATTGGATAAGAAGCGAAGCTGGTATTGCTAGAGAAGGTTAGATTGGCAGGGATCGTTGCGAATGAGCGGGTCTTATTAGACGTCCACGCGTTAGACCCGTTCAACACTAGAGCTGAGTGTGGGATGAACAGTGGCGTACCATCCACATTGGTGGTGAAGCCGCCACGTGCAGTGCTAGAACCGTTCTGTGTCACTAGTTCTACGTAGTATGTCTTGCTGCCAGCTAGGAATGGGGTCCAAGCTAGGTTAGGCATGGGCACTACGTGGCTCTTAGTTGTCTGGTTAGGCAGAGCGCCGTTGATGCTGACTGAGATACGCTGCTTCTCTGTGACCCAAGTACCTGTGGTCGAGCTAGACTCGGTTGAGCGCATGACAATACCACCACGTGGTGCGGCGCCTGTCTCTACTTCTGTAGTATCGAAGTCTAGGAATCCAGCTGGGGTAGCTGCTGCTGGGTTGGTACCCGCTGCCCACGCCTGCCAGTTATCGGTAGCGCCGGGAATGTTAACGGTACCGAAGTAGCCCATGAAATCGAATACTGCTGTGCCAGTTCGGATAGTAGAATCAAGCACATCGTTTCGCGTAAAGGTCCACCCATCCTCCCCTACAATTCTGGTCTGACCGTTGTTTGAGTTCTTCCACACTTGACCGGGGATCGCTACACCTGCATCATCAAAGATCATGTACTCGGCGTATGAGTTCAAAGATGGAGTAGCCTGATCTACATCCTCATCACTGCCTGCGGTTAGATCAAAGTTGTGGTAGAAGAGGACATCATTCTCTGGGTCCTCTGGGTCTGGAATGTACACCCTATAGTTGAAGTAGATGTTTACTTCTTCGTTGTCATAGATGGTGTACGGAGCTTCGCCCCACACATCGATCTCGAAATTGATTGCTCGAGACTCATCTCGAAGAGCCTTAGTGCGGCCACGTAGCTTCGCACGGCCTGTGAATTCACGTGGCCCTGTAATCTCGTCTGGTCGGTACAGATACAGGTCGTTGCCGTCACCCACACCAGACTGAGTGTTGGGTGTGGCTAGTTCGTCAGCATCATAGCGTAGTGGCAGAGCGTTGTAGCCCTCACCCTGCTGACCACCAGCGTCCCAGGTAGCTTCATCCCAAATGAAGTGTCCCCATGTGCTTGGGTAGCGATCAGCCAGAGATGCTACCAGCTCTCGGAACTTCTGTGTTGGTAGACCCTCAGGCGTCATGAAGTCTGGGTGCTTCTCCATGTCGGAGATCTCTAGCACCTCAGGTGTGGCTCCAAAGTACTCTGGCGTTGAACGCCATGTATCCTCAGCGGGACCAGCCATGGTCGCTGGCATCTTGCCCGAGAAGTACTGCCATAGGCTTAGCTCACGACGCAGCGCTAGCTTGAAAGCATCTACGCCAACACCTGGACGGTTGACAAAGGTGTCTAGAATACGAGCACGGAAGTACTGGTTATCCTCTAGGTGCAGGCGGAACAAGTCCATGCGTAGACCGAACTCATCAAACCAATTCCAGATATGCTGAGGGTACAGATCATAGGAGACTAGGTTGATCTGTAGGTCTGCGTAGTTCTTCCTCACCCATACAGATGAGTCAGCCTCGTTGAACCAATACCCATCATCGGTGTCAGAGAGGCGGTAGAAGTCTTCCTTGTTCACACAACGAGACAGCTGAACACCGTCGCCTGTGATCTCCCAAATCTTAGGAGCGACACCAACAGCAGTGTATACCCAGTCTACCTGGGTAAGGTCTGCTGTAGCAATGAATTGCTGACCATATGAGTAGGCGACGTCATTGCTTAGATCATCTAGCCACTCACCCGCTACTGCATTAAGTAGCTTGCCAGCGATAGACTGGGGGCGATGAGTCGTAGGTGTGGCTTCTGCGGCGGCCTCATACTCTAGCTCACGAGCAGCCATCCACTCAGGAAGATCTTTCTGCATCTCACGTACAAGCCTGTAGGAGATGTTGCCCTGTAGTGGCTCACCAATCTGTACCTGTACGATTAGTTCTAGCTCAGCGTCAGCTAGGTACTGATCGCTACGTGCAGTAATTGTGAACTTTCCATAGCGCTGGGCGTCAATGAGGCCGATGTAGTTGTTGAGAAAGGAGCCTTCCTGTACAGACCACTCATCAGGGAACAGCCGAACAGAGCTGTCGGAGCTGTAAAGGTCTACCTTGCAAGTGACAAGGCTAGTGCCTGGCAGGTTTGTGACTAAGAGGTTGTAGTCTAGGACGTCAATACGTCCCGTCTTGTCTAGGAACCTACCATCAACGATGTTGCCGATCTCAGTCTGGTCTGTATAGACCTCATCAATTCCGACGAAGGTCTTGTCCCCAACGAGATCAAGGCCGTAGTTAGACTTAACCGTTGACCAGTTACGATATCCAGGCGTAGACAACTCAGAGGCTGCGCTCTGTGTGTCGTAGAAGTCAATGACTCCTGATGTCCACACATTGTCGCCCGCCTCTGATAGCGTGAAATCGTCTGTAGTTAGCCTTAGGTAGTAAGTCTTCACATGTACCCTTTAGTCTAGGTATATTGTATGCTCGCTTGTGATTCCGTTCTGTGGATGTACAAACTGTAGGTGCTGCGTTGGACGACCCATGACCGCCAACGTCTCCTGAGCATATGTGTTGTAACTCTCTGGGGATCCGCTCACACGTAGGATCGAACTTCCCAAAGTCATCTTAGCATTCTGGTGGTAGTGACCCATAAAGACGTCACTAAACTGCTCTGGAATAGCTCCGTCCTTCCAGCCCATGACCTTCTTGTAGTAAGAGTGGTTCGAGGTGGGAGGAGGTAGCTGGTCTCCGTGTATTAGTAGCGTACCATAGTCACCGATGGTATCCACAGCGTAGAAATTACTCTCTCCATCACCGTCTGGGATGTTGAATGTAACGCGTGGCTCATTGGCGAACATGTGCTCTACGATCTTGTAGAGTAGGCGGTCCATGTTGGTCTCTGAGTTGTACTCACGACGTGCACGGCCACCGATAGAGCCGTGGTTACCGATGACAGCTGCCATGTGTACCGACTCAAACTCTTCCAAGAACCGAAGGATCATGTCTCGGATGATCTCGGGTCCGTTAATCCCCACCTGTCGATATAGGCTTGAGTCGATGAGGTGGGACTGACCGGAGAATATGTCTTCACCTTCAACGATATCTCCGAGGAACCATAGTCTGATGGTATTGACGGGATGATCAGCCCGCTGCACGGCGGTGCGATCAATAACAGACTCTGTAAACTTTGCGATACGCTCACGACAGACTTCTGAGTCATACGTTGGAGTGACCTTTCCTAGCTGCCAGTCAGCACATACGGCTACGGCAACCTCTTCTTCACCCTGGGCATACTCTAGTACCGGTGGCTCGATGCGCTCGGGGCGAATAGACTCTACAGCCTCATACATGGCATTGTATACTGCCTCTACTGCATGATGCTTGATCATCTTGTGCTTGTCGACAGCACGCTTGAGCGTAACTGCCTGCTTCTTGAGGAACTCTACTTCCTCAGCTTCAGTTGTTGCGGCCTTGAAAGAGTTTGGTGTTGGCTCTACTAGAGCAGCCTGAATCTCTTCCTGGCTATAGCCTGCACGTTTTGCCTTGTTCTCGGCGTTACGCTTGCAGCGAGGGCCACAGTACTTCTGGTTGTGAACCATCTTGATAAACTGGTTCGGGCACTGGTCGCACTGGACCGTCTTAGACCTATTCATTTAGGCTCCACTTGTTCGATTTACGATGCGGTCTGAACTGTAATCCCACCGGGGATGATCTGTTCATCTGTCTTAACGGTAAGGTTCCTACGCACGGCTTCAATGCCACGTGGCGCGAATCGTGTTACCCTGACATCTTTGATGGCAGGCGAAACGTCCATGACAACTTGTATCAGTCTATTGTACACCAATTCCTTACCAGGAAGAAGTGAGTTGACGTAGCGAAGTACTGCGATGCGAACCATGTCTAGGATGTTTGGCTCTACAAATGAGCTGCCCAGTACCAGGCTGACACCAAAGTCAAACGATACGTAGTTGGGCTGCTTGCTAATCATGCGTACACCCACAGGGCGTACACCATCCATGGCTGCACGAGCAGCTGCGAATACCGCTGCCGTGTCTGACGGGTTCTCCGCCACGATGATTACCTCGAAGGTGCCCATACCATATGGGGCCTGGCGGATTGTGATGTCTCGTATACCGTTGACGTTCAGTCCAGCGAAGCGGACTGCTTCTACTGTGCCAGAGCTGGCGACGCGAACGGCCTTTGTGATGCGGAGACGGAAGTTGTCATCGGTCTCATAGCCCATCTGAGGTGCGATTGGCTTAGGGTTGGTGCATGTTACGGTCACACCGGGAGGGGCGATGAAGTTGTGGAAGAGCAGGGTGTTAGGAGCAGCACTGAACGATGAGTCGTTGTATGATGGGCGGATTGAGGCCCAAACACGTGTGCGACCTGCTGGGATGGTGACATCGGTGCTAGTTTCGAACGATAGCTGACGACCAATGAACGAATCCACACCGGTGAACACCTTAGTGCCTCCTGGGATGGTCACATCCTCGTTGTGCACGCTCTGTAGCGCGAAGTAGAAGGCTCCGACCTTAGCATCGGTGGCAGCTAGGTCTGACAGTGTACGACGCTTCACGTTGTAGAGCTGACCAAGCAAATCTAGCGATCTGCCCGTAGCTGTAGACAGAACTGACTGTGCGAGGTTGTACTCGAGCGCATCATACATGTCACCCAGCTGCTCAGTGATAGATTCAGTGAATGCACGGGCGATTGAGCCAGGACTGATGGCCGTGATGGGCGTCTGGCTCTGTAGTCGGTACAATGCCTCCTGCAGAATCTCTGCTCGTGTCTTCTTAGCGTAAATTGCCACTACTGAACTCCCATATAGGTCGAGATTGTCTCTGTGTAGTATTCCTTGTCGTAGCCATGGTAGCTCCCCATTAGGACACGCCCAAATCTTGTTCAACTGACAGGATAAGAGCGTTTCGTGACCCGCTCTGTACATATACATCGAATCTGATGGTCTGAGGACCAGTTGGCACTGATTTGATGGTGATTGTCTTACCAACGAAGCGACCTTCGCGATCTAGGGCGGCTTTGATGATGTTTTCGCCGTATCTACCCGTCGCTTGGGTCTGTGGCATGCCGAATAGCGCACTCATCTCGGTACCGAGGCCCTTATAGAGCATGAAATCGCCTGGTTCAGTCCGAATTCGCACGTATGCTTGCTGTGCATCGTCTCGCCAAGGCGTATCAGTCAGTGCAATGTCCCCACTGCCCGTAACTCGGATGTCACCTTCTTCTGAGAAGTACCAATCCATTCTACTTGGCTCCCTTTTTCAAATTACATCCCAAATGTGATGCTTGAACATTGCTGCGCAGATCAGGACCACCAAGACTAATAGGAGTGACATGGTCTACACTGAAACTTGCTGGATTTGGCCAAGATAATTCTTTTGTTTCATTACACCCACGACATAGCTTCATTTAGGCTTCCTCTTCCAGGAAATCGTTGTAACCACGGAACATTCCGACGCCATCTTCGGGTGAGAAGGTGTAAAACGCCGGTTCTGTGAACTTAGTAGCACGTTCGTTGAAGTATTTGCCGTTCCAGACCAGTCCACCGGTCTCTTTAGTGATGAAACGGACCTTGTCGCCCACTAGAGTGATGGATTTGTTGGCGGCATGGAGAATTATGGCCAATCCCTCGCCTGCGACGAGCTCAATGTCGCCAGAATCGGTCAAACGGACGAAGGCATTGGTGAATTGGTGGGTGATTCCGACCTCAGTAGCAGAATACTTCTCCTGTTCAGCGATATCGAAGGTGGGTCTCTGTAGTTCTGCCATTTTCTTCCCTTACGTGTTCAGATAGAACTGAGAAACACCACTTCTGGCATCGTTAGCTCTATAGTAATCGCGTTTCTGGTATTCGTGGTTAAAGTAGTGGGTGATTACGGGCCTAGATTCGTTCTTAGCGCTCAGGAACTGCACGAAACAAGGCTGTCCAGGACCAGGAGCCGCCAATTGTAGCCCCATGTACTGCGGACAAGGCACCTTCTCGAGGATTCTCTCGATTCCATCGGAGTCTGGAGCCGATAGAATGACTGTAGCCGTGTTTGTCACGGGGCTGTAGGCACTGATGATACCATATCTAGGTGTCGGAGACTCATTTCCCGCCTGGGAGATCTGATCTCTGACGTACTTGTCGAACTTTGGTAGATTGTTAGGGGTTGCCATGTGTTTCTCCTATAGTCCAATGTAGGGCATGCAGTTTACGTTCTGCCCAGTGCCTCCTGTGGGCAATCCACCCTCAGCAATGCCCTCCCAGACCTCAAAGTGGAGGTGAGGACCGGTGTTGTTACCTGTTCCACCGTCTGAATTGCCCGACTTGGCGACTACTTGACCGGCTTTCACCTGGTCTCCGTCCTGACACATGAAGGAATCGAGGTGCATATAAATAGTCCAGGTGCCTCCACCATGGTTGATGAGTAGAGTGTTACCTCCAGAGCCCCATCCCGGCTGTGGGAAGGGCTTAGCGACGCCATCTTTGGCTGCCAGCACATCTGTACCAGTAGGACAGCCGATATCGACACCCTGATGGCCTCCCCCCTTCCATGGCTGGGTCACTGTGAAGACAGAAATGAGCGGATAGACCATTCCACCAGGTGTTGGAAGGCGATCTGTCTGCTGTCCCTGGCTTGAACCACCCGAACCACCGTCTGTAGTGGTAGTTCCGTTAGAAGAAGCAGCAGCATTGGCGCCGATCACGTTGCCGTTACGCTGAACTGGGTCCTTGATGAAGACATCGTAGGGGTTTAGCTTGTCATCTCGGACCTTCCAGCCTGGTTCAGTACCCAGATTCTGTAATTCCTTCGACAATTCCTGGTTGAAGGCGTCATATGAGATGCCAGATGGCTTATAGAGGGCCGCTCCCTGCATGGCATCGCTCAAACCATAGGCTGTGAGTGAGTTTCGGGGCTCATTTCGAGTAGATTGTGACGTTCTGAGCGCCTTAGACTGCGATTGCGAAGCTCTCTGGGCATCGATGAAGGCTTTGTCGTCGGTTACGTCACCTAGGTTGTAGTCTCCTGGCATGTTAAGCTCCTGAAGGTGCGGGTCCGAGGGCTTGAGCTATGAAGTTGGATAGCTGCTGGTACCCTTCACTAGTACAGTGGATGCCATCTTGTGCGAGCAAACCACGGTTTGACTTTAGGTGTGTGGCCCAGTCTACCACTACCACCTTGTTGTTGCGTCCCTTGAGTGCATGTAGCTCTGCGTTGACCGTATTTGAGTAGCCCTGCCACTCCACACACGTCACCCAGCACACTCTAGGCACGTTGGCCAAGATATCCATGACCTCACCGATGAATGTGGCTGGATCTGGACCAGCGTTGGTACCTAGGTTGACTACGCAGGCGGTGCCGAAGTTGCCATTGCGGCCCTTCAGTACCTCAATACCGACCTGAGGAGGACGTCCACCGACAGCATCGACGGTGAAGTTCCAGCCGTTAATGCCTGCCTCGAGGAAGGGCTTGCAGCGCATTGTGATTGAGTCGCCCACTACGAAGCAGGCCGACGTTCCACCCGTCAGAGGAGGAGGAGCCGTCACCGCGCCCGAAGGTGGCTGGCCAATGGCCCCTACCTGTCCTGTAAGACCTTGCCCAGTTCCCTTGACTGGGTCCTTGATGAACACGTCGTACGGGGTTAGCTTGTCGTCTCTTCTCTTCCATAGCTCCTCAGTTCCTAGGTCCTGCAGCTCCTTAGAGAGTTCTTGGTTGAAAGCATCGTAGGAGACACCTGGTGGCTTATACAATGCCATGCCCTGCATGACTCCGGACAGGTCATAGGTGACCAAGGAGTTGGTTGGTTCATCACGGCCCGACTGTGAGGTCTTCACTGGGCCAGTTGAGTTCTGCTGGAACCTCACCTGAGCGTCCACTACAGCCTTGTCGTCTGTAAGGTCGTCGAGGTTCATATCTGTATCAGGCATTACGAACCAAACGATCCGCCGCGATCACTGTCGTTACGGCCAACAGCGAACATGTCGACATCACCGTAACCGGCCATGATCATGTGCCAGTTGACCGTGTATGGCTGGCCGTCATCTAGGTAGCCATCCCATGGGGCTCCAGGCACACCACCAGGACTCCAGGCGCCATCGACACCTGTGCGTACTCGACCAGCGTGGCCCATCAACACGTCGTCCTTCTGCTCCTCAGCTGTACCAGCTGGGACAGAGTGGAACACAACTGACAGAGAACGGCCCCAGTCATCCTGTGGTCGGTCCCTGTTCTGCCGTACTGCCACGTGGGTACCGAGAGGTAGCATTCGCGACAAGTACTCATATGCTCGACGACCCTCATCTGTAGTTGGGTTGTTCTCTGGATCGTCGTGGTCCACCATTTCGAAGACTCGTGTACCAGTAAGACGCAAGCTGACTGTGCCTTTATCTTCTGGCTTAGTAAACTCTTCGTCTAGGAAACCATTGGGTGTGAGAAGATCACCCTCCAGCACACGTACGTGGATGGTGTCACCGTCTTCAATCTCTGTGACAGCGCATAGCGACACTAGATGGTTGTCTGTCAGCAAGTTGCCATCAGGAGACTTACCAGCAGCACTTAGGATGTCGGCGCTGGTCTCTGCCACCCACAGGCTTGTCTGCTTGTAGGCCATAGCGACGTCGATCTCGTTCCAACCAAGAGCCTGAAGTAGGTCGTTAGTTGTGATACGGACTGTGCCGTTCTCCTTGTAGGTTGTCTGCACGCCCAAGATATCAGGCAGGATGCTGATAGTGTGGAAGCGGCCAACAGCTACACCCTGAGCATAGGATAGACCTGCGTCCATTGGCTGGCCATCCTTGGTTAGGTATGAGATGTAGCAAGCATGCTGGTCCATCAGGCTCTCACGAACCCAATCCCATGCATCCCATACGAAGCCAGACATAAGCGCCACACCAGGGACGTTGTTGCCCATAGCGGCTTCAATCTGGTCGATAGAGTTAGGGTTGTTTGGGTCGATGCCCACTGGAATGCCGAACGGAGTTGTTGTTCCTCCGAACTCTCCGTCTGTTCTCTTGCCTAGGTCGTACAGGTTCTGGAGGTGAGCCATACGCTCAGTCTCTGTAACGTATAGACCGGTAGCTTTGGCGGCGACCAGATCCTTGACAATAGCGCTAGCTCCACCCTCATAACTTGTGTGCCCCAGGATTGGGTGCTGTAGAGCGACAGCTAGGTCAGCTGTAGTCACGTAGTCGTTCTTCTTGACGATTGATGTGTCATCAGCGAACACTGATAGGTGGTGACGTGTGTCGTCACGTAGGTTCTTAGTTCCGAATAGAGTGCTGATCCACTTGGTAATAGCCCAACGCGATGGGTCGTTAGCTGTGACCAGAGCGTTAGGCACGATTGAGGTGATGAAGCCGGTCTCTGCTGTGAAGTGGTGAGTGACTGCCTCAACCTCGAACAGACCATAGGTGCGCTCGTAGACATCGGCTAGGTACACCAAGTCGTGTGGTCGAATGTCTGCGTTGCCAAGCACTACGATCTCACCCTGGTAGATATCCTTCAGACCTTCCTTCAGGTGTGCAGTAGCCACACGCTTAGATAGCAGCTCGTCTGATGAGCCCTGTGCGATCTTAGAGTTGCCTCGCATAGTCTCGATTGGGTTCAGCAATGGGTGTAGGAACGAGAAGAAGCCCTCGCCCTTAGCGTTGTCCCAGAACAGGCCAGTCTCAATCGCTACCTCGTTCTGTAGATGAGATGCGATACCCTTGTCGAAGTACACCGATACTGGGTACTTACCATCTGAGCTAGCCGTAACGACAGTAGGAACACCACTTAGGTTCTCCTGGAGGTCATTGCTGATGATGTGGCGGAATGAGTCAATGTAGTGGAGACGCTGGAATGGCTCACGTACCTCAACCACAGGCTCGCCGTACTCACGAGTGAATGGATTGTCCACCATCTTGAGTAGGTCAGGCTTACCATCTGCTAGGTAGTTGCCTTCGGCATAGTAGATCGAGTCGTTGAAGACGTGGTTCATGATCTGCGCCTGCTGCTGCATCTGGCCAACCATGTTGAGGCCCAGACCAATCTGGCTCAGCTGCTCACGCATCATTGTGACAAGACCCTGCAGGGTGTTACCAGCTACCTCAAGTAGCTTACCGATGGTGCCGTCTAGTTCCTTGACGTCGTTGAGTCGGCGATCAGCTGGGTTCGTTGACTTCTTACCTGGCTCATCATGATCACGCATCCACTTAAGTAGTTTCTGGCCCTGCTCGGTTGGGCTACCGTCTGGGTTACGATCTGCGATCCTTGTCCAGTCCGCATTGAATGAGACTGGGTTGCGGCGCTGACGTGAGTTCTTGTAAGCCTGGAACTCAGCACTCTTCTCCAAGTCCTCAGACACACCGCGTCCACCCACTGGGTTCTGCTGTACGTAGTCCTTCTTGATCTGCTCCAGCTCTTCCTCGGTGAAGGGGATAGGATCAGACTTGGCGCCATTAGGATATGTATAGTTGAAGGTAATCTTTAGGAACTGGAACCATGCCTCATGCACCGGGCTCTGTACCCAGTCGCATAGCTCTTCTGAGTTGGCTGACTCTGTGACGCCAGCCCAGCGATCTCCTAGCCACGTACCAACGAATGGGACTCCTAGGCTCAATCCGACCTCTCCCTGAGCACCAATCACGTCGGTGACAGGTTCAGCCACCATGCTTATCAGTGAGTCTGGGGTTAGGAATGAAGTGTGGAAGTCTGTTGTGACGATCAGCCAAGCGCGAGCATATGGGTTCTGCCACATGAACTTCTTGAATGTGGCTACCAGCATGTTAGGTAGGTAGTCAAAATTATCGTCGATAGGAGCGCCAGCTAGACCTGCATCATCCCAAATAGAGACACGACTGTCTGAGTCCTGGCTAGCCCTTTCGAGATACTCCGAGTCAGCTAGATCATAACCGTTGAATAGATCTGCAGGTCCAGAATCTTGACTCTTGTTCTGGATGACATAGTCCTCTGAAGCGCCCCAGCCTGAGCTGTCGATCTGCTTCTTGACCTCGTACTTGTCGTCTCCACGCATGCCCCAGTAGTTACGGAACTGATCCCAGATAACTTCAGCTAGCTGCAGGGTTTCACCTGGACCGTTGGTTGGGTGATCGCTCCATCCGGCATATGGTGCATCAAGAGCGCCAAGGTCCTTGAAGATGCCCATGAACTTGCTAGCAGTCTCACCTAGGAAAGCGCCGTTGTCACCTGTCTCTTCAACGAACTTCTTGAAGCGCAGGGCGTACTCGCGGTCGTACATTAGCCGAGCAAAATGACCAACAGGATCTGTGTTGGCGGCATTCCTTACTTCTTCTGAGTCTGGGTTAGCGCTATAGGCTTCGTAATTTACGCCAACAGACCAGATGTTAACGTTCTGGTCAACGTGGCCACGGGCGAACCAAGTAGCCTGCTCACGTGGGAAGCCACCCTTAACTAGCCTGTCAACCTCTTCATCAGTTGTGACCACTGCACCGCCAGGAGTGCTGTCTCTGGTTGGGTTCTTAGGCTTGTCTCCTGCTGACTCTGCTGGTGCAGTAGCAGTTGGAGTGCCACCCTGATACATCTCGTAGTATCGGTCGGCGGCCTCTCTACGTAGATCCATGCGAGGTACGCCAGCACGTTCGAACTTAGTACAGAACACCTCCGCAGCATCACCTGGAGTGGTGGTCGCCAGAAGAGCCACATAGGCAGCATGCTCTGAACCCTCGAACTCGAACCAAATGTAGTCGAGCTGGAAGTCGATGTTGGCTACGTCTACGCCAAGCTCTCTAGCCTTAGCCTCTAGCTTAGACCTACGATCGTCCCACTGTACAAGACCGTAAGCTGGGCCACCGATCTGTTCCTGGTCTGGGTTGAAGCTTGACTCGGCCTCGATGTTACCCATGATGCCAGCAATGTGGACTGGTGACATACCCTTACCAACGAAGTAGTTCCATACCTTTTCTTGGTTGGTGTTACCGGCTGTTGGGCTACCAACCGCGCCTGGGAGACCAGCTGTAGAGGCTGTAGGGTCAGCCTGAGTTACAGCATCAAGGCTAGTGAATAGCTTCTGCTGTGCCTGGAAGTCTGCAAGAGGGTTAGCCTCGTTACGGATCTTCTGCAAGATCTCTTGCTGTTCCATGTCTGGGCCGATAGGCTTGATACCCGTGTCGCCCTTAGGCACACCAGTAGTGATTGGGATAAGTCCTGATGTGTATAGCCAGTGTGGCTTGCCATAGAAGACGGTTGAGCGATCCTCGAATGGACGGACTGCCACGATGTAGTTAGGCAGGAGCTGAGCGCACACCTTGAACATATCCCACACAGACTTCATGTAGGTCTGAGCACGGAATGATACCTCATCAAAGCCGTACAGGTCACTCTCTGTTTCAGAGGTGATACCTAATGCAGTGAAGATTGGGTTCTGGTTCAGGTCTCCGTTGAAGATGCCCTTGAACATATCGATACCTGACTTGGCGGTCTTCGCCTGAGCGACACCAGGTATCAAGTTTGTCAACTCGTTATCTAGGATGCCTTCCTTCTCCTCACCCTCTTTCTGCGTATCTGTCTCTGCGAGCTTGCCGCGATCAGCTGCAACGCCAGAACGGAACACTGTTGAAGTAGGCGCAGCGAAGATGCCTGAAGCGCCACCGTCAGAGCCTGCAGCCTCAGCGATGAGGATACCAGCTTCTGGGAAGTCGCCACCTAGATACTGACCCACACCAGAACCGTTGCCTGGGTAGATGTTGCGCTTGAAGATCTCGTAGTCACGGTGCTTGAACGAGTTAGTCCACAGAGATGTCATCAGCTGGGCAACGCCTGCACGGCTGTTGGTCTCACTACCTGTGACGTTGTCGAATGATGCTTCTGCGACCTTACCGATGATGCCAAGTCCACCAGTGGCAACGCCAGCTGTGTTCTCTCCTGTGGCGAAGTTTAGGGCTGACTCAACGTTGTCCTGCTGTGCCTGCTGACGTGTCTTCTCGCCCTCAGTGATCTCTTCATAGAGGATTGAACCGAAGTGACGGATGCCAAACTTGTTCTCTGAGAAGATGAGACCCTCAGTAGCATGAGCGAATGATTCGCGGAAGGTGCTTGAACCCATCGACAGTAGTCGGACCATAAGGTCACGTGGCTCTGACAGCCATAGACCGGTGTTGAGTGCGCCGTCAATCTTACCTGAGTGGCCACCCTTGTCTGTGGTGTTGATGTATGGAGCTAGCTCAATGCCATCACCCTGAGCGACTACCTCTACGATGTCACCGTTGGTCACCTGTGTGATGGTACCGTTGAAGACTGTGTCTAGGGAGTTGGGGTTGGCACTGTAGCCCATGCGCAAGTGCACACGGATACCTGGCTTCAGACGGATGCCTGAAAGCTCGCGGATATACTCATCCTCAGTGCCAAGACGTAGATTCTCCTGGCCCTGTGCAAGACGGGTGATCAGCATGCGATCGATAGCCTCGTCAGCATCGTATGGGTCAGCTAGGATGTCTGTGATAGAGATACCTAGGTTCTCACGCTCGCCATTCTCGCCCACCTTGATGAGAGCGCTGGACTGGCTGTTGAGCTTAGAGTATAGGTTGGATAGACGTAGGATTAGAGTGTCACCCAGCACGTCTTCTGACTGATGCACAGAGAAGTCGATGACTGACTGTAGGCCATAGAAGTTGTCGAACAGCTTCACACCAGCGAAGGTACCACCTTCGTCGATCAGCCATAGCATGTACGTTGGGTAGGCGCGGATCATACGGCCTGAGTTGTCTCGGTACTGTGTGTCCTCCATCATCTTCTCGACCTGATACATTGGGTCGTTGGCGCCGTTTGTCTTACCTGTGGCTTGCACGGTTGGCTGGCCCCAAGCAGAGTGCGGAGTCAGACCCTCTGTGGTTGGGAGAGTAACAGACTGAGCAGCATGGTCATCTCGGACTGTGCCATAGCCAGCCATAGGGTTGTTAGGATCAGCACTCTTGATGGCTAGCTGACCTGTCTCCATGTCTACCTCACCAAGGGCAACGTCACCCTGGCGAATAGACACACCACTCATCTTGTCCTGGTTCTCTCCCATAACTGGGAAGGTAACCTTCATGTTCAGCTCTTGTGAACGGTAGAAGTTACCTGGCAGGGTTGTAGGTTCACTCTCTGCGTTAGTATCTAGCTGTGCGTCTACCGCACTGGGGTGGACCCTGCGATACTTACCGTCTGCGTCTTTCCTAAACACAGTGCCAGGTTCAACTACTGAGTGTGCAGATGTATCCCAGGTGTTGAGGTCGTTAGTGCGTGTAGGGCGGTTCTCTAGGTTTTGGTTGACGAGGTCGTCGTCAATAGTCTGGAATGCCTTGAAGTAGAAGTCTGGATCCAGGTGGCCAATGACCTTACGCTTGGTCTTGCCATCGTCGCCCTTGACCTCATCGTAGATTGCAAGAGGGAAGTCTGGGTATGCGTTGAATGCACTCCACAGCTGCTTGATGCGCAGGAATGGGTTACGCTTACCGAATGCCTCGATGAACTCTGCCTGCTGCTCGTTCGATAGCTCTTCACGCTTCTGCTGGAACACGTCGAAGTCCACCATGTCCAAGCGGACAGAGTAAACGTGTGGAGCATTGGGGATGGTGTCAGCCTCAAAGGTCAGAGGGATGACGTACTTCATACCGCATAGGCTTGTAAGGGTGTTCTTGATGCCAAGGAAGCCCAGCACGCCGTGTGCGTGCTCTAGGCGAGCCAGGCCACTGATGTGGTCGAAGACACGCTTTAGTCGGATGAGCTCATCCTCACCAAAGACAGTCATGGACACACTACAGCTCGAGTCGCGACCGCCAATGTGCTGGAGGCTAGGCTCTGCCTGCATCTGTAGCTGGTGACGAGCGAAGTTGTTGCCTAGAGAGACTGAGACGCCATTGACAATGACCTTCTTCCAGTTGACCTCTAGCAGCTCCATAGGCACGTCCCACTCCTTGATTAGGAGCTTCTTCTTAGCCTCTAGCTGCTCCTGGTACTTCTTGTAGAGTGGACCCTGTGTGTGGTTGGTGAACATGTAGAAGAACCACGCCTCACGGAATGCATGGCGATCCTCTCGTTCCTGATCGGCAGAATATGCGCCATGAAACTCCTCACGACGCTTGTTGATCTGGTCATCGATGAAGGCGTCCATCCTCTCGTCATTCATGCCGTCAACCGTTGTACCTAGCTGATCTAGGTAGTCCACGATGAGGTTCTGAATACGAATACCGCCGCCGATCTGAGAGCTGTTAGCCTGATCGTAGTTCTTCATGTATTCATAAATGGCTTCTGAGTTGGATGCTAGATCATAGCCTAGTGCCCCCAGAAAGCTTGCCCATAGGCTCTCTTCGTCTCCAACAGCTGTGTTCTCACCAGGCTGGCGCCATCCAGAGGTATCTGGAGCATAGACCTTAGCTGGTGTGCTAGCTGGGTAGTAGATGCTGAACTTGTTAGGGTTGACTCCACTGTAGTTGGTTACTACACCGAAGAAGCCCTCGTTCAGCTCTCCACCCATGTCCCTGTTCTTGTCGAATGTCTCAGTTGGCTGACCTTCGTAGTCCACTAGAGAAGTCCCGTCTGACTTGACGGTCTCCATTAGGAAGCCCTGGTTAGTGTACGAGTTCATCTTCTGAGCAGCGCGTCCCATATACTGACGGAAGCGACCCCACATGACAGCCTGGTTGAAGTCGTTGATCATAGGCAGGAAGACCTTGTGGTTGAAGTTCAACAGCTCAAGGTTCACCGCCACACAGAATGGGTAGTTGGGGATAGTCTGCACTGTCATACCCTGTAGCGCCACAGCTGTAATGCCATAGGTGCGGTTTAGGTATGCATTACGGATTGGAAGGATTGGAGAGTAGCGGAACTGGGCAATAAGGCCGCGCAGAGACGACATGAACTTGTCGATCTTCTCGTCTGGGTCCTTGTCGAAGTCGATGTCTTCCTTCATGCCATCGAAACCCCAGATGGACTCCTGGTTAGGGAAGTACAGGGTCATAGAAATGGTTGTGTCACTGTGTCCAGAGTTGAACTTTGGGCTCGATGCCTGGCGAATAGCAGAACCTGTCAGGCCACCTGAGCGGAAGGTTGTGCTAACCTGGATGTTGATTGGTGGTACGAAGAATCGAGAGCCACCCAGTCGCAACTGGTATGGGAGGGTAGGATATGCCTCTGTCTCAGGACGCTGGTTGCGGTTGAGCCACTCACTAATGTGACCCTGTGTGGTCATGAAGTCGCCAGCCCAAGTGAACTTGGTTGCTCCTCCATTGCTGAATGCTTCTAGGTAGTCCTGGATAGAGCGCCCAGCGGCATCTGCGTTAGGGTCGTTGGCACGCTCCTCATTAGCCTTCTGAACTAGCGTTAGGAACTTGATCCACTCATCATAGAGGCTCTGTAGCTTGGGGAAGTACTTGACAGCATTAGCAAGTAGATCCTGACGTGCGGCCAGGGCCAAGAAGATGTTGTTGTACTCAGCACCCAGGGCAGCACCGCCCTTGATGCCTGCCTCGTCAGCGAAGAATGCCTCAAGCGTACGCCAGTTGTCCTTGAGCATGTTGAAGCCGATGGCCTCTAGATCCCTGAGGGTACGCTCACGCGCCGCCTCTGACAGGCGCTCCCAGTCCTCGGTAGGTTCTGTCCAAGCATTCTCGTTGGTAGGTGGCATTAAAACATCCTGTTGAACTTGGTAAGCTTAGCTAGCCTGGCAATAGACGATGATCCCTTTGCACCGCGAGTATAGTCTACCATACCACCTGATGCCTTATGATACGTCTTGAGTGACGAGGGACGTAGGGCTGTGTGATCGGTTGGGATCTTGGGTCCACGCTTACGGGCTGTGGTGTAGCCTGAGCCGTTGGGCTGGATCCATGCTGACTTCGCTGTGTCTAGACCAGAAGTAGAGGGTGACCTCTTACTGTTGAAGGTCGGAGAGTTCCTTCTACTAGTACTCATCTTCGCCTTGACGCCCACAGACGTAGCAATGGCATCCCACATCTGGGCTTTGCTTGCATCTGAACCTACACTACGACCTGCGTTTGGCATTAGAAGCTACCTGACATTTCGCTGAAGGGGTTGGGCATTGAACGACGGCGTGATCCGAAGACAGATCCTGAAGCTGAAGCTCCAGAGATCGATCCTGCTGCTGCCGCTAGTGTACCTGGGTCGAAATCGCCCCTGGCGTTGATTCTATATGAGTAACCTGAGTCTTGTTGATTTGAGTTAGGCCCAGCAGCCACTGGCATGTCGGGTCTCGGCGTGTTCTCGTAAAAGCTTCCGCCTGGCAGAAGAGGAGGACCAGCTAGGTCATCGACGGTTCTGTCCTTTGTTGCTCTATATAGTAACGACGCTCCGACCGCAGCAGCAGCTCCGTACACACCTTTTCTTACAATGCCTTCGCCCCATAGCTTCTTACCAAGGTCCACCATCGATGCGCCCTCAAGCCCTAGGCTCTGTCGTGCTGTCTGGTAGGCTCCTGCCATAGCTCCGGCACGGCCCGTACCCTGTGTGACACGTGGCCCTAGACCCATAGGCATCTCGGCAGACATGCCCATCATATAGTCCTGGCTAATCACCTGGTTCTTAGCTTTGTGAATCTGAATTCCGTTCTTCCAATCTATTTTGATCCTATTTTGCTCCAAACCAAGAGTCGCATGCGTTTTAGTAACTGCGTCGGCTAGCTGGCCGCTTCCTAGGATACGAGACGCTCCTGTCTTTTGCTCGCGCTGCATAAATGCACCTACAGCGTTCATGGCCCTGCGTCCCATAACCATCTCACCAGCAGGGTCTTTTTCGAACATGTCAGCTAGAACACGACGCACCTCTTCAGTGCCATAGTTGTGATAAAAGGCTTCATTCTCAACATCTATGACCTTATGACCAAACATGTCCATCTGCTGCATGTTGTTTGGTAGCCCAGTGCGACCTGTTTCTGCTCGACGACGTGCCTCTAGATAGGCGTCTCTAAGAGCGTCAGAGTCTTCAATAGCAGTATTGTCAAAGACGGTACGACTGAAGGTAGGATCACCAGCAATAGATGCTGAACTCTCATTCATGTACTTAGTAGCTTCTGCGTGACGCCGGGCTTGTGCAGTTCTTGCCTGGCTAGCCTGAGCAAGGGGGTCATCAACGTCCATTAAGTACTCGCTGATGTCTCCTCCTCCCAAAGCCTTAAAGTGGGCCTGAAGGTTTTCGTTGGCAAGGTAGTTCCTACCGTCAACATCTAGACGGCTTGGATCTAGGACGTTGAGAGCCTTTCCATCTGCATCCTTTTGCATTGACGCCATCTGGGCAACCTGTGCCATCTGGCGATATAGACCCTCAGTCATCACCTCAATATCCTTGAACGCTACATCGTAATCTCCGGCTGTACCCTTAGTTAGAAGGTCGAGAATGGGCTCCATCTCGAAGGGGTGGATCATATTCTCTACACCCTTAATGCCCTTAGCCTGTGCAGTGGCAGACATCTCGTTAGCCATTTCTCGCGCAAGCTCGTGCTTACCTAGGGCTCCCTTGACTTGCTTTCGCTCTATGAGCTGCTTCCACTCTTGCTGAGACTCCACACCTAAACTGTTCCATGTAGCATCATCAAACATCTCGTGCGCCTGCTTGATTTCAGGTATACCAATGTAGCTCATCTCGTCCCTAACAGAGTCTAGGTAACCCCTGTAGTTCTTGGTCCTGTCCATAATCTCTGTAGAACCGGGGAGATTGGGGCGGGTGAATGTAGAAGTTGGTCCCGTACCGCTATGTGCGTATGCCAAATCCTCAAGGGCTGTTTTCTCCGCTTGATTCATCTTCGTAACGTTGTCTGTTATGGCGGCGAGCAGTTCTCCTTGTTTGCTTGAGCGTATATCTTTCCAGTTCTTGTCGTAAAAGCCAATGTCGCTCAACGCATCACGCATCCCAAGGTTCTGGGGTAGAGTCGTACTAAGGTCGTCAGTCATTACTCGAGCGACTGTCTCTAGGCTCTTGGAGTCAAGCTTCATTACTACAGCTTCACCCGCACCTATTGGTGAGCGCTTGTTAAACGCAAACAGGTCAGACCCCTGGCTATGCAAGATGGAGCCTACGAGGTCGTCGAAGTCAGCACCGCCGTGAGCTTCTAGCACATAGTCGACCAGGTCTTGTGAGTTGTAGATCATTCCAGCCTTGGCACTGAAGCCAAAAGTTCCTCTAGCAAGATCCTCGCCTTCTTTAATTCCAAAGAGTCCCGCCCATGCGTCCGACATAATGTGGCCAGAGAAGCTTCCCTGGATCTGGCCAGATAGCTGGCTTGACTTGGGGCCAAACTTTTCCCTCTGCATTGAGTCTAGGAATCCTTGTGAGATCTCCTTAAAGAGGGCACGGTCTGTGCTGGGGTCAATGCCCATTTCAAGACTCTTGATGATACGGCGGGCTCGACCCTGCTGAGCCACCAGCTCAGGAATCTCCATTGGATCATCAGCCGATGAGTTAATGATCTCATGCAGTGCTTCTATATACCCTTTAGGTACCTCTCCAGAGCGCAGCTTGTCAATTGCAGTCTTGAAGTTCTTTAGGTTAGCCTCTGAGAAATCCTTGAATGGCTCAGCGGTGTCGGTGCCAAACAGGGGCCTACCAAAAGTTGCGATCGTCTGTTCATCAATGCGTACTGATCCCTTAGTCTTAGTTAGTTTTAGCGTGACACCGGTATCGGTTGCTAATTCTTCCACGATAGATGCATGGGGTGCCACGAAGTCGGACGCCATAACAGAGGCGATCTCTTCCTTACTGTAGCCAAGAGCGCCTCCTAGACGATTGGCAAAGCCAGACCAGCTCTTTGGAACGTAAGCATCACCCTTAGCCATGGATGCCATAAGCTCTTTGATGATATCTGATGCTTGCTTTCTCGCCATCTTGGGGTCAGTAGGCATATTCTTGCGAATGTGGGCAGCTACCATATCTATCATGTGAGCTTCGTCAAAGTTGGATGCACGGAAATCCTGAACACGCCCACCGTTCTTCGCTAGATTGCCTAGGTCTCTTATGTTAGACTTGAGTGAACGTATGCTACTTTCAGCCTGCTGCCTTAAGTAGGGAGTCATCTTCTTACCTTCTGGACCGGCCAAGCCTGCCTCTAGGTCAGCAAGTCGTGACTCCATACCGGCTTGTATCTTTGTTATTAGGGCTGGGTTGATCGCGTTCATACCATCGAACACGCTAGCCGCTTCCTTGCCAGTAGTACCTGCTCTTAGTGCGTCGCTGAACTTGGCAGTAATACGTGAGTAGTCATCACCCTGTCCGGCAATACGGCCACTCTTTCCTTCGTTGATTCCGAAGATGTGTGCCTTTAGAGGGCCTACATCAGTGCTATAGCGTTCAGCGTTGATCAGGAGCTTCATACGCTTTGAGAGCTTGGCGTAGCTTGCGTCAAACTGAGCTGCTGTTATCTGTCCACTTGCTAGCTTACCTGTCTTAGCGTGGATGTTACTGATGTCCCTGATGCCCATGTTTTGGAACAGGCCTCTCATCTCAGCGCTGGTGACCTCATTGCCCCCTCGAAAGCCCTGTACGAGTACAAAGCCCTTGTCATCAGGAACCATAAAGCCGTATTCTGCGCCGCCCCTAATACGCTGCTTCTGCAGCTCTTCAATGTCAACGCCGAGACCAAAAGAGGTACGACGCATCTCGAAGTCTGTCCAAGGCGTCTGCGTACGCACCTTACGCACTGCGGCCTCAAGGTTTCCGTAGTAGTACTGGCCAAGATTTTGAGGCATAGAGGAGAGTGCGTCGCCGGTAATGCGATGGGTCTGGGTCTTGACGTCAAGACGCGCAGCGACGCGGCCTAGCTTCGTTGGGTCCGTATAGAACTTACCCATGAAATCCATACCGGTCTGACCTTGAGCGTTCTGGGTCAGCTTATATGTTCCAGCCCTCCGTCCCGCCGCAATAAGGCGAGAGAGTCTAGAGTCATTGAGATGATCATCAAAACTTGCCACTAGTACACACCTGCATCAATCTGTAGCTTCGAGCCCGGATATGGGGTTCGGCTTACGGACACGTCACCGTCAATTCCACTGTCAAACATGAGCTGCTTCAAACGGTTCTTTACGCTGCCGCCTCGTTCCTGGTAGTTGAACTCAGGGTAGGCAGGGTTGACCATGTTTGCTTCAACCACTTGCTGTGGATAGTACCCCATCTGAGACATATCCAACCCCATTGACTGACCAACTTTGATCTTGACCTGATCCTGATTGGTGTTAGGGTGCCAGAACGATGAAGCTTCATCAGGTAGCTCGTGTTCCTGGAAGTACTCCTCTAGCTCAGGGCGAGCCTCCACCTTCTGCCCCCAGACAGCCTGAAGGGCGCGGCGCTCTAGACGACCGGCAGTAGACAGGATTTGCTCTCGTTCCTGTACTGGGGCGTACATCATAGCCTCAAAATGCTCACGCTTACGCTTAGGCATGGCTTGAGCAATCTGGCTGAGTGGTGCGTTGTATACGTCTAGACCATACATGGTAGTAGAGGCTCTCTTAGTGAACTCAGCCGCAGCTGTCATGTCACCCATCTGACGAGCTTGGCCTGCTAGACGAGTCTGCTTGACATACTCCAGGATGTCAGCATACTCCTCCAGAGCCACCTCTTCACGACGGTACTGTGGCATGTATCGCTTGCCTGAGATCATCTCCTGACCCTTACCAATGACACTAGAAGCGAAACCTAGGCCCGCGCCGATTGTGGCACCGATGACCTTACCACGTGCTGATTTACCGAACAGAGTACCGGTACCTCCAAGAACAAGGGCAGCGCTGATGGGGTTACGCTGGGTTGACTTGTGCAGCATAGGCATGAAGAAATCTTCAATAGGATTCTGCCACTGAGGGAATGTTGATCCGTATACATTGTTTCTCTCCCAATCTTCTACAGCTGTTCGGTTCTGCATGAACTTGGTGTGGAAGGGAGTATCCAGGTGGGTAAACTTCTCCCATCCACGTTCCATGCTTTCGCCAAGGGACGTTGGTATTTCGTACTGGTGCTCGTAAGGCTTGAAGTTGTGTTCCTTAGACTTGTCAGCTACCTGCATACGAGTTGTCTCGATACGCTCACGAGCGGCAGCGTCGCTGACTTGGCTATCAATCGAGCGGTCCAGGGCACGATATTCCTGAGACCATGGGGCTACGTCACCTAGGATCTTATGCTGATCCACTAAGCCATACTCGCCAAAGCGGTCAGAATGTAGGTCGTTGAATCGTTCGTAACCAATACCTGGAAGTCGCATCTCACCTTCAGAGACCTTGGTAAAAGGATCTCCTCGAGTGAAGTCTAGGTAGTAGCCCGACTCGGCTGATGGCAGCCAGCCATGCTCCTGTCCCATGCGGTTCTTGATGGGGTTGACGAATTGCGTACCAGTACGCTCACGAGGAACGAAACGTCGTACGATTTCTGAGATCTCGATGTTGGCTAGGTTGCCTTCAAGAGGAGAAGGAATGTCACCAAGACCACCAAGCCCTAGGCTCCAGAAGCCACGGGTTGAGCCATACGCACGGCCTGGAGAATCAAGCACTGGGCGTGGTGTGGTCATGTCTAGGTTGCCGAAGCCGAGCTTCTCACGCACAGCACCGGTGGCGAAGCCGTAGATACCTGCAAGCTCCTGAGCCTCATATCCAAGCTGACGCATCTGGTAGCCAAGGTCACGTGTGGATACAGGTGAAGCCCCACCAATAACGCGTGGTGTCATCTGTCCCGGCATTGAGACTGGGCCATAAGAGCCCTGCCATGGAGTACCGGCCTGGTTGCTTAGGGTCTGGTTGAAGTCGCTGATGGCTGAGAAGGCCATGTTACGACCAGTCATAGGAGCATAGCTACCAGCTGCTGCAAGACTTTGGTTGCTCTTGTTGATCATTGCCTGCGCTGTACCTAGGCTCGTGTTGGGGGCTGCACCTCCTCCCGTTGCGCCGACGAAGGCGCTTGCTCCAGCAGTGCCAGGAGGAGCGAAGAATGCTCCCTGCTGACCTGTGGGCAGGTACTGTGACAAGCCGGACTCTAGCTCATCCTTGTGCATCTTGATCTGTGGCTTCAGCACGCGACCAACGGTCATGTTCAGCGCAGAGGTCATAGGACCCCATGGGCCTGTGAAGTACTCGCCTGTTGTTGGGTATGGGCGATCTTCGTAGTGCTTGCGCTCAAAGCGGTATGGGTCCAGAGGACGCAAAGGTGAGAAGTCATAGCCGAAGGCTAGACGCTCTAGAGGAGAACCGTGTGTGTCGTCCGTGTATGAGTAGCCTGACTTCAGGCGACGATACCAGCTAGGACGGTAGTACTGAGTACGACCACCCTCCCATGGGGTGTTACCTAGAGGCCAGAAGCGGCCAGCCTTGATGGCTACCTCGCCCTCCATGATCTCTGTGCGCTTCTCTTCATAGCTCTTACCACCAGGCAGGATTCCAGCTAGACCAGCCTGACCATAGGCCACACCCGTAGCTGCGGCTCCTAGAACCAGAGGAGAATAGACGCGGTTACCGTCCTTGTCCTTCTCGTTGACAAGGCCACCAGCCGTACGGTCCAGTGCTACTGCGGTAGTACCAAGGGCCACGATAGGTAGAGCACGCTGACCGATCATACCTCGGGCATACATGTCCAGAGGGCTCTTGTACTTGGTTGGGTCAAGAGACAGTCCGGCTAGACCAAAGGTCTTGTTCACACGCTCGATTAGGTGGCCAGCCATGATAGACGAACCAGAGAACGAGTCTGGACTAGACCATGTATTGACACCAGCAACGCTAGCTAGAGCACCCCACCCATTACGAGCGAAGGCCGTAGAGAACGTAGGCACGAATGCTGATTGGTTGCCGAATGGATCATATTCCTGGCCATCAAAGTCGTACTTAGCCGTACCGAACTGGCGCTTCAGAAATGGCTGAACCTTACCGAAACGTCCCTGCCAGCCGCCACCCTGCATGACATCATGCTGACCTGCGACGATATCACTTAGTAGGTCCTTAGCAACAGGGGATGCCTGGAAGGCTCTGCGTGCAGCGTGTGTGTTGTTGCCCGTGGGTAGCATGGGCTTGTAGGTGGACAAGTTAGAGAAGTCTAGCTGGGTACCCAGCAGAGCTGCTCGAGACTCGATGTACTGTGCCTGCGAGAGACGACCTTGGCTCTTGAGCTTACCTAACTGTACCACCATGTCCTGCATGGTGCCGTCGATGGCGCGAGATGGGTCACCACTGCCACTAGACAGAATGCCCTTCGCGGTGATCAGATACTGCTGTAGGTCAGCACGTAGCTGATCCTGACGTGTAACGATAGATCCGTTTGAGCCTGGGATGTTAGCGTCCCAGTAGGCTGCACCGGCCTCATGCTTGAGGTGTCGGTTGATGGTTAGTTCCTGGGCACGAGCGAGCGAAAGACGCTTCGACTCATCCATGGCTGAAGCGTTCTTGGTGTGCTGAGCTGCTGCTCGCTTGGCGAACTCAATCTCCTGAGCCTGGCTAGTCATGTCTACTAGTCGGGTAGGGCCATTAGGTCCTAGCTTACCAGCGTCATCTAGATCAACTGTGAAGGTGTCGACGAATCCGTCTTCTCCCTCAATCTTACGAGGCATACCCTTGCCACGGAACAGGTCTGGGAACTTGTCTGTAGCCTCAGCGATGTCACGGGCGTTATGTACGACAGTGCCTGTGGTCTTGTCAACAACACGTGCATGGGTGGGTGATGAGCCGTCTACCAGCTCTAGCTGGCGCTTACCATCCTTGATGGTGTGACCGCTCAGCAGCTGAGCGAAGGTGCGTGGGTTTCGAAGGTCGCTCTTGCGGTCCCTGAAGCGACGGAAGAACTTGAACGCTGAGTCTGGCTGGTGCTCATCAATGTTGAACCAACGCTTGAAGGTCTGCTTCTTTGTTGGGGGGGCTGGGTTACCCTGTGGATCGTACTCCTGCGCTGGAACGCGTCCGAGGTCACCAGCTGCAATCTTGACCTGGGTAGCCTCCATGGTGCTACCGCGTGTGGAGATAGCGCGGTACTTACCGTCCAGCACGTTCTCACGTAGGACACCATCGTCGCCCCACTTGAAGCCAGCTAGACGGCCCTTACTGCCACGTGCTGAAGCACGAGTCCACATGTGGAAATCAGCCTCTGGGCCACCGCCACGGAAGGGCTGTAGGCCAGCACCGTCAGCGTACTGGATCATAGACTGCTCACGCATGTTGCGGAAGCCTGAGTAGCCCATGGTCTTTAGAACAGGAAGATGGATAAGTGGGATCTGGAACTCATCCGCCAGCTTGTCGGTGAAGCTACGGATACCACGACGCATGAAGTTGAAGTCTAGAAGCTCACCGTGTGCTGACTCGGTCAGACCACCAGCCTTGTATGTGCCCAGTCCTGACACTGGATCACGACGTGCCATAGTAGATGCTAGGCCGCGGATCTGGCGCTCAGCATCTGGCCCTGAGCCAGCGAAGAAGCCCTTGTCTGTAGCATCTTCTAGTGACACAGGAGAGAAGCCAAAGAGGTTGGCTCCTGTCTTGTTCCATGGGTTTGTAAGCGCGCGGTGCCTAGCAAGGTAGGCGCGCATCTGGCCGTAGTTGTCTGGGCTCATTCCAATCTTGCGGAGATGATCCTGCACAGCCTGATCAGAAGCTGCATCACCTAGCTCGTCACGCATGTTGAGGCCTGAGACCTCAGCTGTCTTACGGGCTAGGAACGAGCGCTTGCTTCTGGTCAGGTTACCGTCAGCGAAGTCACTGTAGACCATCTTGGTCTTGCCAAGTACGTCCTCACCCAGTCGTGGTAGGCTCTCTGTCTCGAACAGCTTCCACTCATTCGCTGTACGCTTGTTGAACTCACCCATGTAGCCAGATGACTTGAAGCGGGCGTCTGCACGGCGGATAGCCTCAGGGAGGTTCTTAGCCAGCTGCTTAGAGTTCTTGGATCCAACCTTAGCTACGACCTGGTTGAACAGGTCGTTAGGATCGGACAGCCCCTCGAAGGTCTGGACGTCACTCTTACCACCAAGGCTGATTCGGTTAGCCATGTGCTGTGGCTTGCCGGGTGCGGCTACACGGAAGATACGACTCAGCTTAGTGAAGTCATCCTCATCTACGCCTAGATCCTGTAGCTCCTCACGCACAACACGGTTGAAGGTGTCGCGCTTACGATTCTTGTAGAACTGACCATTCTGGAACTTAGGGTTGGGCCTACCGTTAGCCATGACTGGGACGCCATGTGAGAAGTTGGTGACCGAGCCAATAAGCTCCTCAACGGGAGATGAGCCAACTGTCAACGCTCGGTTAAGAGCATCCTTCTGCTCATCTGAAGCAGAGGACATGAACTTGGTGCGGCCCATACGGTGCATGGCACGAATGGCATCGTGCTCCTCACCTATCTGTGTCCAACGCACAGCTCCAGCACGGGCACCTGAGTGCATACCCTTGAAGGGGCCAGGTAGAGAGTCCCAAGGAGAGGTAGGCAGGCGGCCTAGAGACTGGTCGTAGTTTAGGAACGTGGCAGCCTTAGACTTCCAGATCTGAGCACGGGTCATGCCCTGGTAGTTAGCCTGGGCGACAGCTGCCTTGGTACCATGCTTGTACCAGTTCATCATCTCTACGACACCCATCTGGTGCTCGCTAGCTGTCTTAACAGCTGTGGAGAATGAACCAGTTACCTGGCTTGAGTACTTGACTGCTTCGTTGGTGATCTTAGCAGCATCGTGGCCAACGTCCTGTAGAGCCCTCTGGAGGCCCTGTGTGTGCTGATAGATCTTGCGCTGCGAGCGTGTCAGGTTGGCGACATCATCGCCTAGGGTCATAGCCCTGCGGTAGCCGTGGACTGCGGCTCCCTGTCCCACCTCGAGAGGAGAGAACATGAACGCTGCATTCTTGGCGCTCTGGATGGTGAAGTCTGAGATGACGTCTAGCGGGTTGGCCCAGTTGACGTCATCGTCCTCCGAGTTGGTTCCGAATAGACGGTCAGTGATACCACGCTGCGCCACATAGGCAGCTGGTAGCTCATACGGTGCACGGCGTGCTTGACCTACAAGGCGCTGCTTGAGCTCATCCTTTAGTGCCCAGGTGGAGACCGACTCAGCACCGTCAGCAGCGTGCGCACGGGCGTCTGCGGCTTCCTCGTACGACTCATACCAACCACGTACTGTGCGTAGCTCATCGGTCTGTAGACGGCCGTCTGAGAGCATGCGGCTACCGTAGCGGATGTTGCCGTCAGCATCGTCCCAGAAGAGCTTACCCTTGTTCTCGGCTAGGTATGCCTCTTCCTTACGTACCACACCCTGGAAGTCGTCCAGGATGTCACGTACGCCACGGATGTCCTTGATGGTGTTGTCTGCTAGGCCACTGTGCTGGATAGCGGCGAACAGCTTGATGCCACCCTTACGAACGTTCTTCGACGCAACTGCAGTACCAACCACGGTAGCGGCTGATGCTGCGAAGAAGCGGAGAACGGGGTGGTCGTTTAGAGACTTGGAGAGGATGCCGGATGTAGGGTCTGGACCCTGCTTATCGACGTTGCCTGCCGCACCTAGATCCCTAGTTGTGACTCCGAACCCTAGATTGTACGCAGGTCCTTTGTCTTGGATAATCTTAATCACCACCCTTAAGCATGTTACATTGTGCGTGTGCTGGTGCTAGATTATCTCTAGTGTGCGGACCCCCTTTAGCGAGTGGGATTATATGGTCCATACTCTTACTTTTGGGGTGTGGCCAGGTTACTGTTAAGTCTATGGCCTCGTTACATAGATAGCACTCATAGTTGTAGTACTCGTAGATTTCTTGATAGTTGACATACCCTACTGTGGTGGCCGCTTTTCTTGCTCTGCGAACCGCATTCCATCCTGCGGCCTTGTCTGGGTGGCGGGCTCTAAACCTCTTTGTACCTGCATATACTTTGTCGGGATTTGCCTTCTCCCACTTGCGTTTAGACGCCTTCACGTTGGGATCTGTGTAGTATCTTTCCCGAGATTCTCTGTTGAGTTTCTCTTTGTTTAGGTCTCTATATCTCTTTGCGTCGACCTTCTGACAGGACCGGCACCATGGTTTCAGGCCATCATAAGCTGACTTCTTGACATTGAAATCACTAGTAGATTTGAGAAGCTTGCACTTCGTACATGTTTTCTGCACGGCTCTCCTCTAGTACTAACCTCTTAGCGCTTGTTGTGCTGCAGCATGTAGCTTGGCGGCAACTGGGTCGTCGGCACGGGCTGTACCGAAGCTCGACTTGATGTCCTTGTCTCCACCCAGCTTCTGGATGCGCTCGAACTCTGCCTTCTGTGCTGCTGCGTCTGCTTCTGCAATTTCCTCTGGATCGATGATCTCTAGCTTCAGCTCAACACTTGGATCATGGATGCTCTTCTGTATCTGGATGATCTGTTCTGCAAGAGCTGCCTTGTCGCACAGCTGCTTGAAGGTGAGGTTGTCAACGTCTTGAGACGTCATGCGCAGTGACTCATAACATGCCAGAATCACTGCCCTCATGACGTTGACAACATCTAGAGCTTGCTCCCGCGACGCTGCGAAAACTGCCTTAGCCTCTTTAGGACTAGTGAAGACCGATTGGTCTAGAATGGTCTCAGCTAGGGCACTAATCGTTCCAGCGCGGCGAAACTTAACATCTGGTGGCCACACGATCGCTGACTGTACAGCGTAGTCCTCCGCCTCTGCCGAAGACATGGAGCCATTGGAGATAGCCTCGAACTCACCAACTGTGAGTGGGCGCCCAACGACCTCTCTACCGTCAGCTGCGACGGCAAAGATGTTTCCATGCTTCTCCTTCAATGCGGCAATGGTGGCCTTGTCCATTAGACTACTTTAGCCCTCTGATGGGGGCATTCTCCACGATATGTGGCCCAGTTGCAGTTGTAACATAAGATGCGTATTGAATCTGGATAGTCATTGTCCTTCAACCATTTGTAGAATGAATAACCTGACCTTGTGGTCTCTCTGTGTTTTGCGCCATCACCATTGACGTGGTCAAAGGTTAAGAAGACAGTCTCGCTTTCTCCACAGCATCTGCATTTGTTGCCGTAAACCTCTAGGCAGTTCGTTCTCATCTTCTGAGCCCTGACCGCCAAGCTGTTAACTTCGTCGTAGCATGTGATGCATGTGCGCCTTACGTAGCCTCTACCTGATGGGTAAAATTCGTTAAGCGACTTAGTAATCCCGCACTTCTTGCAAGACATCTCATCGCCATATATGTTAGCGACAATGGGAGCTTTAGTGTTGTAGGATTTAGTTCGGATCTTATAGCAGGGCTTACATTGATTCCTGTGATATATCTTGTTCCGTGTGCTGTACATTGGAAAGTCCTTGAGTGGACCTTGGTGTCCACAATCTCCGCAGATTTTAGTCGTCATGTTGACCTCCTGGCTATCTAGTAGCGTTAGAGGTTCAACATGCAACAACTAAAGCTGTCTCACCTCCACGGCAACGAAGCCCGAAGCCTCCATAACCTCCTGGGAAATGATAGAAGGTACGCCTGCTAGTCCACCACCATCACGGCCTCCGCGACGATACTCTGGGTACATGACACACATCTCTGTCACTACCTCTTCGTTGTAGAGGGTAGCCTGGGCAGGAGAGAGCTCTCCACGGTCGGCTAGGGCCTCCATAGCAGCAACGTGGTCACGGTACTCGTCACGCTCTAGTGTGCGCCACAGGTAATGCTTCTCCATCGTTACTGATGTGACATAGAAGTCACAAGCGGGGTAGTCCTTCTTCCACTGACGGATCTGCTTGGCTGTAGGGCCATCTGGGGTCCACAGCTGCTCATCGTCAGGAGCAGTGTCTACTGACCACTCTTCCTCTTCACGCTCTGCGATAGGGTTAACTGCTTCCTCTTCTACTGGAGCTGCTTCCTCTACTTCTTCGACCTCATCTGGGTCAATGATCTTCACTGCTGGCTTCTTAGCAACCATTTCACATACGTCCTTTAGTTGGATTCAATAACGTCACGCGCAAAGAAGGAGTACACTTCCGAACATACTACCCCTTCAGGCGATATTTCTACTTGCTTTGATGTTAGCTCTACGTTGTTTAGGGTGACCATGTTGTAGCCACTGTTGTATGAAGAATGAACTAGACGCTCATTCACGTCAGTGAACATGGCTGAGTCACCATCAGTATAGCGGCCGACCACCTGCTGCACACGACCCGCTGGGTCCTTGGCAATAGAGATAGACTGCATTCCATATTCTATCACAAGATTGAATGGAGGGTGAATACTGAAGATGTTGCGGTCCTGGTTGCTGTTGTCGCCTAGGTGGCGTCCCCAGTACTGCTCAATATTGGACTCGTCCATGTCCAGGCCACGGATGGGTGACAGGCCACGGTTGTCTGCTCGTGTCTTCGCTGCCTCTGTGAGAATGTCTCGCATCTTGTTGGGGTATGTTGTAGCGATGCGGAACATGCCTGTAGTTAGGCGGGTGCCACGCATGACAGCATCGTGCACGTAGGAGTGAGCACCATACACAGGTGTCTTCTCCTGCTGAGTGGAATACGAGATCTCAATGAAGGGAGATACGCCTGGGTCAGAGGCTGACCAGTTGGCTGCACCCTCGACACTGATCTTTACGTCCTGACCAGTGTAGTAGTAGTCGAAGTAGGTTAGAGGGTCGCGCTCAGCATGGTAGTTGGCCCACGTAAAGTCGAGCTCGGGGTCGAGCTCCTGGTAGATGTCCAGCTCCTTGCGCTTTGACTGAGCTGTCTGAGTTGCGACGAGGCGGTTCATGTTTGCTGATGGCATGCTAGCTCCTGAACGAGATCACGTTAGACACCCTACGTACGCCGCCTGCGTCCTCAGCTGGACCTGACGCTACAGTAGGTGTGTTCATGGTTAGGGGCTGAATGCCTCGAGCCATGTAGGTGTATGTCTGCTCTGATACCATGTCGTCGATAGACATAGTGCCACCCTCGTCGATGATGGTGACGCCGAAGATCTTCATCTTAGACGTACGTCCATACTCATTGGCGAAGGTGATGATGATGTCGAATGGGGGCAGCATGTCTGCCAGGGGATACAGCGTGTGCTTGGTGATCTCTTTGTACTGCGCTAGTCGATAGAAGGTGTACTCATCGAACTGTGTGAAGATCAATGAACCCGCAATGGTTCGTGGGCCACGCACGAAACCAGCAGGGTTCACACTTCCTAGGACTCGAACCGGAGAGTTCTCACGGTGAATCGAATAGGAAATGGTCTGAAGCTCACCTAGTACCAGGTCAGTCTTCTCATTGGGCACAAGGATCGTTGCAACGATGTCTGTACCGGCGTATGTGTTGTGCTTTGCGTAGTACTGGCTTAGGGGTGTGTCCTGGTTACCCGCAAAGTTGGCCATCGTGAAGGTGTTGAGTTCCCCAGAAACGGGCACCTCGTTAGAGCCGACGATAGTCGACACAGGGTAGTTTCCACCCTTGATAGTGCCGTCATTATTGAATCTTGCAGGAACAACATCAGCCATACTTACCCCTTCACTTTGAACATACCCTTTTAGTAGCGTAGAAACAACTATACCCCCACCGTGAGATGTGAGGGTATAGAAGCAGCAATAAGTTTTCCTGTCGGGTATTACACTATGGGATGATGATATCCGGAATGATTCCCTCTCCGAAGCCCTCGAATGAGTTGTCACCAATCGAGTCATTACGTGGCTGAGAAGTTGCGTACATGGGGCCAACGTCGCGAGCAACGTAGGTCATTGTCTCCTCGATTACCACGTCATCCATAGAAGCGCCAGAACCTTCGTTCAGCATTTCTAGACCGTAGATTGAACGCATAGCTGCCTGGCCATACTCGTTAGCGAACGTGATGGTCACGTCGAATGGAGGGATCTGGTCAGCATAGTATGGGAATTCCTTAGCAATGTCAGTTGTCTGATACTGGTAAGGAGTCATACCACGACCAGCTGCAACGCCTGGAGCGCCTGGCATAACGTTCGAAGTACGCGTGTAGTACTTGACTGAGTCGTCGTTGTTGTTGAAGCTACGCAGTAGCATAGCATACAGGGCAGGACGATCGAATGTGGTGAAGATCAGTGAGCCCGCAATACCACGCTTGCCACGTGAGAATGAACGGGGGTTAGGTGAACCCATCGTATAGATAGGGGCTTTCTCACGAGTGATCGACCATGTGATACCGGCAAGGGTGCCAACAGTCTGTCCACCAAAGACGCAGACGATGTCTGATCCTGAGAATGTCGTGTAGGTGTCGGTGTACCGACTTAGCTGATTGGATGATGGTATAGCCATTGTCTCTCTCCTTCTCGCGGTTTAAGCCGCATCTGTGTGTAAGACTATAGGTTGATCGAGACCTGGACCTCGATGTTACGCAGCTCGAAGGCTGGTGTAAGTGATAGGTCAACGACTGCCTTGCTTGACTGAGGGAAGTAGGTGATCGTGAAGTCGCTGGCTAGGATCGTACCCTGCTTCTGCATGCCCATCAGAACTGAAGTGATAGCGGTATCGAATGCGTTACGCATCTCGATAGTGGATGCCTCACCAATGAACTGCTGAGAGATTGCACGGACTAGCTGTACTGCGTCGTTGATGATTCGGACAGTACTCAGACGTGTGTACTGAGATGCTGTGTTCGAGAAGGTTAGACCATCTACCCAGATTGCCTCACGCTGGAAGTTTAGCGCTACTGGAACGATACCCTTCTCAATCAGGTTCAGCTGCTGTAGCTTGGTAGGTGCGTAGCGTAGGACGCCTACGTTGAAGATTCGCTTCATTGTAGTAGACGAGTCTGCCTCTAGCTGGGTGATAGCACCTGCGTAGTGAGCAGCGCCGTTTGACCAGCCCCATGCGTATGTGTCTTCGTAGCCTAGTGGCTTAAGCTCTGTGCCCACGATGTTCACGTAAGAGCCGACGATACCCATGGTTGCGCTGTCGCGGTTAACTAGGTTGGTGATGTTGCCACCGATGTGAGCTGCAACTGACGCTGGAGTGATAGCGCCGGTGACGTCTGTCTGACCAACGAATGGCTTGATACCCATGACAGCAAAAGCTGGAGATGAGTTAAGCGTGATGTTCGACATCTCGGTTGCGATCTTGAAAGCCCAGCTGTTATCGGCCACTGCTGAGTTGTTAGCATAGAAGCCGAACTCTGAAGTACCTGGTGTAGCTGGAGTTGCATTGTCGTCCCAATCGCTTGAGCTAGAACCACGGCCCCATGGGACCACGATGCTTGGCTCAGCAGCTTCGACAGCTGCCCACAGATCTGCCCACAAGTCTAGTCCGCCACCGGAGGTGTAGCTCGAAGATGTGAGGGTAGCGGTGTTGTGGTTAAAGACTGTGTCAGCGGGGAGAGCAACAACTGATACTCGTGATGCACCGCCTGCAACAGCTTCGATGTAACCTCGGACAACATCGGACTGAGCACCGAAAACAATTCCGGCTTCCTGTTCCCCAAGGACGTCGTAAGGATCTAGGTCGTAGATTGCACGACCCTGACTGTCGACGGTTCCATTAGCTGTCGTACGACGACCAATGATCAGGACCTTAGGACCCCGAGGAATTTCATTTCGAGAGACCACATAGAAGCGGTCCTTGTAAATAGTGTTAACGCCTGGGAGTGCCATTCATTCCTCCATATTGGTATCACATCTTGAAAGCGATCTAGCTATTTAGTAATCGCCCTGCAGGACATTCGTAGTTTCGCAACCCATATATTTGTACACTCTGAAGTGCTTTTGGAGATGGGTTTTTAGTAATTGGGGGTAGCGCGCTCGTCTTCGATGATGACTCGGGGCCTATGGCGCCAAATCGACAGACGACCAACGCCATCTGCCGTTATAGTAACGGGATCATCGTTGTAATCTACTAGGTAGACTTTGGTCTCATCGACATCAACTACCTCGTACAGGCGCTGTGTTCGCAGAGGCAGAGGTAAGAAGCCTTCTGTTGTGGCTGTGATGAGTACGGTGGCGCCGATTTCGAGGTCGTGAGACGGAATCTCGATGAAGTCGTCGCCTGCTGTGCCGGTGAATAGATTGCGGTTACGCTCGAGATGCACGCGGGCTCGGATCGTGATGTCTTCGAACTCCGCAACGGGGATCTGATAAACCTTCTCAAGATAGATCTCGTAGGCAACTTTGCGTGCTGTTGTGTCTTCTCCACTTCGGTTCTCCGTACTGTCTGGCTGACGACGACCGTAGAAGATCTCTGAAACACCAAGCTCCTTGAGAGCCGGGGTGATCTCATCCATGAAGTCTTCGAATCGCTCCATGATGTCTTCTGCTAGATCGGGCTCGTTTTCGGTGATCACCTTGAACGTCACGATGTAGCGGAAACGCTGCGCCTTGATCTGATACATCTGCCCAGTTTCTGGGTTCTTGATGTACTCGCGGATACGCTTCTTGGTATCCGCCTTCTCAGGCACCTTAACCTCTATGCCGTGCACAATAACTGGGTACATGGAGAACTTGGGTCCCTGAACGGGACGGAGTGGGATGTCAGGAAGGGCCTCTTCCCACAACGCACGGATGACACGAATCATCTCAGTGTAGGTAAGATTGCCTTCTGCGCGCCCCATGTGCTCAACACGTAGATGGGGAGGTAGTGATTCAGCTGGTTGAGAAAAGTACTGTGGTGGCATTAGGCTCCTGGTCCTACCCTTACTCGGAAATAGAGCTCACGAACCGATGCGTACGGAGTTAGCGCAATCTCTACGTAGACTGTACGATCTCTGTCCTCCTGCGCTGACGCCCTAGTGATGTTGAGAGAGTAGTCTTTGATGTTGTCAGTGTCGCGCAGTAGGTCAAGCATGGCCTTGACATTCTTCTGAAAGAGCGCATACTCAATAGTACCAATGGCACCATCTCCGTACACCTTAACTTCTTGGATCACCTTGGCTACCATACGCACCGATACAACAGACCAGAAGTCGCTGCCGCTCGCCATGAAGACGTTGTCTGTAGCCACGACACAGTTGTATGGGTTGCCGCGCTTACCTTTGATCCTGCGAACTAGAGGATTAAGACGCAGCTGTGCTAGCTCCATAATCTGCGACTCAGTAAGGTCACGACCAAGAGGATTGATCACGTTTGGAAGGTTCTGATACGTCAGACCTCTAGTCAATAGACTGTTTGACAGCACGCCAGCAGCTACTGCAGCTACTGAACCATTATACACCAGGGGACTCTGAGGCAGGGCGATAGATGCCTCACCGGTGATAATCATGCCAAACTTGTATGGGATATCTTCTTCTACGTCCTGGCGAACATCTGGTCCCTTGAGTTCCTCGATGTAGTCTAGAAAGTCCTCACGAGAGAATGAACTAAGGCCCTGGATGATAGGAGAGCTCTTCATCGCAGTGATGTCTTCAGGCGTACAAGCCCCCATTTGTGTACCCATGATGCCGAAGGATGGATATCCAGATGCCTTGAACCGCTCATAGCAGTTCCATACCAAATCGTCGAAGAACTCGACACCGCCAGTATCGTAGAATGGAGCTTCTAATGGCACAAGAATCTCAATGACCTCATACTGTGAAAGTAGAGCATAGGTTACCTGCAGTCGTTCCTTGTAAAGCTCGTAGAACGTCTTACCACCAAACTCCTCAACAGGAGTTAGACGTGGAGAGCGGTCAATGCCATCAAACTCCACGTACTCAGACATGGGTGCGGCAGCTACGATCCAAAGATCTCTAGCGCCAGCATTGTATGCTTCTAGTAGGCCGCGCACTAGCGGAGAGCGCAGATCACCCTGTATGAGGTTGATGGCCTCCTGCATGTTCACTACCTGGTGGGGAGCGTTGAGCTCAATGCCATCGGCATGGCCAACCAAGAAGATGGTATCGGTTATGCCCACACCAAGTACGTCGTACTCGTGGGACATGTGGATTGTGCCCCATAGACGTGGCGGGTCTAGTCGATCAAACGGTGGAGGTGGCTCTGACTCGTTTAGTCTGTCATAGTTGAGATCCGACTCATCGTAAAGGAGATCCTCATCATACTCAGGCATTAGTTTGGCTCCTCTTGGGTTACGCCACATGCCCAGAACTCAATGCGTCCACCCTTACCACGCATGGGAATTGACTTATCGACAGTGAAAATGCTTAGATTGTTAGGGTACAGCTCAATGTTCTCATAGATTCTATCTCCAGGAGCTGGGTTCACATCCCACTTGAACCAGTACACCATATCTGAGGTGTGTGTAATTCCCTCATCTTGCTCTTGGGCAATGCCCGTCAGCTGTCGAGACCCCGGATGCATGTGTCGTGTCGTGTGGCGTTCGAGTTGAGACGCAAATGTAGGGTCGTCGTCAGTGTATTCATTGATGCGACGCTGCAATAGGATATTGTGCCCATACTTTCGGAGGGTGTTCTCAAAGTCTCTTCGCAAATCTGACATGGGGATCCTTAACTACGAGGAAGATCGATATAGGCAGGACTGTTAGGTGGAAGCTCTGGATCCAACTGGCCCTGCTTAATGCTCCTGCGGAGTTGTGTCACATCTCTAAACTCACGAGGAGGAATGGGATTGTAGTAATCCGACGCATGAACAAACGTACGTGCGCCCACAGTTGTAAACTGCAGCTCCTTACGAATGGCTGCCGCTAGTTCACACCAAGTGGTAGCATTACCGCGGTTGACGTGAGCCTTGGGATAGCTCCGATACTGAACGCTGAAATCACCTAGGGTAATACCCTGCTCATTTCCGTCGCTGTCGCCATAAGTCTTGCTAAGAGCACAGGCTGCTGAGACCTTGATATATTCAAGGGCCAAAGGATTAGTTGAACAGCCCTCGGTGATCTTGAGCATGTTGTTAACCTCAACGGAGGCAATCCATAGTGCCTCTGCGATCTCTAGGTCTGTGGCATCGGGGAAAGATCCCTTTAGCTCTTCTGGGTCAAGACATAACGGATCGATTTCGCCAGCAAATGTGATTACTTCGTCTATGAGAAGTGAAGTACCCTGGGTGGGGGTTGTCTCTACGTTAAACGTACCAGAAACTACATCTGTGCTATCATCAGCAAACGTGCCTGTCAACGTAATGACATATACCCCAGACTGGGTAGGGGTCCAGTCTAGGTAGTATATAGCATCGGCTTCCTGAGTCGGAGTGCCTGTCTCTATAGATGTACCATTTCGGAGAATCTCATAGGCCACCGATACGGGGTCTTCTAACTCTACACCATCTTCGTCGTTATCCCACGAGTAGAACGTAGCCCTGATTCGTTTTGTGTCATTCACATATACTGTAGACATTATTCTCCCAATTGGCCCCTGCGATCGACGACAGCTAACACGGCATGCCTCTCTACAATAGTAAGTGTGGAATTGCGATTAGACTCGCCTAGCGCTGAGGAATGCGACCAGCTGATCGCCTCACTTTGGTTGAACCCAATGGGGCCGTTGAAGGTATAGCTTGGAGAGTTAAACGTAATCACTGTAGCCCCTAGATGTATGCAGATCTCTCAATGAAGAGCCGATCTGAGCCGACTTCCTGAATTCTGGTCTTAGCACACCATTCCTGCAATCTCATGAGTGGCTCTGACCTAGATGGGCGCATTCGGTGTGCGTCTAACAATATGGCTGCACCACGATGAGGATCTATTTCTAGCAGGCAGCATCCAGCGCGATAGTAGGCATACCAGCGTTCTTCTTCCCAGGTGCCCTGCATCTGCGCTCTCTTGAGGAACATATCAAAAGCTTCTTGAAAGTGACCCAGACATCTATAGCTCTCTGCCGTATAAAAGATGGCTCGGGGCTCTCCTGCTTCCACTCCTTCATATAGTAGCTCGATATCACGCTCGAACTTGGTACTTCTATTAGACCCATCTGCTAGGTGTTGGATAGTGATGCCGTTCACATCAGCTAACTTGCGACCTTTATCTTCTAAGTACTCGTGCGTAGGGCCGACATAACGCCATTGCTTGTGGGCTGTCATGAGTAGGGGTAGTCGCCAAGCTGTTCCTGACTCGGTCAAGGTCACGTTATAGGCATCGGCTGTTGCATCGTTGTGCAGCCAATCAGCAAAGTTGGGATGGAGGGCAGAAATCACCATGTCAGCATCCATGCGCAGGATCCAGTCCGTACCCTCTGACGCCCACATAATGGCTCGGGTCAGGTTGTGTCCGAAGTCAACCCACGGGTCATGCAGTACTGCGGCGCCCGCATTGCGAGCAACGTCTGCAGTGTCATCTTTTGACCCAGTATCTACAACGACAACTTGATCTGTCAGCTGATGAGCTGACTTGATCATCCTTTCGATTCTGTCTTCCTCGTTCTTGGCTATGGTTACCACTGTGATCATTTGTGCAACTCCTGGTATCTTGAACTATTTAATGATACCACAACCCGCTATCCAGCGATCAATGTCAGCGCTGTGCCTGAAAGCTTAGTCATGGCTACGCTATTGGTAACCAAATTGTCTTCGGAACCCAACTAGTAATGAAGTTCCACCCCGTGTTACCGCTCACATTTGTTGAATCAACAGCGTTGAAGGTTGCTCCACCTGTGGCTGCACAATCCTTGATTAATAGGTACCGTCCTGAGACTTCACCAGACGCCTTGGAGATTGTTGCTGCGCTTCCTGCCACAGATGAACGCAAGCGAACAGCCCCATCAGTGAAGGCGCCATCGAGGGTCACCGTTGCCGCATTAGAAGACGATTCCGTGAATGAGTCAGTACCCCACGTCTTCGTTGTAAAATCGGCGTCAAAGACAATGCCTGTGCCGTCATCAAGAATGTTGTTGCGTACCTGAGCACGATAAATCTTGCCCTTAAAGCCGGTAGCCGTGCCCTGCTGAGCAATTCTTAGGACGTTTGCGTTGTCAGTGAGAGAAATCGTACCCGCCGACGTGACAGTCGAACCAAGCTGACTCCAAGTGTTCCCGTCGGTTGACGTCCAGAACTTCGCAACCGTGTTACCTGCACCGTCGTTAACGTCAACAGTGCAACGAACCCAACCGTCAGCACCATCAGCAAACGCTACGTTAGCTGTAGAGGTGAGAGTCTTGCCGCCACCAACGAAGACCAAACTACCGGAAGGGTTGCCATAGAACAGGTAAGCAGATGACTTCTCCACATAGGCTTGAGACACACCAGCAGGTGACCAGTCATCAGCGGCACCGAAAAACCTGATATCGATGTCACCAGTAACGGAAATTGCGGCTGAGTTAGGCGTGTTGATTGTGTGACTGGCGCCACCACCGGTATAGACGTAAGGCCAGGATGCACCGGTAGGGTTAAACGTTCCAACGGTCAGCGTCGCACCGGCGAGCAATTGAAGCGTTCGTGCCGAACCAAGGTTTAGTGTGTTGATCGTTCCCATAATGGCAGAGTTGCCTAGCTGCAAGACGCCAGTTGAGCTAGCAACTGTGTACGTCAGCGTCCCAATTGTTCCGCCATACCAGGCGACCGTGCGAGTATTGCTAGACGCAGCGCTGATAACGAACGTCGCATTGCTTGCGCCCTGACGTGTCGGATTGGTTGTTAAGCCAACGACTGTCGATGATCCCGTGTTAGTAACCGTCACCGTTGAAGTCCCGAGATCATGACTGGTTGAAGGAACAGCACCGAACAACTGAAACGACAGGCACGTGATGTTGTAGTTGTTCGTAACCAACCAACCGGTACCCGCAGCATCGATCGCTCCCGTATAAACAAGAGCACCACCAAGAGTGATCGAAGACGTGCCAGTGATACGCAGAGAGCCTGAGCCACCGATCGTGTTCCCGCCCGTTGTGAGCGTCATAGGTGAGCGGTTAGCCAAACCAATAACAACGTTGCCGTTGATGGTTCCCATTGTTGTTGTGAACGTAAGGTTTCCTAGAATCTCGACGTTCGTAGCGAACGACAGATTAGGAGTGCCAGTACAGCTAAACGTGATGTCCTTACCTAGTCTTGGCATATCCGCTGTGATCGTGCGACCAGCAGTGAAGCTGTTGGGCACAGACACGGTGTCCTGCGGAAGCGGAACACGTGAAGTCCAGCCGTGAGTAGACCATGTGAACGATGCTGTACCGGTAGCGGTCTGCGTTGTGGCGGTAGTAAACGTGATGTTCGTATTGCCGCCGCAATCACCAGAGTTACCAGTAATCGCTGACAGGTCCCATGAGGCTGCGCCTGCGCCCGTGATGTCTCGCCAATCGGTATTAGACGTCGTCACGGTTGCAGCCGTAATAGTGCGTGCAGTGCCGATTGTGTTAGATGCAACAAGAACCCTGTTGGTGACACTGTTACCGTTTACTGTGAAAGTACCAGTGCAAACTACGTTGCCATTCAGTGAGAGGCCGTCGGCCTTTGCGGCTGTTGCCGTTCTGGTTACGTTCGCACAAGTGATCGTCTGACCGTTACCGGGGAAAGTCTTAGTGCCTGAACCCGTGATGTCGATTGACAGACCGTTGAAGTTCTTGGTTGCAATTGAGAACGAAGGCGTATGAACGGTTGCTGTGTTCGACGTAATCGTCAGGTTCGTGACGGTGCTTGTCGTAAACGACGTCGTGCAAGTGATATCAGAAGAACCCATCGTCAGCGTGCGGACGTTGGAGTTGCTGCTAGCAAACAAAGCCCACGAAACGGTTTGACCGTTCGTGTCCAACGTTCCGTTAGTCAGAGTGACCGTTCCTGTTGAAGTGTGCGAACCAACGTACTTCCATGACCCGTTAGAAGAAGCGTTGAAGATGACGTTACCGGTTGTCTTTCCAGCAAAGTCAATGTCCTGGGTAGTTGCACTAGTCGACACAAACTGCATCTGAGAAGATGAAGCGTTAACAGGTGTATAGGTCATCCCAGCAACGAACTTCAGAGCGATGTTGCCAGCACCGGCTGTGGCGTCACCAATAAACAAGTCGATACCAGCGTTATGGCTAACGGTTCCAGTGAAGCCCGTGCAATCCAACGAACGACAAAAAGCGTTAGCGCCACCGATAGTGACAGTCACTGCGCCTGACAAGGCTGTAAACTTGACGTCATCG
>JACCDG010423440.1_pt1 | contig 45290 bp, 48 predicted proteins | sample 7442471 | NCBI WGS metagenome assembly JACCDG01 (sample SAMN15323444, study PRJNA562643) | freshwater metagenome | isolation source: river surface water | place: USA:Blue River Watershed | collected 2017-08-17
ACCCTCGCTTTGAAATCATCGGTGTGTCGGTGAAGCGATCTCGCAAGGCTCCGGCTTTGTGGTATAGTGGGACACATGCTGCCATAGTATCGTTCCTTGACCAGCATATTAACTGGTCGGAGGACGCTGTCCTATGCCATAATACTGCCTTCGATGGCGCTATTATGTCATGGATTTTAGATCGTAGTCCTAAGCTCTGGCTTGACACCATGAGCATGGCTAGACCTAAGCACTTGAAGACTATTGGAGTATCGCTTGCCACCCTGGCAAAACACTACAGACTCGGTGAGAAGGGTTCTGCTGTTGTTGAGGCTAAAGGTAAACGGCGAGTAGATTTTACGCCTGCTCAGATGAAGGCATACGGAGTGTATGCCTGTAACGATATCGAGTTGACGTATGACCTGTTCAAAATCTTTGCGAAAGAAACAACCCCCCTAGAAACCCAATGCATAGACCTGACCCTACGTATGTTCACGGAACCTAAGTTCCGACTGAACCAGTCTGTGCTACAAGACTATCTTAAGGAAGTAGTCGATGCTAAGGAGGCCCTGATCTCCGCTGCTAATCAGGAGAACCGTGATGCGTTCATGTCGAACGATAAGTTCGCGGAACTTCTAATTGCAGAAGGGGTTGATCCTCCAATGAAATGGTCTGCTAAGCAGGCTAAGATGGTGTACGCCTTTGCCAAGACTGACAAGGGCATGAAAGACTTGCTATCCCATGACAGTCCACGGGTCCAAGCGTTGGCTGCTTGTAGGCTAGGGGTCAAGACTACCATTGAAGAGACTCGTGCTCAGCGCTTTATTGATATTGCTAAGCGTGGTTTGTTTCCCATCATGCTTAACTACTGGGGCGCTGGTACGGGTCGGTTCAGTGGAGGGGATAAGGTTAACCCTCAGAACCTTAAGCGTGGCGGCAAGCTGCGCCAAGCTATGGAAGTAGCAGCGGGCTACACCGTTATCGCTTCCGACTTGTCCCAAATCGAGGCACGGGTATTGGCCTTGGTTGCTGGCCAGTCTGATCTGGTCGAGCTATTTGCGACCAAGGGCGACCCGTACTGTGCTTTTGCCATGGAAGTATATGGCAGGCCTATCACTAAAGCAGATGCTTCCGAGCGCTTCCTAGGTAAGACCTGTATCCTAGGTCTAGGGTACTACACTGGCGCATCTAAACTGCGTGAGACGTTGCGCATCGGCAACGGTGGCGTACCCGTTATACTTTCTCAGGAGGAAGCGGACCGCATCGTCAAAATTTATCGTAAGAAAAATAATAAGATCGCCGAGTTCTGGCGTACTTGCGGTAGGGCCCTTGACCATATGGTCATTGGCGGATCGGGGTATATCAGTCAAGAGTTCAACATTCGCTACAAAGGCGAGACTGTTATTCTCCCGAACGGTGCGGAGCTGTACTATCCAGGCCTGCAACAGCATAAGACTGAAGCAGGCGACACTGAGCTACGCTATTTCGTGCGAGGTAAACCCACTAAAATTTACAGTGGCCTGTTATGTGAAAACATTATTCAAGCCCTTGCCAGAGGGGTCATCGTTGAGTACCTTGTCACCATCGGTGCGGTGTACGGCGTTGCCCACCAGTGCCACGACGAAATCATCAGCGTGGTATTGACAAACAAGGTAACTGAGGCTATGGCCTTCATCGAGAAGGTAATGTCTACGCCTGTTGCATGGCTTCCCGGCCTGCCTGTAGCTTGCGAAGTTAAATCAGGAGCTAATTACGGTCATTGCAAATGATTGAGATATCCACAAAGGAAGGACTACATTATGAAACTTAAACCATATGAGTTTACAACTAAGTCATGGCCTCCGCCTAAGGACATGCAGAGTAAAGACAACTATCTATTTGGTTTCGATGTGGACAACCAGCCGTATGTTTTACGGTGGGAGACACTGAACGGTGACCAGGGGTGGTGTGCCGTGACCCTCGAAGACAGCCCTAATAACCGGCATGTGTCTGCCTACCCTCGGTACTTTGCACCAAAGGAGACGGGGCGGCGTATTATCTGTTGGGCTGAGGGTCCGTTACTAAAACCTGTTGCGGAAAAGCTGCAAGAGCGACGCAAAACAGGTTGACTTTTGTTGTGCGAAAGAACATAATAAGAACATGAGGTAAATCATGAACGCATCACAACAACGACGCCAACGTAACGCCACTATGCGCGGGCTACAGTATAACATGGAGGACATGGACTATACTCGTAAGCCCAAAGAGATTGACGCACTTACTAAGGCGCAGAATATTAAGGCCGCTAGTGTCTTGATTGATAAACTCTACGAGCAAGAAGTTGCACGTAGTACACCCGCCATGATTACAGGGTATGTCGATAGTAAAGTAGGTAAATATATTGATACTACAGCTGTCGGACGGTCACCCATTGACCTTACACCACCTGCCGATTGGCCGTTTTCAGAAACTGAATGGCAGCAAGCTACTCAAAATGGGCCATTCGCCTTGATTAACAAGATCACCGGGTATGTACTGCACGAGCGCGAGCGACTCCAGCGCCAACACGAGGACCTACACCAGTTTGGTACTAGTGCGGTTGATCCTGAACAGCTAGAGCGGTTGCACAAGACTAAAGATAAACAGCGTAAGATTAACAGCCGCAACTGGCGTAACCGATTGAAGAACCCGGAGCCTATTGAACTTACAGCAGGGCAGGGTCTATCTCCGTCCTATGCATCAGCAACAAATGCAATGGCTAATATCTTTTACGACGACCTTATGGCTACACCTGTAGAACTGAACCCATAATGAAACAATTATCGCACTCATTCAGCGGACTCGAACTGTTCGATACCTGTCCTAAGCGATACAATGCGCTTAAGGTGGAGAAGTCCGTTAAGCCTGAAGATAGCGAGGCGTCATTGGCCGGTACCAGGGATCACAAGTTCTTGGAAGACCGGTTACTTGACGGTAGCAAACTACCGCCGCACCTTGCTAAGGCTGAGAGTGCGTGCGAAGTCATTGCAAACAGTGGATTAATTGTAAAGCCTGAGCAAGAATTTGCTCTAACTAAGGAGTTAGAACCATGCGATTGGTGGCACCAGGATGCCTTTCTCCGTGTAAAAGCGGATGTGGGGCTGTATTCGGAGACAACTGCGGCTCTGCTGGACTGGAAGACGGGCAAGCGGAGGCCGAAGCCCTTTCAACTGGAGTTGGGGGCGCTGACTCAGTTCACGTATTATCCGAAGATCAAGTCGACGAAAGCGGCTTTCCTCTGGCTCAAGGATGATACGACTGACAAGTATGAGTTCACTCGTGAGGATGACTACGACCGCATCCTTGACAAGCTCATGACTAAAGTCGAACGAGTAGAAGAAGCTAAAGAAGAGAGTGTCTGGCAAGCTAAGCCGGGCTTCCATTGCAATTGGTGCGAGTTGAAAAATACTTGCACCAGTTCGCAAGCTAGGAGTTAGAGATGAAAGTTAACTGGCATCGAGTCATTGCCTACCTACTTTGGGCTTTGTCGTTCTTCGGTATGGTTAGTGCTATTTTGCTAGACACTAACGCAATCGAATGGGCCCTAGCTACGCTCGTCTCTTATGGAATTGTACGCCTTGAGTGGTTCTTGTCCGCTCTTACGGAGGCAAAGAATACAGATGACACACACGACCAGGACTACACCGCCTAAGCGTCCGGCTAAGGACTCGGCTAAGTCTATTGTTATGAAGGCTCTTAAGCCTCTGTCTTTAAAGGAACGTGTTGAAGTTATGGCTGCTGCCCTTGCCAGTATGGGCCTGCCAATGTTTGCTGGTATGTTGCGTGAAGCTAGCCAAGACACCTTGGCTGAAGAAGGTAGAGCATATACAGAACCACACAACATTAATACTTGACAATGGCGACGCCTGAGAGTAAGATTAAGTCTGCTCTGGATAAGATGCTCAAGGCTGAGGGAGTGTGGTATTACAGCCCTCAAGCCGGGCCTTACGGAGCGGCAGGAATACCCGACCGAGTTGCAATTGTATGCGGCTTGTTCTTAGGTATTGAATGTAAAGCTGACGAGAAGTGCAAGATGACCGCACTTCAAGAACGCTGCAAGGAACAAATCGAGAACGCCGGGGGCAAATTCTTCCTGGTGTTTGATAAAGCTACCATCGAAGAAGTGAGACAGTGGATTATTAATGTCAGTTCTCGTTGTCGAAGACAAGAAGGTGGTAGTTGTAGCGTCGGAGAACCGACAAGCTATTCTCGACGCGATCCCGACAGCGAAAGCTGTGCCGGGGAAGTCTTCATTGGCTTTGATCCCACACAACCTGGACACCACGATAGTCTTAAGGAATTTAGGGCACGACGTACCTTCTCCGATAGTGCATCAGTACGACTGGAAGGGTAGGTTCAAGCCTATGTCCCACCAGAGGGACACGGCTGCTTTCCTCACGATGCATAAGAAGTGCATCGTGCTTAACTCTATGGGTACAGGAAAAACTCAAGCGTCTCTCTGGGCTGCCGACTATCTTATGGAGATTGGCGCAGTCAAACGTGTGCTTATTATCTCCCCGCTATCAACACTGAACGGTGTCTGGGGAGACGCTATCTTTGCTAGCTTTACAAAGCGACAGTATGCCGTGCTCCACGGTACTGCGGAGAAGCGTAAGAAACTTCTGCATGAAGGGGCCGACTTCTGCATCGTAAACCATGATGGGTTTGAAATCATCGCAGCCGAAGCTGCTGGTATGTTTGACCTTGTTATTGTTGACGAGGCAGCCGCCCTGAGAAATCCAAGTACCGATAGGTATAAAGCCTTGCGTCGGTATATGGATGCTAATACAAACTGCCGTCTCTGGCTTATGACAGGGACACCTACACCGAATGAGCCCACGGACGCATGGGCTTTGGCTAAACTTGTGGGTAGTCCCAAGCTAGACCAAACATACTCAGGCTTCCGTGACCGTGTCATGATGAAGCTTGGCAAATGGAAGATGGTGCCGCGTCCGAACTCGCCCGAGACGGTTGCTGAAGTTCTGGTGCCATCAATTCGCTTTGACTTGGTAGACTGCGTAGACCTGCCAGAAGTTACATACCAAACGCGTACAGTTTCGTTAAGCGCTGAGCAGTCTAAAGCCTACAAGGCCATGCAAAAGCACCTTGTTGCTGAGGCTGAGGCAGGAGAAATCACGGCAGCTAACGAAGCTGTAAAGACACAGAAGCTTGTGCAGATCGCTTGCGGTGTGGCTTACGATGATGAAGGTAAGCCTATTGTACTGGACTGTAAAGCTAGAGTCAATGAACTGCTAGATTGTATTGAACAATCGGGGGGCAAGGCTATTGTATTTGTACCCTTGACGGGCGTACTAGATATGCTTAAAAGAGAACTTGGACGAAAGTATAAAGTGGAAGTGGTTAATGGTTCAGTTTCTCTTTCTGCTCGCAGTGCTATCTTTAACGAGTTCCAGAATGGAACAGGAGTGGAAGTGCTTCTGGCTCACCCCGCTACTATGGCTCATGGCTTGACATTAACGTCAGCAAAGGCTATCATCTGGTATGGACCAATCACTTCTAACGAGCAATACACCCAGGCTAACGCACGTACAGAACGTATCGGTAAGAAGCACGCTACCTCTGTTATCCACATTGCAGCTACCGACCTGGAGCGCCGCATGTTTGAACGACTAAAGAATAAGCAAAAGTTGCAGGGCATCCTGCTAGATATTCTAGGAGATAAGGGGTGACCGACCCAACTGTAGATACAATCATCGCTTCCTACATCAAGATGCGGAATGAGAAACAGCAGAAGGATGCTACTCATAAAGCTGAGATGAAGGTTTATGATGATCGACTTAAGAAGTTAGAGGCGTGGCTCCAAGCTAAAATGCTTGCCGATGGGGTCAAGGCTTTCAATACTGACGCTGGTACAGCGTACACTACACAGGTAGAGCAGGCTACTGTGTCGGATATGAACGCCCTGCTAGACTACGTTCGAGAGAACAACGCGTGGCATCTTCTTGAGAAGCGCGTGTCCAAGACAGGTGTTAGGGAAATCCTTGACGCCGACCAGCCGCTACCTCCGGGTATCAACTGGTTCACTGCCCAGACTATTAACATTCGCAAACCAAGCGAGAGGTAATCCATGAGTGCTCTAGTTCCTACCAACGTCCAGTTGCCTGCTCACTTGAGCGACCGCTTGGGCGGACCGTCTGCTCTTGCAGGCGCAATGACTTCCGGTATCGCAACAGGCGGTGGCGGTGCAGGCTTTAAGCGTATCTCCATTCGTGGTGGCCGCTTCCGTATCCGTGAAGGCTCGACTGAGACTGTGCTGCCGGATAACGTACTCCGTGCAGTTATCGTCGGCGCTAGCCCGAACGTAACCAAGTCCTTCTACAAGGGCGCTTACAACCCGAAGGCTGAGAATGCTGAGCGTAAGCCGGACTGTTACTCTAACGACGGTGTTCGACCGGCCAATGATGCCGCTGACCCTCAAGGTCAACTGTGCGCAACCTGTCCGCAGAACGCATGGGGTAGCAAGATCACCGATGCCGGTACGAAGATGAAGGCTTGTGCTGACCAGAAGCGACTGGCTGTTATCTCTGCCGACGATCATAGTGCTGAGCCGGAAGTGTATCTGTTCCAGGTTACGCCTGCTGCGCTTACCCAGTTCCGCCAGTATGGTGAACTCCTTTCATCGAAGGGTTTCCCGCCTGAGCTTTGCGTGACTGAGATTTCCTTCGATGACAAGGAAGCTTATCCGAAGGCACAGTTTAAGTTCGGTGGCTTTATCGACCAAGGCCAAGTTGAAATTATTGACAAGCTTGTTAATTCTCAGGTCGTTCGCGATGTGATTGGTGACAAGGACCAAGTGGCTGAAGTCATTCAGGAAAAGCCGAGGCCATCTCCGGTTAAGAAGAAGGAAGAAGCCTATGTCCCGCCGCCTGTCGTGGTTGAAGACGCTGAGTTTGAAGAAGCTCCGACACCTAAGGCAACAAAGGGATTTGGTGGTGCGGCTCCGTCGGCTCCTAAAGAACCGCCGCCAGCGCAAACAGTGAAGTCATCTAGCTTGACAGATGATATTCAATCTATTCTGGCCTCAATGCAGGACGATGACTAATGACAGAAGAAGTTGAAACGGCTGCTCCTATACAGGAGCAGCCAGACAATAAGCTGCTGGACTTCGCGAAGGTGGATGCCCTTCGCAAGCATATGCTGCTTACCATCGAAAGCATGGTGGTACTTATTGGTACCTCTCGTGTCTCGTACTACAACTGGTTGAAGCATGGCATTAAGCGTAAGAAGACCAGTGAACAAGTCCGTAAGTCTGTTCGTAAGCTGGTCGCAGTTATTGCTGCGAATAACTGGCCAAACGAAGCAGCCTATGTGGCTAACCAAAAGCAACGCCTAGAAATGTTGCAAGATATGATTAAAGAACTTGACAAAGAACCGTCCAACTAGTACGTTCTAAATCCCGCCAAGAGGATACCTGATGGACACGCTCGACTTCCTTACCCGTGTCCTTCCAGCCGACGGCAACTACTGTGCAGGTATCGCTTACGATGAAAATGGTAAGCAAGGTATTAGGCAGCGGTTCTATGGTTCTGTGAAGGATTTGGCTGACTTCTGTACACTAGTCAGCGAACGAGATACCGACGTGTACTACGGTGTGGCTTCCTTCGCCAAAGACGACGAGGGTAAGCTGCGCCGTAAACAAAGCTACGCTGACAAGCTCAAGCTTCTCGCAATTGATATTGACGTAGGCAAAGCTAGGAACTCTTATGACACAAGAAAAGACGCGCTTACAGCGCTTGCTGACTTCGTTGAGCGAGCTAAGCTTCCCCAACCGTGTATCGTTAGTAGCGGCGCTGGCTTCCATTGCTATTGGATTATGGACACTAGCATACCTGTGGCTGACTGGCAGCCCCTCGCTGACGCACTAAAAAACTGCTGGCAATCGTTTGGCCTTAATGCCGATCCGGTTGTCACTTCCGATAGCGCTCGTGTCCTACGCCCTGTAGGTTGCAAGCACCACAAGTCTGGTCGAACTGTTACTCTGCTGCGAGATGCACCGGACGTGACGTACGAGCAGATGCTCGAAGTTCTGGCGCAGTACAAACCTGCGGCTGATGAAATTCCTGCACACCTTAAGGGTCGTGTAGGGCAAGTGAAGCTGGACGTTCCGAAGGAGTATGCTCCTGCGGTAGGCTTCGTCGTGGCTTCCAAGTGTAAACAAATTGCTAATGCTCTTAAGAACCCGGAGAAGGTCGATGAGCCACTTTGGTATGCAATCATGGGTGTGGCTGCTCACACCGTCGACCCTATGGAAACCGCGCAAACGTGGTCCAAAGGTCACCCTGACTACAGTGAAACCGCTACGCGGGATAAGGTTAATCAGTACAAAGAAAACACCACCGGCCCCTCGACGTGCGCCCGGTTTGCTGCACTTAATCCGTCGGGCTGTACTGGCTGCCCGTACAAGGGCCGAGTAACCACGCCTGCTTCCCTAGGTCGTGCATATGAAGAAGCTCCTATTGATGTATCAGCGCCTGATCCAATCTCTCAGGCCATCGAACTGCCGCGTCCGTATAAACGTACAACGAGCGGGATCAAGTACACGATGGACGATACCGATTTCGATGTTTGTCCTTTCGACATTTATCCGGTCGGTTATGGTAGAGACGAGGCGCTTGGATACGAAACTGTACGTTACCATTGGGATCGCCCCCACGTCGGGTGGACCCTACTGTCGTTTAGGCAAGCTCTGCTTACCGATGGGCATCGTGACTTTTCTACAGTCATGGCGGACAACGGCATCGTTCTAAAGAACCAGAAACAGACAGAGGATTTTAGGCAGATGCTTCGTGAGTACATGGACAAGCTGCGCCAACAACGAGCAATGTCTAACCTTTACAACTCTATGGGTTGGAAGGAGAACAACACTCAGTTCGTCCTTGGCGATACCGTAATCAAGACAGACGCCACTGGCGCTGTTGTCGAGGAAGCTTCCTCGCTGTCGTCTCATGCCAACAAGGGCGCGAACGATATGTTCGACAAGGGCGGTACACTCCAAGAGTGGGTCGACGGTACCGAGATACTTAAAGTTGCTGATATGCCAGCCCATATGTTTACTTTGGGTATGGGCTTCGCTGCGCCACTGTTTAATTTCACGGGCCTTAAGGGTTTGACTGTTTCCCTCTACGGCCCCACCGGCGGTGGTAAGACACTTGCTCAGTATTTCGCTCAGTCAATCTACGGTAATCCGGACAAGCTGCACTTCGCAGCTAAGTTTACGCAGAATGCTTTGTTCTCACGCCTTGGCATGTATAACAACTTGCCTATGACCATCGACGAAGCGACCATGATGCAAGATAAAGAAGTTGGAGACTTCCTATACTACGTCTCGCAAGGCAAAGACAAAGCGCGCCTTACTCGGTCAGCAGATGAACGAGATGCAAAGACCTGGGCTACGCCGGTTATCGTTTCAACTAACGTGTCGCTTCAATCCAAGCTAGTATCGTCGGGTATTGAGACGGATGCTCAGAGCGCACGTCTCCTTGAAGTTCGAGTACCGGCGCATGATATGTTCAAGCAAGACACTAAGGCTGGCCAGCAAATCTACGCACACCTAATGAAGAATTACGGCTACGCTGGCCGTGAGTTTATTAAGGAACTCGTGAAGATCGGTGACGCCAAGCTTCGTGACATGATTGAGGAAGCTCGTTCTAAGTTCGCAGATAAATACGACGCACAGTTCGCTGGTGAAGAACGGTACTGGGAAACCGCTATCGTCCTACAGGACTTGGCCTCCAGCATCGCTAAGCGCCTCGGACTTATCAAGTACGACTACACTAAGGGCACTCAGTGGGTGCTCGAACAGCTTGGCGCTATCCGCGCTGTGGCTACCGAGAACCGGGCAGATGCGTTTGACTTGCTATCTGATTACTTGAACGAAGTTTCGGATTGTACCGTTACGGTTATGCACACGGGTAAGAACATTGCTTGTGACCAGTCTCGTCTTGCGCGCGGGGAAATTCGTGCACGCTTCGAGGTTATGCGTGATAAGCATAGTGATCCGTTTAATAGCGGCGTGCTATACGTTGACAAGGGCCACTTCCGTAAGTGGCTATCGATGCGCGGTGCGGACTACAAGACACTGGTCAGTGTCTTCGATGTAGAAAAGATTAACGTAACACCTAAGTCTGGTCGGGCTGTGCTTGGTAAGGACACTCCGATTAAGGTTCCAGGTATGTACGTTCTTGGCGTAGACCTTACGCATCCACGACTATCGGCTCTACTTAATGATGCTGATGAAGCCATGGAGCGTGCCGTTACTAACCTTAAGGTCATTGATAACGTGATTAAGCTAGGGGAATAAGATGACAGAGCGGGAACGTAAATTAAAGGAGGACAACTGGAAGTACCGGCGCATCACTGTGTTTGGTTCTCTCGGTGCTATCCTTGCAATGATGGGATACCTTACTGGTTTCGCAGACGGTGACAATGCGGTTCAAATTATGCTTGCTCAGTCTCTGCCGGTTGCTTTGATTGGTATTATCCTGACGTATATCGGCGGTCCGATTGCAGACGACTTCGTACAGTTCAAAGTTAATAAGAGCTAACCATGGCAGTTGATCGAAAGAATTATGGCATTGCATTGGCTGCCGCAGAACGCATTCGTAAGTTCTGGCGTAGCCATATCCATGCGGCTAAGTACGAACCGGTGGATGTTAAGGTCACACCGTTCTCATACGAGATTATTTCCAACCTAGTGAATGGCTACCCGCCATTGAAGGAGGCGTAATGGCGTTAGTATTCCCCAAAGAGTTTACTCTAGAAGAGATGACCGTCAGTCAGACCGCAGCACGTATTGGACTGGACAACAAGCCGACTGGTAAGACGCTTGAGAACTTACGTAAGACAGCTAACTTAATGGTTGAAGTCCGCAAGCTGCTAGGTGATAAGCCGGTTATCGTATCGAGTGGATACAGGAGTCCGGCACTTAACAAGGTCGTTGGTGGTAGCAACTCTAGCGCCCACACGCTTGGTTGGGCTGTTGACTTCATCTGTCCTGGCTTTGGTACGCCACTCCAGATTGCTGAACGCATTAAGATGGCTCCAATCTTTAAGAAGGTTGACCAGCTGATCCACGAATATGACTCCTGGGTGCATATCAGTTTTGATCCACGAGCTAGGAAGCAAACCTTAACCATCAACAAAGATGGAACTGAAAAAGGACTGCACTAAAAAGAAGGGCCCCTCTCGGGGCCCTTTTAGTTTATTCGTCTGTCTCTGTATCAGCGCCTGTGATTAGCGCTAGCTCGTCAATCAAACTGTAGTCTGGTGCACTAGATGATGTACGCTCAATCGCGGTTTGTGAAGCGGCTCGGCCTGCTCGGACTGCCGCAGAGCGGAAGTTCCTAATGAGCATATCATCCTGGCCCGTAAGCTCAGCTGCTTCGTTCCAGTCACGGACCGCGTCGTTGATGCGCTCCATGCCGTCTTCATCGCCAGCGCGATAGGCTCTGGCATATGCCAGCACAAAGCGAGTGCGAATGTTGCGCATGTACCCGGTATGCATACGATCCAGTCGAACTGTGTCGTTTGCCTTGGATGCTTCGAGTGGATAGAAGCCGAGTGCTCGCATAAACGTGTTATAGATGGTGACTTCATCCGAAGTGAGGCGACCGCGTGGATCGCTGATCTCACCGGTTGCACCCATGATAGTGGCTTCGCCGATGCTACGCAACTGCCCTTGCGGGAACTTACGGATCAGGTCTTCCCAAGCGCTGGTGCGCGGACGCATACCAGCGAACTCAAGAGCATGGTCAGTAAGGATGCTAGCGTACTCAAAGTAGTCTATGTTAGAACCGAAGGCTGGACCAAAGGCGTTAACAATTTCTCGACCAACGTCTGCTTCCGGTCGGAATAGACCAGTGAGCGGAATGATATCACCCAGACCCAAGCGCGATGCAACTGTACCAGTGTTGCCGAACAACGCATCAGAGAAACCGTGCATGATAATCTTAGATGAACCCGGCAGCAGGTCCTCGAAGAACTGTACCATCGAGAGTTCCAAGCTATCGTGCTGGAAGCCGAGCTTCTGCATCACGGTATCGTAGATATCCATGAAGTCGTCAGCGAACGGCTCGCCCTTAAGGCCTGCGAGAATGAACAGCGTGCCGAGCACGACACCCTTTTGTGCCATAGGCAGGTTGTTAATAAGCAGGACCATCATCAGCGGGAACATCTTGTACTGAAAGACGTACTGCGCCATGTCGCCACGGAACGCCCGAGGGCGATTGATGTTGTTGTAGTCACCTTGCGAGTCGTCGATGACAGACTCGATGGCCTTGATTAGCTTCTTGTACTGATCTGACGTCTGGTCGTTAAGCTGTGCTTCAGTGCCTACGCCCGCCGCGATGTAGCGCTTCTTAAGAAGACGATACGATGCAAGGAACGCAACACGACGAGTTGCAGCTTCAACGCTAGAGAATGGCTTAAGCAGAATATTTGAGACAGTGCGATACCAGAGGTTGCGCACGTTACTTTCAGTACCACCAGTCAACGAGTAAGTTTGCTGTGGCGTGAGCTTACCGTTAAGTGTCTCGGTGTACATAGCCTCAAGTTCATCGAGGGTAAGTCCGGTGTCGTTGTCACCGTTACGCGCCTTGTCAAGGATTTCCTTGAGCATCACGGTATCACCGTAACCTTTGAACACAGTAATAACTTGAGAGATCGCAGCTGCAATTTCGGCGATCACTTCACTTAATTCAAACCCATCGCCGTAACCTGTTTGGCGATGGATAGCCATTAGACGAGATGGCAGCGTGGTGATCGGAGTGAACGCGTTCATGACACCAGCGGCGACAGTGCCTAGTGTGGATACGACAGACAGCTGGCGCAGAGCACCAGTCTTAGAGAGTAGATCGTTAAGGTTCAGTTCGAGTTCGTTCTTTTCGAGCGACTCTCGCATCGCCTTAGCGTGCGTGATGTACACTTCCGCTTCGCCAGTAATCTTAAGCTTCTGCTCGCCCTTAGTAGTGCGAACATTAACCGTCGGACTCTTAAGCGAGCGACGAGCCACGTGGCGCAGCTGGTTGGCGTACCGAAGCAGTTCGAGTTCGGCGTGGATAACCGCAGCTTCGTTGCGTACGAACGTAATTGGAACAGGCTGTCCTTCAGGCGCACCGCGATTAGCGATATCGAAGTTGCGTTGGAGTTTCTCCAGCAGACGCCAGTCGCCGTAACGGTTCTTGTCATCTGCCAGTTCTTCTTCCAGCATATGGGACTCTGAAGTCTTAGCTGCTTCCCATGCGCGTTGTGTCATCGTCTCGCTGTTGTTGCGAAGGATGTCAGCATCCATACCCGGAGAACCAGCACGTTGCAAACCGAAGCGCTTACGAGTCGAGGCATTAGCGATCAACTGCGTGATCTTCTTCATCTCGGTGGCACCGAGCTTGATGCCTGCCAGTTCGCTAACCTTCAAGAAGCCTTCGATATCTGGAGCGTCAGTCATCGTAGCTTGGCCAGGGGCTCTAGCTACTGATACATCGAACTTAACATTTACTACTTTGCCGTCTACATCTTCCACAGGATACGGTTTATCGCCGAACTCTTGGCCGAACTCAGCTTGGAATGCGTTAGCCTCACGCTCTGACTCGACATAGAACGACGGCAGCTTAGCCAGAAGAACCGGGCTAACTTCTGCGCGTGTCTTACCATCTTCTTCATAGACCTCGAACGCTACCCGCCACTTACCCTTACGGGTCATCTCGACGTAGTTACCGAGAATGGATTGGATAACTCGGTTCTCGCGCTCGTGAGTTACTGTTTCTGCATTCAACAAAGCTTGGAAGACGCTAAGCATCTGGTACTGGCGATTGTCGTTAACGCCGAGGCCGTTGATACGCGCGAGGCGGCTGTCGCCGATGACATCATCATACTCAAGGAACCAACGGATTTGGTCCACGAACGGCTTAACATCTTCGTGTGGTTCTGCCTGTTCGCGCCACTTGAAGGCGTCGTTCTTGCGTGGGCTCTTGGCTGTTTCGTCACGTTGCATACGTGAGTCGGTCCAATCCGCCACCTTCTTCTTTTCGTGGAACGTACGCATCAGTTCGGCAAGAACTTGACGAGCCTTATCAGCTTGTGCAGCCTTCTGCCTAATGGTTTTATTAGCGTAATCGTGGAAGGCGATGTCGGTGTACAGCTTGTACATCCGCTGCAAAGCTTCGCTCACAAACGCTTCGTCTTCCGGCTTAAACTTGTTGTCTCTAATGATCTTAGCAACAACGCCGTTATTTTTCTGCGACATCATAACTGTAGCCGCTTCGAGCGTGGTCAACGCTGACTCGGCCATAAGGCGAGTCTCACTCAGATAGATGTCGTAACCAGCTTCGACTTGTTCTTTGGTAAGCTTAGCCACGCCAGCCGACGTAACATTACCTTCGGAGTCGACAGTGAACTGTTCGATGCCGTTAAGGAAGTCTTCCTTAGAGAACGTACCCTGCTTAAGGAGTTCCTCAAACACGCTACGGTTAATCGTGTACGTACCATTCGGGTGGCGTACAAGCAGACGTGGCGAAGCACGGACAATCGAGTCGCTAAGTTTAGACAGCTTGCTGTTGGTGGCAACGATGGCCATGCGCCCATAGGACTCACGCTGGAACTTCGTAGAGCCAGGAGCTTTATCGCCCCAACGTGCGCGCCATTCGTCAGTCATAGCTTCAAGGCGAGCGTACGGACGAGCGTCATTCCACGTGGTAATCAGTAGTCGTGCGCGCTTAATCGTGGCATCCATGATCTCCATCATACGGTCGATGAGTGGAGACTCCATGCGCATCTGCACCATGGTAACCAGTTCACTAGCAACTCGCTTCAGGCCTTCTTTAATCGGCGTGGCAACCTTACCATGGCCAATCTCATGTAACTTAACCATGATATCTTTACCGGACGTTACCGAGTCGATGATGTCCTCTTGCCACGGACGACGCTGATACGGGCGACCTGGATTATCAGGTGTACCATGCAGCATTTCGTAAGTTTCTTGTGGTGTAGGCGTAGCTAGGTTAGCAGCGCGAATGATTGTATCACTCGGACCTGTAGCAGCGGATGTTTGCGCGTTAGTTGGGCCAGCTGGCAGCGTGCCAGTGATAGCGTAGCGTTGCAGCATACCGACGATTTCATCCAGCACTTGGTCAGTAACTGTGCGGTTGTCACCGAACACACGAGCGAGCCACTCTTTAACGATGGACACGAACTCTTGCCAGAGAGTCATACGAGTCTCTTGGTTCATTGTCTCCGAACCGGAGAGCAGTGCTTCAAGTGCGAGCAAGCCACCTTCAGAATGGAAGGCGAGGACTTCTTCGTACTGGTCAAGGATATGCAAAGAGGCGTAGACCTCGGCACCCTTGCGACCAAGGAGTTCCTTACGCTTCTCGTCCATACCTGGGATAAGGGCAACACGCTGCAAGAACGCATAGCGTGCCTCTTCGGTCGGGAAGATAGCGCGAAGCCCTTTATGGACAACCCACTCGTGTTCGAGAGTTTGTAGGGCGTGACGACGGTTGCCAAGCTTGTTGGCAAACACGATCAGAGCGTCATGTTTTTCGAGTACACCAGCACGGAAGTTAAAGTCTTGGTCAATAACAACACGGACCCAGTCAAGGTCTGTCAGTTCTAGACTAGTATCTTGATTCTCCAGCTTCTTACGCATCGCCATGCCCATAAGCAGGCGACCGAGGTTAACCTCAGCGCCGTTCGGCGCAATAAGGATTTCATCGTTGGCGCGATGCAGCATATCCTCAACATCTTCAAAGACGTGAGTTGACTTGAACTTAGCGCCCGGCGCAATGCGCTTCTGCACACCGCTAACCATGTCCTTAACTTCACGCTTGGTGACTAGGCCAGCGCGACGAGTGATACCTTCATCTGAAGCCATTACAGGCTTTTCACTGTCTGTCGCAAGTTTCTTCTTGGCAGTATAAGTAAGAATGCTACGGATCGGGCGGTACGCACGAGCAGCAACGCCTGACGGTCCGTCACTCTCAACGAGTGACGCAAAGTTCTTAACGACCTCGCCACGATTGCGGTACTCGGGATCAAGCTTCATGATCTGCTCAACCCAGTCCTTAGCGATAGTCACAGCACCGTTATTGTTCTTAACGGTAGTAACCTTCTGGAGTACACCCCAGAACCTAGCACGGCGTGCCTCCTTGACGTTAGCCATGGAAGTATTAGCAGCCTTAACTGTTCTGTCGCCCATCTTAGCGATGATTTTTTCGGCAGCATTACGCGCTGGTGGCAGGAGCTTTGATGTTTCCGACTTCAGCCAATTGGCTACATCTTCGACGTTGTCTTGGACGAACGACTCGAAATGTTTCGGATCAGATTTGTTCTGTTGCCATGCATCGTTCACGTAGTCGTGGAACACACGAGCGGAGCGCTCGGTCTTTTCGTTTGCAGTGAACTCAGCGCGAACACGTTCGATAAGCGTAGACAGTTCGTTGTACGACAGCGGAGTACCATTGACTTCGATCCAACGAGACGCATCGGTAGCCTTAAGAGGAAGGTCACGTTGGCCTTCATAGCTGAACTTCTTGGAACGTCCGAGCTTACCACGCGCGCCCTGTAGGAACTTGTACAAGTCCTTATAGTTCCGCAGGCCTTGCTTGTACGCAGTCTCTTGGCGCGCGTCAGTAGCTTCGACAGGCTCAGCCTTAATCGATGCAGCTTCCTTAAGGTCGTTGCTCTCTTTTCTGCGAATAGCGGCAATACGTTTGCTTGCTGCGGCGAAGTCAATGACGTCAGCTTTACGCTTAGCCATTTGGTTCTGTTCGCGAACGAGTTCGTCGATGCGAGCGGCGATGTCTTTGTCAGACATGCCCATAACTTCACGCACCCATGCATCTATATCATCGGGGACTGGATCGAACGTTCCGTATTTATGCGGCGTGTTTCGGTCGTCGCCGTACTTTTCATTCATACGCGCTTCCATCAGCATTTTTTCTTCTGCTGTGTATAGCGACATATCTCCGCCACGTTCATCTTCTGTTAGTAGTTTATCTGCTCGTTCTCTAGCTTCGACAGTAAGTGCTACTTTAGACAGGGGCGGACTTTTTCCTACGCGGCGTGCGGCTGCTTCGTTGCCCATAGCAGCTGCGGTTTCAATCATCTTCAGCGCTGTCATTTGTTGTTGTACTGTTTCGCCCGCGTCAAACATTTCGCGACCGTCTTCGTACAATGTAGTAGCATCTGGATTATCCAAGATATCTTTGGCGTGGCCTTCACCGAAGAACTCATCAACAGCAGCGTAGTCAGCTTTATCAAACGGCTGGATGATATCACCTTCAATAGCTTCCTGCTTAGATTTAGCTTTCTTCTTAAGCTTGTTTACGGGCTTAGTTTCTGGTTCAGCTTCAGGTAGCACACTTTCACGCGTAGCTTCTTCGTTAGCACGACGTTCAGCTTCATAGCGATCTTGGCGTGCTTGACTATCGCGACCAAACGGACGGATTTTTTCTTCCGGCTGTGTGCGCTCCGCCATCTCGCGCATCTTCGCAGCGCGTTCGGCTTCACGTTCCGACTTCTTAAGAGCAGCTTTCTTCTGGCGCTTCTCGCGTTGCTTAACGCGGTTCTTTTCTTTCTTGCCAAGTTTCTTCGCCCGATCAATCAGATCAGGTTCGGCGGTAGGTTCTTCAGTGCGGCCACGCAGCCCATCTTGTCGTGCCTTTGCTTCTGCTTCAGAGATAGATTTCTTAAGGCGATGCGGACCATACTTACGCTGGCCGTCAGGCATGATCGGGTTATTAACATCGTTTGTAACTGGAACATTTGACTGGCGCGGGCCTGCACGTGGTGTAGCTTTAGTGGATGGACGAGCAGCATCCATCGGAGACTGCTTAAAGCCTTCAGGCTTAGTCTCGATGTAGTTGCTGAGTTCTGGGAACTTAGCTTTAAACGCTTCTGTACCCTCAGTATACTCATCCATATTCCATTCAGCTTCGATACGATCAAGCTGGTTGAGAACATCCGTATAGCCGGGGTTCGTCGGGTTCTGGCGCGCAAGTGTTTGTACCGCTTCGCGGAGCGTTTGCATTTCACGCGGCTCAAGTTGTTCGCCGTTGTTAATAGCTTGCCACAGTTCGACTGGATGGCGCGAACGTGCAGGACGATCAAGCGTAGACATGCCAGGAGGTACTTCTTGAGTACCTTCCATCGTGTCAATGGCTAGCGGATCAGTCGTACGACTGTACGATGTATCAAGGATTTCCGGTTCCTGGTACTCAGGCATCGGACCATAGTCGGGCAGAGCACCACGGTTAGCACCGGCACGATACCGGTCACCAGCATCCGTGTCTGTATCGCGTCCGCCTTCGAGAGCATCGAGCGCTTGTACTGTAGCAGCGTACTGCTCAGGAGTAAGGTTCGGGTTTTCAAGTGTGCGTAGCAGGAACTCGCGTTCTTCTTGCGCCGTCGGACCTTGATTCGCTGTATGTCCTGAAATAGCATACGGATCAGCAGCGGGCGGAAGACCGGGGTTACCTTGAGCGCCGAGTTCCCATGGGAGTCCGACATCGGTAAGCGTCTCAGGATTACCCGGGGCGCCTTGTGGTCCTAGGTTCGGAACACCTGGATTGCCTTCACTACCTAGTTCCCACGGCATACCGGTTGAGTCGTCTTCATTAGTTGGCGGTGTATCGACAGTAAGTCCGCCGTCTTGCAGCTGAACGTCAGGGCGCTTAAAGCCGTAAGTGATACCGCCAAGGCCTGCACCAGCAAAGAAGCCGCCTGCGGCGTTCTCAAGCAAGTCCATCGGCTCGATGTCAATCGGCCGGTTGGTTGCGCCAGCAACAGCTTGTTGCGTGGTGATGTACTGAGCACCTTCTTCGATGCCTTCAGCGGTACCGACAACGCCCATGCCGCGTGCAATATTAGTGCCGCGAGCAGCAAGCTGGTGGCCCAGTGCGCCAGAACGAGCCGTAGCATTGAGAATATTCGGACCGATGTTAGTCAGCGGTTGAGTGATAATGATATCACCGAGTGACTCGATTAGAGCGTACGGAAGCGCTAGGCCCCAGATATTTGCGACAGCTTCAGCGGATTGTGGATCACCGCCCGCATCCTCGATGGAGTTGCGGATATCACCTACGCCGGTCATGTAGTTGCTGCCGAACATGGCAGCGACTGCGCCGTGCTGTCCGCCACGTGACATGTGGAACGCGCGCTCACCGAAGTTAAAGAACCGGCTCACGTCGTCAGCAGATGCCGCACCTGTGCGGACTGCATACTCTGACACAGCTTCACGGGTAAGGGCAACGCCTGCGCCTTGTGCGCCCTGAAAAGCGCGAGCACCGCGTGCTAGGTTTTGTCGCAGTGCTGTCTCGATGCTACGACGAGTAGCCGCGCGAATAGCTTGGTTAGCGAGGAAGCCCTCGACCGCACCAGCTGGTGCGCCTGCACCGCCGCTAACTGCACCGCCGATAAGAGCGCCAACGCCCATGGACGCGAGCGTCTCGACAAGCCAGGGCACACCCTGCACAGCCATCTGTGCGGCGTACGTAAGGCCGTCTTCGACGTTCTCAACATCTTGTAGACGCATCAGGAACGGTGCGTCGTTAATAAATTCTTGTCGCAGATTTTCGCGAGCGGTCTGTGCCCACTCCCACTCAGGGTTAACGGCTAGCGAAGCGCCGAGAGCGATATCGCCCATGCCGCGCCATGCGTGTTCGTTTGCTTCGGACATGCGACGACCGAAGCTTGGGTTACGGATACCATCAAGGTATGCCGCGTATTCTTCACGCGGCATTTCGCGCCAGTCAGACGCCGTATCCGGCAACGTAAAGCGTCGTGCCGGTTGATTAGCCCATTGCTCCGAGGCAAGCGCCATCGAAGCATTACGTTCATTGAACGGTTCAGCACCGTTGACGACGATGTCACCGGTCGAAGGGCTGTAGAAAATCTGCCCCTGGCTAGGCATGGTCGGAGCAGGCTGGCGTGGAGCAAGAATAGAATTAATGCTCTGCTGAAACTGCTCCATGTTTTGCAGGCCCGGAGGGTTCTGCAATCCAGACATCGGCGAACCGCCGCTAAACAATGGGTTACCTAGACCAACGGGTGCCGAATTAAGTTCAAGCCCCGCCTGAGTGTTCAGGTTACGGTCATCATTAAGCAGCGGATTGCCAGATAGCATTTATGTTCTCTTTAGTTTTGAGTGCGTCGCGTTCTACGCGGTCTAGCTACTGGACCCAAATCAACATGCCCGTGGTGACCGGTGGATCGGACGTTTCTGCCGAACCTTTCGCCAGCGCCGATATCAAAAGACTCTGAGGCTAGTCCTGGGTACCACCGAGCGATTAAGTTCATTGCTCGGATGCGGTCACGTGGATCAACGTCAATCGAGTTACCTTGGTCATGTCCGCCTGTAGAAGCGTTGTTAGTTCTAGTAACACTGGTTACTCGAATGTTGTGGGCTCTGAGCATTTCGGCCACTTCTTCTGCGCGACCGGCTTGTTGGTCAGGGCCAACTTGTGTAACTGCGCCATTCCATCTGACGCTTGATGTAGGTGTGACAGTCGGCACAGCGCCGTCGGGTTGGCTATCAATCAAACTTAGATTGCTGTGCGGATTTTGCATACCTCTCAGTTCACTCTCCATCTCAGCGCCGGGTGCGCTACGACGTCCGGGCCCATCGGGCGCATGCCCTCGGGAACGAGAAATGAAGTTGGAGAGTTGATCTCCGAACCCGCTCTCTTGGATCAGTCGTTGGAGGGTGCCAAGGCCTCCGGCAGTGCCAGCGTTAAACTCGTTCTGAATGCCGCCTACTGGATCACGAGCGTTTCTCATTGCACGTTGATCAAAAGCAGCACCAATAACTTGGTCCTCCGTCTGTCGTTGCTGGATGCTACCGCTAGCCGCTATTTGACTTGGGCTAGGCGGAATAGGTATAGTTACTCGTTCGCCGTGAACAGGTTCAGGCGGGATTACTGCTCGTGCGCGAGGCCCTTGGTAAGGCTGGTCGGGGACCAAGCCTGAAGGCGGCAATCGGTTGCGCATGAGGTCTTGTGGTTGTGGGTCTGTGTTCGGACCTAACGGGTAGTCCGGCGTTTGTTGCGCGCTTCTGCCGCGAAGCCGCACAGGTGTCTGCGGACTGTTCGGTCCTGGCGGACCGGCAAACACAGCTTGGTTGTTAGGCACAAGGAACTCACGTGGGCCACCTTGGTTCTGGATATAGTTAAGGGGATTGCCTCGACTATCGTAGAGGTGCTCAGGAGCTTCCAAGCCTGCTTGGGGCTCCGGCGTATCGAGTTCACCGTAAGGCGGAAGCGCAACTTCAGGGGCAAACTGTGCAGCAAAGTTAGTGTACATTAGTTGCCGCCTGCTGTAACATTGTTAATACCAGTGACGTTTCTACCGACCACTTGTCGCTCTGTGCGTATGCCATTTGAGTCTGCTACACGCACGTTTTGTTCCCTAATTTCACGCATCCTTTGGATTGGGCGGCCATCCGGTCCACGTTCCCACCACTGAAGATACGATCTATTATTGGCGCTGTCAACAACTAATTCTGCGTTACCTTGAGCAATACGCTCACGTGATCCCGCTTCCATTTCAGCAATGGCTGCGTCAACCATCATGCGTTGTTGGTCAGTAAGCGCCCTGATAGATGCAACTCTGATATCGGCGTCGGCTGCAATACGTGCGCGAACGTACTCACTATTGGCTTCGCTTTCAGCCATGACAGCTTCGCGATCAACAAGGCCGCGTGCTGTTTGAAACAGTTGCTCAATTGTGAACGGACCGGCAGGTGTGCTAGTCCATCGGCCGTTGCCGTCAAGAACCTGTAGATTATACTGGTTCGTGTTGCCCACAGGTTGTAGGCGTGTCGTACCTTCAGGGCGACCACTATAAAGCCCAAGCAAATCAGCCAGTGCAGTACGGTGACCTTGCGAAGCGGCGCGAAGCATAACAAGTCGTGACTGTTGCAGATACGCAGCTTGGCCTTGGAGGGCTTCAGCGTACATTTGTTCTGCTTCAGTGTTCCGACCGTGCGCAGCTGCGAGACGAGCAAGCCGTTGCCGATCTTGCACAACCGTCTGTAGCATTTGCATTTCAGGTGTGGCTGCGAGAGCACCACTTGTATCTGGATCGAGCGTGCGAAGCGACGGATCACTCGGGTCTTGTGGTGCGAGTCCTACATTGCCGCCGACTACGTCAGCTTGTGGGTCAACTTCAGGAAGTGCTCCCGCTTCTTGGCCCGGCAATGTTACGCCAGTCATACGGCTACGACGATTAATATCTTCAGCGTTTTCCCGACGATCACGACCGTACTCCGGATTACCCCAAGGCACGATTGGCTCACCGCGCATACGACGCGCGTCTTGCCCGGTCAGCGGCATACCCAAAAACGTATTAGCTTCTGGTACAGAAAAGTTCTGTTCCGAAACAGAGCCCTGCGTGCGTTGCTGTACGCGATACGTAATTTCGCCATTTTCACCCTGGACTTCGTCAATCTGAAGTTGGCCATATTGTTGGCCGCGTTGAAGGATGTCGCGAAGCTGCGGGTTACTAGCAATCTCTTGTGTGCTGTACTGTCTAAAGCCCAGTCGAGCACCGCCACGGTGCGTAAAGAGGCTCTGCATTTCCGCACTTGTCAACGACAAGTTACGCATCGCTCCGCTTTGCGGAACAGCGGCTGTCGTATCCGTAGATACTTGAGCGCCTGTACCACCCGGTGGTTGCACACCTACGGGCATGGTACCGCCAGGAGCGCTTGGGACATTGCGCGGTCCCATTGCGCTGAATTGGCCATCGACAGGTGCAAGTAGGCCTGCGCGACCTGCGTAGGCGTCTTGATTGCTGCGGCCTCGTTCTAGCTGGTACTGGTGCTCGCGTTCTCGTTCGTCACGAGCCTCGCGATGGTCATATCGCAGGCGAGCGCGCTGGTCGACTTGGCCCCAGTAGTTGCCCCAGTCTGAAAGTGCGCCTTCAATGCCTGCTGAGTTTCCAAGAAAATCTGCCATTTGAAAACCCCTTAGCCGTTCGGCCAGTTCAATCCGCCACCAAAGGCGTCGTCGTTATTTTCTTCTTGATTGCGCGGGTCCGTCGGACTTGGCGAAGTAGACCTGTCGTAGTCTTGTTCGTTGAAGGCACTGACAAAGCCGCCAGCGGTGCTACGTGCGAGCCGATTGCGTGCCTGTTCAGCGTCAGCTGCCATACCGTAGCCAAGTTGGAACCCTTGATAGTTCGGGCCGGTGAACAAGCCTGCTGCTTGCCCGTACAGTTGCGCTTGTCCTTGAGCAGCATCTTGGTACCCTTCGCCGAAGGCCTGTGCCTTTGCGCGTCCGATAGCAAGTCGACCGCTACGCTCGTAAGCCTTAGCTTGGCCTTTATCAAGTGAACCGCCTTGGCGTACTGCAATGTTGCGTAGCGCTTGGTCGTGTTCTTTATTCATAATACCAGCGACGTCGCCCATGCGCATATACGCCACATTTTCTGGGCTCAGTCGGCCCGCCGCAGCGAGAACTTGTTCGGCTGCTTGCATACGTTGGGCATACGCTGCTTGTTCCTGAGCGCTCAGTCCTGCTAAAGCCGCACGCTGTTCGGTCATTAGAGCATCTAGGCGCTCTTGGCTTTCACCGTTAACAATGGCGTTAGTAATAGCTGCACCAATTCGATTGATGCCGCCGCCGCTAAAGATGTTACCAATCTGGCTCATGATGCCGCCAGCTTGCGTGCTTTTAGTTAGCCCTGCTGTTGCGCCAGCAACCTGTGATACGCCGTACGAGCCTGCCGCTGCGCCACTACCAGGAGCAAGAGACACCGGACCTGTACCGCCAATCGCGTTGAGTCCTGCCTTAGGTGCGCCCGCAGCTGCTGCGTTAGCACCGCCATTGAGGCCACCACCGATACCACGTGCGAAGGCACCTGCACCTGAGGACACAGCTGCTGAACCGAAAGCGCTCCAAACTTCGCCGCCACGTGCGCCACTTGCGTAAGCGACACCAGCGTTCATAATGCCGCCCACTAGAGCGGAACCGATAACGTTCGTAGCCGCCGCACCGAATGCGCCAGTCATAGCACCAGCCAGGCTCGCGCCGATAGCTGTACTACCGGCAATAGCACCCCATACCAGGGGAGCCGCGAACGGAATAGCAATAGCAGCAATAACGCCGAGCACTTTGCCGACCTTACCTGCTGCTTCCTGTTCGACTTGAATTTCTGGCGGAGTGAATACCTTGCCAGACAAAATAATACTAGAGGCGAAGCCTGACATGGACAGTTTCCCTTTTTAGTCCTAGGGGTTCTAAGATTTTTTCCATACGTTCCGGCACGTATGCGTCAATAGCTCGCGCCCCATTCATAACGCACCAGCCTTTGAAGTACTCCCAGTACTCCTTGATCTGTGTGCGCAAATTCTTACCGGCCACCGTGATGATATTCATGGTGGGAAATTTTTCTGAAGGAGTTGCTGAGATGAGCATAATGAACTCAACTTCTGACTCCTTCAGGATAACAAACATAAACATCTGTGACGAGAGCATAGCCTGACGAATATTATCAGGTGTGTACTCTTCAGCAACAGGCGCACTTGCAAGCAGCGGTTCGATCTGGGGCCAGTAGGTCATGATCTGCTGTTGCGTGGAAAGCAGTAGCGGTTTACTGTTGTTGGTTTCCATCTGGGTTCCTTGCTTTTTCAATCATCTTAGCAAATTTGTCCGTACCATAAAACAACACGGCGTCTTCGGGAATGACGTATTCACGCGCATGAAGCTTTGCGATGTGTGCTTTATCACCGGTCGGTCCACCTTCACTGTACTCAGGGACAACGCTGCCCGGTTTCGTCTGTTGTGTTGGTGCCGGACCTTGGCCTTGCATAGCGTTACCGCCCGGTGCCAGGGACTTACCTGCCACGATAAGGACGTACAGTAGGCCTTGATCCATCTCTTGCGGGATATCTTGTTCTGTGCCTAACCCGTTCTGGATAGCAAACTGTCGAACTTGCGGATACGCTTCAGGGCGTGCGAGCGCCGTCTTGGCAAGCTGTACAGCCATGTTGAGTTCATCAGAAGTCAGCTCACCCGTTTGCATAGCGAGTGCGATGATCTCTTGAATTTTCTGGACTTCCTGCGGATGCTGTTGCACGAAGCGCTGAGCTTCTTGTTCGATCTGTGCAGGAGTCATCGGTGCCGGAGAAGCCGCACCTAGAGCCGGACCGCCTGAAGGCATCATACCTGGGCCTTCCGGGGGCTGAGCATCGACCTTAAACCTAGCGGACGGAAGCGTCCTGCCGGTACCTGCGCTCGGCGGCATACCTGGACGAACGGCTGTGCCTTGCTCAGACATCATACCGCCTTCTGCGAAGCTGACAATAGAATTACCGAAGGTGCTGTTATTGCCGCCCACTGGATCGCTAATCTGCGGCATATTGTTCATTGGATTGTTGTAGCTGCCCCTACGGTAAATGCCTTGCGGATTGGAGCTAATGCCGACACCAGTGCGACCCATTGGGTTGCTCGGGCCACTAGCCATGGTGGGGGTGAGTCCGCCCGGCGCATTGTTGGAGCCGCCGACATCGTTATTCGGTGTGGTGTTCCTGCTAATACGAGCAGCTGCTTGTGCAGCAATAGCCAAGATGCTTGATGGGTTACGCGCCATGTACGCCGAAGCGAGCGGATCGTTGGGGTCAAAAAGTGAAGGCATTCTAAGAACCTTTAATCTGGTTTTTAATTTGAGTGACCTCTGACCGCAACGCGTTAAGGTCGTCTAGCATTGTGCGTACGTTACTTACAAGCGCAGCATAGTCATCGCCTGATGCTACACTAACACCTGACACAGAGAATGCTTGTCCCTGTGCGCTGATCGCTCGGAGTCGTGGGTTACCAACGTTAACTGATACGTCGTCTTTGTAGACGACGTTGTTATCCACTGTATTAAGGGCATCTTGTACCGCTTGCAGAAACACAACAACACCGAAGGGTACGCCCTCGATGTTCAGTCCCGTCACGCTAGGTACGTTAAGTTTCTTACCCATTACACTTCCTTAAGCGACAGCGGCGTTTGGCCAAGGTGGATAGCCCGAATACGCGCGTTGCCTTCGACAGCAACCTCGAATGTATCAGACCTGTACCCTCGTGGCAAGCGAAATATTTCATCATTGTAAACTTCGTTAGAGTATACTTGTACTCCGTTAGCCCACAACGTAAACGTCATATCCGGGGCATCGCTGTAGTCAGCCTTAACCCGAGCCGCACCAATGTTGTTGTACTCCTGAGTAAGGAATACTTTGGATTTCCATTCAGCAGTTTGCAGAGGCTCATCCGGGTTGTCCCACTGATAGATGTCGCCTGTGGAGCCCATGGCTAGGTAAACCTTACCGTTAGCTGCATCGTTGTACGCCGCTGTGAAGATATCATCACACTGAACAAACGAGCCGCCGTCCTCGCGCTGGTACATGTACACGAACGAGCCGCCGTAGTGTGAGGCAAAATAGTTGTTGTCGTAGTACACGCCGACCAGTGAGGTCGGATCGTAAGCGGCTACCCACTCGTCAGCGTTATATACTGCCGCCGAAGCAAGCTGTGCACCCTGCGTTGGTGAGTAAAGCGCTAGTCCTTCGTACGTCGGATACAGAACACCGAAGTTCATCGACACTGCCCCGCGTGCAGAAACGCACGGATAAAGAGTATCTACCTTTTGCAAGGTCATAGTAGCAGGGTCAGACCCGGTAAGGATGTACGGGTTCTTCTCAGTTAGAATAACTGCACCAATACCGCTAAGCGCTCGGATAGCCACGATGTTAACATCGAGAACTTTGATGTAAGCTTCTGGCCAAGCGTGTGGTTCGTTAGGTTCGGACATGTACAGGGAATTTCGGACAAATCCTGCCAGTACGTTATTTTGGATGACGGTAAGTCCTTCGAGGTCTTCAGGCGGAGCAGTCCATTCATCGGACACCAAGTTGTCTGTTAGCTTCTTAGAATTGAAATCATCAACAAAATCAAAGTCACCGCCAAGGCCCCAGTAGCGAGCATCATCCTCATCCGGGGTTTCCGAGACGTCGTGGTAAAGTACGCCTGTCGTATCCGCTGTATCTGCAATCGCAGTTCCCGCAGAGATGTATGTGAACGAGTAAGCATCTGGTGTATCCGTAACAATGCCATCAGTAATATCGATTGAAGAGTTCGTGCACCCGGTAAGTTTAAAGCGATCATCGACTAGAAAGTTATGTGGTTCCTGCATTGTAACAGTAACCGTATTGCCAACACGCTCTACGCGCGCGGTGTTCTGCGGGAACCATAGGGTACCCAACAGATAGTAATCGCTCTCGGAGAAACCGGCGAGTGTGCGATACAGTCTGACGCCGCGAATGAAGTTCTTAGCTGGCGTCGTCGGTGGAGTGTTTGGGATGTTAGTTACAGTAACGACTTGGCCGTCCTTAACGATAAGGTCGTCTGACGGATCAGCGCCTACGCTCTCTTCGCCCCATGGAGTGTACCATGTGTACGTGTATGTACGCGCGTAGGTTTGGCCAGCCAGTTCAAGCATAGCGCCTGTAGCTGCGTATTCAGTTTGCTCAAAGCCCGGTAGAAACACCTTAATTGTAACATCATCAACGACAATTACTTCGGAGCTAGTTGTGTTGTAGCTACGAGTATCAATCTTTAAGTTACCAGATGTTGATCCAGACTCGGTTTCAGTGTAGGTGAAAGTATTAGTCGTAGCAGCAGACACGGTATAAGCGCCGCTAGTAGCACCGCCGGAAGTAATAGTAAGGAAGACAGTGCCGCCATTAACGATCCCGTGATTGGCTAGAGTTACAGTAACTGTGGTCCCCGTGCGAGAATACGTAGCAGCGTAATGGGTAAAGCCCTTAATAGCTACAAACATACCATTGCGCAGAGAGTGCGGAGTAGATGTCTCGAATGTGACAATACCGCCTGAGTCACGAGCAACGCTTATAATACCACGTGCAGTGTACGTGGTTGCAGCGGTCGTAAGTCGGTCATCTGGTAGCGGCAAGCCGAGTTCATACCAGTCCGCTGGATACGGAGCAGCTGCTGATGTAGCGAGGTCATAGGTCGTAACCTTCGGTACACCATCGCCGGTGTAGTAGAACCGCTGTTCGGAAACAACGGGCTCGAAGGCCGGTGTAGCTACGTCGACTTCGTCTTCCCAGGACATCCACACGAGGGCATCTGTGTCAGGGTTACGGAGTGGGTAGATAGTACGGGTCGTGCCAGTACGGCCAGAGCTACCGACAACGACAGGCTCTGGATAGGGAATGATGTTACCAGAGTCTAGTTTAGCGTTGCGTGCAGTCTGTGCTAGGCCGTCTGCCAGCAATTCTGGAGCGACCTTAGGTGCAATGCCTCTAAACTTATCGATCTTTAGTCCAGCCATTAGTCTCTCTCGCGGGTAACTTCTTCGAGGCGTGCATTACACCGCCAGAAGGACCGCTCCTGATCGATTGAAAATTGTGCCAGTTCCGAGAATGTCAGGTTCAGTTCGCTCGGCCTCTCGATTACTAGGTCCCGGCAGGTCATGTTCTGCGTCGGCAGGTTTGGCCCCCGCGTCGCGCACGCTGTCAATGCCAGCAGCCCAAGGGATAGCAATATCGGACGGAACAGGTGTGTCAGCATTTGGTGCCTCTTGAATAGCACGCTCAGCTTCTTGGCCAGCGTGGATGATAACGGTTTCTCGTTTGTTGGTGTCGACTAGTACTTCAGTAGCAGTTTGCCACTGTTCTGTCAACTCCCTTTGGTTTTCGAGGGCCTGCTTAGTTAGCATCAAATCGCCGTACAGCCATACGCCAGTGGCAATAGCTGCCATGACGACATAATGTCCGATAGGAAACCCTTTGAGCCAGCTGAGCATTAGGTAACTCCTGATCCTGCGATAACGATTTCATTGGTACCTACGACAAAGCCGACAGCTAGGGTGCGAGCCGCAAGGGTGCGATCACCCGTAGTAGCCGTACCGCCGAGGCGAAGTGTCATGCTAGTGCCCTGCGTAATCGTGCGCGACGAAGCACCTGCGTAAAACAGAAACGCTTGTGGGTTGTAGAACACGCCGCCGTTAAGCGTAACGTTACCCGTCATCATAACCACGGAGTCTGCATCGGCAAGCGCAAGTGTGCCAGTAGTAGTGGACGCAAGCTTAGTTGTGATCTGGCCAGATGTGATGCCTTCAATGGTACCGCCAGTAATAGCTACCGCACCGGAGCCTTGGGTAGCGATAGTGCCTAGGCCGATGTTAGTACGAATAGCCGCGTTGTTAGCAGAGCCGAGCATCGTGTAGATATCCGCGCTTGTTGCAACAGCTTGTGGGACACCTGAGCCGGAAGACGAGCGACCGATCAATTGGTACTGGCTAAGGTTTGCCATCTTAGCGAGCGTGACAGCAGCGTCATCAAGGGTCCACACTGTGCCTGAGCTAGAAACGGTGATGCTGCCCTTGTCGCCATCGGTGACGAGAATACCAGTTGCCCACGAGGGGTTAGCTCCTGCGCCGCCAGATTGCAGGACTTGGCCTGCTGTACCTGGAGCGAGCACGGTCCATACAGAACCGTTGCGATATGTAATGTTGCCTTGTACCGCGCCAAGCATGTCAAGGACATCGGTAGCGCCGAGCGCAGATACCGCACCAGTGCCGGATGCTGTACGTCCGAGAACCGTATCAGTAGCAACGTCGGCGAGCTTACTCAGCGCGACACTACCGGCTGCTAGATTGTCTTCAGCGAACTTATCAATAAGGCCTTGGTTCGTGACGCGGAGTTCGCACATCGCACCTGCGGTAAACGCCCGTGCAGTTGTGCTCTCTTGCGCGCGAACGATAGTCATGCTGTCGCCGGTACGCGCCGTAACCTTAACGATTTCATGCGTGTCGTCGTCCGCAGAAACTTGGATAGTCATGTAGAAGTAGTCACCTGCGCCCGCTGCCGGGAACAGTGTGCCGTCGCCATAAGCTACAGTGAGGCCGACGTCAGCTGCGCTGATCGCTGTGTCAAGCGTACTAAACGCATTGTTTTTAAACTTAACGCCCATTATATCCTCTTAAATCCACGGCACACTGCGAACGCTCATAGGTCCGCGAACGTGGCCGATATTAGCGCGACGCCGTTTTTCGAGGAACGCCTCACGGAACTTATTACCGTAGTGCACGGCATGGTCCGGGCTGCTCCATTCTTTGTTCGGCATCGAGAAAAGCGTCTCAAGCGCGCCATACACGAATAGGTCTTCTAGTTCGTTAAACGCTTGTTCATCCATTTCCGTTGCGGTACGCAGCGGCTTAAGTGCCAGCCACATCCGCGTTGTATACGTCTCTTCTGCGTCGGGCAGCGGGAGCACGACGTATCGCTGAGGCGACACCATCGTTACTGCTTCTGGACGCGACGCGTCTGCCACGACTGAGTCGGGCAAGACGAAGTCTGAGTCTGCATTGAACACGCTTTCGTTGTATTCTACAGCACCGATGTATCCACCGGGAGTTTCGCTCCACAGTTCTTCGGCGTCTTCGCCGCTAAGGAAGTCGGCCCACTCAGGGTACTGAGCAATCGCTACGTCGAGGTTAATCAAGCGCAGCGGCTGGTTATTCATACTAAAGCCGAACATGTGCTCCACTTCGGAAGTCGTCGGTACGTCAAACGCGTACTCATAGACGCCCGGCAAAAGCTCTCCGGCAGGTGGCACATAGCGCCATGCTAGTGTCTTCTCACACGCTACGCGCGCGGCAAGCCGGATATGTTCTATTACTGTAGGTCGCGGCACCTGCGGTGCCAGCGCTTCTACGCGCCCTGCGATGCTGGCAAATTCACGATTGGCCATTAGTTCCTACGCCTTTGTTCTTCTGGTTTGCCTTGTTCAGTATCGACGACATTTCGTTGTGTCATGTCAATACCCAAGGCTTGGAGGTATGAGTCAAGGAACGATTTCGCTCGCTGTGTCTCAACGTGTTCGTTATCGACCACTTCGGCAAGGTATACCGTGCAGTCCACGATAGCGCCTTTGTAGCTATCCGGCAAAATCATAGTATCGCCGAGTGCATAATCACTTGGGACCTCAATGTATTCTACACTGATCTGAGTCCCGGTGGAAGGAGCAGGATACAGGAAATACCGGCGGGGGTTACGTGGATGACGCATCCAATTCACGGGGGTTCCGGAAGTCTCCGTGGTCCAATTGGGTGCTGAACGATCCATTGTTTCCTTATCTACTTCTCCGATAGCCCCGCCGCCGACAACACGATGGACTTCCATAATCCTCGTGATGGTGGCCGAAAGCTCTTGTTCGACTTGATCCGCTGTAGGCGTAATAGTCGTATCGGTGATAAACAGGTCAGGGCGTACCATTGCTGTACGCTTAATCGCTTGGTTAACAAAGCCGAGCAAATCCGCATCGGAAAAACGCTCTGGCATCAGAGCGTTATCATCGCTAATAAGTACGCGAACCTGATCGATGACCTGTTGCGGTGTCATTAAAATTCTCCGAGCAGCCCGACAACATCAGTCGTGCTTGGGGCCTTCTTAATCGGCTTGCTATTCTTAGTACCGAACGGTTTAGACGCTTCTGCCAGAAGCTCCGGTGCGATGTTCGGTGGCGGGGTCACGGCTTCCTTCGGAACACTAAGCTCGACCATCACTTCACGCTTGGAAAGATCGACAGGAGCAAACCGCTCAGGGTAAGCTTCTTGTTCCGTGACTTCTTCAACGTTCGGATTGCGAGTAAGTTTCTCAGACCAATCGAAGATCATACCGTTAGTCTTGGAGCGGAGATATTTAGTCATACTAGTTCCCTTGTACGAAAGACAGCGCGCCAAGAATGATAGCCGCACCAATAGCAGATACTACCACGCCGACAGCATCAAGTAAAGTTTTATTTTGTACGCTTTTCTCGCGAAGTCTGGTTGACCGGAGATAGTGCATATCTTGTTGGAAATTAACTACACCCTCTGGCTGTGACACATCAATGCCGAGAGACAGTAGCGTTTGGAAAACAGTTTCCCTAATTACTTCTTTTTGGATAGGTGTTGTAGTCATTACGGTGGTATTCCTCCGCCCCCGCCTCCGGTAGGGTTGTTAGCTGTTAGTACGTACGTAGCGCTATCCTGCACTTCGTTGTTACCTGTCCATCGGATTTCGATAAGGATGGTAGAAGTCTCTGTAGCGTCTAGTGTTTCTTCAGTAAGCGTCCATTCGCGAGTGCCACTTAGCGCCTGCCATGTATCGAGTGTGCCTGTGTCTGGTGTATCTCCGGACGTAAGTGTAGCACGGATTTCGTAGTCACCCATGTTCACTTGCGGCGTAATCCAGTAGCTATCAAAGATGGGGACGCCAAATCGATAGCGATAGTACCCACCTGTGCTAGAGAAGTAAATGCCAGCGGTGTTACCATTTCGCCCGTTAGACACGCCATCGGTAATAGACACCACGCTCGGTGACCCCAATGGTTCGTCAAGAGCGGCTGCAAGCAATCGAATAATCATAGCAATCCTTATGTGAAAGTAACACGGATACGCCCGCCGACGCCGCTGTCTCCAGGGCCGCCGACTACGCCACCGCCGCCCTCTCCGCGCGCGCCAGTCCCGACGTATTCACCGGGAGCGCCTCCAGCGCCGCCGCTTGAACCAGCATCCCCAGCGCTGCCAGATAGATTTGAACTTCCGCCGCTAGCCGTACCGCCCGTACCGCCCGTCGTACCGTTAGTGGCTCCGCCACCATTACCAACGAGACTAATTGCGACGCCACCGATTGTGCCACTCAGCGTGGAGTTGCCGCCATCTGTTGCATCGTTTGCTGTATTGGACGACTCTCCAGTGCCAGCTGCGCCAACTGTTCGGCTTAGGTTAGTTCCCCACTCGCCGGACAATACTGTACCGGACAAATAGGCTCGCCCGCCGCCGCCGCCGCCAGCGGGATTTAGCGACCCAGCCGCTCCGCCGCCGCCTGCACCAACTACCCAAGCTTCATATCCCGTTGCACCAGTTGGTATTGCAAGCGATGTTGAGCCGCTATCCAGATCGTATGTAACTGGACTGAATGATGCAGTTGCTTTGTATATACCCGCCGTCATAGCAATAAGCATTAGGACACACTACCCTGAACGGTCCACTTGCTAGAGCCGTGGTACACAGCGGTCACAACGTTGTGCGCGCCCGTTGTGCCCGTGGCAGAGTCGGTGTTTGCAATGTACATGGTATGCGCAGCAGGACGAGTGATTGTGCGTGCCGTACCACGTGGGTCGATCAGGATGCTATCCCCGTCAGACATACCCGACGCCGGGAGCGTGATGTTACCCGAGCACTGAACGATACAGTTCCTTGACGTGCTTGTCAAGGCACCCGTTGTTTCCGAAGAAATTTTCGGCGGACCTTGAATAGACGTTGCGGTTGCCACACCAAGGGCTGGTGTGACAAGCGTCGGCGACGTAGCAAACACAAGTGAGCCAGAGCCTGTCTCGTCAGTAACTAGAGACTTCAAGTTAACACTCGAAGGTGTAGCAACAAACGTGTCAAAGCCTGCCGCACGTGTAACCGCAGCCCAAGAAGCCAAATCAGCGTCGTAAGCTTGAACGTCTGTACCAATAGCAAGACCTAGGTTTGATCGTGCAGTTGATGCAGTTGCAGTAAGCTCTGACAGATTGTTGGCTGCTAGCAAGTCTCCGGAGCCGAAGCTCAAGCTCTCGATCTTGTCATATATCGCGTTTTTGGTCGGAACTTCTGTTGAGCCGTTCCATCCTGCAGCATACGCGTCATCTTGCACAGTCGGTGTTACAGCAAACGCCATAACATTGGTAGACGGGCTAATGCTGTACACACTACCGGCCAATGTTTCGTTGTACAAAAAGAGCACGCCGCTGCTGTTCATGCTCAGCCGCCACTTATCGACGTTCTCTAGGTTCCACTTAAACCCGCCAAGTGCAGGTGCGGTGTTGTCGATCTTGACGCCCCAATAGTGGTTAGAAGCGCCTGTAGCTTTACCTAAATAAAGTGTACCAGCGCTGTCGGTGCTCATGATTTCCGACGCGAGCAAGCTCAGGTTGGAACTTTGAGCCTGCACGTCAGTGCCGATTTCAAGGTCGAGTAGTGCTTTCATCGCAGCATAGTCAGCTGCAGTCACAAGCGATTGTGCGTTAGCCGAAGGAGTTAGCCCGGCCCAAATCGTTAGGTCTGCGTCAAGCGGCTGATACAACGAGCCGAGGCCCTCAACCTTGTCATAAATAGCGTTCTTAGTCGGAACTTCAAGCGAGCCGTTCCAGCCAGCTGCATAAGCGTCGTCTTGAACAGTCGGCGTCGTACTGAACGCCATAACGTTTGTAGCATCGTCAATCGTGAAAACAGACGAGGCAAGCACTGGATTATAGAGGAACATGTTGCCTGCATAATTCATGTTCAAACGCCATTGATCTGTACCGTTGAGGTTCCAGATGAACCCGCCGACAGCCGGAGCAGCGTTGTCAATCTTAATGCCCCAGTAGTAGTCACCTGACGAAGTAGCAGCAGAGCCGAGAATAACCTCGCCAGCGCTACTAGTGATGTTTTGCCCAGACAACTGATCGAGTGTGTTGTCCCATTCCTGGACCGTAACGCCCAGGTCGGAAGTAGTCAAAGCATCAGCGACAGCCGCTGCGATATCGCCAGCGACCGCTTCAAACTTATCATAGACAGCATTACGGCTAGCAGCGTTATCAGCGTCGCCGTTCCAGCTAACACCGTAAGCTTCGTCATCGACGTTCTCGCCGGTCACGATAAGATCAGTAATGTTCTGAACCGTCATCCGAAGCTCGACAAGCGAACCAATCGGAAATGAGATCGGGATGGTGTTTTCCTGTCCGCGTTCGACTATGAAGCTGGACGAGTTGATTTGCGTAACTTTAACAATTTCTTGGGCGCCTGAAGTTCGCTCAATCGTGCAGTAAAAATAATCGCCGAAGTCGAGAGTGGGAAAACTATCGATGTCTTCGACGTAAAAAACTGTATCGGTGCTGCTTGCATCTGCAGAGAGCGTGGTATGCGCGTTATTTGCGAGGGTAATACCCATTATAATCCCCTAGGAAAATAGGGGGCCGGAGCCCCCTATAAGCTTAGCTAACCGTTGCTGAGAACGGAGTAGCTTCAGTGCCCGAAGCTTGTGAGAAGCCGCGAACAAAGTAATGACCCGAGACAGCGTCCACAATCTCGAAATACTCGCCTTGAGCCGCGAGGCCCGTGGTCGTACGGTTGAGAGTAATCGTGTCGTCGTTATCCGCTGCCCACCAGATGTTGGGCGCGGTTGCGGTATCAGAGTCTTGTACAACAAAACCACGGAACTCGTCCGTAGCGTTGCCAACCTTGATAACATGCGAGTTAGAAGTAGCCGTCACGGTAACGAGAAACTTATACACTGCGCCGCCACCAGTGCTGGTGGGGAGGGTAACAACGCTACCCGCCGCAGTATCAAGTTTAATCGTCTTACCGGCGTGAGCCGCAGCCGTGAGGGTCTTCGTAGCGCCAGCAGCAATCGGAGCGTTCGTAATAACGGGGTTATTAAGCGCTTGGTTGTCGAGGGCGATACCAGTATAGATACCCATTTTATTCTCCTTATAGGAAGTGGGGGCCGAAGCCCCCATCAACCATTAGCTAGCGGTTGCGTCGAAGAACAGCGCCCAAACCTTAAGCACCGCATCAGTCGGAGCCGCCGTATTCAGGAGCAGATCAATCGTGTCCGCCGTGGAGAACAAGACTGGGGCCGCAAGACCGGTTGAATTAACCGCAACCGCATTCGAGGCAATATCATTGCAGAATGCGTTAGCAGCAATCGGCGAACCGCCGGTGCAGCCAAGGTCGAACGTAGCCGTGGTGTTCGTCGTTTCAGCCGACGTAACGTTCAAGCCGCCAGCAAGCATCAACATGCCAGCCGGGACTCGGATAACTTGCAACGTATCAGCTGCCGCGAGCGCCGTGGCCGAAGCCGCAGAACGAGCCGCAACGATCTTTGCGAAGTCAAGTTCGACTTCCACATAGCCGAGTCGCTTGTCAGCATGAGCGCCGACAGCAGCACTGCCCTTGTAGAAGCCAAGAGTATCAGTAAACGCAGTCATTTATTTATCCTTTCAAAGATTACGAGAATTGGATAACCGACGTCGCGATAGCTTCCGGCTTAACGACCTTATAGCCGTAAACTTGGAGGCCACGGATAAGCGTACCAAAGGTGCTTTCCGAGCGCAGGGTTTCCATCTTCGTCATCTGTGACGCAAACGTCAGACCACGCTTCGTACCAGCGATAATATTGAACTTACCGCTAGAAACGTTCAGGTTATGCGACATGTAGATCGTGAAGCGATCAATCATGCCGACGCGACCGTTGCGAAGGATCGACGTGCCGTCGCCCGAGAGCGAAGCGTCCTTCAGTTCCGACTTCTTAATCAAGCCGACAGCCTTGGCCGGGAGGACAAGGTAGCGATCCGACTCAGGGCAGTTAGCCTCGTCGAGAACCGTGCCGATATCAACGATCAGATCAGTGACCGACGTCGTGCCACCGGCACCGTCTTTCGTAACAGTCAGCGGGCTGCCAGACGTACCGAGGTTGAACGAGGCGGTCTTCGCGCCAGCGGTCAAGCCTTGGTTTTCAGCAGAGATATCCGTCAACATGTTCACGAGAACGTCTTGGTCAATCTCGATCTTCATACGCTCAGACGCGTCCTTCGACCAAACGTCCATGAGCTTCACATCGGTTTGGATAGCGTCAACGTCGTCTTCGACTGCGTTGAAATACTTACCCTTATCGATGAGCAACTCAAGCGGATCGCTGTCCGGACGTTCAACCATAAGGGTTTGGCCCTTAACGTAGTCGCGGATCGTGATCGTCGGCGTGGTACGGATGTGAACCGTATCGCCGTGCGCCTTAATCATACCTTCATATTCAGTGTTGCTGATCGCCGTGAGAACGGTCGCATCATAAAAATGCTCAATCAGCTTACCGGCCCAGAGTTCCGGAATAAAATTCCCGGCGTACTGCGGATGACCGGAAGTAACAGGAAAAACCATCTATTGTTCCTTTAACTTATTCGACCCTCTGCCTGTGCGGCAAAGATGTCTTTTTCAATTCGTTTCTTTTCGTCAAGTCGATTAGCGTACTTACCCATCATCGAGTCCTGGTAGAACTTACTGATTTCTTCACGCGTCCATTGCTTTTTGGTGCTGTCCACCGGCGCAGTCGCTCGACTGGTACCCGGCGCTACATACTTTTCAAGCTCGGCTTGACTGTTTCGTGGAGCAGGCGTCGGACCCCCTGCTGCCGTTCGTTCCCATTCTTTGAAAAACTTGATAACTCTCGAAGCGTTGAGTTCGCTTTGCGCTTGAGCTAGGAACTGCTGCCGAGTTGCGCCAGTAATTTCATCTGTTTCCAGCAACCAGTCTTTGAAGGCTTGGTCGTTGTTGATGGTCTGCCAATTCGGTACTTGCGTGCTAATATCTCCCCAGAACTCAGCCTTGGCTTGTTCGACTTGCGAACGCGAGAGGTCTTGGACCACTGGCACCACTGTGTTGTTCACACGGCTAACTTCTGCTTCAAGCTGAGCGATACGTGCCAGATAGGCAGTTTCGCTCCCACGGAAGATTTTTTCAGCTTCTTCTTTCGCTGCGCGACGCACCATGTCTAGCGTCTCGCCGTACTCTTCTTCGTCTTGCGCGGTCACATACGTTGCCGGAGTTGCCGGTGTTTGTGCTGCACGTTCGACTTCAACTAGGCGTTGTTCTAGACTATGATAAGCATTATTGGCTGCGGCAAGTTCACTACGGAACCGTGCGGCGTCAGCATTATGCATACCTTGTAGTGTGCGATACTTTTGTTCGAGTCTGTCATACTCCTCTTTCGAGATGGTCGCGGGCTCTTGGACTACAGATTGGGGCGGAACAGATTCCTGTGGTGTTTGCGGCGTGGGCGTAACCGGCGTAACCGGCTCGTTTTCATCATCCAACAATTCAGCCTGGATTTGCTTCACGCGTTCCATCTGTTGCTCAAGTTGTGCGGGTCGTGACATAATAGCTCCTTATTGGTGTGCTAAAGTTGTGGCTTCGCAGTGCGATCTGCCGAGATGCCAGCGGCGTGGCGATACTCTCTCAAGAAATCTTGATACGCGAGTACGCGGCCCTGGATTTTCTGAACCTTATCCAAATCTGCGTTTGGTAGGTTACTAATTTCTTCCTGCCACAAACGTGACAAGAGTTTTTCAAGCTGTGGATATTGCGCGTGAACACGCGCCAGTACTTCACGATCAGCCTGAGTAATCATTAAACAGCCCCTGTGCTTTGGTTGCCTACTAGCTTACCGCTAGCGCCCCCTGCTGGTGAACCGTCTGGTAGCATCGGCGTGGACTGGCCGGACTGGCCACCGCCTTGTTGCATTTGTGCCATTTGCTGTTGCTGCATAATCATTTGCAGTTTGGTTTTCGAGGGAACAATCTCAACTTCAGGCATCTGAAGTTGTTTTGCCACTTCGCGAAGGACAGCTGCGCGGCCTTCTGGACCCATAACTTGGAAGTCAATCGGGTTAGCTGTCGCGTTCAAGAACTCAATACGTCGGACTTCTGCGGTTTCCTTAACCGCCAAGTTGACCGCACCGCGTGGAAGAACGAACGCATCGCCCTTGACACTTTCGTCAGGATCAAAGCGCATGTTATAAATAAACTGAGCAGTGATAACGGGCTTAACGATGTCATTATCGATGTACGAAACGACTTGTCGAATGCTTTTACCAGCAGCACCCATAAGCATACTAAGGCCAGAAGAAGTACGCCCGGCTCCTGTAACACTGATGTCGCCTGAGACATAGGATGGAACTCCTGAGTATTCGTCTGCTAGGCGTGCATACTTCTCGAACACAGCCATAAGCTCAGCTGCGTTGCTGTCCGGTTGGAAGAAGTGCACAGCTTGCGAACTACCGCCCGTGCTATCGTTTGTAGTTTGCGTAATCTTCCACGGAAAAATTTGCGTGATGTCTTCGCCCGGAGCGACTCGGCTCACGTTAATTTCGACCTGCGGGCCCGATGCGATACCCATGTTATTAACTAAGGACCGAGCAGCCGCGTTGCAGATTGATTGGACGTCTGCAAGAGCTTCAGGGATCGAACGTCCCCAAAGTGCGCCCGGTACCTTGAACATGGACGTGTCATGATACGGCTTATTACCCAACGGATCGTAGTTGAGCATTGCCTTAATTACGTAGTTACCCACAAGCCATACGCAAGCGTTGTATTCTTTCGCGCTGTCAGGGATGGTTTCTTCTTCCATGCCCCATTCGCGCAACATCTTACCGGAGACTTTGCCCCAGAACTCGACGCAATCGTACATGTCCGTGTTGCGGAACCATGTGCTGTGCTTGGCTTCAAGCTCGTTCTTTTCCAGTTCGTTATACGAACCGAACCACGTGCAGGACGTGCCATCGTTCAGCGCCATACGAATTGCTTGGTCATCGAAGCCCGGAACGCCGATCAAGTCGGCAAGGTCGCTACGCGACATCGGCTTGTGCTCAAACATATACCCGTCATTGATCTTCTCAATGCCCGGTTCGGGATAGACACGGAACGGGTCGACTCGTTCAAACGTGGGGATAAGCTTTTCTTCTACCTTAGGAACCGTCTTACCGGTTTCATCCTTACCCCATCCTAGTTGGACGCGCTTTCGCACGACAGGGCCCTTAATGAACGCCGTCGGGTAGGTACTAAGGTCAGTAACAAAATCATCGAACGCTTCGTACCAGCCGCCTTCAGCGAGTTGGTCTTCGATGCGTTGCTTCATCAGGTTAGCTTTATGTTGTGCAGCTTCGAGCTTACGACGTCTGAACTCTTCTTCAAACATCTCTCGTAGGGCTGGAGTCTGCGTCATCTCAGGCGCAACGCCGGTGCTTTGGACAAGCTCCAACAGGCTCTGAGTAAACTCTTGCTCAAGTTGAGCTTCTTCATCTGGATTAAGCGTCGGTTCCGGAGAGGGTTTAAGCTCCCACGGTGGGGCTCCGCCGTCCAGAAGGATGTCTCTAATCCAGCTTTCAGATGCTCGGCACTTAACTTCAGTGATAGGCATGAAGACTTCAGCGCCGCCAGAGGCTCTAATAGCCGCTAGTTTGTCAGGCTCATACTCGCCGTTCCGTTGCCGCTTTGCTTTAAGCATTCGTTCTTCAATCGGCATTTTGGCTGTGCGAGCAGGTTCCCAACAAGAACGCACATATGCCGCCAATGACGAAATCAATGGGGCGTTCTGGCGTTCCATGGCTTCTTTCCGGACTTGTTCTTCCTGCTCAAACTTACTAAGTTGATCGTTGGAGAACGTCCGGAGAATGGTTGAGTCTTGCATTAGTCAGGTTTCGCTTCTAGAGCTTTGTTTGCTTCTTCGTAAGCATAGGCAATTTTCTGCTGAAGAACGAATGCTGCACCAGCAGCGTTGAGTCCTTGAGCCTTAACAGCCATGTCAAACAAGCGCAACATTGTGTCGAGTTCTTGGTTAGTAAAGGAAATGGTAACCACTGGGAAACTCCTATTTACCGCGAAGTACAACCACCACGTCTACGTTATCAGCCGTACCGGCCGAAGACGTTGGCTTCAAATACGAAGCAGCTGTTGAAAGTTCAAATCGTGCATTAGCAGTACCGCTAACGTTGTTGTTTGTGCGGTCCTTAAGCGTCAGGAACGTAGTGCCATCCTCAGAACCTGCCAAGGTAACAGTCGAGCTACCCCAAGTGCCGGAAAGCAGAACAGACGCAAACTCAAGACCCTTGCCGACGACCGGTCCGTAAGCAACCATGGTGTCAGCTGTCGACACGCCCGTCCAGGTAATACGCGGAACGCCGTCGACGATGGTGAGTGCTGGTGTGATAGTAGCCATCTATGGGCCCCCTAAAAGAAACTGTGTGGTCCTATACCACAACGTTACGTAAATGTCAAGTACTTTATGTCCACGCTTTTGCGGATACTCTTTGCACGGGCTTAGCCACGATTGGCACTGCCCCCGCAAAATCTGTAATATGCAGCGCTAAGTACTGAAGCGCTTCAGCGACGTGAGAGTGGTTGTTCTTCTCGATATTGCCCGTCTTAGGGTGAAACCTATAGCCACCCATCATTGCTGCCTTTAAGGCTGTGCAACTGGGGTCCAGAAGGAAAGCGGCATCGCCATCTGAATTGCGCATAAGGTAATCATCAACTGCATTAAGACGAGCAGCAGTAGCGTTCGTCGAAGCGGGTACGACAGAAAGCCCCTCGGCTTCAATGATCTGTACTGTACTCTTTTCATCACCTTGTTGCCTCTGTCTACCTGCCGGGTCGCATACAACTTGTATCTTAGCCCCGGAAAACTTCTCATTAAGTAGCGGCCTTAGCTTGGTTCGGATGAACCGCTGAACACCCATGTCAAATCCTGTGGCCTCGCCTAGGATCAACATCCGACCGCGCGAGTCTAGCTGCCCGATAACAGCGGCAGGCGTCAATCCGAGGTCCATCCCAACGATAATGGGACGTACGCTACCTTTGACCATAGTGAGGGGGTGCTTGGAAATATGGTAGTCAGGTTTGAAGTATTTGTAGACAGGAGTGCCTGCCAGAGAGTGACCATAAAATCCATCGATGAATACTCGGATGTAGTCGTCTGATCGGCCTTGTGTGTCATAGTAGTTATCCGGAAGGTTCTCAATATTCTCAGCTTCAGACGAGCGACCGGATGGTTGTTTAAACACAACCCAACCGTTATCGTTTGGAGTCACCCCATCTTCGGGATCGAGATGCTCCATCTGATAATACCACCATGTATCAATGGTTGGTGGGTTGGTGTCTCCCCACATTCCATGCCAAGTAGGACCCCCATCTTTCTTAGACGGATAGCGACCCACACGTTTTGACATAGCATCGACAATGTGCTCATTAATGTCTCGGCACTCGTTAAACCAAGCGCCGGTGAGTTCGAGCGAGTTAAGGTTAGCAACGTCGTCGGCGTCGTCAAGGGCTCGAAACATAACTTCACACCGGATGTCTCCGATTTCGAGGAAGTAAGTTTTAGTCGTCCGCATGAAGTGTCCGCAGACCCCATCAGGGAACCAATCCAGCCACGTCTTAATCGTAGTGTCCGCCAATTGGCGAACTGTGTTCCGTACGACCGCAAAGCGCGTACGACGAAACTTATCTTTTCCTGGCTCTTGAGCCATAGCGCGTCGAAGTACTTCAAAGCACATCCCCACTGATTTACCGCTACCGACAGGGCCCATCACTACGCGCATCTTAGCATCGGAAGCGTAGAACTCTTTGATCGTTTTAGACGGTACGTAGTTAATCTCTAGAGACATTAGGTCCTCGTCGCCTCACTCTTACTTCGATAAGAGATAGGAATTAAGTCTTTAATGCGCCAGTTTCTCTTAAAGCACTTCCAACACTTAACACCAAACTCATTGATAACTTTCTCGGTATGGCTTCGTGTTAGTGGTTCACCCATGTGAGTAAACACTTGTGTATCAGGTTCGTCACACACAAACCCTAGTCCAACTGGTTCGCCGCATCTAAGCTCGGTTCGGTACAATTGCATGAGAAGCTCCTACCGTTTATAGATCACTGTGTCATTGATCGCATAAACTTTCCAGTCGACCTTGTCACAGACCTGACATGGAAAGAGTGGGTATTTGTTTTCGTCAACGTACTCGATCTGAGTCCCGCAGCCGTTACACTCGAAGGTGTTCTTCTGAAGAACTTTCTTGATTACGTCTTTGGCAAGGTCGCCGATCTCAGGTGCCATTAGCTACCGCCTGTTTCTCTTTTGCATCGTAGATGATACCGCGAAGTTCGCCCATAGCTAGGTCGAACAACGCTAGTGTATCCCTTACGCCGTCTGCACGTGGGCCAAACTGGAAGAGATTAAACTTCCCATCTTGGCTATCCAGAACCAGGGCTGCGCGGTCTACATCTTTGAAATCACCTCGCTCCACTTCTTTAGCAATGGTTCGCAGTGTTTTAGCGACATCGCGTCGATTGCTTTCGTAGAGCGTAGTAAAGGGCTTAAGGTGCTTACGCTTCTTGCCCGGACGAGCGACTACGCCTGCCCCTTGATCCAGGTCTTTCTCTCTCACGCGAACAACTCCGGGTGGGCCCACTCATCGACACGGCTCGGATACGCATCACGCCAATACATCTCACCGTCGTAGCCCGGCTCACCGCGCTGGACGTCTGTCGGGTAATAGTCGCTGTCTTCGTGGTGTTCTCGGCACCGTGGGCAACTCTGCGCACTCATGTGGTACTTGGCTTCTTCACCAGCCTTGTGGTATTCCATAAACTCGTCATCGTGGAAAGCAACGAACCGTTTCGCACCGCACTCAGCTTCGAGTGTAACTTTGTATCCGTAGTCTGCCATTAGCGGGCCCTTTCGCCATAAGCTGTTGTAAGTCCATGATCCGATTGCCAGCGCGCATCGTTAATCAGGCGAATAGCCCGAATAAACGCGAAGTCTTGCAGGCGCACGGAGACGTCCTTCAGTCCGTATTTGTGGAACTGATCGACCATCTTATCTGTAAGGTCTTGGGAAATGCGAACAGCACTGAGGTCCGCGTAGTTCGTCTTAGCAACTTCATCGGCGACAAAGCCCGACACCATCTGGGTCAGCGTCGAGTTCGCGTCGTAAACGTTCTGGTAAAACTTCTCAATATCAGAGAGCGCATACCCCACCGCAAACGTGCAGACCACGGTCTTACCATCAGCGGTAGTGAGTGTTTGTGGTGCACATAGGGCTGTGCGATAGCGAGAAGCTTGAATGTGGAGACTGTCGAAGTACGGAATTTTAAGGTGGAAGCCTGCTGGAATTTTCTTCAAGTGCTTGCCGAAGCGCACACGCAGACACTGCTGCCATGGCTCGACCACGTACCAGAACACGAACAGGTTGAAGAACTGAGTGATCGCGCGAACTAGACCGTCGAACATGGGAATTCCTACTCTTCGGTGATCGCTTTGGGAGCTACAGCGTCACCCATAATGATGTTAATCTTAACACCGCCGCCGTCTGTCGTAATGTCTTTAGTTGGTTCGTACCCTGCCATCTTGGCCGTCCACTTGATTAGGTCAGCTTTAACCGCCGGGCTAACGTCGTTATCATGTATCACATTCCAGCTGGTGTCAAGAAGTTCTTCAGCCTGAGCCTTAGCTTTTAGACGAAATGTAAACCCCTCGTTCTTCATCTGGTTGCGCCAGTACTCAACCCGTTGCTCGAACAGGGGGTCAAGGGCGAACCCGCGTAGCTCGTCCTCCGTGAGGTCGTATTCCCGAAGCAAGTCCGGCATTTTACTGCCGGACCCGATGAGTGTCATCGCTAGGTCCTGAACGAACCTGTCATCCCAAGACCTACGCAGTGGGGAAAGCATATTAGTCATTAAGGAACTCAGCTTCTTGTCGAGCCCTTTTCATCGCGGCGGTTTCCGCATACGTGCGGATCGTGCCACCTACAGCGCGAATAAGCCTAGCAATTGTTGGATTATTAGCGGGGATACCTCTAGCACATTCACGAGCAGCAATGTCGTCCAGGGCGTCACCGGCCTCATATTCTTGTTTCCAGCGAAGGGCTGTCTCTTTAGAAATCCTCTTAGTCATCACACAACCCCCGGACCTTGGATAATGTTACTCGTGGGTTTGCTTTGGTTAGCTAGCTCTTTGAACTTATCGCCTAGGGCGTCGTAAATTTCACGGGCCAATGTGGGTTGGCCGTCTACATTCCCGACGATACAGATATGCGGTTCGCCCCCGGCGGCGATAAAACCTACCAGGATGTTGTACCCGCCAAAGCCATCGATCTTTTTGGAGATCGGCTCTAAATTACTGCGGAGGTATTCAGTGGGTGTTACGATCATGCGGAAGCTCCTTCTTGGGAAGTTTTAGAGGGCCGGTGAAGTATTTACACGACACCTACACTACATCGGCTTCCCAAACGACACAGCGGAGCAGGTAAACGCTCAGCCCTCGGGTAGTTGTATAGCTGAATTTTTGTGTAAAGTCAAGTACTAAGTCGTGCGGCCTTCCTTGGCGACATACCAACTATACGCCCATATCTATTAACGTACCATTGCCCAGGGGTATCCTCGGTTACCGTAGGAGCACCGGTTGTTATCTCGGAGTATGAGGTAAGTGCAAAGTCACCTATACTAGCTGTAAGAGTAGCAGCAATTGGGTAGGTAATACTAGCATCACTAGCGAGAGTGAAGTCGCCTATACTGCTTGTAAGGGCTGCGCCCACTACGACGTCTACGTCACTAGCGAGAGTGAAGTCGCCTATACTGCTTGTAAGGGCTGCGCCCACTACGACGTCTACGTCACTAGCGAGAGTGAAGTCGCCTATACTGCTTGTAAGGGCTGCATTTACTG
>JACCDG011431449.1_pt1 | contig 45271 bp, 69 predicted proteins | sample 7442471 | NCBI WGS metagenome assembly JACCDG01 (sample SAMN15323444, study PRJNA562643) | freshwater metagenome | isolation source: river surface water | place: USA:Blue River Watershed | collected 2017-08-17
AGTTAGGGGTTGATAGCATTGAAGCACTGAAGTATTTATTCCCTTCTAAAACGGATGATGAAATCGCGGGGATGCTCTCCGGTTTCCCATTCCGAATGGTAGGGGAAGTACAGAGGGCCTATTCCGCATTTATTGATCTTGTTAATCAAGAAATGCGGACACCACACCCACAGCAGCCAAACCTACCAATGGCTGCGGATCCGAGACTTGATCTCACTCCCTTCCTTTACCGAACGCTCGAAAGCCTACAAAAAGAGGTAACCTATGCAGGCCGATACCGCAATGCCGATCCAATCGGCACCCCAAGTATCCCCGACCCAGCCGATCAGCTACGCGGCTCCAGTGACGCAGCAGACGGCGGCTCAGGCCCCGGCGGTGGCAACAACGTCCCAATGGGTGGCGCCTTACCAAACAGCGGTGGCCCCAGCCCCGCAAATGCCGGCCCAGATCGGGGTTCCCAGCTACCCATCCAACCCTACAGCGTACGCCCCCCAAGCACCCCTGGCGCCTCAACAAGCGGAGAACCCGTACAAGGAAGCGTTCAACAAGGTGGTGGGGCTCCTGAGTTCGCCCGTCCAATTCCCATTCCAGGGTCAACAATCGATCGCGAACCCGATGGCCGACCAGGCCAATTACGGTTCCCAAGTAGCTCCCCAATTCAGCAATCAGGGGATGCAGACCTCTATGCCTGGGATCAACAACAACCAGGCATACTCCAACGCCTCTTCCCAAACCTCGCAGGAAATCAGCCCCCAGCAGCTCCTCGCAAACGGGGTAAGCGAAGCTAGCCTTCAGGTTATTGATTACTTTGGCCCTGATTCTCCGGCCGTTCTCAATAACTATGCCTGTCAGCTGGAAGACGCCCTTATTACCACCAACAATCAGCTAATTGAAGCAGTTAATCTGCTTCAAGAACTGTCCGGTGAGCATAAGGCTTATGAGACAATTCTTACTGACCCTGATGTGCTCGCTGATTATACTTGCGAGTTCTTCGGTGAGAATGGTCCTTACCCGATTCCTGATGAGGAAATTGGCTATGCTCCTCAGCAGGTCCAGGCTGTGGGCCAACAGTATCAGCGTCCGGCTGCTCCCCAGCGTCCAGAAATGCCGATTCCTCCTCAGCCCCAGGCTCAAGGGAATCCTGCCGACTTCTGGAACAGCTTTGGTTCCCTGGCCGATCGCGATCCCTCCAACGCTTGGCGCTATCTGAATGCTGCTCAGTCGAATCCTGAGGTATTCCGCCAGAAGCTTCTCGTGATGGAATGATCCTGTAAGTAATACTTACAAGATGTAAAATAAGGGGTAGCAAAAGCTGCCCCTTTTATTTTTGAGTTCATGGCACCTAAAAAAGCCAGTGTCGGGGATAGGACAGCGCAATTTTTAGCGCAACTTGGCACTGGTGGTGGTGCCATCGGATCTCCAAGTTTGTTTACATTTGGTGCTTCTGACCTTGCACAGCAAGTGCAAGCAGGGAATATCAATGAGTACGCTGCGATCCAAGTGCGATCTGCTGATCCCAAAGTTGGTAATCCCAACTCGCAACCTTCTCCTATGCCGAGAGATCTGGATTCTTCGTACCTGAAGTTAAATCTTCCCGGATCCCCCCTGCCGCGTAATGGGCTGTTAGCTCCTAATTTTATTGATTCTGCTCAGTTCACTCAGGATGCGATCATCGCCAATGAACAGGCCATGATGCTTAATTTTCTGCCGCTTCGTGGACAGCTTCCGGTCGGAATTCAACCACCCGTGCCTCAAAAGAAAGGTCGCCGCTGATGGACAAAGGTAAAGCTAAAAAAGCCGTAGAAAAGTCTGAGACACGCAAGCAAATTGTTAATGCTGCTATGGCCTCACAGGTTGCTCAAATGAGCGGTATTGACCCTGAAGTTCAATCCCCTCAAATTGATATGCAGCCTTCCGATGGGTTTGTCAACCCGTATCGGGCATTAGGCACCATGGCGCCAACCATGTATTCTCCTGGGAATATCCTTAATGGATACAACTTCCCACAGATGCTGAATCCCGAAGCTTAATAATCCAGGTTGATAAAGGATTGCTATAATTTTTTCAATGGAACGGAAGTTCCAGGTTGGCAGGTTTCCGGGCAACCGGGCTTCCTGCATCCATGGATCTTCCCGATCCTGGTTTCAGCTAAACCTTACGCTGAATTACCAACATGTTTATCGATAGCTAGCTCAGATCCTGATAGGTTTTCCCTTTTAGGATTTGATACACGGCCAGGTGATTGCAGTTGAAATGATCCGCAATTTTTCTATAAGAAAGACCATCGGATCTCATTTTTTTCATTTGCTCAACATCATCAGCAGAAAATTTTCTCAAAGTTTTCTTGGCCTTGCCTTTACTGGCGTAACCATTCCTGGAATAACATCCAGCTTTTAGGGCTCTATCGTAGTTCTCTCTTTTAGTCACAATTTCAAGGTTGCCTAGGGAATTGTTCCGTTTGTTACCATCTTTGTGATCTACTTGAAGAGAATCACTATTGACCCCATGCTTGGATAAATCCAAATTTAAAAAGGTTATCGCCATGAGTACATGCAAATGATGTCTCTCCTTTTTCCCATCCCGGAGAACCGAGATTCTGTCATACATGCTTGTAGAGCTGATTTTTAATTCAACAAAAGCTCCATCGCTTTTTTGATACGGAATTCCGCTACTGCTCAAATAAAGGTTTTCAAATCCAGGGACAAGCTTTGGTTCCATGTTGTATAAAAACAACTTGATTCCAAAGCTAGCACGCCTTAACTGAGTGGTCAACGTTGTCGCCTAATCAGGTAACTGATTAGTGAACACCGGGTGAATTCAGGGAAGCCCTAACGTAAAGACGAGGGTAATCCTGAGCCAAGCCAACTAAGTTCGTAGTTGGAAGGTGCAGAGACTAGGCGGTGGATGACGCTTCATCCGTAATACGCCATTAGCGCCCGGCACCCTATTCAGGGTGAAGAGATAGTCCACCCCTTCAGGAAACTGGAGATCAGGAGAACGATTTTCCCAAGCTGTTGGGTGCGGAGCTGTACCGCCCCCATCCAGCATATATTGTGGAAATGGCCGCCGAGCCTGTGGTGGTCCATGACTTCACCAAACAGCCCGGTCAGACTGTTCAGTTAGACCGGTATCGTTTCTGGGGCAACCCTGGGACCAAGACTCAGCGTGAGCGCACCCAAGACCAAACGATCGGTACTGCTAACAGCCGTTCCATCGTGAAGGATAAGGTGCTTGTGTCTCTGCGTGAGTACACTGGCCCTGCTGACCCGAACAACGCCAACCTCCCGAGCACCTTCAAGATCGCTCGCGAGACCCTGATGACTGCTCAGCGTCTGCTGCTGGACACCGGGAACCTCAACATGTTCCACCAGTCCATCGGTTCGCTGACTCTGCTGGATGACTATCGCCGCTGGCGCGATCGTGTGTTCCTGGACGAGTTTGCCAAGTCTGAGGCTCGCGGTGCTGCTTCTGATACCCAGGGCGGTTACTACTATCCAAACGGCAAAGTCAAAACTGGTTCCACCACTCTGACTGCTTACACTGCCACTGAGTACGCTTCTGAGCGCTACAAGTTTAACGTGAAGACCGACCTGCTTGAGGTTGTCAAGCAGCTCCGCAAGCGTAACGTCCCTGTGTTCGCTGACGGTTACTACCGTTGTATCGCTGATCCCTCGTTCATGAAGGATCTGCGTGCTGATCAGGGCTTCCGTGAGGTGGCTCGTTATCCTGGCATGGGCCAGCCCAGCCCTCTGATGGGTGCTATGGCTCCTAACGCCGCTATCTACGGCGGTGGTCAGTATGGCCAGGCTCAGTTCATCGCTGGTGAACCTGTGATGCCGAGCGGCTTCGTTTTTGAAGGTGTTCGTTTCTTCGAGTCCACCAACTTTGCTGAAAAGTCCATCACTGTTGACATTGGCGACGGTGCTGGCGCTATTTCTCACACCACTCCTCCTGCTCTGTTCTTCGGTCCCCAGGCCGTGGGCGTGGGTATCGGTGGTCCGAACGCTCAGGTTCTGATCAACAACAACGACGACTTCAGCCGCTTTATTATTCTGATTTGGCAGCTGTACGCCGGTTTCGCGAACCTGAACAAGGACTTCGTGACTGCTGCCTTCACCATCGTTTGAGGATAGGAGGTAACTAACAATGGCTGCTTACAAAGAAGAAGCCGGTGCTATTCTCCAGCCCGGTAACCAAATCAACCGTCTCTCTTCGTACAATACTGAAGGTGTGTACGGTTGGCCTGGTGTTGAAGCTTTTGAGCTGATTGGCTACGTCAAGATTGATAATCTGGCTGCCGATAAAGCTTCCTTTAAGAGCTTTGATATCACCATCCCTTCGCCCGATCGTCGCCCTGACGACCGTGTTCGCGATAACCGCACCTCCCTCGTGGTGCAAGCCAGCTCCGATCGTCCCGCCTATATTTACGGCGCTTCGATTGCTATCGCTCAGGATTATCCTGCCGGTGGCCTGGCTGGCTTCCCTGCCTCCCCTGTAACCGCCAATATCGGCGGCACTTCTACCGAAGGTCTGCTGCTCGGCCCTAACAACGCTGGCGCTCCTTTCGGTGTTCCTTCTACCCAGGCCAACGGTCTCGCCGCTGCTAGCTCGATTGTGAGTGCTACCAGCAGCACCTTTGCACAGGGTCTGAGTGACACCACCGTTGCTGATCTGCCTTTCACTGCCAGCGTTACCACTGGTGGCATCGTTGCGGCTGACTTCGCCAATTCGATGATCTACCGTGTTACTGCCGACACCACCTTCAAGGTGTTTAACGTGAACGGCGTGACCTCCACCACCGTTGACGGTGATGGCGTGTTCATCAGCCAGGCTGACAAAGATGCTGGTAAGGCCGGTTACATCCTGTGCCGTGTGAACTACCTGCGTCCTGCCGCTGCTGTGTCCTGGAACGATATTCAGGGCTTCATTGACTTTGCCTCCCAGGTGGGTGGCACTGATAGCTGATTTACAGCTACAGATAAATGAGCGGGTCTTCGGGCCCGCTTTTTTATTGGGATTGACTTTGTTATGCTAAGCGGAGACTAAAACTGCAATTATGCTGTATCAATACAAGCTGACTGGCGGTCTGGTTGAAGTTGTTTCCAAGCATGGTGACGGCATCCTGATGTGCATTGATTCTCAGGATGAAGTCATTTACGTTGAGGAATCGAATTTAACTCCCCACCTGGAAGCGACGAATGAAAAAATTCGTACCGAGGAACGTTTAACCGCGCAACTTGAATCTGAGGGTGTTAAGCCAGCAAAACCAACTACGCGTGAAACATTCCCAGTTGATACACGCATTAACATCAACACTGCCAGCGCACGGCAGATTGCAGATGCTCTTCCTGGTGTCGGCCTGAAAACTGCACGCGACATTAAGGATCTGCAAACATCCATGCCCGGTGAAAAATTTCAACGCCTAGATCAACTGAAGGGCATTAAGCGAGTTGATTGGGATGAAATTTTCAAAGAAAATTTAGTCCGCGTTGAGTGATAATTTGCGCGTGCTACTGTGTTATTGGGTGTATTTAAAGACACTGCACCCAATAACGCATTTCTTTTGAGTAATGCAACTCGATACCTTCCTTAAATCAAAGGTCCGCTGGCACCTTGGGTATAACCTGACTTCTGTACCTGCTGGTGATCAAGCGCGTCTTGAGGAGGCTATCAATAACATCCAAGATTCGTTCTGGTATTCAAAGATTGTCGAACAGATCGGTCGGTGCGATGAGGCTGAAAAACGCACTGACATGACTGGCAGCGTGAATAATAATACCGTCCCTCGTAATCGTATTGAGAGCATTGCTGGCGACGTTGATCGTACGATTTCGACTTCTGATTTTACAGACACGCTGAAAACTTGGACGGCAATCTATTTATACGAGACGGATCGACTAGCCCTACATCTTTATGTTCCGAATTACCGAAACCCCGAGCAAGCTCGGTACAGGTTTAATCGGGAAGGTGCTGAGTTTATCCAAGCCCTCCCTGGCCCTGCCGACGTTGCTGTGGGCACTAGGCTCATGCTTTCTACCGATTTCCGTTGAAGCTAAGCAGCAAAAAACAATGGCAACTTTAAACGCTCAGCAAATCGCAGCTTTACTTCAAAAGGAAGGCATTGCAAGAGAGAAAATTCCTACCATGACTGCCATTGCTTTGGCTGAGTCTGGTGGGCGCCAGCAAGCTTTTAATCCTACTGGATTGGACCGTTCTTACGGTCTATTCCAAGTGAATATGTACGGCGGGCTCGGTCCAGCACGCATGAAACAATTCGGATTAAAAGAGGAGAAAGATTTATTCGACCCATCCACTAATGTGCGTGCAGCAAAACAAATCTTAGGCAGCCAAGGTTTGGGAGCCTGGAGTGTTTACAAAAGTGGTAAGTACAAAGAATTTCTTCCTGCAGCACAGAAAGCTGTTGGTGCACTAGGCCAACCTCAGCCTGAGCAAACTCAGAAGCCTCAAGAAATTTCTGCAGCCAACCAAGGTGGTCGTGTTTTCATCATCAATGCTGGTGATGAAAATGAACCAGACACGAGTTGGTTTTTACGTGATTTTATTGATAAAAGGCCAGGAATTAAACCACTCAGAATTGATCCAGTAGCCTTGGCACAGGCTTTCACGCAAACGCCTAACTATCTAGGAGGTGCATAGTGCAGCAGTATTCAATTGTTGATATCGGCAAAGAACTTCAAAAATATGGGCTGCGCGTGGGGCAGCATCCTGCGTTTGGTCCGGTTGGTAAACACACCCCTGGCTCATATCACTACTCGGGCCAAGCAATTGATGTAACTGATTGGCGTCCTGATATTGCGCCTGCATTTGAAGGAGGCAAGCCGATTCACTGGAAACAGCGAAAAGGAGAATTATCGTACAGAGCAAAGAAGTCTGGTCTTTTTACAGAGGCTTTAGGGCCTGGAGATCCGGGCCATTCTTCCCATGTACATCTTGCTTTAAAGGATAAAGCAGATGCCACACCTCAGTTATTACAGTGGATTGCCACTGGTCGCTATAAAACACCAGAAGGAAAGCTTAGTGATGCAATGCCGGGTATTACCGCAAATACCCAGGTTGCACAAACTTCTCAGCCACAGCAAAAACCGGCAGATACTTATATTTTCATTGGCGGACGCCCTAGAGAGAAAGAATCTTCGCAAGATTTTCTCAGTTCTTATATTAGACAAAGCTTGATGGGAGAAGCACCGCAGATTAAATCCATGATTGATTCAGCCTCAATACTGGCACAGGCTATCTCGCAGACCCCTAATTACTTATCGTGATGCGATTCGCCGCTGTACCCGGATATTATCCGTCCTTTCCAGTCACCTACGGCAATTTATACGGCGATGGCAGCATGACAACTTCAGGTTTTTCTGATCCTTTTAATATGAAAAGGAAGGAAGAACACATGAATTGTCCGCATGTTGTCGCCTACAATGGTATTGAAGAGCCTCGTTTTCAGCTCAACAATCCAGCGTATTACCGGGAAGTTATTCGTTCCCACACAGACCCAGTACCGCCAGTGGCGTTGAGCCGCAATTCACCACAAAATAATCTCAATGGCGTATACCAAACCAGAGCTTCGTGAACGCTTAAAAGCGCGAATCAAAGCAGGATCTAAAGGTGGTAAACCCGGAGAATGGTCAGCTCGCAAAGCACAGATGTTGGCTCGTGCCTATAAAGAAAAGGGCGGTGGTTATAAAGGTGAAAAAACTGAAGGTCAGAAATCGCTGAAGCGTTGGGGTGATCAGAAATGGATGACCAAAGAAGAATACGAAAAGGACAACAAATGAATCACAAAGCTGTTATTCTTCTCGGTAAAACAAGCACTGAAGTAGGAGAGTCCTGTCCACGCGCCACTACGGATGTGAAGGAAAATATTAAAAACCGTAATTGGACGATTAAGAATTTTGGTTATGGTCCTTTAAATCCGGATGCACCTGACCCCGGTTTTTGGGATAAAAAAGCCGAGATGTGGAATAGCGATGTTGATACGGTGATGACAGCACGTTGTTGCAACTGTGCTGCATTTGATCAGTCCTCCAAGGTTATTGATTGCATTATCAAGGGAATTAATGAGAATGAAGCTGCAGATCCTTGGGATGTACAGTGCCGTGCCAATTTAGGATATTGCCAGTTGTTTAAATTCAAGTGTGCAGGAGATCGTACCTGTGACGCTTGGCTCCATGGTGGACCCATTCAAGACTGATGGCAGCAGACAAAGCAATTGAACCTGGACAAAAAAGCACCGAGCGTTACTTACCGAAATCTGCTTGGGCTAGACTGTCGCCCGAAGAGCGTGAGCAAACAGATGAAAAGAAAAAACGAGAATCGCGTTCGGGAAAACAATTTGTCAGTAACACGGAGAGCGCAAAGAAAGCTAGGCGTGCTGTTGAATTGGCAAGCAAAAGGAAAAATCAACAATGATCGCCCCTAAGGCTAGACTCGGTTATTTTTACGGGTTAAACGTTGAAGAAAGACCGTGGGAATCACCGGGGAAGAGTGGCGGAGAAGATTTTTTCTTCGGTAAAGCTAAGAAACAAAGGATGGCCGGAGATATACTAAATATAGATTTATCCAAATCGCCCGGCACGCCGAGTACCCTCCCGCTTTTCAAGCTTTTAGACGTTCAGAAATCAACGGGAATCCCTGAACGGAGTCCTTTGGATTTCATAGGAAACGCTGAATTAAGACTTTAATTAATTTTAAAATTATTTGTCATGGCCAAGGGTAAAATGCCCCCCGAGCTTCTTGCTCACTTTAAGAAAAAAGAAGAAGGCGCCAACAAAGAAGGTGACCACGCCGAGAAAAAGGAAGGCGACAAAGAACGCCGAAAAGAAGCGGTAAAGAAAGCGCGTATTAGACTGGAGGAAAAGAGTCGGAAGCGCGGCCATGGCAAAGAAAAAGAAATTGGTGAAAAACGCACTCAAAAATCCTGATAAATACACACCAGCAGAGCTTAAATTTTTTGAAATCTGGCTTAACCACCGCAAAGAACAAAAATCGGCTAAAAAAGGAAATACGCTACAATAGTTTCAAGAATAGAGTGGTAGTCAATTGTCAAGCTCATCTACAAACAAGCAGCCCCTCCTACTTGATCGGCCTGCCACTACATCTACGCTCGTAACTGTTTCAGCGGGACAAGCGTTTTCTACCAGTCTGATTCCAACTGCTGTAGGCAACGCTACCAAAATTTTTGATGTCGATTCTGCGTTGACAGATACTTCGATCAGTGGTGCGTACATAGATGAAATTTGGTTGCAGTATTCGCGTCGTAATATCGATCTAATTGATGCACAGTCTCCCAAGGTTGGCACATATTCAGCTAACGGTACTACTGTCACTGTAACCATTTCCACTGGTCACAATTTGCAGGTCGGTCAGAAAGTTGCTCTCGATTACACCAGTTACAGCTCTGGTACTCTGCCTGCAGATGAAATTATTACGGTTACAGCGTCAACCCTTACTACTTTTACTGGCACAACGGCTGCATCTATTTCTGGTCCTATCACCGGAAATGTGAACGTCTATCTTCCGATTGATTTTTGCTTTTATCTGGTAAACACAGGTACGGTAACCAATATTAACCAGTTTTTCCCACTGTTTGTCGCGAGCGTTCCTGCTACTTTCGACAATCAAACCTATAGCCTGACATTAAATAGTATTCTCCCTCTGATCAACCATCCTGTTGTGCAGGCCGGTTCTAACTTTACATCTGCGAATAGCGCAACTTCGCCGAAGATGCGTGGCTTAATGCTTCAGCGTGGCCAAGCTTTATATGCCGCTGTTAGTGGTTCTACTGCACTGACTAACGGGTTTTACGTTAACGTACAAGCTGGGTACTATTGATCTATGCAAGGCGGCGCTTTTTTCGGTGAATCTCAAGATCGCCGCAATTGGCAGTTGGCGGTTAACCTTGCAAATGCCTGGCGTCGAATGCTTGAAGTTCCAGAGGTTAATTATCCTTATCCGGGAAGCTTTAAGCCTCCTCAGAAGCATAGTGTTTAGCCATGGCTTTTGGAGTCGGTGGCTTCAATCCTCCGTCGAAATCCGGATTTAACAAGAAATTTTCACAGAATTTAGGCGAAGAAGCTGATTTTCAAAAAGTGCCTAACTGGCAACTGGATGAGAATCCGTTTAAATTTACGCCGAAAAACAGCAGCTTAAAAAGTCAAGTTCGCTTTTACGATCACGACTCTCTTTGGGCACGCTGGAGACGAGGATATGAGCTATATACGATTACGCAGAGCGTATTAGGGTCATTCGCCCAAGAAAGAGCCGCTCGTGGCGATTACAGGATGTACTGCACATTCCAGCAGTTCCCTGGCGTATTTATTCCTGCGCGTGTTTTCACGTTTCCAAGCGTCGATCAAGAGATCGGAGAGCAAATGGTGGGAATGCGTGATACGAATTCGTTCAGTTTTTATAATTTTGGCTTGCCTATTCTGGCTGTTCGCTATCTGGGGGATGTATTTTCGGCCTCATACAGCCAATCTGGTACTTCTATTGTCGTTTCAAGACAGGATCACGGGTTAAGAGTTGGAGAAAACGTCTATTTGGACTTTTTGTCAGGTGGTAGCGTAGACGGGACGTTCCCAATTGTTGCAGCTACTCAAAATAGTTTTACAGTGACTGCAGCAAGCCCCGTAACAACCGGTGGCAGTGTACTTTATTACCTATCTACTGTTTTTTCTGATCCCAGATGGACTACAACTCGGGTTCGGTTACGTTCTCTGCCAGTCCCTGTTCGATTCTTTGCTGGCGAACGCTTAGCTGATCGAGTTATTGAACGTGATCCCGGCATTTTTTCTACTTATTCACGTACTGGTTCCTTAGTCACAGTAAATTGCAGTTCTCAGCACGGTTTATCTACAGGTAATAAGGTATTTGTTGCTGTTACTAGCGGGATTGTTAGCTCTGGGCAGTACACAATTACTGTAACTAGCCCAACGCAATTGACCTTCACAACGATTGACAGTGGTACGACCTCCGGAAACCTTGTTTTACGTCGTCTGATCCCCGGTTATCGATACGATGACTACGTTGGTTACACGGTTACTGGTGTTGACGTAACAACAAATGAGATTGTTTTCCAGCGAGACGATAGCTATGGGGCTAGGACAACGAATAACAAGACTGAGACTATTGTTCCGGCCCACCGTGGTTTTACTGTTGGGCGCTTTTTAACTACAGAGCTACGCTGGCAATGTTCTTGTCAGGATTTTATGCGGCGTGATGGGTATAACCTGTATAGCGAAGTTTCTAGACGTAGATTCCCCTTGGCGGCGATTACTTCCACAAAGCCTGGCCAAGTACAGAATCGTGACGGTACTCTGAGCGATGAGCGGGACATTCCAGGTTCGTTTGCCGACTTAGGTTACGTCACTATTAACAATTTTTATCAACTTCCTACCTATAAGGACACAAAAGATACCTCTTATCCGAACTTAATGTACTACCAGCTTCGCTGGTGTAAGCACATTTACGCAGCAATGTTTGCTTTGCTGCATGATGAGGGTAATCAGCCAATTGCAATCGCTGCCGACTACTTTCAGGCGGGGCCAAACATTACTGTTACAGCGCCCCAACATGGATTGCAGGCAAATACAAAGATTCAATTGGAGTTTACAAGTGGCAACGCCATTTCAGGCCAATATACGATTACAACTGTATTAAATTCCAATCAATTTATTGTTGTTTATCCATTCGACGATACGACTAGCGGTTATTGCACTGTTAGCAATTTAAAAGAACACGAATATGTCGGTAGTTGGTTATTAGAACCAAATGATAAGCCGATTGGCGATGAATTAGATACTTTTTATCGCAATTTTGAGAAAGAGAACGCAAGAGTTAAGCAAGCTGCAGAGCGCTTTGCGATGATGCAGCAGGGAATGAAGTGGGTAGGTGGTAAATCAATTACAGGATCTAGAAATCAGCCACAACAGACTGCAAATTACGATCCTCAATTGGTGACAATGATGATGACAGACTCGATTAGGCGGAATGACGTGGATGCGCTTGATCGAGACGGCAGACTCGTTAACACGAGCAATCGAATGCTCTCAATGATGACTAAATTATTAAATATTCAACCTAGTTTGATTCAAGATACAAAATTTGGAATGCTCGATGAACCCTTAATTAACTATGTTCCTGATTTTGAATTTGGTTTAATTCAGGGTGGTACTTATTTAAATGGTGTACCGGTTGAGCCGGCTTCCCAAACCAGTATCATAGATTGCGAAACTTATAATCCACTTACGGCTCAAGATACAGTCGTAGATGCGGGCCTTTACATCAACAGCTAACAATGGCGGTTCAAATTTTATCTCGGCGTTCCAGTCTCTTGTATGATCGCCCTTATCCAATCCGCTTAGGTACTGGGGAGTTAGCGCTTAATAACAACCCTGGTGATCCAGGATTGTATTTTGCTGATAATACAGCTTCCCCCTCTACTGGACTAATTAAGGTCGGTCCCACATTCATTGGATCGACTCCACCGAATACACCGGCGACAGGTTATCCAACTTTCAGCAAAGGAGAGTCTTGGCTTGATACTTCCAGCACATACATTCATAAATTGTTTGACGGCACCACCTGGCAAACTCCGAAGGCAGTGGTGTCGAACAGTAACGGTAAACCTGTTAACCCAGTGGACGGTCAGCTGCATTACGACAAGCTGATACCAGGGTTATTTATGTATAACGCCTCCACGGCTGCCTGGGTCGCTATTTAACTACGTTGAGTCAGGATGTGATCAAGAATGCGGTCAAGTTTGTTGTGGACCGCTTGCATCTCTCTTAGAAAGTCTTCTTTTAAAACGTAATCATGAATTACGCGGTCTTGAAACTTCTCAAGATCGCCTTCAATCGTTTCAAATCTGCGCTCTATTTTTCGATTGAAGTTGCCTAAAGCCCTGGAAAGACCTGCAAAAGCACCAACGCAGCTAGATATAGCAGCAATGATTAATTCTGGCGTCACAGCAGCGCTTTGTTTTTAACTATTCTAAAGGATTTAACGACTTAGAATTAAAATCAGGATTAACAGACGGAATGAGCACCGGTTACGAACCCAACATAGAAGGTGCCCTTGCCGTTCTGGTTGATTTAATGCAAGGGAATGGGTTTACAATGACGCGCTCACCTTATGCGCCGAATTATAGAGGTCTAGTCGATGCTCTCATTGACTTAAAAGACGGTTTTCCTACGTTTGTACCTTTTCGTGTCGGATTTGATGCAATTGCATTTGAGACGGTAAATCAAGGTGAAGCCTTATATTTAAGGAGTAGTGATGGGCAAGTTGGTCGTGCCGTAGCAAGCGGTACATTAGATCAAGCTTATGTCGCTGGATTTGCTGATGCAACTAAGTTAGCCGGGGAGACCGTAAAAGTCCTCGTGACAGGTGTTGAAGCGATGTCTGGACTGAATGCAGGAGATCATTATTTTTTATCCGCAGGAACACCCGGAGCTATTACAACAACGCCTCCCAGTACTGCTGGGCAGTATGTTGTTCGAGTTGGTGAAGCTGTATCCGTAAGCGAATTTTCTATTCAATTAGAGCCTCCTATCCTCCTGAGCTGATATGGCAACCAGAAAAGCGATTGTACTGATTAACGGCTTATTTCAGGAGCTACTGACTCCTACAGATAAGCTGGACTTCGCGGGAAATACTACAAATGATTTAACTGAGGGCAGTAATCTTTATTACACTGATACACGCAGTAGGCAGGCTATTTCTGTCACAGATTCAGGCGGTGATGGGTCTTTAAGCTATAACAACACCACTGGTGTTATAACTTATACCGGTCCTTCAGCAACAGAGGTAAGGGCTCATTTCAGTGCTGCCAATAGTGGGACAGGTTTTGGTAGCTTGGCGTATAACAGTACAACGGGTGTTTTTACATACAGCGTTGTCACTTCGTCTAACATTAGGCAGCAGTTATCTGTTACAGATAGTGGTGGAGATGGATCGTTAAGCTACGACAACAGCACAGGTGTTATTACTTATACAGGGCCTTCCGCATCTGAAGTTAGGGCGCACTTTAGTGTCGCTGTTGGTTCAGGTTTAACTTATAACAACACGACTGGTCAATTTGGCACAAACGCAATTCCGAATACCCAACTGGCAAACAGTTCTATTACTTTTGGAAGCACCGCAGTTTCCCTTGGGAGCACTGTTACTGCCCTGGATATCACCAGCTATACCGCCAGTAGTTTCATTAGCGTAGGCACTGTAGGTGCTTCTGGCTCGATTACGATTGACACCACTGGCATTGTTTTCGAAGGCAGTTCTGTCGATGGCAATGAAACGACATTGCAAGTTGTTAATCCAACCGCCGATCGGTCTATCCTTTTCCCTGATGCGTCTGGCACCGTTGCCCTGCTGACAAGTTTAAGTGTCGCTGTTGGATCGGGTCTCACTTATAACAACACAACAGGTGAGTTTGGTACAAGCAATATTCCAAATAGCCAACTGCAGAATTCCAGCATCACAATCGGTAGTACAGCGGTCGCCTTGGGTAGCTCAGCAACCACAATTGCTGGGTTATTATCGCTAACTTCTTCTGCGATTTACATCGGATCGCTAGGAACAGCAAATAGCTTGGTATTAGATTCCAATGGAATCACCTTTGAGGGCAGTTCTGTTGATGCGTTTGAGACTGTTTTAACGGCTACAAATGCTTCTGCAGACCGCACGATTACCCTTCCCGACGCTAGCGGTACAGTTCTTTTAGATACATCAACGTTACCATCTGATTTTAGTGACTCAACCTTCCGCGTAAGTGATAACACTGACAACACTAAAAAGTTGGCATTTGAGTGCTCAGGTGTTTCAACTGGGACTGTCCGAACAATGACTGTACCAAATGAAAATGGTACTATTTCCACACAAGATTTCGCCACTGCCATTGCAGTTGCTTTAGGATAAGTAAATGGCCACACAAGTACAGTTCAGGCGCGGCACATCTGCGGAAACCGCATCCTTCATTGGTGCTGTTGGAGAGGTTACAGTTGACCTAACCAAGAATACATGTGTTGTTCACGACGCTGTTCAGGCTGGCGGATATCCGCTGATGCTTGAAAGTGGCGTTAATTCTGCATTTTCCCCTGGATCATTAAGTAGTTGCGCCCTTAAATTTGCAGGTGATCCAAATACAGGTATTATTAGTCCTGGCTCTGATCAAATTGCCTTGGTAACTGGTGGTGTTGCTAGGCTTACAATAGATACATCTGGTGCAATCACCATCCCTGGAAACATATCCATTGCAGGTAGCATGACTGTGACGGGTACTTTTACTTCCACCGAAAACATTGCTCTTATTGTCGCCTTAAGCTGATATGGCCAATACTTTTAAAATGGATACCAAGTCAAGCTTGGTTACAGATGCCGTCAGCAACAGCACAACCAATGTCTTAACGGCAGGTTCGACTGCTACTTTAATCATCCTGAGCATATTGGTCTCCAACAAGACTGGGACGAGCGCCAACGTCGATGTTTATGTGGTCACTAATACCGGTGACGATGTTTACCTGATTCGGAATGCGCCTGTTCCTGCAGGATCTTCCCTAGAGCTTATCTCTGGTAATAAAGTAATTCTTGAATCCAGTGATGTTTTACGCGCACGCAGCGATACTAGCACTGCTTTAGATGTTGCCATTAGCTACCTTGAGCAGACTCCGTAATCATGTCTCTAACAGTTGTTGGTGATATCGCGCTGCTTGAACAGCGGATTGACGAGTTAAATGCGTATTTTGAACAAAAAACAAAAGCACTGCAAGAGGAGATCGATTCTCTTCAGCAGTTTGCTTTTGAAAATACAATCCTGACTCAGCCAGATGCGGACTGGGAGATTGTAAAAAAGAAACGCAATTTTTTGCTCAAAACTACTGACTGGACGATGACCCCCGGTTCAACCGTGGATCAGCATGAGTGGTCTAGGTATCGTCAAATCCTTCGCGATATCCCTCAAACGTTTGGAGCTTATTCTCCTGATAAAGTTAAGTGGCCTGTAGCACCTTCTACGTCTGGCCCGAATACAATAAAAGAAGGAAAAGTTTAAGCAGCGATGTACTTAGGTAACGATCTTCAGGTTGCATTTCCAACCTACCGGAATATTGACAATATTTCTGGCAGTTTTAATGGTGTAACTACGTCGTTTCCGCTGCTAGTAAATGGTGTTGCACCAGTTCCGCAACCATTGAACGAGTCACAGTGTTTAATTTCTGTTAATGGTGTTGTTCAAAAGCCGGACCCAAGTGGCGTTAGTGGCTTTAGGTTAAGTGGCGGAAATATTATTTTTAGTGCGGCTCCTGGAACAGGACAGTCATTCTTTGGCATAATTCTTGCTGGGGCTGACTATGTAAACGTTGGTGCTAATTTCCCGAGCGGCACTGCATCGGTACCAAGCATTACATTTGACAGTGACCTAGATACAGGCATTTATAACTCTGGTGCCAACCAGATTTCTTTCACAACAGCAGGCACTGAGCGACTCCGTATTGACTCGGCAGGTCAAGTTGAATCTGTTAGTTTAGGAAGCGCTTCCTCTCCTTCGTTTAGCTGGACTACAGATCCGAATACAGGTATTTACAGCCCAGGTGCTGATCAAATAGCAATTTCGACCAATGGTAGCGTTCGATTATCAATAGATTCAAACGGAAATTTAACTGTCGATACAAGCACATTTTACGTTGACGCGGTTAACAACCGAGTAGGAATAGCTAATACCAGTCCCGGCGTTGCGTTAGATGTTACAGGAGCAATCAGGGCATCTACCACAGTATCGGATACGGCTGGTAATGTGCGCGCAATTCCACAAAACAGCCAAACAACTTCGTATAGTCTTATCGCGAGTGATCTTGGTAAACACATTAGTATCACGACAGGTGGAGTCACAGTGCCGGCCGGCGTCTTTTCGGTTGGTGATGTGGTTAGTGTGTACAACAATAGTGGTAGCAGCCAGACGATCACACAAGGCAGCAGTGTTACTCTGCGTCAAGCAGGCACCGCAAACACCGGTAACCGCACACTAGCCCAGTACGGTATTGCTACAATCCTTTGTGTTGCTAGTAATACGTTTGTAATCAGTGGAGCGGGTTTAACCTGATGTCACTCATTCAATTACTGTTGGGAGGGGGCGAAAAGAGTCCTTCGTTTACTACGCAGTATCTTGTTATTGCTGGTGGAGGAAGTGGATTTGGTGGTTCTGCAAACAATGGAACAGGCGGTGGAGGAGCGGGAGGATATTTAGAAAGTACTGTTCTTATATCTACAAACACAAATTACACTGTAACGGTAGGAGGAGGAGGCGGGGCTACGGGCTTTACCCCTACTAGTGGAAGTGGGTCTCCGTCTGTTTTTGGTCCAGTAGTGGCTACCGGCGGTGGAGATTCATCGAGTCCACCGTTTCAAGATGGAGGCTCGGGCGGCGGTGGTAGCGGGCCTGGAACTTCCGGCGGAGCAGGTATTCCAGGACAAGGTTTCCCAGGCGGAGCCGGTGCACCTGTGCTTCCAAGAGGTGGCGGTGGCGGAGGTGGTGCTGGAGGGTCAGGCAGTCCCGGCACCGCCAGTCCAACAGGAGGAGCGGCTGGTAACGGTGGCCCAGGTATTTCATCTTCGATTACTGGTAGCTCTGTCACTAGAGCGGGTGGTGGCGGCGGTGGTGCTGCTGGCGTTGGTGCTCCTATGCGTGGTTTCGGCGGAACAGGGGGAGGTGGAGATGGCTCATACTACAATGCACCAAGCGGCCCTGGTGTCAGTGCCACAAACGGCCAGGTTAATACTGGGGGCGGAGGCGGCGGTTATTCAAGTCCTTTGGTGGGTCCTGCTCCAGTTAATACAGGTACTGGTGGTTCGGGTTTTGTTGTTTTAAGGTATCCAAATGCGTATATAATTTCAAATCCTGGGGGTGGGCTTACAATCAGCACATCGTCCATCGGGGGTGACAGCGTATCTCAAATCACTGCTGGAACTGGAAGCGTTTCTTGGACTTAATCAAATGGCTCATTACGCGTTTTTAGATGAAAACAATATTGTCACCCATGTAATCGTTGGTAAAGACGAAGGCGAAGATGGGATTGACTGGGAAGAACATTACGGAAATTTTGTGGGACAAACCTGCAAAAGAACTAGCTATAACACGCGCAGTGGAATTCACGTGAATGGTGGAACACCGTTTAGAAAAAATTATGCTGGAATAGGGATGATTTACGATGAACAGCTAGATGCGTTTATAGCCTCTCAGCCTTTTAATAGTTGGGTTTTAAATGAGTCTACAGGTGAATGGGTATCTCCCATAGGCGATCCTCCCGTTCTTACGGAAGCGCAAATCAACGCTGGTTTGTTTTATGTCTGGGACGAAGAAAATCAAACTTGGGTCTTGACAGATTCTTGACACAAGTTGCCGTGCTCTTAAGACTGATGTACAATTCCGTCAAGTACATCGGTCGCACATGGCATTTCAATCGATTTGGTATTTTACCGACCTGCCCGAAGACGTAGTAGACATCATAGAACGGGACTTAACGTCAAAATTTGATGAGCAGATGGGTGACTCTAAATTGCACGGAGATGCCCTTAACAAAGACAAAAGAAATTCGCAAAATGCTTGGATTCCAACTACGCATTGGGTAGGTGGATTTATTTGGCACTACATTGAACGCGCTAATCGAGAGAATTTTTTATATGATTTACGCTGCATTGACGGTGAATCGATGCAGTTTACTAAATACGATGTCGGTCAATTTTACGGTTGGCACAACGATGCAGGGATTGCAACGCAGTACAAACCTGTAAGCGTTGGAAATCGTCAAGAAGGATTGGCTCAAGATTTCTTAAATGAAAACATTGAACTTGTACGCAAACTTTCTTTTGTCCTTCAGCTTTCTCATGAAGATGATTATGCTGGAGGTAACCTGCAACTTTTAGACGAATCGAATAAAAGTTACATGGCACCACGTAAAAGGGGTACCATGATTCTATTCGACTCTAGGACTCAACATAGGGTTCTTAAAGTTACAAAAGGAACTCGAAAATCTCTTGTTGGGTGGACTGTCGGTCCCCGTTGGAAGTGAGGTAAATATGTTAGAAAAAATGACAGAAGAACAGATTGATTTGCTTGAAAAACAAAACACCGGAACGGCGTGGACGCATAATGAAGAGTTTGAAAAAAACGGGTATTTAGTGATTAAAGAGTTGTGGAATGCAGGAGAGTTATATCATCCTGTCCCGAGAATTAGCGGTCAGTTAAATTACTGGGGAAATAAATTAGATCAATTTGAGCATTTACCTGTAGAAAATCAAGTAGAAGGGTCCACTGCACGTTATTGGCACCCACAATACCGATCAATTCATAGTGAGATACGCTTAAAGTTAGAAAAAATCATTGGCCGAAAACTTTACAATACCTATTATTACGACAGGTTTTATCGTTCTGGCATGAGGCTTGAGCGTCATGTTGACAGGGATGCGTGTGAAATTTCAGTTAGTGTACATGTTTCTACTGATTTAAAAGAACCTTGGGCTTTCCGTATTAAAACGCCAGATACTTATACAGATGAAAATAAAAACGAAATTTTGGTGCCAGGGTTATGGAAAGATCTTCATCTATCTCCAGGTGATGGAATTTTATACAAAGGTGCAGAGAGGCCACACGAGAGAACTCCCATGCCCTATGAGAAAGCAGGTCTATTTAAAAAAGCAAAATCTTGTTATTATCACAATATCTTTTTCCATTATGTGCTCCAAGATGGTCAAAGAGCGCACTGCGCTTGGGACAAAGCACGTTAAATCGTAAATGAAACTACTATGAAAACATCGCAAGCCGGTGTTGATTTAATTAAATCGTTTGAGGGGCTGTCATTGACAAGTTATATCTGCCCTGCTGGAGTTTTAACAATTGGCTACGGCCACACTGGTCCAGATGTAAAGCCAGGGCAGCGATATACTGAACAGCAAGCTGAGGTTGTTCTGCGTAAAGACCTGCAACGATTTGAGCAAGCTGTGCTTCGTCATGTAAAAACACCTTTCAACCAAACTCAATTCGACGCTTTGGTATCCTTCGTCTATAACATCGGTGAAGGTGCATTTGCAGAATCAACGTTATTAAAGCGTTTAAACAACAAAGAAGACCCAAATACAGTCGCAAAAGAAGACCTGCCACGCTGGAATAAAGGAGCAGGTGGCAAAGTTTTAGCGGGGTTAGATCGTCGGCGTTCGGCTGAAGTTGAATTATTCTGTCAAGATCCACCGACACCTAAGACTGGCATGATTACCATTACCTCCAAGCAGCAAACTTGGCTTAAGAAAAAACCAATCCCATCGGCTGAACTACCTAACGATGAGAAAGCCAAGGTTCACCAGGGACGGACAATCCGTGAATGTAAGGTGCTAGACCGAAAGGATAAGCACACATTTCTTGAGCTTGGTTTTGGCCTCGGTAAGTGGTGGGTTTTTGATGCTCATTGGGATGGTTTACTCACAGAAACCGGCGTTAAGCCTTATGCGAGCCAAGGGGACTTGCGTTACCTCCGCAATTTTCCTTACTTTTACCAGCGTGATAATGGTCCAGAAGGTTGGCGCCAGTGTCAAACCAGTTCAATTGCCATGTGTCTGCGATATCTCGATGTACCTGGCATTAACGACGACCTAGACTATTTAAAAATCGTCAATAAATACGGAGATACGACGCACCGCGAGCCACATTTCAAGGCCCTTGAAGAATTAGACGTTTACGCTAAATTCACGCTATCTGCGGATGAGCAAGATGTCAAAGAGCAAATTGACAAGGGACTCCCTGTTGTTGCCGGCATTCTTCATCATGGAACTGTTTCTCACCCTACTGGCGGCGGGCACTTCGTTGTTATTACTGGTTATGACAAAACGCATTGGTTAGTGCAGGATCCGTTTGGCGAGTTGGATCTTGTCAACGGCGGATGGGCCTCTACAGGTGCCGTCGCTGGTAAAAACATTAAATACAGCTTCAAAAACATGAATCCGCGTTTTTTTGTCAGCGGCGGTGCGAATGGCTGGTGTTGGATTGACTTCCGCAGGAAGTGAAGTTTAGGTATACTTCTGTCACTGCCGTTAAAACCATGCTTGAAAAAATTGAAGAATTGGAAAACGGGTTGAAAGCACAGCTTGCAAAGCTTGCAAATGATATCCGTGCAGCCGAAACAGCCCTCATCACCACAAAAGAAGGTTATTTAAAGGTACAAGGCGCCATGGAGATTCTTGATATTTTAAAGAAGAATCTCGATGAACCCGTTGATGACGAAGTTGTAAACGTTGCGCTGTGATGCGATGTTAGGCGAACTCAACAAGGGGCGCTACAAGGCCCTTGAACTGCTGGCTGAACACATACGCCAGCCATCGCGTGAGTTGCGCCTAGACGCCATTGTGTGCGACGTTAGCGACGATGATCTGCGTTGGGTCGTGGAGCGTGTCCATTACTTCCTATTGAAGATTCTAGAGGACGCTGATTACGACCCAGCAGAGGATGTTGACATTGGTTTAACTGATTAAGCCGAATCTCGGATTTGAACCGTTGAGTCAAGATTTATTCAAGTTAGAATTTAATTTCAAATACTTGCTCCTGTAGTACAAGTGGTTAATACACCCGCCTTGTAAGCGGGAAATGCAGGATCGTGGCCTGTCGGGAGCTTGCCATAAATAAAGATGCAATTCAGTCCAGAATCGTACAGAAAAATTATAGAAGCTTCCGCAAGAGGTCGAGAAACTCTCAGGCAAAATGCGCAAAAAATGCGTGAAGAGTATGAAAAAAATCCCAAAAAATGTGAGTTTTGCGCTAAGCCAATTCCTTTTAAAGACAGGCTTGTCAATAAGTATTGCTCCAGGTATTGTCGAGCTAAAGCTGTAAATCCAGTAAGAAAAGCGAAAAATCTAAAAGAGGTCAAAAGCTGCAGAAATTGCGGTGTGCCGACTAAAAATCCTAAATTCTGCTCTACAGTGTGCTCTGCGGCATTTAGTAGATTTGATATTGCTGCTTGGTTGAGAAATGATATCGACGGATCTTGTGTCCAAGGCTGCAGTAAAGCAATTAAAACCTATTTGATTGAAGAAAGCGGTAATAAGTGCTCTAAGTGTGGCTGGTCAGAGATCCATCCGATAACCCTGAAGGTTCCGTTGGAAATAAACCATATAGACGGAGATTCAAAAAACAATAAGAGAGAGAATCTTGAAGTTTTGTGTCCAAATTGCCATTCATTGACTCCAAATTTTCGCGCTTTAAATAAAAAATCTTCAAGAAAATACCGAAGTCGGGGTGACAGGGATTGAACCTGTGACCTGCTGTTCCCAAAACAGCCGCGCTACCGCTGCGCTACACCCCGAATACCCCGGACAGGCCACGATCCTGCACGCCTTTCGGCAACGAGGCTTAAACTCGTTGTGTCTGCCAATTCCACCACCGGGGCGAACAGTACAAGGATAGCGTACTGGGAGGGTTTGTGCACCATACAGTTTTGTCATCGGCGCATGACAATCATGTTCCATTGCGAGCAAGACCTATTAGCGAACCTAATCGTTCTCACTCCGAAACTTGCCCGTCGAAAATTTAGAGAGCACATCTTTGAGTCTTGGGGTTGGAAATGTGCTTACTGTGATAAACAATTAGACGAAAATACTGCGACAATTGATCATATTGTGCCAAAGCACAAGGGCGGCCACAGTGTCAAGAACAATATGTGTGCTGCTTGTTGCAACTGTAATCGTGCCAAAGCAAGCACATTACTTCAGGATTGGTTAAGTGAAGATCACCCCAATTACAGCGAGGAAAGGCTTGCTAGAATCACCAAATGGATGGAGCAAAAACCCTGCTCCATAAAGTTATCCTCTGCGGGACCTGCTGTTCCGTATATTGCCAATGACTGCTACATCGGCTGGGTCGCGACCCGACCCACAACGATTTCTGACCGATTACGCTAAAGGCGTTGAAGAGGTTATTCAAGAGTTACAAGATGAGCGCGTACCTCCAGAGGGTGATTACGCCTTAAAAGGAAGAGAACCGCAGGATATCGCCAGTATGGTTCGCTCTGGTGCTATTCAAGTCTGATCATGGCAGACCACGCAAAAGCTAAATCACTGGCGAAAGCACATAAGGAGCGGATGAAGTGCAACAAGCCGCGCCGTGAAACCAAAGGCGGAAAGAAGTTTGTTGTTAAAGCTTGCGAGAATGGTCAAGAAAAGATTATTCGCTTTGGTGACGCTAATATGGAAATCAAGCGTGACAATCCCGAACGTCGGAAAAATTTCCGTGCTCGACACAACTGTGACGAGAAAAAAAGTAAACTAACAGCGGGCTACTGGGCCTGTGCTGCGTGGTGATCTAAATGGCAAAGCAACTTTCAGAAAAGACAACAACTTGTTATTCGCAGCTTGTTCAGTGTTTGCGCGATTCAATGTACGTTTATCAGCAGACCTTGCTGGTGCATTGGGGTTTAATGGGCGGTAAATTCTATTCAATTCATAAGTTAACGCAAGATATTTACGAAGAAATGCAAGAAGGCATTGACGTTGTTGCTGAACATATCCGATCTCTCGATATCGGCACTCCCAAAACCGTAGAAGATTTGACTTACTCTAATATGCCAGGGGTCCCCTTAGAAGACTGTTTTGCTCAAGAAGTCATTCTTAGACAGCTTGCAACAAATCACAATATGTTAGCGGACCGATTCCGAGAGTTAGCATCGATGGCAGAGACAATTGATGACCAATTGACATTGGATTTGGCTGTTGAACGTGGGCGAACGCACAAGAAATTTCAATGGCTAATCAAAAGCAATCTTGGCAAATAGTCCTTAAAAAGCTATAATAAATTTAGGCTTGTGATACTCCATGACTGTCAATGTAAATAGCGGAACAAAGCCTGTTATTACAATGACAGGCTTGAATATCCCAATTCACGATTATGTATCCTGTTCTTACACAGGCAGCAATCTGACAGGAGTAATTTATAAGGTAGGCGGCTCCGCTGGTGTCACTGTGGCAACGCTTGTTTTGACATATGACGGAAGTAACAACCTGCTTACTGTTTCTAAGACATAAAAATGGCGTATAAATTCAACCCTTTTACCGGTAGTTTTGATGTTTCCGGTGTTGCTTCTTACAGTGCGCTAAATCTAAAAGGCACTGTGGCAACACAGTCTTCTTTGCCTGGTAGCGCTACGGCCGGAGATGCATATCAAGCTGTAGATACAAAAGTATTTTATGTTTGGGATGGCGCTGCTTGGGACTCGCTAGGCACACTAGCTGGCCCCACAGGCGCAACAGGACCAGCAGGACCAACGGGTGCGACAGGTCCAGCTGGTGCTACGGGCGCTACGGGCGCTACGGGCGCAACTGGTGCCACCGGTGCAACTGGCCCTAAAGGAGATACAGGCGCAGGTGTTCCTACTGGAGGAACGACAGGTCAAGTATTAGCTAAAAAATCAGGAACTAATTACGACACGGAATGGGTAGCCCAGACAGGAGGTACTGGTACTGATCTTTCGTATACCGCCAGCACACGCGTTATTGCTAGTTCAACTGGCAACGATGCCACTTTACCTTTAGTTTCTAGCACAGAAGCGGGTTTAACCCCTGCTACAGGTGGTGGTACTACTAATTTTTTACGTGCTGATGGTACATGGGCAGCACCCCCTGGCGGAGGTGTAGCTGTTAATTATCAAGAGTTCACTTCTAACGGAACTTGGAACAAACCTACTGGTTGTACATTCTTTTATGCTGAAGCTGTAGGCGGAGGTGGCGGTGGCGGATCGGGTCGCCGTGGTACAACTAGCACTGCCCGTTTTGGCGGCGGCGGCGGTGCAGGAGGAACTTTTGTTTATCGTTGGGGACTGTTATCTCAGCTTGGCACAACAGAAACAGTCACAGTTGGAGTTGGTGGCACAGGCGGTGCATCGGTAACAACAAATGATACAAATGGAGCTGCAGGAAGCAATGGAGGAGATTCTCAGTTTGGATCTGTTCTTTATGCTCCAGGGGGTGGTGGTGGACAAGGTGGAACAAACTTAACCGGAACTGCAGGCGCTATTCGATTTAGAGGAAACGCTGCATTTGGTGCAGCATATGCTGGAGCAGGGGCAGCATCTTCTGCTACTAATGTAGCTACCGATGCAACGATTGGCACTTATGGACCAGGAGGCGGTGGTGCAGGTGGGAGTATAAGTTCTGCAAACGGTATTTGGCTTGGCAGTGCAGGAGGCCAAGGATTTTGTATTAACAAGTCTGCTACACCTTTAACTGTTGGTGGCGGTGGAGCACCTGGCTTAACTGGTGTTGCTGGAAGCAATGGTTCAACCGCAGGTGACGGTGGCGGTGGCGGTGGAGCATCTGCTTCGGTAGCAGGAGGCGCAGGTGGAAATGGTTTGCTTCCGGGCGGCGGCGGTGGCGGCGGTGGCGGAACTTTTAGTAATCTTAACTCTGGTGCAGGTGGGAATGGTGGCGGCGGAATTGTGCGCGTTTGGTGCTGGTAATCGCTAACGCTACTTCTTACGCAATTCTGAGTAGCGAAGGCTGCTTCCTAATAATGTATTAGTGCTGTACAAAAAAGAGAGTTATGGGTTATTTTGAGAGTTATCAGCAGACTCTTGTTCAGAATTTTCCAGAGCTGACTTCTCCAGGAGTCACTGAGGCTGTCGATGTACTGGTGACAAATTATCTCTCAACGCGTAACTATACATTGATTGCAACTGTGAGCAATATCGACACATCCGTAGTTGTGCGGTTGGATGGGAGTATTGACGGCACTAATTATGGGCCACTCATTTCCAATACAATCACAGAAAATGGCACTTATCCTTATTATGTGAACGGTGCGCCAGTAGGCTTTCTTAGAGGTAATTTTTTAAAAGAGACTGGTGGAACTAATGCTGTCGTTAAATTCAGCATCGCGGCCAATTAAATCAGCGGCCAACTTCTCCACCATTTGGTAATTACATACTTATTTCCGCTAATTGGTGGACAAGCTTCGTGCATAGTCTTAGGATTAGGTAGGCCGTTTTTATAAAGATTGTTCCAAGCAACGAGTGTGCCTTGCTTCGGCTTTAGACGTAGTTTTAGGTATTTAAAGTAAGTTTCACCCCCTTCTTTTACATCATTTAGATAGATCATGGTGGTCCAGGTACGTTGACCCATCCAATCGCAATAAACTTTATATTCTTTTGTGGTAGGAGAAAAGAAATCCCAGTGCTCTTTATAATACTGTCCTGGTTCGTACCGCTGCGCCTGCATTGTCTCTCCCAAGAAAGGACTAATTTCCAGTACATCAGTCAGCTTTCTATCTATTTCTAGGTAAAAAGGATCTTCAAAGTAGTGCAAATCTGCCGTTTTGCTGGTTCGATAATCCGACACTGTGCAAGAATCTTTTGGGTCTGACACCGTAGATGGTCGTAAATTTCCATCGATAATTTTGATTAGATTATTGCATTCTCGTGCCGTCAAGAAATTGTCAATTGTGTAAATCTGAGTAAACGGGTAAAGAATGCGCTTCGCTTTTTTAGTGATAGGAAGATTATAGAAGCTTCTGTAATCAACGTGTTTAGGTTTTTGTTTGAAGCTGCATAGCTGGATTGCCTGTGAAATATCAGCATCTGTCCACCCGTGCTGATCTTTAAATGTTCGGATTAACTGTGCTTTACTGACGCCACCTACTGCGCCACGCATGAACGAAGAAAGCAGGTGATTTTCTGGCATTATAGAGGAAAAGAGTAATTACAATGTAAAAGGTTGTAGTCCGCGTCGCAAGTGGAATTCGTTGTTTTAACGTTTGTTTTCGCTTTTGGCGGGGTTTACGGACTTGGCCAATACTTTTTGAATCCAGGTCTAAGTGAACTTAACGGAAAAATCCACGGTAAACGGCCACTTGCAATCCTACATAAAGGAGCGCCTGCCCGCTTTAATTCCAGGCATCTTTGACGGTGTTCCTGACCTGCCAGATTTTACAGTTGATCAGCGCAATCGACCGTTGCGCGATCCTGGTTATTCAGTTAATTGACGATCAGTTCAGCGCTGTTAGGATAGATCCAAGGTTTAGGTAAACGATGGAAGCGTTGAACTTACCAATGGATGTGGAGTTCTCAATCCACGCCGCCGCCCTAGCGATCCAGAACATGGACCGAGACGAGCTGGAAGAAGCTTTCATCGAGTTACTCCATCAAAAAGCCCTGGATCGTCAAATGTTCTTAGGGATCCTGAAAGATCACGGCATTGATGCCGATATCAACTTTAATCTCGCCACGATCGGGCAAATTTCGTAATCACCATGGCCATCCGCACCATTCAAGGTACTCTCGACACATTCACTGTTAACGCTGGTTCCGAAGTCACCTATCTCGGTAACACTTCTGCCGGTTCCACGGGTGGTCTGGACATTCGCGGTTTCCGCATCAACCCAAGTTCAACTGGTGACATCATCGTTAAGCTCGATCGTTCGGTCGGCATCACTACGATGGAGATTTTCCAAGAAGATGCTTATACAGGCGGCTCTTCTCCTACTGGCTACACTAAATTTGCCAATATTGTCAAGGACGGCAAGGGTAAGGGTGTAGTAGCTGTTACCGTGACCGACGCCAGCAAAAATTATGTTGTATTACTGAACTTGGACGGTTACAGTGAGGTTGCCTACAACGGCAGCGTTGATGTCCCGTAAGAAAAAACAGGAAGACGAGCTTCAAAATCACCCTTTTTTAACTGAGCGCGGAATCGAATTGATTCGGCGCTATACAGCGCCCCGTACTGATGTTGGTATGGGGCGTTTTGCTTCATATAAAGACTATGGCGAAGACATTTGGAGAATTGGTTATGGGAGTAAAAAGCTAGGCAAGCGGTGGGTTAGCTGGCACGAGAAAGCTACGAGAAAGCAGATTGAAACGCAACTTGTTGAGGACTTAAAAGAGTTCTCGGATTTAGTTGCTCAGTACATTTTTGTACCGTTAAATGACAACAAAAAAGCTGCAATTCTTAGCTTTGCCCATAGCCTAAGCTTTTCTTCTTTTAAAGAATGTAAATTACTCGATCTAATTAATTCCTTAGCCCCAAAGAAAGATATTATTCGTGAGTGGAGTCCTTATATCAACACTATTTGGCGTTCGGCAGGAGAGAAGATGATTGAACGCCGCCGTGTTGAATTGGATTTATACCTTGCTCCTGATAAAGAAGTTCCAACACAAGTTCAACATAAATGTGCAACAAAGATTTGCTTATTAAATCTTGCAGATACTTACAACGGATCACCTACGCAAATCAAGGCGATTGAATATCTGGAGCGAAAGATGGTTGAGTGGGATCCGTCTGGGGAATCTCTGCGTCGGTTTTTTCGTTATTGGTCTGAGAAACCCAGCAGTCTATCGTCGCCGCCGCGTCAGGGCAGTAACGACTGATCCTATCGAGTGCATCAATTAACTGAAGTTCGGGAGCGTAATGCTGTAAAAACTCTTCGTAATCCATTAGTCTTGATTACCGGTTGTTCGTGTTAATGCGATTTTAAGCAGCACCAGATAACCCATCAAATCCATGATGACATCTTCATCATTTGCAAGTAAACCAGCACCTTTCTGAATCCTGTTCAATTTATCGTCAATCCGCACCAGGATTTGCTCTACTGCATTTGCTTTGCTGAAGATTCTGGATGGATTAAGCGCAGAGTCACCGTATTTTTTATTCTTCTCAATCAGTAAACACTTGATTTCATCACAGATCATCGCGATGTGAGTTTGTGTGTCTAGCTGTTGAGTATTCATGGAGTGGATCTGTCAGAATGGCCTTATGGGACCACAACTTAGTCAGGATTATAGGGTAGACGGCCGCTATACGGGCGGTAAAAGATCCATTGATAACACTGCTGGAGAAGCCTTCTTGAGGAGGTTCTTGGCGCGTAAACAGATAAGCCCAGATTTATCAGAAGATCGGCTTACGGAAGACCGTTTCATCATGCGCGGTCCTGGAGATTCCGGATACACGTTTAAGAACGCGTTTAGGGCTAGCAAATAACTTTACCGATGTGAGAGAAAATATCTTTAAATCGCTCAACTTGGTTGAAGCCTAATTCAAGCGGGGGCAAGTAGATAAAGTACCCCCAATACATCGGAGCTTGGAGAGTAAATAATTTTTCTCCCTGAATTAAATTGCCTCGGTCAGTCGGAATACAAACTGGATACTCCCACATCTCAGGGCAAATTCTCATCATTTCAGGATATATGGTATAAAACAAAGCTTCAGACACGTTACGCAGCTTCCACTCTCTGAGGAGTCGTTGAAACCATACAACGGACGGAGCTTTTGCTGCTGCACCAGCCCTCATACTCCAGCGCCATGTACCGCGTTGCTTATTAAATGAACAACGCCCGTAGGTAGGAGGAAACAAATAAACCTTCCCTTTCCAGGGTTCTTGCATGTTCAACCCATCATCATCAAGCGTGTAAATACGCTTTGCTCTTAGAAATTGGGCATTTGCGTGGTGCGTAGAGCAAGGATCAAGATCAATGTCACCGAGCAGAGCATCGATGTACGGTAGATAGTCAACAGGCGTTAACCAATCCCTGGTGATATGGGTAATCTTCCCCAGAAATCGCTGGTAGTCAGCCCATCTGAGTGCAGGTTTGTCGCTCACATCCGCATGAAGTTATGTTCTTGATTGTCGTGTTTGTAGTGAATTAACGACATTTGGTCTGCATCTTGAATGATGAAAAGGGATTCTTTTTCTGAGTCTAGGGATTCGGCTCTGGCGATGGCTTTTTTCATCACTTCTGCAGGGCCTTCCATATCGCGACTGTTGAAATCGTTAAGCGCATTCATTAATGCATCAACAGGCAAATAGAACATGCTGTCTTTTTCGTCAGCATTAGGCACGTAAATAATAGCTCCAGGGCCTTCGATGCTGTAAAAGCCGCGATAGTATTCGCTCATATCAGCGCAAATACGCTCAATTGTCAGCTTAATCATTTGCTGCTCGGTCTCGCTGGGGTTAGCTTTCATGAGCTGCGAGATCATTTTATTGCGACGGCTTGTCATAAATACTCCAGAGTTTGTTTAGTTTATCAAGATTGATCGGGATTTTCCCGGTTATCTTCTTGTTGCTTGATGAGATGGCTTAAACCGGCCCTCTTCAACGTCTCAAGCAGTTTTGGCAGTGGCTTGTACAGAACAACAGCTTTTTGCATGTTGCCAATTTTTTTGATCAGTTTTCCATTTTCATCTCGCAGCTTTGTCAATTCCCCTTGGCGAATTAAGTACTCGGCCACGCAACGATAGCGTCGTTTTTCGGCAAGGCCAATTTCTGGAAACCTGTCACAAATTGTACTTGTTTTCATATCGCTGAATGTGATCCTAATTTGATCGGCCAGCGATAATCCCATCATCAGATCAGTTGTGCTGGTTTCATAGCTACAGACCAGCTCCAGATACCTTTGCAGGTCAAGCGTCTCAAAACTTCCAATTGGTGGGACGAATACTTCGACTTGTTTGGCGAGTGACGGCACCAGCTTCTCTCTGTAGTTGCTGATTGTGACAGCAGTGATATCTAAATCAGTAAACCGATAGCTTTGATATGTCTTTGCTGCATCAGGAATCGGTACATAATCTACGGTTTCCAGAATGTCTAACCACTCTGCACTACTAGGCGGATCCGGAAGCATTGATCAAGTTTTGATTGCTTGCATCTTAGCCTTTTCTTGCGCGTCGTTCCACTGTCGTTGATGTTCTAAAATCAAAACATACTCGCAATAGTCACGCTCTGGGGCCATATGATCCTCTATTCGCGTAACTGATCGCCAGTTTTTGCCGTAGATTTCCTTAAGATGTGCTTCACATTTTGATCTCGACCCCCCATAATTTTCTGCTTCCCACAGGGCCTTCGCAAAAAGCCGTTGTTGGTACGTCATAAGTTTATATTTCAACGCCTGGGTAGACACAGAGGATAAGAACTCGCTAAACTCCTCAATAAACGGATACCTTTGACCATGCGCCGCCCCATCACTTATGCCGAGCTGTTGCTGGTTCTTATCTTGATTCCCGCTGCCTTCGTTGGTGGCCAACATTTCTACGGGTTTGTCACCGATAGAATCAGTATAGAAGTACGTGTCAAGTAGTAGCTATGGGCGGTTCTCCTCCAAGCCCACCAACTGTGATTATGCCGTCACCAACAGCGCCAGCGCTGTTTCAATCGGTTGTACCACAGAAAAGTTATAAAGATCTGGCTGAGCAGCTAGGCCGTATCAAAGCTGATACTGACGTAGCACTTGAGGAACGCTACCTGCAAGCTGGCACGCCAGCAGAAACAGGAGCAAGGCAAGCAGGTATCCAAGCGCAAGAAGCTGCTTCTTATTTGGCGTCCATCCCACAGGAAGATTTTTTCAGTCGCGCCGATCGCGGATTCATGGCTCCAGATCGGTTTGCACCGGCAAGGGAAGCTGCGCGTGATCGCTTAACAGAAGCACAGCTCAGTTACGCTAAGGCTTTGGAGAATATTACTCAAAAGCCAAAGAAAACGCCGTTCAAAACGCCTTCTTGGGCTGAAGGTACAATTCCAGAAGCTGGTTGACGCCTTAAATCTTTTCAGGTTCTGCGTCGCCTACATATTCAACCGGGAGTGGAAACGGGTCAATTTGCGGCTCGTCAACCCACTCCTGGTAGGTATCTTTTAGCACCTCATACTCTTCATACGGGACAAGCATGAAATCACCTTGTTCCGTTTGAATTCGGTAATACTCTTTATTGTCTGCCACATCATCCAAAATGGCATCAAAGTCAGATTCCAACTGCTGGAGCGTGACGACTTTCATGGTTATGGATAAGCTTTGTGTAGCTTAACAGATCGTCTATTAAGCTGCAAGGGTGCCGAAATCAAGGAATGTTTCTGCGGATTCAGCAACAGACCTGAAATCAAGGGAATCTTCTACTGATTCCGCCACGAACCGCCAGTCAGTGACAGCAATATTTACACTGATTGAATACGTTGTCTCTTGATAGCGGATATCGTTTGTAATTACGAATGTGTACTCTCCAGGATCAAGCGTTGTGATTGGATAGTCGTTTGTTAAAAGTATCTGTGAATCGTACTCAATTCCAGTTGAATCATATACATAGCCGCTGTCGTTGATCGGTAGCTCTACTCGATGCGTACCATCTTGGACACGATAAAACGCTAAAAGCGTGTTTCTGTTGGTTTTTTCTTGATATGAAAATTGACTAAAATTCTGTGTGAATTGGACCGAACGCGGTCTATTTAATTTGATTTTATAAAAAGTGGATTGACGACGAGTCAATCCACCATGCGTGTTGTTTAACGTGACTGTTCGTAACGCAGTGCTAAAATCGCCCAAGTCAATGGCAGAATACAAAGAATCACCAGGATTAGCGGGTAAAGGCGAACTACCGTAATAGCCTGTGGAGCCATAGGCCGTAGGCCCTGTCCCACCAGTAGGATAGGCTTGAATAGTGCCAAGATTATAAAACCCGAGATTTTCAGGAAGGGTAGTAAGGAACCTGGCCACATCTGCTAATCGTCTATTGCGTTAAGTCTAGCAAACTCGCCAAAATATTCAATTGCCGCTTTATTGTATGCTTGTGCAGCTTCTTTTTCGGTGTTAAAATTGCCGATTCGATGCCGTTTTTTATTGACTGTGATGTAGCACTCCCATTTTTTGTGGGTCTTTTTCCAGGAAACTCCCTTGTATCGGCTACTGGTTGGCTTATTTCCTCTGTATTTTTGCTTTTTCTTATTTGCTTGATTTTTTGAGTGACTTGCTAAGCGTAAGTTATCTACATTTTGGTCTGGTTTTCCGTTTACGTGGTCTATATGAGAATTCAGTGGGTCTGTTCCTGTTCGCATGTAAAAGACAATTCGGTGGCAATAATACTGCCTAAGTTTGTCTGTTTTTATGGAAACGACCCAGTATCCGTTTTTATTTTTGCAGCCAGCAGGAGATCCTTCTGGCAAGCTGCGGGTAGTTGCTTTTTTCCGTCTTAAACCACTTGGAGATGTCTTATCAACAGTGAAAAGAGAATTTAAAAGCTCAAGCGGCGGCAGCGGTTTAGGTGTAGACTTTTTCATGTGACCAGGGTAGTTGGTTGCCGTGGGCGGGAGGTTGCAGCCTCGCCGCCCTTTTAATTTGTTTATTCTTGCACGCTTAAACCCGTGTACAGTCCATTGGTCCTACCAGATTTTTGATACAATTCTTCAACCTGAATGGACCGCTGCGGAAAGTATCCCTCATCTTGCACAGTTTCGATAATCTCGTAGCTCAGCTGTTTCTCCAGGCATCGTAACTCAAGCTGGGCTTCACCAATAGTGTCGTAATACGGAGTGTAGTAATTTTTGTTACCAATGGTGACACATCCGCAATATTGTTTCTCTGGCAGGTGGTAGTTACTCGACAGGATTTGGCTGCATTTGTGAGAGGTTTTTTCGGTATTGGTCGAAGATGTTGCCATGATGAAGTTGGATTTTCTCGATCTTAGCCGGTGGTAGTAGATCCTTGAACTCGCGAATCGTTAAATGTCTGGGATTACAGCAAAACGGTTCGCAAGCAGGCTGACTGAACACCTTATATTTGCCAGTGTATCCACGGCTCAACCAGAATGCAACTCGTGGGGCGGACTGAGTTTTGCCTGAATGAAAAGGAGACGGGAAGTACGCGATGGACTCAGATTTGCCACGACGAGTTGTGCCCAACCACGGCCAACATTCATCTTCTCCCTTGATATCGACTTGCTCCCAAAAACGTTTTACTTGCCAGTACCAATCCAGGCTGAACTGAGTCACGTCAACGGTACAGCGCCCGCTTTTGATCTCCTCCATGCAGTCTAGGCATTCTCCCATGAGTCCAAAGTTTCCTTTGTGACCCGGCAATCCTGGCTTGTGCCAAGGACATTCCAGTTGATTAGACACGTGAACCGCTAGGTGACGATTTCTGGCTTCATAAGGATACCTTTCTACTAACCCTTTGCAAACTTCAATCAGCAATTCCCATTGAAAGTCCTCACTGGATTCTTGTTCTGGTAGATCAATTTTTGTATATGTCTCTCCAGCGCAGATTCTACGAGTGACGCTGTAAGAAAATTTGTATTTTCTGGCGATATCCAAAACGCGCTTACCTTCAGCCCGTTCAGCTCGCATCGCCTCAACAATTTCTGGTGAGACTTGTTTCTTTTTGTCTTTCTGGTTTTCTAGGCTGACATTGGCGCGTGATCCCCAGTAATAGTGCATCGGATTGATGCAGTAGGGGGATTTGCAGATTGCACGGCGAACAGCAACTTGGCCGTCTTGCTGGAATTGTCCTGTGAACGCCAGGAGCAGAGGGCGTGCGTCTGTACCGAGGTAGGCGGTGGTTGTGCGGTTTGCCGTGCTGAACCCTTCAAAGGCAGGGTGCTTCAGCTTGTCCGCTGGCCAGCATTTGTCCCTCCCACGGAGGCGGAGGCAGATCTGGAACGCCTTGGCGAAGGCCACTTGGTCTGCCGGAGTGAACCCAGCGTAGAGGAAAACCTCGTGCAGCGTCATGGGTTGAGCGCTTTTCAGGGCAGCCTACGGCAAAGTTGCTACTGCGTCAAGGGTTTCATGTACAGGCAAACGGAGCGATTTTGGGGGTGTCACCCTGTCTTTATATTCTTTACTATTGAGTTGGGTTAACAATTGCCCGTACATTTTCTGCGTCTCATGAGACCCATTAAAAATGTACACTCAATCGCTAACCCAACACTACACGGGTAAAAGGATCAGGGGGATGGAACAGCAAAAACATCAAATCAGCCCTGTTCACCAGAAGCCTTGCAGCGCAACGGATTACGGCTGCTTTCGGCAGGCTCGCCTACCTACCCAAACCATCTCAGCCCCCTGGAGCCGGTTCGGACGATTTAATAACGTAATATTCATCGAATTGTTGAGCATATGTGGCAGCGCAATGATGTGGCTCAACGTACCGACACATCGATCCATTGGATGTACAAACGCGGTGAACTTGATTGCCGTGTATATCCTCGCCAAATTCAATCGTTGTGCCATTCGGTAATGTTTGAATGATTTGCATTGCTGTTATTGAGCGGTAGTAATATTGTAAGAAAGCTAGTATAGTCAGCCGTGCCAGTTCCTCTTTATCGTGCTCCCAAGGATTCACAACCTTGGGGTTTATTAGGCGCAATCGGTCGATTTATTTCGCCTCCTGGCTATCAGGCTCGCGGTCCATTTGCACAAGCAGCAGCAAATACCGCTTCTCAGCAAAAACCTTTTTCGATCGGGCGGTCTGCGGCAGCAGCCCCCCGTGATATTCAGACTGCCGAACCTGAATTTCCTACTGAACCTGGCCCCGGTTGGATGTTTCAAGCCCGTGCCCAGCAGCTACGCCGTAATGCTCCCGCCGCCCCTGTCCTTCCGCCGCCTGGTGCTGCTCCTGGTTTTGGTTCCACTCCGGTTGTGCGTGGCACCCGTGATGGCGTGACCCCTGATCGAACCCAATCGGATCTCTACCGTCAGTACGCGCCGCAGCCGACGTTTGCAGCTAATCCTTTATCTCAGCAGTATCGGGCTGAGTCTGAAGCAGGACGTAAAAATATGCCAGAGGTTGTTGCTGGACTGACCCAGGGTTTGGAAGGTGAGAAAGCTAAGGCGATGCAGACGTGGGCTCAAGCTAACCCCATGCTTGCTTACCGCGAATACAACAAACGATTCCCTGCGGGTGAACCGACTATCGGACCTACTCCTGCTGCTTTACAGGCTGATGAAGCCCTTAAAGGCGTTAGCGGTTTCTTCCCTGGGGCTGAACCCAGTGGTTTCGCTCCCGGCGTAGCTAATGCTGTTCCTGCTCCGTGGAATACACAGGGTGCGCTGGTTGATCTTAACCGTGGGGTTCAAAACATTCAGCCGTTCCAGATGGCGAAGACTTCTGGCGAAGCGATGCCTGATTTTGAAACGACTGCTGCTTACAGTAGTGATGTTTCTAATCGTGTAAGTCAATTTTTAAAGGATAAGGGCGCTTTTAACACTTTCCGAGGATAATCATGGGCGACAATGATTTTCCTGCTGCAATGCCTAATTGGGGAAAGGCAAAAGACAAAGCTAGCATTTGGCGTGAATCTGGGTTAGGTAGTAGCAGCTATTACCAAACAGGGACTGATATTCCTACGTTTGAAACAGGAAGCGGCGGCGCCTATGCCTCTGGTTCTGATGTGACGCCAAAAGGTTTTTCGTATGGTTACGAGACCCAGCCTCAACTTGCTGGTGGACCTAGCTTTAACTTGGATCCTGATATTGATTCGCCTGCCGTGGATAGGTGGATTCAAGATATTCGCAGTGCTCCTGGCTACAAACCGCCCACATTTCTTTCACCTCAAGAAATGCGGCGCAGGGTTTTAGAATTGGATCGCCAGATGCGAATGAGGGTCTGAGATGCCCACGCAGCTAATTCGTAAGTACTTGGAAGAGTTTGCACGTTGGTTGCGTAATCAAAAGGATTACGATGATTTTCCGTACGGAACCGAACCGATCCCTGGTGACAAAACCTGGGTTAAAAACAAATGCGACGATTGTGGATCTTGTTCTCGTCGCATAAATCCAAGTAAAAATTAGCCTACTAATGCAAATGCCGCGTTGGCTACAATTTTCAATCGTTGGGGTTGTTCTTGTAACAGCTCTGCAATTGGTAGCCAATTGGTCCGTATGTGCGTTTCTGTATGGACCTAGGCTTTTACATATTCACACTGAGAGTCGAGGAAAGATAATCTTTGGTGAGTCGTGCGAAGGTGCTGGTGACAAAGCAGCAGCAGGCTTATCCGCCCTTTTAGCTACGTTATTAGGTTTAGCTTCTCAGCCGCCGAGGCAAGAATAGGCTGAGTGAGCTGAATTAGAATAACGAAATTGAGTTAGGAAACACGGTGGCGTACGTCGGCAATTCTCCAGCACGTGGTCAGTGGCGGAAATTAACAAATATTTCTAGTAGCTTTAACGGATCAACAAAAACTTTTACCACATCCGTGCCTCCCGGCACGTCCGATTATTACGTCACAGCAGGAAGCGCAAGTCAACTTATTATTTCGCTAAACAACGTTATTCTTCAGCCTGAAGTTGACTATACAGTAAGCACCAACAGCATTACATTCACGAACGCGCCAGCAGGTGGGGCAACATTCTTTGGTGTTCTTTGCGGAGATGCGTTAAATACAAATGTGCCTTCCGATGGCTCTATAACCACTGCAAAACTTGCCAGCAATTTATCACTTACCGATCCATCAATTGTCGGTACAATTACAGAAGATATTTTTACGATTACTGATGGTGCAGCATTTGAAATTAATCCAGGCAATGGATCGATCCAGTTGATTACCCTTGGTGCAAACCGTACACCAAAAGCGACAAATTTTGCTGCCGGTGAATCGGTGACGTTAATGGTTGATGATGGTTCTGCCTATACGCTGACTTGGACAGACGCTACTTTTGGTGGTTCCGGCGTGGTTTGGAAGACAGGTGGCGGTACTGCGCCTACTTTGAATACGACTGGTTATACTGTAATTACTCTTTGGAAAGTAGGCACACAAGTCTACGGTGCACGAGTTGGTGACGCGTGATGTTAGTCAAAAAAGCATTAGCTGCTAGCGCAAGCGGTCCAAAAGTCTATGTCGAGGACGTATTCAGCACCTGGCTCTATACCGGCAACAGCAGCACGCAGACGATCACGAATGGAATTGATCTAAGTGGGAAGGGGGGATTGGTTTGGCAAAAACTTAGAAATGTGGCTGATAGTCACTGGTTAGTCGATACGGTAAGAGGAAGCAATAAAGCTCTAGTTACAAATGGCACAGACACGGAGTATACCGTTACGAATAGAGTTACCGCCTTCAGTTCCACCGGATTTACGGCAGGCAATTATTGGGGCACTGACAACGTAGCCTCCTGGACCTTCCGCAAGGCGGCGAAGTTCTTTGATGTGGTGACTTACACGGGCACGGGTAGTGCTCGCACCATCGCCCATAACCTTGGCAGCGTGCCTGGCTGCATCATCGTCAAGTCTACCTCGCAAGCAGATAACTGGAAGGTCTATCACCGCAGTCTCACATCAAACGCTTATTACATCCTGCTCGATTCAACCGCTGCCCAAAGCAATGCGGTTGACTTGTGGAACAGCACTACGCCGACCAGCACTGAATTCAGCATTGGTTCCAGTGGCAACATCAATACCAACGGCGCCACCTACGTCGCCTACCTCTTCGCGCACGACGCTGGCGGGTTTGGCGATAGCGGGAGTGACAGCGTGGTGAAGTGTGGGACGTTCAGCGGTACGGGGTTTGTTGACCTTGGATGGGAACCGCAATGGTTGCTGATTAAGCCATATTCACAGACTTGGAACTGGGAAGTTTATGACAACATGCGCGGCATGGGGCAGCCTGGCGGCGCATCTACCGCTCAGGCGCTAAGACCAAATGCAAGCAGCACCGAATCAGGCGGATCTAGCATCAGTTTTGAGTCCACTGGATTCACTCAAACCACCTTCGGATCTACGTATCCTTGCATCTACATCGCCATCCGCCGTGGGCCGATGAGGACGCCCACCGATGCGACGAAGGTGTTTGACGTTGACGCTCAAGCAGGAGGCAGCTTTGTCACGACATCATTTCCTGTTGATCTTTTGTTGCTCAAGAGGCGAACCAATATAGAGACGACGTATGCATTGTCTCGTCTACAGGGAGGAACTTGGTACCTAGAAACTGCTTCTACAAACGCTGAACAGACGCCAGGTGCCAGTCCGGTCATTCGTTTTGACTCCAATGTTGGTGTCGAGGACGATTTTTTTGGCAGTGGGTCAAGTCTTGTTTATTTCAATTTCCGCCGCGCCCCCGGATTCTTCGACGTGGTGGCTTATACGGGCACGGGATCAGCGCAAACGGTGAGTCATAACCTAGGCGTCGTGCCAGAGCTGGTGATCATCAAGGGAAGAAGTCAGTCAACAAACTGGAAAACGTATTATTCGTTTACTTCAACTACCTATAAAGACTTTAACCTGAATAGTACTAGTGCTGCCTCAAACGGGACTTACGGGCCAGGAGGATTTCCAAATTTTGAGTCTTTTTCGACTGCTCCAACTGTTACAACGTTTAGTGTTTCTGCCAACAGTACTGTAATCAATAACAGTGGCACTACCTATATCGCCTACCTCTTCGCCACCTGCCCTGGCATCAGTAAGGTCGGCAGCTACACCGGCACCGGCACTACCTTGAACATTGACTGCGGTTTTACCAGCGGCGCCCGGTTTGTGCTGATCAAGCGCACTGACAGCACCGGCGACTGGTACGTGTGGGATACCGCTCGCGGCATTATCAGCGGCGATGATCCATACTTACTGCTCAACTCCACCGCCGCAGAAGTCACTAACACCGACTACATTGACCCGCTGAGTTCTGGCTTTCAGATCAGCTCTACTGCCCCTGCCGCCATCAATGCTAATGGCGGAACATTTATTTATCTCGCCATAGCCTGATCATGAAATTACGCAATCGTGAAACTGGTGCTGTCATTACAGATCAGCAACTTCGCAACGAAAATCCAAATACCAGCTTTCCAGATGTTTTAGCTGCCACTACGATTGATGAACTTGGCTATGACCCAGTTCTAGAAGGAGCACAACCAACTCTCATCCCTCCTTATCAAACCAGCGTTGAAGATGGCGTTGAAAACATCAACGGTCAGTGGTTTACAAAATATGTAGCCGGACCGATTTTCACTGATTACACCGATGATGAAGGTGTAGTCCACACTGCATCTGAGCAGTATGAGGCGTATTGCTTCGCAAAGGATGCGGAGCAGGCTAAGGTTGTGCGAGCTGATCGCAATCGTCGGCTAGCAGAGTCTGATTGGACTGACCTTCCTAATACTCCAATCGATAAAGAGCCTTGGATTATTTATCGTCAGGCTCTTCGCGATATTACGTTGCAGGAAGGATTTCCCTGGGAAGTTGTGTGGCCTGATCAGCCTTGATCTTTTCCTTCAGGGATGATGGTGGCGTGGCCAGTGTATTTCTGATCGCTGGCCCGAATCGCTAAGCCTTTGATAAAAGGCCGACCCTGTTTAGTGAAACTCCGTACGTCCTTTAAGCCGAGCTGATTGCTACAGCAGTCAAGCAGCAGCGCAATGAATCGTTTCTGTCCCACTGGCTTACTGCCGGTATCTTCGCAGTAGCCACAGTAGCTGGCGTAGAGGTGATAATTGCTGTTGCTGTAGCGCTCTGGCGCATCTTTAGAAGCTGGAATCTTCTTACCAACGGAAGATACAGCTTCTGGAGCGTACACCACTTCAGACTGCATCCATTCGATCAGGTTATTGCTGTTGAGCAGGATTTCATTGCGAACACGGCGCAGCGACGGCACCTTATCGTAAGTATCGAGCAGATATTCACGCATTTCCTGCTCACTCATCTCCAATACCCAGTTCACCAAGCCGGGTAAATAATGCTTCCATAAACCCCTTACGATTCCATTGTCTAGCTTGATCATCTCCTTTGCTTCCGAGTTACGGTCGTAAAGGGGGCGGTTAAATTCAATGGTGAGACGTCGGCGAGTCAGACCAGAAGTGTTATCCGTGGTCTGAATTGGCTCGTTTGCGACAACCATCACCATGCCGGTGTACACAAACGGTTCACCAACGTTCTTATTTTTCTCCTCATAACGGAGGTTGTCACCCCCAGTCAGTGCCTTAAAAATCTGAGCAGAACCGCCGTAACGCTCAGAGTCATTGATCAGCGTCAGACGTTTACCTTTGATGGAAGCCACTTCAAATCGGCTCTGCTCCAACTGGTTCAAGGTTGTGCTGGCGTAGTTTCCATTACCTACGAGAGCGCAGCAGAGATTCGCGAAGGTGGATTTACCACGCCCACCAGGGCCGATGATCTCCATGAATCGCTGGATTTCGTGGCCTTGACCCATCAGGCAAGCTCGCAACCAAGCCCGCAGCACCTGAACACGCTCTTCATCACCAAACTGAGTCCGTTTTAGCCAATCGATGATCGGACCAGGATCAGCACTGGAATCGTATTCAAAATCAAGCCCCCAGGTAATGAAATGTTCACGGCTATGCTCCAGGAATTCGCCTGTGCTGACCTCTAATACGCCATTACGGAAGGCGAGTTTATCGTCGTCCTTATCCCAGATGGTGTGGACAATGTAACCCTGGGTCAGGTTGACAACATCATTAATCAGGTGAGAAGTAAAACCACCTGGGGTAGGAATTGCTTTTTCATGGATGAACAGATCCTGAACAAAGTATTTGTACTCCTGCGGATGCTCCTCTCGCTTCCAAATGCCACGGCTTTCGCTGTAGGAAAAATACGTTGAGAATTTGGGATCGTACTTCCAACCGCACATATCCACCATCCCGGCTACAATCTCAGCCAGTTCAGATGCTGGTGGAGTCTTAGGCTTACCCTTACCCTTCAGGGCTTTACGGGCTTCCTCCTCCATTTCTTCATCAGGATCGCCCATGGTGCGGCGTACGGCACGTTGCAGTGCACCGCCGAATATGGGCATATCATCTTCGTCATCACCGAAGAGTTCCCGTGCTTGTTGAGCCAGGACTTCCGGTGATTCGACAACGAAGCCACCTAATTCTAGGAAGCCATCTTCTTTTGCTTTGGCGCGAAGTGAATGCAGACCACGGGCACCTTCAGGGCTAGGACCACCAGGCAGCCGCTCAAAGGTAGACCATTTTTGCTCACATGCGCCCGGTTCAAAGTTATCAGCCTGGGAAGACCATTCAATCCATGCGCCTAACAGGCTGTCGTCAACCTGATGCAGGCACATGCCGATGGCAAGCCATTCCTCATAGTCAATGGTTCGCTCAAGGCTGAGGTGATCTAAATAGATCTGCGCTTCTTGGATCGCATCTTCAATCTGAAACCGCGACCCTTCTTCATAATGGAGGTTAATCTGCTGAGTAACGACCCCGCTGGAAACTGGTTTGCGGTATTTATTCGTCGGGAAGGCTTTCGCAATCGCCTGGTAGAGCCACTCTGGAATTTCCGGAGGATTCTTGGCAAATTCAAATCCACCGTGCGACGTGGTGAAATAACCTTCCGTATCAGGGTGAGCGCCCATGATGGCACCCTGCCGGGAGCGGAAGAGGATTTCAAATGACGGGATACCGATCTTGATTGTGGCACGATCAGGAAGTAGCGACAGCTTGGAGGCTGGGACGCTGTAAAGCATCCGTTGCCGCCCTGGTTTTCCTGACGAAATCGTTAATGTCTGGGGGAAGATAACGTCAAGCGGACCGCCCGCTAACTCTTCCAGGGCTGGGATTGCATCTGGGCCATCGATATCTGCCCAGATCAAACCACCTTCATTGCTCCACTGTCCGGTCATTAGACCAATACCAGTGGCGCGACCTTGTTCTAACTCTTCGCGGATTTGTTCGATGCTGTATGGATTTTTCGTCCATCCAGCGACATAAGCTTTTTTCTCCTTGAGCGGGGTGAGCGCCCAGTCAGGAGGGATCAGGGCCAGGTCGATCTGCCCAGACTTGAGATGCTTGCGGGGCGGTTGGGGCTCTGGGGCAGCGGTCGGCACGGTCCTTTATTTCAGTCGTTTTGGGTGTGCGCCAGCTAGAGGATAGCCCGATGGACCGGGAACTGTAACCCCCAAATCTGGAGCAAATGTGTGTCTTTTTACCGTACGGTGCATTCATCCGCACGGGTCAGTCTCACTATGAGTCCGTTGAGTCGCCATCAACGACTTCAAAATCAATTTCCTTCGCCTGCTCGGCTGGCAGGATCTCACCGTAATACTTAGCCACAGCATCCAGCCACTTATCTTTGTACTTCTGGATGGTCCCACCCTGCACAGCAAACACCTGGGAGCGGTCTCGTGTTGCCACGAAGATCATCAGGATTTCGGGCACAATGTTAACGGTATGCTCCAGGGCTAAAGCATAAGCACCCATCTGCATCATGCATTTCTGATATTTCATGAAACCAGCACGCCGCATTGCATACTCGTTTTTAGGCGTTTCAGGCCCTGGCCATTTGGCGTAATACGGTCCATTACTGGTCTTTAGGTCACCGAGAACTACTTTATTTTTGTACTCTGCAACGATGTCAGGAGCGCCAGCCCAACCCCAAGTTTCACTTTCATGTACTCCTGGGTGCCAAACCCGACTAATGCCATCTCCCCCTTTGCACCAAGGAAACGCATCATTGACTGGATTTTCCGCCCAGATCACACGACCCAGCTTGTCAAGGTTTTCAGGTAGACCGCCCCAGAACTGAGCAATCTCTTCATCGTCAATGACAGGATTTTTGTCGATACCCAGCAGGTATTCTTCCATCAGGGAGTGAACTTTCGTACCCCTGGCAGCGGCAGCCTCGCGTCCACCGGGATTCTTCTTTGCCCATCGCTCCAGTGCGGCCTTATTACCACCCGTTGCAGACAGAATCGTGGTTACAGAAGGAAGTGCACCGTAAGGAGTCTTGTAATGACGTGACCCGTTAATCGTTAAACGGGTGTCTCCCTCTGAGCGATAATCCACGAACTGCTCATACGATGCAGTCCGAGAGTAACTTGTATAAACTTTGCGCTCTACTTCTTCCGTCGCCAGAACTGCAGCGGGAATTTCAAGCACTGCAGGGGGCATTAGGGTGCCGCGACTAAGAGAAGTTACCAGGCCGTCAAAACCCTGTCCAGAACTTGGGGCAGTACAATGGATGTAACCTTGCTTTGATTGCGGTGTATGGGTCGGTAGGTGTCATTGGTCGGCACTGTATCTACGAACTACAAGACGCCAATCCGGCCTTATTGGATGACGAGGCTTTCGTGAGGACCGCCCTGGAGCAAGCCGTTGAGGCTTCTGGGGCAACCTTATTGCAGCTTGTGTCTCACAAGTTTCAACCGCAGGGCGTGACCGCGATTGCCCTGTTGTCCGAATCGCACATCTCTTTTCACTCGTACCCTGAGTTTGGGTATGCCGCAGTGGACAGTTTCACCTGTGGGGAGCACACAGACCCAGAGGCAGCTTGTCACAGTTTGAAATATGCGTTTGAATCGAAGAGCGGTGCGATTCAACTGCTGACCCGTCGCAATTCTGCGATCAGTCCTGGTCAACCTCTGGATGAGAATCTGCGAAGCAGTTATCGATGCTGCTCGTGAACGTCATCGACTGGTAGTTTGCCACGTGCCGCTGAATCCTGGCGTGGATATCAAATGCAGATTTGACAGCATCCTCAGGATTAATCATGAGTTTGCTGTTTGACAGTAATCCAGCGGTCAGGATTGTGATGGCCAGTTCCTGCGGGTGAGTCGTAAACGCCCGCAGAGATCGGCCATTATCAGTAAAAGAAGAGAGCAGGAAGGATAGAACTTCTAGCTGACTGTTATTTGGTTGTTCAGTCACGGTTGATCCTCCTGCTCCCTGACGTTGTAGAGCGTGACGGTGTTCTTTCGGATGACAGGGATGAGAAGCCCTTCATCTTTAAGAGCACAGATGCGACGTTGAATCGTGCGGTGGTTACGCTCAAACTTTTGTACGATCTCAGTGATTGGGATCATGACAAATCGCATACCCTTGTATTCCGTGGAAACTTCCAAGAGGTATTGATGAACGTCATAGGCGAGATCATCCATCAGATCAGAGTGCCTAAAAGCTGGACGTACCACGTTCTTGCCGCTACGAATTACTACAACGTTGATTGTACAAGTACTTATACCGTTGCTGCCTTGTTTTCAGACAGGTACTTTTTGTACTTTTGAACGCCCTTTTTAGCTGTCTCTAGGTCCATTGTCCAGCAGCCTTCCCACTCGTGTTCTTCACTTGGGAAATAGTAGAGGGTGTGACCAGTATTGCCATGTTTCAGGCTTTTAATTTTGTAGCCGTCAAACTCGATAGGCTCCAGAATTTCGGAGGGACCACCACGGTATTTAGCTTTTTTCATTCCCGATCGGGATGAAACGACTCGGATAGCTTACTCAGCCTAATCTTTATTCCCGTTCGGGGTATTGCCACCCCTAAACTGAGTGGATTGAAGGTAGATAGCATGGCCACCATCATCGATAGCAGGGATCACAACCGTTATGAAGTTGTCAAGGTATCCCCGCTTCCTGCTGAGCCTTTAAATGTTGTTCTCAGCTCTGGAACTGCAGAGAAGCCTACGTCACAGGATGCTTTTGGGCGAGTACGTTCTTCTTTTCCGTTAACTCTCTTTGATTCCAGTCACCGCTACAGGGATAATGGACTGTGGAACACGGATACCGCGACTGGCGGGACTGCAGTTTTTAATGCCGATGA
>JACCDG010090815.1_pt1 | contig 45228 bp, 39 predicted proteins | sample 7442471 | NCBI WGS metagenome assembly JACCDG01 (sample SAMN15323444, study PRJNA562643) | freshwater metagenome | isolation source: river surface water | place: USA:Blue River Watershed | collected 2017-08-17
GCGCCGCAATCCAGCCCGGCATGTGCCCGTAATCGTGCATGCTGACATACAGCCAGTGGGTGCCGGTTGCCAGCGCCGCCAGTGCGAAGCCCCAGCCGAGCAGGAAGGCATGGCGCGGCGCGGCGGCCCGCAGCGCCAGCAGGAACAGCAGCGCCAGCGCCAGTATTTGCAGCATCCACCAGCCATAAGGCGCGAACGCCAACACGGTCGATGCGCCGGCCAGCATCGCCGGCAGCAGCGCCGTCCCCAGCACCGACGCGGGCACGCGCAGGCCGGCGGTCATCAGCCGGCGTCGCCTTCGGTGTTGGCGGGCAGTTTCTCGACCAGCAGCACGTGCACCTGACGTGCATCGGCGCGCAGCACTTCGAAGCGCAGCCCGTGCATGTCGAACTTCTCACCCTTGCGCGGCATGCGTCCGAGGTGATTGGCGACCATCCCACCGATGGTATCGACGTCGTCGCTGGTCAGTTGCGTGCCCAGCGTGTCATTGAACTGTTCGATCTCGGTCAGCGCCTTCACGCGCCAGCGCGGGCCGACATCACCGTCTTTCAACGACAGCACGTTGTCTTCTTCCTCATCGACGTCATACTCATCTTCGATGTCGCCGACGATTTGCTCCAGCACATCCTCGATCGTGATCAGGCCGGCCACGCCGCCGTATTCATCGACCACGATCGCGATGTGGTTGCGGTTGGCGCGGAAGTCGCGCAGCAGCACGTTCAGGCGCTTGGATTCGGGAATGAAGACCGCCGGGCGCAACATGTCGCGCACGTCGAAGGATTCTTCGGCGTAATAGCGCAGCAAGTCTTTTGCCAGCAGGATGCCGATCACCTTGTCGCGGTCGCCGTCGACGGCCGGGAAGCGCGAATGCGCGGTGGCCAGCACCATCGGCAGCCAGTCCTCGATGGGCTTGGCAATATCGACCACGTCCATCTGCGAGCGCGGGATCATGATGTCGCGCGCGGCCAGGTCAGATACCTGAAACACGCCCTCGATCATCGACATCGCGTCAGCATCGATCAGGTTGCGCTCATGCGCATCATGCAGCAGCTCGAGCAGCTCGCTGCGGTTTTCAGGTTCCGGGGAAATCAGCGCACTCAGACGCTCGAACAGCGAGCGATGCGGCTTGACGGGCACTTTGTGCAGCGCCTTGGCATCGGCGGGACGGCTGCCTGGGGGGTAGTCTTGCATTTGGCGCAGAGCCAGAGTCACGGAAGGGACAGCATACCGCAAATTGGCGGACCGACCCTCGTTTCCGCAGGGGTATTGTCCGCCATGCCTGTCATGCCAGCCAGCACTCAGCGGTCGCCATAAGGATCGGGCATGCCGAGCCCGGCCAAAATCTCGGTCTCCAGCTGTTCCATCTCGACCGCTTCGTCGTCATCCTCATGGTCATAGCCCTGCGCATGCAGCACGCCGTGCACGATCAGGTGCGCCGCATGCTGCTGCAGCGGCAGCTTGCGCTCAGCGGCTTCGGCCAGCAGCACGTCGGTGCAAAGCACGATATCGGCCTGCACCGGCTCATCGTCGGCGAGTACTTCGCCATCCGCATAGGCGAAGGTCAGCACATTGGTCGCGTAGTCCTTGCCGCGGTAGTCGCGGTTCAGTGCGCGGCCTTCGTCGGCATCGACAAAGCGCACGGTCAACTCGGCCGGCCCCAGCAGCGCAGCCTGCGCCCAGCGGCGGACCTGCGGGCGCGGCAAGTCGTCGGCCAAACGGCGATCGGCAAACTGCACGGACAGGGTCAGCTTGTGTTTGGGCGAATTATTTTTTGTTGGCATCGCGGAGAGTGGCGGCAGCAGCGGCGGCAGCGGTAGCAGCATCATAGGCATCGACGATGCGGCCCACCAGCGGGTGGCGCACGACGTCGGCCGAAGTAAAGCGCGTGTAGGCAATCCCGCGCACCGATTCCAGCACCTGCAGCGCATCGACCAGGCCGCTCTTCTGGCCGCGTTGCAAGTCGATTTGCGTGACATCGCCGGTGACGACAGCCTTGCTGCCAAAGCCTATGCGGGTGAGGAACATCTTCATCTGCTCGGGCGTGGTGTTCTGCGCTTCATCGAGGATGATGAACGCATGGTTCAGCGTGCGGCCGCGCATGTAGGCCAGCGGCGCAATCTCGATCGCCTGCTTCTCGAACATCTTCTGCGTGCGGTCGAAGCCGAGCAAGTCGTACAGCGCGTCATACAGCGGACGCAAGTAAGGATCGACCTTTTGCGCGAGGTCGCCGGGCAAGAAGCCGAGGCGCTCTCCGGCTTCGACGGCGGGGCGGGTCAGCACGATGCGGCGCACCGCGTCACGTTCCAGCGCATCGACGGCACAGGCGACCGCGAGATAGGTCTTGCCGGTGCCGGCCGGGCCGATGCCGAAGGTGACATCGTGTTCAAGGATGTTCTTCAGGTACTGGCTCTGGTGCGGCGTGCGTCCGCGCAGGTCGCTGCGGCGGGTCTTCAGCACCGGGCTGTCGGCCGGCGATTCGTCGTCCGATTTTTTTGCGAGGATGGCCGGCTTCTCGCCATTGCTCGCGTGGCTGGCGCGCTGCTCGACCAGGGCCAGTTGGATGTCTTCGATGGAAATCGGCTTGTCGGCTTCGTCATAGAAGCGCCCCAGCATCTCGACCGCACGCGCGGCATTCGTGCCGTCGGCAATGAAGCGTTCGCCGCGACGGAAGATAGTCACGTCGAGCGCGGCGGCAATCTGGCGCAGGTTTTCATCCAGCGGCCCGCACAGATTGGCAAGCCGGGTATTGTCGAGCGGGTCGGGCGCAAAATGCTGGGTTGCGTTGCCGGACCGGGTCGCGGTGGTGGTGGTCTTCAAAAGTGTAGGCTCTGGTTCAAGTCGTGATCGCAGGCCGATCACGAACGGATCACGATCTCGCCACGCAGCGAGAACGGGTGGCTGGCGGTAATCTTCACATCGACAAACTGGCCGATCAATCGCTTGGACTGCGGACCGCCATCGAAATTGACCACGCGATTGTTCTCGCTGCGGCCCTGCAAGTCTTGCTCGTTGCGCTTGGCCGGTCCTTCGACCAGTACGCGTTGCACGCTGCCGACCATCGCATCGGAATAGCGGCGCGTATTGTCGGCAATGACTTTCTGCAGCTGTTGCAGGCGCTGCAGCTTGATTTCGTGCGGCGTGTCGTCATGCAGGTTAGCGGCCGGCGTGCCAGGGCGCGGGCTGAAGATGAACGAGAAGCTGTTGTCGAAACCGATGTCATCGACCAGCTTCATCAGCGCATCGAAATCGGCATCGGTCTCGCCGGGGAAGCCGACAATGAAGTCGGATGACACCGGGATGTCGGGGCGCACTTCGCGCAGCCGGCGGATCACGGACTTGTATTCCAGCGCCGTGTAGCCACGCTTCATCGCCGACAGGATCTTGTCCGAGCCATGCTGCGCCGGCAGGTAAAGCTGGTTCACCAGCTTGGGCACTTTCGCATAGGTGTCGATCAGGCGTTGCGTGAATTCCTTCGGATGGCTGGTCACGTAGCGGATGCGTTCGATGCCATCGAACTCGGCGATGTACTCGATCAGCAGCGCAAAGTCAGCGATTTCACCATCCGCCATGACGCCGCGATAGGCATTGACGTTCTGCCCCAGCAGCGTGAGGTCGCGCACGCCTTGCTCGGCCAGCGACGCCACTTCTGCCAGCACGTCATCGAAGCGGCGCGACACTTCCTCGCCGCGCGTGTACGGCACCACGCAATAGCTGCAGTACTTGCTGCAACCTTCCATGATCGATACATAGGCGCTGGCACCCTCCACACGGGCCGGCGGCAGGTGGTCGAACTTCTCGATCTCGGGGAAGCTGATGTCGATCTGCGGTCGGCCGCTGGCGCGGCGCTGCTTCAGCAGCTCGGGGAGCCGGTGCAGCGTCTGCGGGCCGAACACCACGTCGACATAAGGCGCGCGATGCACGATAGCCTTGCCTTCCTGCGACGCGACGCAACCGCCGACGCCGATCACGAGGTCGGGCTTTTTCTTTTTCAGGTCGCGTGCGCGGCCAAGATCGGAAAACACTTTCTCCTGCGCCTTTTCGCGCACCGAGCAGGTATTGAACAGGATGATGTCCGCATCTTCCGGGGTATCGGTGCGGACCAGGCCTTCGGCAACGTTGAGCACGTCCGCCATCTTGTCCGAGTCGTACTCGTTCATCTGGCAGCCGAAGGTCTTGATGAATAGCTTTTTTTGCATCTGGGGTGGGGAGCGGCGGGCGCGGCGGCTGTTTTCCCGGGGGCTAAGCAGGGGAGAGCCGGCAGCAAAGCGCCAGCGTCGGGGTGGAATGCTCAAAAGTATAGCAGGCTCGCGTCATCCGCCCGGGTGCCTGCGCGGGTGAAAATCACGCCTGACACTGGTAAAGTAATTCCGGTTGGCAACAATCCTGTGTCATCCATGCCTGTTATCCATTCCTGTCATTCGATCCCGCGCGGGCATTTCGATGGCGTACCCCGGCACGGATGCAACTTAAATTTCACCTGCGCTGCGTGAGCAACGACCCTCGATGTCCACCGAACTTCTAGGTTTTGTCCTGGCTTTCCTTTATCTCGGGCTCTTGCTCGAGTTCGTGCCGCGCTCGCGCGACCGCCTGCTCAAGCACATCAGCGTTTACTGGCCGGCCGCGATCGCCTGCCTGACCGTCAATTTCGTGCTGGCCGGCCTGGTGCCGAATGCGCCAGGCTACGCAGTGACGCTGATGAACGTATTCGGCTGGTGTGCCAGCCTGATGATGTGCGCCGCACTGCATTCCTTTCGCGCACCGCTGTCGAGCCGGCTAAAACTGGGGCTGGTGATTGCCGTCATTGCGGCGGCGACCGCGTTCGACCTCATACGCCAGCAAGGCAACAGCTATTACGTGATACGGGCGACCTATTCAACGTGCATCTTTGCCGCCGCATCGCTATGGATGATTGTCGAGACCTGGTATCTGCAGCGCATCCACCAGTCCAGCCAGTTGCGCATCACGTTGGTCATTGCATCGCTGATCTTCCTGCTGCTGACGAGCCGTGCAGTGCTGCTGACGATGTCCGGCATCGGCAGCCTGGAGCACGTGCACCAGGAAAACCTGTTGCTGACCTTGTCGCGATTGCTGCCAACGCTCGCGACTTTCCTGCTGGTTTTTTCGATTAACAATTTCTTCTTCGAGCGGGTGCTGCAATTAGAAGATGCGGCCAACCGCACGCTGCAATCCACCATGGCCAGCCTGAACCAGGCCGAAGGCGAGAACCAGCTGATCCGCGAGCTGAACCAGTCGCTGCAGCAGAGCATCGACGAAAAGCAACAATTGTTGCAGGCACTGACCGTGGCCAACAAGACGCGCAATCTCAATATTTTTTCTGCGGCACTCGCCCATGAAGTCAGCCAGCCCCTGGCTTCCATCCAGCTCAATGCGCAGATCCTGATGCGCGACGATCTCGACAAGCTTCCCGTCGAACAGCGCCAGCAGCGACTGCTGAACATTGTCGAGGGCAGCCGCCGCGCTTCGTCCATCGTGCAGCGCCTCAAGCGCTTCATCAACAACCGCGAGAAAAGCCCGGCCAGCCTCTCGCTCCATGCCGTCGTGGACGAGATGTTAGGGCTGGTGCAGTCGCGGCTCGAGAGCGGGAACATCCGCATCGCGCTGTCGGTCGGGGATGACGTGCGAGTGTTCGCCGATGAATCTCAGCTGCAAATGGTCATGCTCAACCTGCTCAACAACGCGATCGACGCCGTGATGGACGTAGAGGGAGAGCGCTGCATCTGGGTGTCATTTGCCGATGCCGGCCCGTTCTCCGAGCTGGTCGTCGAAGACAACGGGCCCGGCATCGCCCCGGCACAACTGGAATCCGTGTTCGACGTGTTCCAGACCTCGAAAGTCGATGGCATAGGACTGGGGCTGTGGCTGTGCCGGGAAGTACTGGCCTTGCACGGCGGTTTCATCCAGGCCGGGCAGCGGCCGGGAGGCGGGGCCCGGTTCACGATCCGCTTGCCGGCGCCGGCCGTCGCCCCCAGCGCGTGAGGCTGGAGAGCTGGTTTCATGCTCGAAATTTGTTTTCAAAAAATCAGCGAATTTGGCGCAAAAATTCGCAAACCCTACAAAATTCTTGCACTGGATCAAGAGTTTATGGCTATTATCGGCGCACGTTCGAATGAACAGGCGCGTCGATGATTGGCAAGAAGCTCAGTGATCGCAGGATGGCCCTCGGGCTGGAAATCGCGGATGTCTCCCGCTTGTCCGGGATGACGCCGCGACAGATCACGGCCATCGAACGCGCCGAATATCAGCATTTCAACAGCGACCAGGAGTTGTCGCGCCTGCTGAAGCTGTATGCGAAGAAGCTTGATCTTGACCTCGGCGATTCCGACCTCGGCCGGTTCCTGCCGCATACCGAAGCCGCGCCACCGCCGATGGAACGCGAGGTGATGATTCCTGCATTCCTGCTCAAGCAGCCGCTGGAAAAATAAGCGAGGGCAGGGGTTTGATTCCGGCATGGGTGCACGCGGCACGCACAGGCGGCCATCGCAGGGCGTCGATGATGCTCTCGGTGGTCCTGTGCGGCACGCTCCTGCAAACGAGTCCGGTGGCTTTCACAGAGGATGCCGCCGACCTCGACCAGGCTGCGGAGCGCATCATCCTCAGCCTCAAACCCATCCACGGCAATATCGATGTGACGCGCAGTGGCCGGTGCGGCTTCCGGATTGATCGCGAGTTTTCGGGCGAGCTGGCAACGCACCAGCAAGTGACGCTAAACCTTGAGGCGGTGACTTATGCCCGCCCCGGTACCACGCTGGGGCCGAAGCGCAACGATGAAACCTATCGGGAAATCGCCAAGCATCGTCCGCATGCCGTCTTCTTCGGCAATAGTCAAGGCGCGACGGTGGCGCACACCGAAACCTGGTTCGATCCCAATCCCTTCAAGCTCAGGCGTTCATTCGTCGATGAGCCAGCCTTCGAACTGTACGCAGAATCCGCGGCTGAGATGGATACGCTGGTGCGGGCGGTGATGGCCTTGGCGGCTGCGTGCCGACCCGTTTGCTAAGCAGCCGGTGATTCCCGAGTCCGCTTCCGGTACGACATTCCTCAAACTTTCCTCCGTTCATCGTCAATACACTGGCGAAAAAGGAGCAAGCATTGATGGCATCCATCGACTCGGGGAAAGACCTTCGGCAATTGGGCAGGCGGGCGTACTGGGTGGTCCTGGCGATCGTGTTCGCGTACTTGTGGCAGGACTATTTTCTTGGCGGGAATGCCTACAAACAGGGTGACTGGCTGATCAACATCGAGCAAGCGGCGGTGCGGCGAGGACTGCCCGGTTCAACCTTCATCCGCTTGTCCGATCTGCTGCACATCGACCTGCTGCTTCTGGTGGTGCTGTGCCAGGCAACGCTACTGGCGCTGTTTGCGGTCTATTTGTTCAAGGTCGTACGCAAGATCGACCACCAGCCCCTGTTCTTGCTGTTGCTGTTCAGTCCGGCATTCACGCTGCTGTTCTGGGCCAACGATCCGCAAGGCAGCCTGCGCAAGGAGCTCTTTGTCTATGCGGCCTTTGCCATGCTGCTGGCCGGACTGGCGGACAGCCGTCGCCTGTACTTCGCCGTCGCGACCGGCTTGTTTGCGTTGGGGATGTTGGGCCACGAGGCGAACAGCCTCTTCCTGCCCGCCTTCCTGTGGTTGCTGTACTGCGCGCGGCGCGGCGGCGTGCTGGCGGCGCGCGACCTGGCCTTGGCAGTGTCGGTGCTGCTGGCTGCGGCGCTGGCGTCAGCCGCGTTTTTCTTCCGGCATGTGAGCCTGCCTGATGCGGGACCGGTATGCGCGCCCTTGCTGGCGCACGGGTTCCCGTCCGCATTTTGCGACGGCGCGATTTCATGGGTGACGCGGGACCTGTCTTATGCGATTCGCGTCACGGCTGGTAATTGGTCGATCGACAGTTGGGCCTTCTGGACCATTTATCTATGGATCACGGCGCTTGCCTGCTGGTTCAGCGCTCACTTTGTGCAGATGCGAAAACTGCTGTGGATGTATGTGTGCACTGCGCTGCCCTTCCTGCCGCTGTTTTATGTCGCGCTTGACTGGGGGCGCTGGATGAACTTCCACCTGAGCTGCTGGATCTTCCTGGTGCTCGCCGAGCAGCTGCTTGGCCGCTTGCAGCTGGTCCGGCCAGTCGATGGCAAGCGATTGGCTGGCGTGACGCTGAGCATCTTGCCCTGGGCCCCTAGCCATATGACGTATCTGGTTTTGCCGCGTGCCGTCATTACAGCGGTCGTGGTCTTACTGCTGATAAAACTGACTACGGCAGGGCTCACAGTCTGGCAGCGGCTGTCCGACCGCAAATCGCTGGCTACGGGCGCGATGCAGGAAACCGAGCGTTCCTGATACCTCCGCTGGTCAGCCACGGCGATATGGGATGACCAGCACAATGCCGCCCAAGTTGCACACAGATGCCAGAAAAAGTCGCAATGACAGCGCTTCGTTCAGTGTCAGTGAACAAGCGTGAAGTTCGCCGGATCGACCGCCGCCGTCGCCAGCGTGCCCTGACAGAGCAGCGAATTGCCGGCGAAAGCAAGCAGCGCAATCGCGGTCAGATATAGGGTGGGCGAGGCGGCGGGCATGGGCGTATCCCGACGATCACGCCTCAGTAGAGGCTACAGGTCGCTTTCAATAGCACTTCTTCAATGCTGCCCGCTTCGGGCTTGTTCCAATACCACGAGCCCTCCGAAAACAGCACCATCTTGTCGATCCCCATCTGGCCCTTGTGCCAAGTATGAACGATGTCGTGCAACATGTCCTTGTCGCAATCAAATTCGTAGCGAATCATCTCCGAGCGGAATTCCCTGCCATCGCGTTGTTGCGGCGAGTGGTAATCGATGATGTGGTAAAGCTGGACGCGCCGGCCGGCGCCCTTTTGCGCGGTCGAATGATCAACGTACAAAGCGACATCTTTGAATGGCGCATCAATGCGCGTCCATTCGGCATGGGCACTGGAAGCGAAAAGCACGGCAGTGGCGAACAGGGCTTTTTTCATGGCGTCGTGGTCAGGGAAAGCGGTTTTGTATCACCATCATATCAATCTTCGGCTTTTCGTTAACCCGGCAACTTGCCGTGAACGCAACGGCCGCCATACGATGTGCGGACCAAACGCTGCGGGTCATGGCCTTGATCTTCCGGGTGGCGACCGCTTGGCCTGACGCGGATTTATAGCGGTCGGTTGCTACGGCGCGGGGAGCATATCCCAAGGACGCTCACCGACGATGCCGCGGCAGGAAAGGCCATACCCCCCTGAATGCGACGCCGCCAAGGCATGCGGCGCCCAGCGCATCGCCGAACCCGTCCGACACCAGGGCGGTGATCAGGCCGGAAGCCGTCACGATGGCCAGCAAGGCCGGCCAATAAAGAATATCGCGCAGAGGCTTCATGCGGCAATCCTGTGGTTCAGGTGATCCTGACCACGCCGGCGGCGCGACAGCCAGAGATACAAGCCACTGCCCAAGACACCGATCGTCAGCAGGTCAAGAACTGCCCAAACAATTTTCATCGGCATTCCGCCATAGTCGCCAAAGTGTAGCGGAATCGACAGCTGGAACAAGGTCACATACCAGGGGCGCGATCCCGCGCGCAATACGTCGCCGGTCTTGGGGTCGACCAATAGCGCTTGCTTCAGATGTGAAGTGAAGGGAGTCGAGCCTTGCAAAATGACGGCAAAATGTTCCGGAGTGCTGAGCAGCGTGCCCGGCCATGCCATCATCGACAAGTGCATGCCGGGTTCGGCCGTCATCGCTCGCCTGAGTACGAATTCGGCGGGCAGCAAGCGGGCATCTGCTGCGGCCGTGGGTGCTTGGGTGAGCACACGCTGTACCCGTCCGGCCGCAAGGTTGGCCATTTGTTGCTGCTGCCAGCCTTTGAGGATCAAATCGCCCCAGGTGTTCACCACGCCAGTGGCGCCCACGACCAGTGCCCAGCAAAGCGTCACAGCGCCTAGCAGGTTGTGCAAATCAAGCCAGCGTATCAACCGGCTGCGCTCCCGCCGGACGGTACCGAAATCCAGTTTACGCATGAAGGCAGGGTACAGCACGAAGCCCGACACGATGGCAACCAGCAGTAGCAAGCCCATCAGTCCGAGGAAAAGCTTGCCCGGCAGTCCGGCAAACAGGTCCACATGGAGCCGGAATACGGTCGCCATGAAGCCGCTGTTGAAGTCGGGGACACCGAGAACCGTGGCATTCCGCGCATGGAGGGCGACCAGTACGGCCTCGCGCTCGTCGGTGTCAACTCGCGCGTCGAGCTTGACGTACCAGAGTTCGGGCTGGTCCTCTTGCGCAAAGAGGTAAAGCGGCACCTTGCCCGGCACATGCGCAACTGCCGCGGCAGCCACCGAATCGATGGCTGCACGCGGCGCGTCGGCGGGGCCGGCAGGTTGTGCGAAATGCCTGCCGCCCAGTTCGGCAATCTCGTCGGAGAAGATGAGTGGCAGGCCCGTGACGCAGACGACCAGCATGAAGGCCGTGCAGACAAGGCTGGACCACGTATGGATCCAATCCCATGCACGGCGCGTTCGCGGTGACATCAGAAGTCGACGGTCGCGCTGACGGTGATCGTGCGTGGCGCGCCGAGAACCATGTAGCCGTAGCCGGGGTAGCCACCTGTCGAGGCCCAGTAATTGCGATCAAACAGGTTGTCGACGCGGGCACGGAAGGTCACCATTTGCTTGTTGATCTCGGTGACATAGCGCGCGCCGAGATCGACGCGGGTCCATGAGGGGAGATTCAAGGTGTTGTTGGCGTCGGCATACTGCGAGTCCGTGTAGATCACGCGGGTGTTCACCGCCAGGCCTGTCACGCCGGGCACGTCGATGTCCGCGCCCAGAGTCGCCTGGCTGCGCGGAACGCCGATCGGTCGATTGCCTTCAAGGGCGCCATCGACGCCGCTGATGATTTTTCCATCCAGCAGGGTCAGGCCGCCGAGCAGGCGCAGGCCACGTGCGGCTTCGCCGAATACCGAGAACTCGATGCCCTGGTTACGCTGTTCGCCACCGTCCACGAACAGGCTGCTTGAATTCAGCATGCCGAACGGTTTGGTGGTCGAGAACAGGGCGACGCTCGCGCCGACGCGGCCGCCGTCATACTTGACGCCCAGTTCTTGCTGCTTCGACACATGAGGTGCGAGCGACTGGCCAACATTGGTCGCATTCCATGGCGCGGTGTCGCCGGCTGTCAGGCCTTCAATGTAGTTGGCATAGAGCGATATGTCCGGCTGCATCCTGACCACTACGCCGGCCATCGGCATGACACGGGACTGGTCATAGCGCTTGGTTTGCGTGCCGCTGTTGTAGTCATACTCGCGATTGTCGATCTGCTGGTGGCGCGCGCCGACGGTCACCTTGACTTTGTCGTCGGCAAAGGCCAGGGTGTCTGCCAATGCGAAGGTGGTGCTCTGGTTGCGGGCGGTCACGAGCGGGTTAGCGTAGATCCCGCTGGCATTGACGAGTGCCGGTAGGGATACCGAGCCCTGGCTGTTCAAATCGCCGAGCACGTCACCGAGGAACCCGTTGGCGGACCAGTCCGAGGCTGCCCAGGCGTTGCGTGAGGTCAGCTGGTAGTACGATGCCGAAACGACCGCCGTATGTTTGATTTCACCCGTGTCGAACTGGTGACGCAGGCCGACTTCGCCAGTACGCACTTGATCCTTGCGGATATTGTCGAAGCGATAGGCGTTTGTGACGCCGGCGGCGGTCGATGTCGGGTTGGCCAGTCGGTTCTCCTCGTCGCTGTTGCGCAGGCCAAGAGCGAACCAGGCTGTCGTTGCGTCGCTCAAGTCGAGTTCGGCGCGGGCAGTGGCAAACGTCGAACGCTCTTTCGCGAAGGTCCACGATTGCGCAAAATTTTTGCTTGCGTCCGGCGCAGTCGGAATGCCGCCATTCGGCGTGACGCTCGGACGCGGCGCATTGATTCGATAATCCTGATAACCGGCGTCGGCGGACAGACGAACCCCGCGGCCGCGGAAGTCCGCACCCACGGATAGCAGGCCCAGTTCTCTATCCTCCTGCTTGATGGCGCCCGTACCGTCGCGGCGGGCGGCATTGATGCGCAAACCGGTGTTCTGGTCAGGGCCGAAGCGACGGCTGATGTCCGTTGACAGCAGAGCATGGCCCCCGTTCTCCAGGCCGGCAGTTATTTGGGTCAGCGGATCGTTTCCGGCTCGCTTGGGCAGCACGTTCACGGTGCCGCCGATACCAAAGCCCGATACCGCGCCAGTGCCGCCGTTCAGGAATGCATTCGCGCCGCGCATCACTTCGACCCGCTCGATCAACTCTGCGGCGACATATTGGCGCGGCAGCACGCTGTAGAGGCCGTTATAAGTCATGTCATCCGACGGCACCGGGAACCCGCGGATCATATAAAGCTCCTGGAAATTGCCGAAGCCGCGCGCTGAGCGGACTGTCGGGTCATTCAGCAAGACTTCGGCAACGCTCCTGGCTTGCTGGTCCTGGATGAACTGCGAGGTGTAGGCGGTGCTGCTGAACGGCGTGTCCATGAGATCCTGATTCCCCAACAAGCCGACGCGCCCACCGCGGGCGACCTGACCGCCGGCATACGGCTTCGTCAGGCCTTCAGCCGATGCATCGGCACTCGCCGTGACCTCAATTGCGCCCAGTGTCTTCGGGTCGTCGGATCTGGATTCGTTGGTATCAGCGGCGGCGGCATCGATGGCGGCGGCCAGTATCATGCTGCCCACCAGCATTCGGGCGGCGGCAGCAATAGGGAGCAAATGAGGGGCAGTGGAGTTGCGCAAGGAGGTCATGTTGGAGATTGGAAAATTAATGAAAAACCAAGTTCTCAGTAATCACAGATCGATAATGCTAATGAGAATGGTTCGCATTATTGTTAAATAATTTCCACATGTCAACTCATGCAATCCGCATTCTCGTGGACGGACACTGAGCCAAGCTGGTTGGGGGGCGGCGCTACCTGGTCTATTGGGGACTGGCCAGGCTGAAATAAGAGAAGGGAGAGGGCCGGGAAGGATCCCCGCGACCAGGCCCTCCAGCTCGTGAGCGTGATTCAGGCGAGCAAAGGGCTATCGACGCTCGCGCCGCTCAGGGAAATCCAGGCTTGTGGTAGGGAGAAATAGCCGCAGGAAGAAGGCGCATGCCAGGAAAGCATGCAAAATTCCAACGGGGGGATAGGCGCCGAACCGATCGCCCTGCCCGGGCGATAATCCCAAGTCCTGTCGGGTTGGCTGGGTACCATGCCACTCCCTGGCTGGCCCGGCAGGTATGGGAACCGGTATGACGCGCAGAATGAAATAATGCTACTACGAAATTATTGAGACGTCAGCCCATGGCCCCCGGGCACTGTAGGCGACGAAAGCGGGAGGATTCGCCAAGGTGAGGATCGACTGTCAACGATCCGAAATTTGTGAGCGCTGGGGTCTTCCGAACAAATGGGGGCCTGAAACAAAAAAGCCGTTGAATCCTGTGGAATCAACGGCTTAGAAATATTTTTGGTGGTGATAGGTGGATTTGAACCACCGACCCCAGCATTATGAGTGCTGTGCTCTAACCAACTGAGCTATATCACCACGAAGCCCGAAATTATGACGTTCACGGTGATGGCTGTCAACCGAGTTTCTTTCGCTCACCTTCTTGCACTTTTGCCAGCACCTGCGCGGCCGCATCGGGTGCCAGGCAATCGATCACGATCCGGTCTTCCATGCTGCGCAGCCAGGTCAGCTGGCGTTTGGCGAGCTGGCGCGTAGCGGCGATGCCTTTGTCGCGCATCGTCGTGAAATCGTATTGAGCATCCAGATGCTCCCAGGCCTGACGGTAACCGACGCAGCGCATCGAAGGCAGCCCGGGGTGCAGGTCGCCCCGGGCGCGCAAGGTCTGCACTTCGTCCAGCAGGCCGGGGCTCGCGGTCAGCATCGTGTCGAAGCGCTGCTCGATCCGGCGATGGAGCACGCTGCGATCCGATGGTTCCAGCGCGATCGGCAACAAGGTAAACGGCAGCTCCGGCGGCGGTGCCTTGGCCAGCAGGGATGACATCGGCTGGCCAGCCAGCAGGTAGATTTCCATGGCGCGCTGTATGCGCTGTGTGTCGGTCGGCTTCAGTCGCGCCGCGGTCGGCGCATCGACTTCGGCCAGTCGCTGGTGCAGGGCAGGGACGCCGTGGCGAGCGATTTCCCTGTCGATCTGGGCGCGCAATGCCGGATCTGCCTGCGGCAAATCATCCAGGCCGTCCCGCAAAGCTTTGAAGTACAACATGGTACCGCCGACCAGCAAGGGCAGTTTGCCGCGCGCGACGATTTCGCCGGCGATGCGAATCGCATCTTCCCTGAACTGCATCACCGAGTACGATTCGGTCAGGTCCAGCGTGTCGATCAGGTGATGCGGCACGGCCGCCCGTTCCTCCGGCGTCGGCTTTGCACTGCCGATGTCCATGCCGCGAAAGACAAGCGCGGAATCGACGGAAATGATTTCACACGGCACTCGCTTTGCAATCTCGAGCGCGGCAGCGGTCTTGCCCGATGCAGTCGGGCCCATGATGGCGACTGCCAGTGGTTTGGTGATGCTCATGCGGTGTTCAGGTGGCGGTCGTCAGGCGAATTCGGCCTGCTTTGCAATCAGGCGCACCGACAGGAAGTTCAGGCTGCCGAGCACACAGGACAGGATGGCCAGCGGGTACAGCGTGCCGTTATGGGTTGCGCCGACGATGCTGCCGATGGTGAACGCGAATGCCATCATCACGGCGCCCATCAGTCCGGCCGCTGTGCCGGCTTGTTTCGCAAATGGCGCGACGGCGCCGGATTGCGTGACCGGGAAATTGATGCCGTGGGAGACCATGGCCAAGAACATGGCCAGCACCACCATTGCCCAATGCCAGAGGCCGAGCAGCGTCGCGGCGAGGAAGTAAACGCCCGCTGCCAGCGAGACGGCCGTACCGATGCGTAGTGCCTGTTCGCCGCTGACGCTCTTCAACAGACGGCGGCAAACCAACGTGCCCGTCATGTAGCCCGACACGCCGGCCCCGAAGCAGAAGCCGAACCATTGGGTGGGCACCCCCAGTACCTTGATCAGCACGAAGCTCGATCCGGAAATGAACAGGAAGATGCCGCCATACGACAGCGACGCGGGCATCACATGCAGCCAGAATTCGCGCGAGCCCAGCACCAGCCGGTAGTTGTCGAGCAAGCCGTGCAGGTTGGTCGCTTCCGGATTCTTGTGCTCATTGGTCTCGGGCAGACGCAAGATGCAGGCCGCCATCACGCAGGCGGCAAAGGTGCCCAGCGCCACGAAGGCCGAGCGCCAGCCGAATGTGACTTGCAACCAGGAGCCAAGGATGGGCCCGATGATCGGTGCCAGCGAAATCCAGGTGCTGGCGCGGGCAATCACGCGCGCGCTGTGTTCCGGCGCATAGGCATCGCGCACGATAGCACGCGCGATCATCACCGCCGCACAGCAGCCCAGCGCTTGCAGGAAACGCGCCGCAATCAGCAGTTCTATCGATTGCGACAGTGCGCACAAGGCACTGGCTGCCACATACAGCCCAAGCCCGGTCAGCAGCACCGGACGGCGTCCGAAACGATCGGACAAGGGGCCGACCAGCAATTGCGCACTGCCGAAGCTGATCACGAACAGCGTCAGCGTCAGCTGCACGGTTGAAACCGGCACGTTGAACACGGTTGCCAGGCTAGGCAGCGACGCAAGATAGAGGTCGGTCGATAGCGGCTGCATCATCAGCATCGCGGTGACCAGGACCAGGATGGGCGCGTGGCCGAACTGCGGAAGCGGAGGATGGCTCATGGGCGAGGTGGTGTCGTAAGTTGCAGGGCAGGCGGCCGTCGCTTACTGGCCGCGCAGGAACAGCTTGTCGAGATCAGGCAGCGCCAGCTGCACCCAGGTTGGCCGGCCGTGGTTGCACTGGTCCGAGCGCTCGGTCGCTTCCATCTGGCGCAGCAGCGCATTCATTTCAGGCAGGGTCAGCAGGCGATGGGCGCGCACGGCGGTGTGGCAGGCCAGCGTCCCCAGCATCTCGTTGCGCCGCTCGACCAGCACCTGCGAGCCGCCGAATTCGCGCACGTCACGCAGCACGTCGCGCGCCAGTGCCTGCGCATCGCTGTTCTTCAGTAGCGCCGGGATCGCGCGCACGGCCAGCGTGGTTGGCGACATCACCGCGATGTCGAAGCCCAGTGCCGCCAGTACCGATGCATTTTCTTCGGCGGTGCCGACGTCGACCGGGTCCGCATGGAAGGTGATCGGGATCAGCAGCGGCTGCAATTGGACGGATTCCGATTCCAGTGCCTGCTTGAATTGCTCATACAAGATGCGCTCGTGCGCCGCATGCATGTCCACCAGCACCAATCCGATGCGGTTTTGCGCGAGCACGTAGATGCCGTGCAGCTGCGCGAGCGCGAAGCCGAGCGGGAATTCTTCGTTGGTATCCATGGCGCTGGCCGCCGCGTTACCAGAGTTGGCCAGGGCTTGAGCGCCAGGGCCCGGCATGCCGCTCATGCCCGCCGTCACCCCGAAAAGGGGCGACAACTCGCCGGACCCTGTACCGGCATCGCCGCGCGATTGCCCCAACGAGTCGGCGAACATCCTGCCGTACGAGACCGGATCTTGCGCAACCATCAGCGAGCCCTGTCGCTGCGGCATCGCCATCCATGGCAATGGCCCGCCGGCGGCGGCGGGCGCGGAGGATGGGCCCGGCAACTGCGCCGGTGACCCACCGTGCGCACTGGCCGAAGTCTTGGCCAGTGCACGGCTGACCGCATGGAACACGAACTGGTGCACCGCACGGCTGTCGCGGAAACGGACTTCGATCTTCGACGGATGCACGTTCACGTCGACCAGCGCCGGGTCGAGGTCCAGCATGATCACATAGGACGGAAAGCGGTCGCCATGCAGCACGTCCTGATAGGCCGCGCGTACTGCGTGCGTGAGCAATTTGTCGCGCACGAAGCGGCCGTTGACATAGAAGTACTGCGAATCGGCGCGGCCACGCGCTGCGGTCGGCAGGCCGACGAAGCCCTGCATCACCAGCGGGCCGGCAGCTTCTTGCAATGGCAGGCGTGCCTGCGCGAATTCATCGCCGAGGATTTGCGCGCTGCGCTGTTCGAGCGCCGCTTCCTGCCAGTGTTCGGTGGTCTTGCCGTTGTGGGTGACAGTAAAACGCACGTCGGGACGGGCCAGCGCCAGTCGTCGGACGACTTCGACGCAATGGCCGTATTCAGTCTGATCGGACTTCAGGAATTTGCGGCGTGCCGGCGTGTTGAAGTACAGGTCCTGCACATCGACGACCGTGCCCTGGGCACCGGAGGCGGGGCTGACAGCGTCCGGTCGCAGGCCGTCGACTTGCCACGCATGTGGTTCACTGCCGGTGCGTGAGGTCAGCGTCAATTGCGCGACCGATGCGATCGAGGCCAGCGCCTCGCCGCGAAAACCCAGCGTGGTCACGTTTTCGAGATCATGCAGGTTGGCGATCTTGGAGGTCGCGTGGCGCGCCAGCGCCAGCGGCATTTGCGCCGGCGGTATCCCGCAGCCATTGTCGGCGATCGCGATACGCTTCACGCCGCCGGCGTCCAGCCGTATCGTCAGCTGCGTCGCGCCTGCGTCCAGCGCATTCTCAAGTAATTCCTTGACGACGGCAGACGGCCGTTCGATCACTTCGCCAGCGGCGATCTGCGAGATCAGCTGGTCGGGAAGCGGGCGGATGATGCGCTCGGCGCTGGTCGCGGTGTTCATCACGCGATTATACCGAGCGGAATATCCATCAATTCCGCAGCAGGCCAGGCGGGAGCAGCGTGTATCATCCGGGCTTTTGCGGCTGCCACGCCCGCATCACGTTCATCCACCCGACCGTCACCATGGACTTCTCGCAATTGCTGGACCTGATCCTCCACGTCGACAAATCGCTCGACAGCCTGCTGGCCCTGCATGGCTCGCTGGTGTATGTCGTGCTGTTTGCCATCGTTTTCGCCGAGACAGGGCTGGTCGTTTTCCCCTTCCTGCCGGGCGACACGCTGCTGTTCATGGGCGGTGCATTCTGCGCGAACGGCGGGATGAGCGCGCCGCTGCTGGTGGTCGTGCTGGTGCTGGCGGCCGTGACCGGCAATACGGTGAACTATCTGGTGGGGCGCGCGATCGGCGTGCGCGCGTTCACGCACAACTACCGCTGGCTGGACCGGGCGGCGCTGGAAAAGACGCATGCCTTCTTCGAAAAGCATGGCGGCAAGACCGTGGTGCTGGCGCGCTGGTTGCCGGTGATCCGTACTTTTGCCCCGTTTGTCGCCGGCGTGTCCGACATGGGCATGGCGCGCTTCCAGCTGTACAACATCACAGGTGCGCTGGGCTGGGTTGTGGGACTGGTGATGGCCGGCTACTTCTTCGGCAACATGCCATTCATTCGCGACCATCTGAACACGATCGTGCTGGTCGGTTTTGCCGCTGCCGCCGGCCCGGTGGCGGCGGCAGCGGCATGGCGTTTCGCGAAGAAGCTCATCGCACGCTCCCGCGCCGGCAACGACGCGGCCTGACGGCCTGAGGCGGCCGGAGCCCGCGCACCTCAGGTCATGCGTCCGCGGTTCAGCACCGGGTGTTTTTGCACATACTTGCGGATGCCGCGCATCAGCGCATCCGCCATCTGATCCTGATAGCTGTCGTCGGTCAGCTTGGCTTCTTCCTCCGGGTTGGAGATGAAGGCCGTTTCGACCAGGATGCTCGGAATGTCCGGCGCCTTCAGCACTGCAAAGCCGGCCTGTTCGACCTGCCCTTTGTGCAGCTTGTTGATTGATCCGATTTCTCCCAGCACGGCTTTCGCGAGCTTCAGGCTGTCGTTGATCTGTGCCGTGGTCGACAGGTCGAGCAGCACGCTGGCCAGTTGCTGGTTCTTGCTGCGGATATTGATGCCGCCGATGAGGTCGGCCGCGTTTTCCTTGTTTGCCAGCCAGCGTGCCGCCGTCGAGCTGGCGCCTTTTTCCGACAGCGCAAACACTGACGATCCGCGTGCGGTCGGCTCGATGAAGGCGTCGGCGTGGATGGACACGAACAGGTCGGCCTGTACCTTGCGCGCCTTCTGCACGCGCACATGCAGTGGCACGAAATAGTCGCCGTCGCGGGTCAGCATCACGCGCACGTTCGGTTGCTGCTCGAGCTTGGCCTTCAGCCGGTGCGCAATCGCCAGCACCACATTCTTTTCATAATTGCCGCCACGTCCCACCGCGCCCGGATCTTCGCCGCCATGGCCCGGATCGAGCGCGATAGTGACCATGCGCGTCATTTCCGGCAGCTTGTCGTCGTCGGCGTTTTTCGGGACCACGGATTCGGCCGGACGCGCAGCGACCGGCGGCGTGCCCGGGGTAGCGGGCGCTGCCGGGCCCTTGTTCAGCAGCTCGGCGATCGGGTCGACTTCCTTCACCGGGTACAGGTCAAACACCAGCCGGTGCTTGTATTCGCCGACCGGGTCGAGCGTGAATACCTGCGGCTGGATGTCTGCCTTCAAGTCAAACACCAGGCGCACCACGCCGGGCCGGTTCTGGCCGACGCGCACTTGCGCGATGTACGGGTCGTTGGCCTGTACCTTCGCGACCAGGCTTTTCAATTTGGGGTCGAGGTCCAGGCCGTCGATGTCGATCACGACCCGGTTCGGGTTTTGCACGAGGAAATGGGTGGCCTTGAGCTTGCTGTCGCTCTCCAGCGTCACGCGCGTGTAATCGGGGGCCGGCCACACGCGAACGGCGACGATTTGCGCGGCGTGGGCGATGCGGGTGGAGACGAGGGAGAGCAGCAGGGTGGCGCCCGCCTTCAGGACGGTGCGGCGGGTGCGGGATGCTACAAGTTGGGGCTCAGGTGCAGGTTTTCCAGACATGTTGCGCCCAGATCAGTATTCGCGCGCAATTCTACCGCACGCCCTTCACCTTTGGGTGCAAGAAAGAGATCGATGTCGGCGGTCGGGATCAGCCCGGCCGCGCGTTCCGGCCATTCGACCACGCACACCTTGTCGGCACCGAAATGCTCGCGAAAACCGGCGTCGATGAATTCTTCGGCGCTGCCCATCCGGTACAGGTCGAAATGCATCAATTCCACCGTTCGGCCAGCCAGCGTGACGAGGTAAGGTTCGACCAGCGTATAGGTCGGGCTCTTGACCCGACCTTCATAGCCGGCTGCATGCAGCAGCGCACGCGTGACGAAGGTCTTGCCGGCGCCGAGGTCGCCGTGCAGGTGCAGCGACAGGCCGGGTCTGAGCACGCGCGCCAGCGCGTGGCCGAGCGCTGCGGTGCCCGCCTCATCCTTGAGAAAATCCTGCCAGTGTCGCATTGCTACAATGTCCGTCCGGTTCGATCAGGCCTGTCCAACCGCCAGCCTGATGCTTGTCTTTCCTTCAATTCCTGCATAACCTGCCGCTCGCCGTGTCTGCCACACCAGAACAACTTGCCGCGCTGTCGCAATCCCTGCGCGACTGGGGGCGCGAACTCGGCTTTGCCGATGTGCGGGTCGCCGACATTGACCTCGGCGATGCCGACGCGCAGCTGCAATCGTGGCTGGATGCCGGATATCACGGGCACATGGATTATATGGCGGCGCACGGCAGCAAGCGCGCCCGCCCCGCAGAACTGGTGCCGGGAACCCTGCGTGTGATCTGCGCGCGCATGCCTTACCTGCCACGACCTGCGGATGCAGGGGCCGCCAATGGCCGCGACTGGCGCGCGGCCGAAGACAGCCGTCACGCGGATCCGTCGGCGGCGGTGATCTCGGTCTATGCGCGCGGTCGCGATTATCACAAGGTGTTGCGCGCGCGGCTGCAGCAGCTGGCTGACCGTATCGCGCAAGCGATCGGGCCCTTCGGCTATCGCGTGTTCACCGACTCGGCACCGGTGATGGAAGTCGAGCTTGCTCAGCGTTCGGGCCTCGGCTGGCGCGGCAAGCACACGCTGCTGCTCAATCGCGATGCTGGGTCGATGTTCTTCCTCGGCGAGATCTACACCGACTTGCCGTTGCCAGTGGACGAAGCGACGACGGCGCACTGCGGCGAGTGTCGCGCCTGCATCGATGTCTGTCCGACACAGGCCATCGTCGGGCCTTATCGTCTCGACGCACGGCGTTGCATTTCTTACCTGACCATCGAGCTGAAAGACAGCATTCCTGAAGACTTGCGCCCGTTGATTGGCAATCGCGTGCTGGGCTGCGATGATTGCCAGCTAGCCTGCCCATGGAACAAGTTTGCGCAGCACAGCGAGTTGCCGGACTTTGATGTGCGCAACGGGCTGGATTCGGCCTCGCTGGTCGACTTGTTTGCGTGGTCCGAGCAAGACTTCCATGCACGCCTCGAGGGCAGCGCGATCCGCCGCATCGGCCATGAGCGCTGGCTGCGCAATATCGCCGTCGCACTCGGCAATGCAGCCTCAGGCAAATGCGGCGATCCGGCGCTGGTTGCCGCGCTGCGCTCGCGTGCCGGCCATCCGTCGGCGATGGTGCGCGAGCACGTGCAATGGGCATTGGCCCGGCATGGCCTTCCGTCGTGACAAAGACTCGTCTTTCTGACAACAGGTTGTCAGCCTGTCAGTGAGCAGACACAATACGCGGCGAGACAAGAACAATAAAACCCCCTTTCCCGGAGACCCTATGAAGCCCCGAATCCCATTTGCCGCGGCTGCCGCGGCGCTGCTCGCCTGCGCGCTCGCTGCCTTCCAGCTGCCCGCGCATGCGGAAGCGCCCATCGTGATCAAGTTCAGCCATGTGGTGGCCAAGGACACGCCCAAGGGCAAGGCCGCCGAAAAATTCCGCGAGCTGGCCGAAGCGGCGACCAAAGGCCGGGTGAAGGTCGAGCTCTATCCGAACAGCACGCTGTACAAGGACAAGGAAGAACTCGAGGCCCTGCAGCTGGGCGCGGTGCAGATGCTGGCGCCGTCGCTGGCCAAGTTCGGCCCGCTCGGCGTGAAGGAGTTCGAGCTGTTCGACCTGCCTTACATCTTCAATGACAAGCAGGCGCTCAACCGTATCACCAAGGGCCCGATCGGCCGCGACTTGCTGCACAAGCTCGAGAGCAAGGGCATCCTCGGTCTTGCGTACTGGGACAATGGCTTCAAGGTGATGTCGTCGAACCGGCCGATGCACGTGCCGGCCGACATGAAAGGCCTGAAGATGCGCATCCAGGCATCCAAGGTGCTCGACGAAGAAATGCGCACGCTGGGCGCCAACCCGCAGGTGATGGCCTTCTCCGAGGTCTACCAGGCGCTGCAGACCGGCGTGGTCGATGGCGCCGAGAATCCGCCGTCCAACCTGTACACGCAAAAAATGCACGAGGTACAGAAGCACCTGACCGTTACCAACCATGGCTACATCGGCTATGCCGTCATCGTGAACAAGAAGTTCTGGGACAAGCTGCCGGCGGACGTTCGTACCCAGCTTGAGGGCGCGCTGAAGGAAGCAACGGTCTATGCCGACAAGATCGCGCAGGAAGAAAATGACAAGGCGCTGGAAGCGGTAAAGAAATCGGGCAAGACGACTATCCATGTACCGACCGATGCCGAGAAAGCTGAATGGCGCAAGACCCTGCTACCGGTGCAGAAATCGATGGAAGGCCGCATCGGCAAGGACCTGATCGAAGCGGTCAACAAGACGGTCGCGGCGAAATGAATGCAAGCGTGCTGGATCACCTTGAAGAGTGGCTGATCGCGACGCTGATGGGCGTTGCGACTGCCATCATTTTCATCGCTGTGCTGCATCGCTACAGCTCCAGTTTGCCAATACCGGTGGTGCAGGACTGGCTGCTGCGTCTCAATACCAGCTGGGCGCAAGAGCTGACGATCTACCTGTTCGTCTGGATGGCCAAGTTTGGCGCTGCGTATGGGGTGCGCACCGGCATCCACGTCGGCGTCGATGTGCTGGTGAACCGGCTTCCGGAGGGCCAGCGGCGCGCGATGGTATTGTTCGGCCTGCTGGCCGGCGCGCTGTTCACCGGCCTGATCGCGGCGTTCGGCGCGGACTTCGTGTTCGAGCTGTCATCCACCTCCAGCACGTCCGAAGTGCTGGAAGTGCCGATCTGGATCGTGTACCTGGCGATCCCGCTGGGTTCGTCATTGATGTGCTTCCGCTTCCTGCAAGTCGCATGGCGCTTCGCGCACGGCGGCGAGCTGCCGGTACATGACCATGCGCATGTCGAGGGCCTGGTCGCCGATGCAGCGGAGGGCCGCCAATGAACAGCCTGTTTATCTTTGGCTTGCTGGTCGTGCTGATGCTGACCGGTATGCCGATCTCGATCGCGCTCGGCCTCACCGTACTCACGTTCCTGTTCACGATGACCGACGTGCCGGTGCAGGCAGTCGCGCTGAAGCTGTTCACCGGCATCGAGAAGTTCGAGATCATGGCGATCCCGTTCTTCATTTTGGCGGGCAATTTCCTCACCCACGGCGGCGTCGCGCGGCGGATGATCAATTTCGCAACCTCGATGGTGGGCCACTGGCATGGCGGACTTGCCTTGTCCGGCGTGGTCGCTTGCGCGCTGTTTGCCGCGGTATCCGGTTCGTCGCCGGCGACTGTGGTGGCGATTGGTTCCATCCTGCTACCGGCGATGGTCAGGCAGGGCTATCCGAAGCGCTTCGGCGCGGGCGTCATCACGACCTCGGGGGCGCTTGGCATCCTGATCCCGCCATCGATCGTGATGGTGATGTATTCGGTGTCGACCAATACCTCGGTTGGGAAATTGTTCATGGCCGGTGTTGTGCCCGGCCTGCTGCTGGCGCTGCTGCTCGGCGTGACGACCTCGGTGCTGGCCAGGAAAAAGGACTACCCGCGCCTGCCGCGTGCCAGCATGGCTGAACGCTGGAAAGCGTTGCGCGACAGCCTGTGGGGATTGCTGTTGATCGTGGTCGTGATCGGCGGCATCTACAGTGGCGCATTCACGCCGACCGAAGCGGCGGCAATGGCGGCCGTGTATGCCTTCGTGATCGCGGTCTTTGTGTACAAGGACCTCGGCTTCAGGCAAGTGCCGAAAGTGCTGCTGGATTCAGCATCGATGTCGGCGATGCTGCTCTACATCATTACCAACGCGGTACTGTTCTCCTTCCTGATGACCAGCGAAGGCATACCGCAGGCGATGGCCGGCTGGATCATGGACAAGGGCCTGGGGCAAGTCAGCTTCCTGCTGGTGGTGAACCTGTTGCTGCTGTTGGCCGGCAATGTGATGGAGCCGTCGTCGATCGTGCTGATCATGGCACCCATCCTGTTCCCGGTCGCGACCGCGCTCGGCGTCGACCCGGTGCATTTCGGCATCATCATGGTGGTCAACATGGAAATCGGCATGTGCCATCCGCCGGTGGGCCTGAACCTGTATGTGGCTTCCGGCATCGCGCGCATGGGCATCAGTGAATTGACCGTCGCGGTGATGCCCTGGCTGTTGACGATGATCGTCTTCCTGCTGATGATTACTTATCTGCCGCAGATTTCGCTCTGGCTGCCGCGGCTGGTATTTGGCTGATTCATTGATGCAAGAGCGACCGCACAGGCAGGAGGACGCATGAACAAGGAAACTGATGCGCTGTTTTCCGCAATCGTCACGGCACCGTTTGGCGGCGTCGGCATTCGCGTCGATGATGGGCAGTTGAAAGAACTCGCTTACCTGCCGCGCAGCTACGAGGCCAAGCCGGCGCGCGACCCCCTGTCCAAAGAAGTGGCGTCGCAACTGCGCGCCTACCTGAAAGACCCCGACTTTGCATTCACGCTCGACCTGCCCGAGGTCGGTACCGCGCACCAGCGCAAGGTGTGGAAGGTGATCCGCGCCATTCCGCGCGGCGAGGTGCTGACCTATGGCCAGGTGGCGAAGATGATCCGCTCCGCGCCGCGCGCCGTCGGCCAGGCTTGCGGCGCAAACTGGTTTCCGGTGGCGATCCCCTGCCATCGGGTGACGGCGGCGGGTGGCATCGGCGGCTTCGGTGGCTATGCGCTGCATGACGGCGGCTTCCATCACGACGTCAAGCGCTGGCTGCTGCAGCATGAGCAGGTGCCAGGCTATTGATGGCAGCGAAGCAAGGAAAAACGGCTGCGACGACAAGCCATCCCATCGACGCGCAGCGGCCGGGTCAGGCCATCGTCGACGAATTCTGTGACCTGCTGTGGCTGGAGGATGGCCTGTCGCAAAACACGCGCGACGCGTACCGTCGTGACTTGATGCTGTTTGCCGAGTGGCTGCACAAGGAGCGACACAAGACTTTGTACGATGCCACCGGCGTCGACCTGAACGGCTATTTCGCATTCAAGCATGCGACCAGCAAAGCCAGCACTTCGAACCGGCGGCTCGCGGTCCTCAAGCGCTTCTATCAGTACGCGCTGCGCCTGCATCGGATTGCGGCCGATCCCTGCCTGAAACTGAAATCGGCCAAGCAGCCGCCGCGTTTCCCGAAGACCTTGTCCGAACAGCATGTTGAATCCCTGCTGGCTGCGCCGGATGTGAACACGTCGCTGGGCCTGCGCGACCGCACGATGCTGGAGCTGATGTATGCGAGCGGTCTGCGTGTGTCGGAGCTGGTGCTGATCAAGGGCGTCGAGGTCGGCATGAACGAAGGCGTGTTGCGCATTACCGGCAAGGGCAGCAAGACGCGGCTGGTGCCGTTTGGTGAAGAAGCGCGGCGCTGGCTGGATCGCTACCTCGCTGAGGCGCGCGCCACTATCCTTGCCGACAAATCCTCTGACGCCTTGTTCGTGACGGCCCTGGGCGGCCCGATGACGCGCCAGATGTTCTGGACCCTGTTCAAGAAATACGCGCTGCGGGCGGGCATCAATGCGCCATTGTCACCGCATACGCTGCGACATGCGTTCGCGACCCATTTGCTGAACCACGGCGCCGACTTGCGCGTGGTTCAGCTGCTGCTCGGGCATGCAGACATTTCGACCACGCAGATCTACACGCACGTCGCACGCGAACGCCTGAAGCAGATCCATGCGCAGCACCACCCGCGCGCCTGAGCCGCTGCTCGTCGCGCATCAGGCCCGCCCGTGCTTGCTCATGCATAATAGCGGCCACACCAACAGGGGAATTGCATGAATCCGGTACTGACCACCGTTGCCGCTGCCATCGTCGCGTATTTGCTGGGCTCGATCTCTTTCGCGATCGTCGTCAGCAAACTGTTCCGTCTCGACGATCCCCGTACCTTCGGCTCCGGCAACCCGGGGGCGACCAATGTCCTCCGCACCGGCAACAAGCTGGCGGCCGTATTGACGCTGCTCGGCGACTGCGTGAAGGGCTGGATTCCGGTGGGCCTCGTTGTGCAATTCGATGACCGGCTCGGCCTCGGCGATGCCGGCATTGCACTGGTGGCGAGCGCCGTGTTTGCAGGCCACTTGTGGCCGCTGTTCTTCCGCTTCAAAGGCGGCAAAGGCGTGGCGACTGCGCTGGGCGTCTTGCTGGGCTTGAATCCGCTACTTGGCGTGGCGACGCTGGTGACCTGGGTGGTGGTTGCGTATGCGTTCCGCTATTCATCACTGGCTGCGCTGATCGCCGCCGTGTTTGCGCCGTTTTATTACGGCCTGTTGTTTGGTCCGGATGCCAAGCTCGCGGCCGTGGCGCTGATGAGCGTGTTGCTGATTTACCGTCACCGCAAGAACATTGGCAAGCTGTTGAGTGGCAAGGAGAGCCGGATCGGCAAGAAGGCCAGCTGAGAGCCTGCCTCGTCAGGCCGCAGGCCGCGTTGCACCGACTTGCCGTACAAGTCGTACTGTTTGCATCGGTGCGCCTTGCCATCGACCTGAAGAGACAGGTTCTAAATCTCATTACCTGACATCAGGCGTCGATCGCATCCAGCGGCCAGCGCGGCTTCACATTGAAGCCGTAATCACGTTTGGCCGCTGCCGGGTTGGCTTGCATGCGCAGGGCACCGGCGAACGCAATCATCGCGCCATTGTCAGTGCACAGTTCCAGTTCCGGATAGAACACTTCGAATCGCTTGCGCGTTGCGGCCGCATCGAGCGCAGCCCGCAATTGCTTGTTTGCGCCAACGCCGCCCGCAATCACCAGCCGTTTCATGCCGGTGTCCTTCAGGGCCTTCAGGCATTTCGCGACCAGCACTTCCACGATTGCATCGACGAAGGCGCGCGCGATATTGGCCTTGTCCTGCTCGCACAGGTTGGACGGGTGCTGCTTTACCAGCGTCAGCACCGCGGTTTTCAGTCCCGAAAAGCTGAATTCCAGACTCCCTGAATGCAGCATCGGGCGCGGCAGCTTGTAAGCGTTCGGGTCGCCGAACTCGGCCATCCGTGAAATTGCCGGCCCGCCCGGATAACCGAGGCCGAGCAGCTTGGCCGATTTGTCGAAGGCTTCGCCCGCCGCATCGTCGAGCGTTTCGCCCAGCAGTTCATATCGGCCGACGCCATCCACGCGCATCAGCTGCGTGTGGCCACCCGACACCAGCAGCGCAATGAAGGGAAAGGCCGGTGGCCTGGCCGACAACAGCGGCGACAGCAAATGGCCTTCGAGGTGATGCACGCCCAACACCGGCTTGTCGAGCGCGAGCGCCAGGCCATTGGCGACCGAGGCGCCGACCAGCAAGGCGCCGGCCAGTCCCGGGCCCTGTGTGTAGGCGATCGCATCGATGTCATCCAGCGATGCGCCGCTGTCGGCCATCACCTGTTCCAGCAATGGCAGCGCGCGCCGCACATGGTCGCGCGACGCCAGTTCCGGCACGACGCCGCCATATTCTTCATGCATCGCTATCTGCGAGTGCAGCGCATGCGCACGCAGACCGCGCTCGGTGTCATACAAAGCGAGGCCGGTTTCGTCGCACGAGGATTCGACGCCAAGGACTAACATTCGGGAGGGGGAGGATGGCAAGGTTCTTGCAAACGCGTATTGTAAAGTACGGCCTGCGCGGGCTGGGTCAGTCCGGTTTTGATTATCAAATTATGAATGATTCAAGAAGACTGAAGATCGTTGTGGTGAATTCGCTGGTGGCGCCCGACGGCGCCGACGAAGCGGCCATCGAGCAGGCGGACCGTGCGCGGGCGCTGCGCATTGGCTTGCTGGAAAACGGCTACAACATCCTCGCGGCCCTGCCGCCGTCGGAAGACTTGGAATCCGAGATCGCCAAGTTGCAGCCCGACCTGATCATCATTGACGAACAATCGGATGCCGCCTTGCAGCGCGTGGTCGCCGCCACCGCCAACGCGCGCCGTCCCATCGTCTGCTTCACCGAGGATGACGACCGCGCGAAGATGCACGAAGCCATCAAGGCGGGCGTATCGGCCTATGTGGTGGCCGGCTTGTCGGCGGACCGCGTGAAAGCCGTGCTGGACGTGGCCGTGACCCGCTTCAAGGTCGAACAGGAGTTGCGTTCGGAACTCGAGGAAACCCGCAACAAGCTCGCCGAGCGCAAGATCGTCGAGCGCGCCAAGGGCTTGCTGATGGAACGTCAGCAGTGCACCGAGGATGAGGCGTATTCGAAGCTGCGCCGGCTGGCGATGGACAAGAACCTGAAGCTGGTCGAGGTTGCGCAGCGCATGCTGGACGTGGCTGAACTGCTCGGCTGATGCCCGGTCTTGCCACGACGGTGCGTGCCATGTTGGTGCACACCGCTGCCGCCAGCCCCGTTATGGGGCGCGACTTGCCACACACTCAGCCGACCGCCAGCAGGTAAAGCAGCAGCAGGTTGACCACCAGCGAGATTGCGCCGACCACTTTCCACAGCGCCAGCGGATCCCGCTTCATCAGCGGTTGCGGCGCCGGCGCCTGCAACGGGCGCGACGCGCCTCGCTCGAGCGCCAGCAGCATTTCTTCCGCGGTCTCGAAACGGTCGGCCGGATCTGTCGCGACCGCCTTCAACAACAGGTTTTCCAGCCACGACGGCAAGTCGGGTCGGTAACGGCTGGGCGGTACCGGGTCACCGAAGCGCGGCCGCTGGAAAGGTTCGACTTCCCCGTACGGATAGTGGCGCGTCAGCGCGTAGTACAGCGTGACGCCGGTCGCATACAAATCGGTCTGGGGTGAAGCCGGCTGGCCGTCGAACTGTTCGGGCGCCAGGAACGAAGGCGTGCCCGCCTGGGGGGACAAATCCTGCTGCTCGGCTTCCATGCCTGATTGCGCAACGCCGAGATCGAGCACGCGCAGCTCGCCATCGTCACCCAGGTGGATGTTGGCCGGCTTGATGTCGCGATGCAGGATACTGCGCCGGTGCAGCGCGCCGATTGCGCGCGTGACTTTCGTCGCATGCGTGACCAGGTCAGGCACCGTCAGGTGGCCACCGGCATCGAGCAGCGCCTGCAGCGTGTGACCCGGATGCCAGGTCGACAGGAAGTACAGGAAATTACGCTCGTCCGGCGCGATCACTTGCGGGAAGAAGCGTGCCACCACACGCTTGGCCAGCCATTCTTCATGGGCGAAGGCGCTGATTTCCTGCGGATCGTTCGCGCGGTCCGGATGCAGGGTCTTCATGACCAGCTTGCGCTGCGTGCGCGGATCCAGAACGCGGTACAGCAGCGTGGTCGGCGACTCATGAATGACCTCTTCAACCAGATAGCCGTCGATTGACTGGCCGCTTTTCAAACGCGGCGGAACCGGCAATTGCTGCGATCCCGATAACGCATCGCGCAGGTTTTCTTCCGGCAGCTGTGCGATCCGCACGACGATGGCGCTCGCATTGTCCTTCGATCCTGCGGCCAGCGCTGCATCGACCAGCAGCTTGGCCGTGGCCTCGGGTGCCTCCGGCTTGTCGGCGAGTGTCGTCAGGTGCCAGCTCAGGTCATAGTCGGGCAATGCGCCCCAGACGCCGTCCGAGGCCAGCAGGAAGATGTCACCCGCCTGCAATTCACCCATGCCATGGTCGATCGCCAGCTGCGAGTCGAGACCGATCGCGCGCGTCAGCACGTGGCGCATCTCGGGCCGGTCCCACACATGGTCGGTGGTCAGGCGCTTGAGCGTGCCATTGCGCAGCAGGTAGAGACGGGTGTCGCCGACGTGCGCGAAGTAATAAAAATTGCCGCGCACGACCAGCGCCGTCAGCGTGGTGGCCATGCCGCCGGCTTCGGCGCGCACCGTGCCCTGCTTTTGCACCCAGCTGTTGATCGCCTTGACCACCCGGTCCAGCGCTTGTGTGACGGGCCAGGTATCGGGCGTGGCGTAGTAATCGGTGAGCAGTCCGCGCACCGTGTATTCCGCCGCTTCGCGTCCGCCAGCGCTGCCAGACACGCCATCGGCCACGGCCGCGATCATGCCTTTGGTCGAGATTTCCGGCTCGGACGGCGTGACCATGCCGACGAAATCTTCGTTATGGTCGCGCAGTCCGGTTTGCGAATGATGGGCGGCAGTCAGGGCTAATGGCATGGCCGCAGCATACAAGATTCAAATCTTGGCGGTGGTCATCGCCGCGCTGCCCCAGGTGGTGCGCCAGCGGCCTTTGACCGACGACAGGCCCAGTAGCGCCAGCACCGCCAGCCCCGCGAAGATCGACAGGCCCAGCTGGTAGCTGCCGGTCATTTGCTTCGAATAGCCCATGCTCGACGCCAGATAAAAGCCGCCTACGCCGCCTGCCATGCCCACCAATCCGGTCATGGTGCCAATCTCCTTGCGGAAGCGTTGCGGTACCAGCTGGAACACGGCGCCATTGCCGGTGCCCAGTGCCAACATCGCCAGCACGAACACCACCACCGCAGCCATTGCCGATTGCAGGCCGAGGCTGGCGACGAACAGGAAGATCGCTGCCAGCGTGTACATGATGGACAGCGTCTTGATGCCGCCGATACGATCCGCCAGCCGGCCACCCATGGGGCGCACCAGCGAACCGGCAAACACGCAGGCCGCCGTGAAATAGCCCGCCATCACCGGCGTGAGCCCGTATTGGGTGTTGAAGTAAATGGTCAGCGACGAGGCGAGGCCGGAGAAGCCGCCGAAAGTGACGGCATAAAAGAACATGAACCACCAGGCATCCTTGTCCTTGAGCACGTGCAGGTATTCGCTCAGCGATTTTGGCGGCGGCGAAGAGGGTGCGTCTTTCGCGAAAATCTGATAAACGACCAGCGCGACGGCCAGCGGGATCAGCGCCAGGCCAAACACATTCTGCCAGCCATAGGCGATGGCCAGTCCCGGTGCAAACAGCGCAGCAAACGCCGTGCCGGAATTGCCCGCACCCGCGATCCCAAGCGCAGTGCCCTGATGTTCAGGCGGGTACCAGCGCGAAGCCAGCGGCAGTGCTACGGCAAATGCCGAACCTGCCACGCCCAGCAACACGCCCAGCGTCAGCAGATGATTGAATTGGGTCAGCTCGCCGCGCCAAGCCCAGAACAGGCTGGCAATGACGACCAGTTGTCCAATCAGCCCGGCCTTTTTCGGCTTCAGGTGATCGACCAGCACGCCCATCACGATGCGCAACAGCGCACCGGCCAGCAATGGCGTGGCAACCATCAGGCCTTTTTGTGCGGCGGTCAGGTGCAGGTCAGTAGAAATTTGCACGGCCAGCGGGCCGAGCAACACCCACACCATAAAACTCAGATCGAAATAGAAGAACGATGCGAGCAGCGTCGGCGCGTGCCCGGCTTTCCAGAATGATGTTTTGTTCATGGCTCCGTTGCCTTGAGGTTGATACCAGCCCTCGCTAACGCAAGCCTTGTGCCATGCATTCCTTATCGATTTTTGCGCGTTCAATGTGCGCTGAAACTGTTCGGGCACAACGCATCCCAAGCAAGGTGTGGGCGTCGCACTGAAAAGGTGCGATCGCATGCGGGTGTGTCCTGATTTCGGTGCGATTTACTTTCGAATCGCGCCAAATCCCTCTTTTATCGACTGGCATCGCTCTTGCTATTACAGGATCGAACCTGTTTTACACGGCCCCAATGGCGGGGCTCGAAAATCGTAGGAGCTTTAATGAAGAAGCTGAAGTTGGTCATGGTCGGCAATGGCATGGCCGGAGTGCGTACACTCGAAGAACTCATCAAGATCGCGCCGGATATTTATGACATCAAGGTCTTCGGCGCCGAACCGCACCCGAATTACAACCGCATCCTGTTGTCGCCGGTGCTAGCGGGCGAGCAGACAGTGCAGGACATCATCCTGAATGACCTGGACTGGTATGCGGATAACCACATCACGTTGCACACTGGTAAGAAGATTACGCAGATCGATCGCGCAAAGCGTGTCGTGATCGCCGATGACGGCACCACCGCCGAATATGACCGGTTGCTGCTGGCGACGGGTTCGAATCCGTTCATCCTGCCGGTGCCCGGCAAGGATCTCAAAGGCGTCATCGGTTATCGCGACATCGCCGATACCAATGCCATGATCGAGGCAGCCCAGACGAAGAAGCATGCCATTGTCATTGGCGGCGGCCTGTTGGGTCTGGAAGCGGCGAATGGCCTGAAGCTGCGCGGCATGGCAGTCACTGTCGTGCACCTGCCGGGCTGGCTGATGGAACGCCAGCTCGACCCGGTTGCCGGCAAGATGCTGCAAAAATCGCTGGAAGACCGCGGCCTTGATTTCCTGCTCGAGAAAAATACGCAGGCGTTGGTCGGCGACGCGCACGGTCATGTGAAAGCCATTCGTTTCACCGATGGCAGCGAACGCCCGGCGGATCTCGTCGTGATGGCCGTTGGCATTCGCCCCAATACCACGCTGGCCGAATCGGCTGGCCTGCACTGCAATCGCGGCATCGTCGTCAATGACACGATGCAGACCTTCGATCCGCGCATTTACGCGGTCGGCGAATGCGTGAACCATCGCGGCATCGCCTATGGCCTCGTCGCGCCCTTGTTTGAAATGGCGAAGGTCTGCGCGAACCACCTGGCCAATTTCGGCATCGGTCGCTATCAAGGCTCGGTCACGTCGACCAAGCTGAAAGTCACTGGCATCGATTTGTTTTCGGCTGGCCAGTTCATGGGGGGCGAGGGCACCGAGGAGATCGTGCTGTCCGACCCCATCGGCGGCGTCTACAAGAAGCTGGTGATCAAGGACGACAAGCTGGTCGGCGCCTGCCTGTATGGCGACACCGTTGACGGCAGCTGGTACTTCCGCCTGCTGCGCGAAGGCAAGGACATCGGCGAGATCCGTGATTCACTGATGTTTGGCGAGGCCAACCTCAGCCGCCCGGGCGACACTGGCCACGAAGGCTTCAGCCAGGCCGCCAGCATGCCGGACACCGCCGAAGTCTGCGGCTGCAACGGCGTCTGCAAGGGCACCATCGTCAAGGCGATCAAGGAAAAAGGCCTGTTCACGCTGGACGATGTGAAGAAACACACCAAGGCCTCGGCCTCGTGCGGCTCCTGCACCGGACTGGTCGAACAGATCCTCGCATCGACGGCCGGCGGCGATTATTCGGCGTCGCCCAAGACCAAGTCGATGTGCGCATGTACCGACCACACACACCAGCAGGTGCGCGACACGATCCGCGAGCAAAAGCTGCTGACGATTCCGGCCGTGATGCAGTTCATGGAGTGGCGCACGCCCAACGGTTGCGCGAGCTGCCGTCCGGCGCTGAACTATTACCTGATCTCGACCTGGCCGCACGAGGCGAAGGATGATCCGCAGTCGCGCTTCATCAACGAGCGCGCGCATGCCAACATCCAGAAGGACGGCACCTACTCGGTGATCCCGCGTATGTGGGGCGGCGAGACCAATGCGACCGAGTTGCGCCGGATTGCCGACGTGGTCGACAAGTACAAGATCCCGACCGTCAAGGTCACCGGCGGCCAGCGCATCGACTTGCTGGGCGTGAGGAAGGCCGACTTGCCGGCGGTCTGGCAAGACCTTGGCATGCCGTCCGGCCTCGCCTATGCGAAGGGCCTGCGCACCGTGAAGACTTGCGTCGGTTCCGAATGGTGCCGCTTGGGTACCCAGAACCCGACCCTGATGGGTCAGCAGCTCGAGCGCGCGCTGGCGCGCATGTATGCGCCGCACAAGGTCAAGCTGGCCGTGTCCGGTTGTCCGCGCAACTGCGCCGAGTCCGGCATCAAGGACGTGGGCGTGATCGGCGTCGATTCGGGCTGGGAAATCTATGTCGGCGGCAACGGCGGCATCAAGACCGAGGTGGCGCAGTTCTTCTGCAAGCTGAAGACCCATGAAGAAGTGCTGGAATATGCGGGCGCCTTCCTGCAGCTGTATCGTGAAGAGGGCTGGTACCTGGAGCGCACCGTGCATTACATCGCACGGGTCGGTCTCGAGCACGTCAAAAAGGCCATCCTCGAAGACCACGAGCGCAGGAAGGCGCTGTATGAGCGACTGCTGTTCTCGCTCGACGGCGAACCGGATCCCTGGCACCAGCAAGTCGAAGCCCATGTCGATGCGCGCCAGTTCCAGCCCTTGACCGCATAGCGATGCAGTAAAGACGTGTTGCAACCGTCGCCCCGGCGCAAGCCGGGCCCCAGTATCGTTCTCGGCAGACGATGGACGTCACTGGATCCCGGCCTGCGCCGGGATGACCTGTCTTCAGGATGAAAGGCACTACCCCATGACCCAACAATGGAAAAACATTTGTGCCGTGGCTGACATCCCGGTGCTCGGCGCGCGCGTGGTCAGCCGCGCGCATGCCGATGATGTCGCCATTTTCCGCAACAGCGAAGACAAGGTCTTCGCACTGCTCGACAAATGCCCGCACAAGGGCGGCCCGCTGTCGCAGGGCATCGTCTTTGGCGAGCGCGTGGCCTGCCCGCTGCACAACTGGAATATCGAATTGCCGACCGGCTGTGCGATCTCGCCCGATGAAGGCTGCACGCAGAAATTCAGCGTCAAGATCGAAGACGGCAAGGTCTTCCTCGATGCCAATGAACTGATGGCCGGAGCCGTCGACGCGGCATGAGTGTCTTCGAGGTCAGCAACATGCGCGACAACCAGATTCGCGACATCAAGACCACTTGCTGCTATTGCGGCACCGGTTGCGGGGTGATTGCGAGCACCGACGGCACGCAGGTGACGGCGGTGCGCGGCGACCCGGATCATCCGGCCAATTTCGGCCGCCTGTGCACCAAGGGCAGCACGCTACACCTGACCATGCAGCCAGCGCTGCAACAACAGGCGCGGCTGCTGTTGCCGCAGCTGCGCCGTTCGCGTGGCGATACGCGTGCGCCCGCCAGCTGGGAGGATGCACAATCCTTCATCGCCGAAAAAATCGCGTCCGTCTTGCGCGAACACGGGCCGGATGCGATCGGCGTCTACGTGTCCGGGCAGTTGCTGACTGAGGATTACTACGTGTTCAACAAGTTCACCAAGGGCTTGCTGGGCACGAACAACATCGACACCAATTCGCGGCTGTGCATGTCGAGCGCCGTTGCCGGTTACAAGCAGACGCTGGGCGCGGATGCGCCGCCGGCCTGTTACGAAGACTTCGACCACGCCGACGTCATTTTCATCGCCGGCTCCAACACCGCCTATGCGCATCCGATCCTGTACCGTCGCATCGAGGACGCGCGCCGCAGCAACCCGAGCCTGAAAGTCATCGTCGCCGACCCGCGCCGTACCGATACCGCGCGCGAAGCCGATCTGTTCCTGCCCATTCTGCCGGGCACGGATGTCGCGCTGTTCAACGGCATGTTGCACCTGTGCCTGTGGGAAGACCTGCTCGATGTCGAGTTCATTACCAACCACACCGAGGGCTTCGCCGAGCTGAAGGCGACCGTGCGCGACTACACGCCAGCTTTCGTCGCTCAGACCTGCGGGATCCGCGAACAAGACCTTGTCACCGCTGCGCGCTGGTTCGGCAAGGCGCGGGCGGCGTTGTCGCTGTACTGCCAGGGCCTGAACCAGAGCTCGGCCGGTACCGCGAAGAATGCGGCGCTGATCAACCTGCATCTCGCCACGGGCCAGATCGGCAAGCTGGGCGCGGGCCCGTTCTCGCTGACCGGGCAGCCGAATGCGATGGGCGGCCGCGAAGTCGGTGGCCTCGCCAACCTGTTGTCGGCGCACCGCGACCTCGCTAATCCCGAGCATCGCGCCGAAGTGGCGGCACTGTGGGGCGTCGATGAGGTACCTGCCACGCCGGGCAAGACGGCCATCGAAATGTTCGAGGCCGTTCGCAAAGGTGACATCAAAGTGTTGTGGATCGCCTGTACCAACCCGGCGCAGTCCTTGCCCGAGCAGGCGCTGGTGCGCGAAGCACTGGAGAAGGCCGAGCTCGTGATCGTGCAGGAAGCCTATGCAACCACGGCCACGGCCGCCTATGCCGACGTGCTGCTGCCCGCCACCAGCTGGGGCGAGAAGGAAGGCACGGTCACCAATTCGGAGCGCCGCATCACGCGCGTACAGCCGGTGCTGGACAAGCCCGGGCAGACGCGCCACGACTGGGAAATCGTGGTCGGCATTGCGCGCCGGCTCGAAGCCGCGCTGGGTCGCACGACCACGCTGTTCCCGTATGCGACACCCGAGCAGGTATGGAACGAGCACCGCGAATCGACCCGCGGGCGTGACCTCGACATCACGGGCTTATCCTATGCGTTGCTGGCACAGCAGGGGCCGCAGCAATGGCCGTATCCGGAAGGCGCGGCGCACGGCCGCAAGCGCTTGTACGAAGACGGGCAGTTCCCGACGGCGACCGGCCGCGCGAAGTTCGCGAATACCCGATACCAGCCGCCGGTCGACAAAGTGGATCCGCGCTTCCCGTTCAAGCTCAATACCGGCCGCTTGCGCGACCAGTGGCATGGCATGAGCCGCACTGGTACTGTCGCGCAGCTGTTCTCGCATGCGCCGGAGCCGGTCGTCTTCATGGCGGGCGATGACATGCAGCGCCGCCTGTTGGCTGATGGCGATCTGGTCGAAGTCAGGAGTCGTCGCGGCGCGCAGATCCTGCCTGTGCAAGCCAGCGATGAGCTGCGCGGTGGTCAAGCCTATATCCCCATGCACTGGGGCGAAGAGTACTTGTCCGGCCGCGACAGTTACGGTGTCAACGGCCTGACTTCGCCGGCATTCGACCCGGTGTCGAAGCAGCCCGAATTGAAATACGCGGCCGTCGCAATCAGGAAGATGGAACTGCCGTGGCGCTTCCTCGCCTTCGGCTGGGTCGCGCAGGAACAGGCGCTGGCCTTGCAGCTGGCACTGCGCGCGCGGATGAAGGATTTTGCATTTGCGTCAGTCACGCTGTTCGGCCGCGACAAGGTCGGCGTGCTGCTGCGTGCCGCCAATGAAACGGCGGTCGCCATCGATGACATCCTGCAAGCGTTTGCGCTCGATGGCGCGGAAGTCCTGCGCTATGACGATGCGCGCCGTGGCGTGTCGCGCCGCTTGCGCGTGGCCGATGGCAAGCTGGCCGCCGTTGCGCTGGCGGGCGACGTGGCTGCCGAGCGCTGGTTGCGTGCCTTCCTCGAAGACGGCCATCCGGTGGCCGAGCTGGGTCGTCAGCTGTTGCAACCGACGGCCACCGCACCGCAGGGCTTCAAGGAACGCGGCAAGATCGTTTGCAATTGCTTCAATGTCGCCGAGGGCGATATCACCGCGGTGCTCGCGCTGGCGGACGAGGCCGGCGGCGGGCAATCCGACAGTGGCATCGACCGGCTGGCGATGCTGCAGCAAAAGCTCAAGTGCGGCACCCACTGCGGGTCCTGCGTGCCGGAATTGAAGCGCATCGCGAATGCTGGAGCCCACGCAGACTGAGGTCGTGTCCTCGCGACCTGCGGTACTTGTGCAGCACCGTTACCTCGTGCACGCTGGCGCTCAGCGGCCTTCATGCGCTTCGTAGTACCCTTGCGCGATGAATGCAGAAAACCGATTTATCGCCGCGCCCTTCATCCGCGAGGTAGGGCGAGGCAAGAAGGGTGCGCGCGACATGACGCGCGACGACGCGCACGCGATTTACGAAGCGATGCTGGAAGGGCGCGTATCCGACCTCGAGCTCGGCGCCTTCCTGATCGGCATGCGCATCAAGGGTGAATCCGTGAGTGAGATTGCGGGCTTCCTCGATGCAGCCGAAGCCAGTTTCGATCCCATTGCCGCGCCCGCCGGTGACTATGCGCCGGTCGTCATCCCCAGTTACAACGGCTCACGCCAGATGCCTAACCTGACGCCCTTGCTCGCGCTGTTGCTGGCGCGTGAAGGCGTGCCTGTGCTGATCCATGGTGTCCGCACCGATCCCGGACGCGTGACGACGGCCGAAATCTTGCAGGTGATGGGACACCATCCGGCCACCACGCGCGACGACATTGCCGCAGCATTCGCGCGCCGTGATCCAGCCTTCATCGCAATCGACGCGCTGGCGCCCAAATTGCACGGACTGCTGCAGCTTCGCCGCGTGCTGGGGCTGCGCAATTCCACCCATACGCTGGTGAAGATCATGCAGCCCTTCGCGCAGCCTGCATTGCGGCTGGTGTCGTACACGCATCCCGAATACCTGTCGACGCTGACCGATTATTTCAGCACGCAGGCCCCGGCCGAGCGTGGCGATGTGTTCCTGATGCGCGGCACCGAAGGCGAGACGGTGGCCAACGCGAAGCGCGCGCAGGCCGTGACCTGGTTCCATGACAACAAGGCGGTCGAACTGATCGAGCGCCAGCAGCCGGTCGACGACATGCCACCATTGCCGGCAGCCAGCGATGCCGCCACCACGGCGGCATGGATCGCCGACGCATTACAAGGCAAGCAGCCGGTCCCGGCCCCGATCGCCGATCAGCTGGCGCAGTGCGTTCAGGTCGCCAAAGCGATCAAGATTGGCTCGGTGAACACCATCCGTCCTGTAGCGGGCGCTGCATGAGCCGTACCGTTGATGTCGCCGTGATTGGCGCCGGTGCAGCCGGCATGATGTGCGCGTCCGTCGCCGGGCAGCGCGGCCGCCGTGTGGTGCTGATCGACCATGCCGAGAAGCTGGCCGAGAAGATCCGCATCTCGGGTGGCGGTCGCTGCAACTTCACCAACGTCGATGCGGGCCCGGCCAATTACTTGTCGCAAAATCCGCATTTTTGCCGCAGTGCGCTGTCTCGCTATACGGCGCAGGATTTCATCGACCTGGTCAAGCGCCACCGCATTCCCTTCCACGAAAAGCACAAAGGGCAGCTGTTCTGCGATCGTTCCGCCGAAGACATCATTGCGATGCTGAAGGCGGAATGCGATGCGGGCGGCGTGCAATGGATGATGCCGGCCCGCGTCGCGAACGTCGCGAAGGAGGGCGAGGCTTTTCGCATCGTGACCAGCCAGGGCGAGCTGATCGCGCAGCAACTGGTGATTGCCACCGGCGGCTTGTCGATCCCGAAGATCGGTGCCACCGATTTTGCCTATCGCATTGCCAAACAATTTGATGTGCCACTGATCGAGCCGCGCCCGGGTCTCGTGCCCCTGACCTTCGATAGGGCGGCGTGGCAGCCTTTCGTCGCGATGGCGGGCATCTCGCTGCAGATCGATATCGAAACCGGCGACAAGAAAGACAAGCAATCGCGTGGCCATTTTCGCGAAGACCTGTTGTTCACGCACCGCGGCCTGTCCGGTCCGGCGGTGCTGCAGATCTCGAGTTACTGGCACGATGGCGCGGCGCTGACGCTGGACCTGCTGCCGGGGCAGGATATCGGGCAGGCGCTGACGGAAGGCAAGACCCAGATAAAGAAAACCTTGGGCAACTGGCTGTCGCAATACCTGCCAACCCGTCTGGCCGAGGGCCTGCTGCAGGCGAACGGCTGGGCCAGCGATGCGCGCGTGCCTGACCAGACAGACAAGGCGTTGCGAAAGCTGGGGGATGCGGTGAACCGCTGGACCATCACGCCGGACGGCTCCGAGGGTTACCGCAAGGCCGAAGTGACGCTGGGCGGCGTGGATACCAAGGCGTTATCGCAGCAGAGCATGATGGTGCAAAAAGTGCCGGGCCTGTATTTCATCGGCGAGGCGGTGGACGTGACTGGCTGGCTTGGCGGTTACAACTTCCAGTGGGCCTGGGCTTCGGGCGTGGCAGCCGGGCAGGCGGTCTGAGCATGGGGGCAGGTGACGCGCCTGTCGAACCGGCTCCACGAACCGGCAGCATGTGCGCGGGCGTGACCGCGCTGACTTCACCGATTTTCGATACTAATTTGGCATCAAACGACGGCAATGCGCGGTATTTCGGCCGGTTCATCAAGCTACTTCCTTTCGGCGCCATCGGCTGGTATAATCGCCGGCTCAGCAGTTTTAAACAGATACTTTTTCATCCATGACCACCATTCGCGTTAAAGAAAACGAGCCGTTCGAAGTCGCCATGCGTCGCTTCAAGCGCAGCATTGAAAAAACCGGTCTGCTGACCGAGCTGCGTGCCCGTGAGTTCTACGAGAAGCCGACTGCAGAACGCAAGCGCAAGCTCGCCGCTGCCGTGAAGCGCCACTACAAGCGCATCCGCAGCCAGCAACTGCCGAAGAAGCTGTACTGATTCCCGGCCTCGCCGTTGTGCGAGGTGACTGGACGAAAACCCGCTCCGGAGAGGTATCCGCAGCGGGTTTTGGCGTTTTTATACGGCCCTACGGGGCTGTCATACTGGAGAAAGCATGAGCCTCAAAACAACAATCAGTGATGACATGAAGGCCGCGATGCGCGCCAAGGAAAGCGAGCGGCTCGCGACGATCCGCCTGCTGCAGGCAGCGATCAAGCAGAAGGAAGTTGACGAGCGCATCGAGCTGACCGATGAGCAGGTGCTGGCCGTGATCGACAAGATGGTCAAGCAGCGCAAGGACTCGATCACGCAGTTCGAGGCCGGTGGTCGCCAGGACCTGGCTGACATCGAAAAGGCTGAACTGGTGGTGCTGTCGGCCTATATGCCGGCACAGATGTCTGAGGCCGAAGTGCAGGCCGAAGTCGCCGCTGCGGTGGCCGCCGTTGGCGCCGCCGGTCCGCAAGACATGGGCAAAGTGATGGGTGTACTGAAACCCAAGCTTGCCGGTCGTGCCGACATGACGGCCGTGTCCGCGATGGTGAAGGCAGCACTGTCCAAGTAAGCGCTGCATGATCCCGCAAAGCTTCATACAGGACCTGTTGAACCGCGTCGATATCGTCGACGTGGTGGGTCGCTATGTGCAGCTAAAAAAAGGCGGCGCGAATTTCAGCGGGCTATGCCCGTTCCATAACGAGAAGTCGCCGAGCTTCACCGTCAGTCCGACCAAGCAGTTCTATCACTGCTTTGGTTGCGGCGCGCATGGCACGGCCGTCGGCTTCCTGATGGAATTCTCCGGCATGGGCTTCGTCGAGGCCGTCAAGGATCTCGCGCAGAGTGTCGGCATGGTCGTGCCCGAGCAGGAAGACCGCTTGCCGCCGGCGCAGCGCGCCGAGCAGCAGGCGAAGAGCCTTGCGCTGTCGGATGCGATGACGCATGCCTGCAATTTCTATCGGCAGCAATTGCGCGGCGCGCGCCATGCGGTCGATTATCTGAAAGGCCGTGGGCTGACTGGCGAGGTCGCCGGCCGTTTCTGGATAGGCTATGCGCCCGATGGCTGGGACAGCCTGCGGCAAGTCTTCCCCGATTACGACAACGAGGCGCTGGTCGAGGCCGGGCTCGTGATCGACAAGAGCGACGAAGAGGGCAGTTCGCGCAAGCGTTATGACCGCTTCCGCGACCGTATCATGTTCCCGATCCGGAATACCAAGGGGCAGGTCATCGGTTTTGGCGGCCGCGTGATGGGGGCCGGCGAGCCGAAGTACCTGAACTCACCGGAGACGCCGCTGTTCCAAAAGGGCAGCGAACTGTATGGCCTGTTCGAGGCGCGGCAAGCGATCCGCGACAAGGGCTATGTGCTGGTGACCGAGGGCTATATGGACGTCGTGGCGCTCGCGCAATTCGGCTTCGAGCAGGCGGTCGCCACGCTGGGCACGGCTTGCACCCCGATCCACGTGCAAAAGCTGCTGCGCCAGACCGATCAGGTGATCTTCAGCTTCGATGGCGATGCCGCCGGACGGCGCGCCGCGCGGCGCGCGCTCGAGGCCTGCCTGCAGCATGCCACTGACAACCGCACGATCAAGTTCCTGTTCCTGCCGACCGAGCATGATCCCGACAGCTACATTCGCGAGTACGGCAACGATGCCTTCGAGCGCGTGGTACACGATGCCACGCCGTTGTCGCAATTCCTGATCGCCGAAGTCACCGAGGGCAAGGAGCTGTCGACGGCGGAAGGTCGCGCACGTGCGCAGTTCGATGCGAAGGCAATGATCACGCAGATGCCGGCATCGGCATTGCGGCTGCAGGTGCTGCGCCAGCTGTCGCAAGTCACCGACAGCACGGTGCCGGAGTTGGAGTCTCTGTTCGAACTTGCGCGCCCGCTAACGCCGCGCGGCAAGCCAGCAGCGCCGGCCATCCGCCGCAAACCGCCGGTCGAACTCGAGCGCCAGGTGCTGCGCATCCTGCTTGCGCACCCGACGCTGGCGCAGGAGCTCAACGATGCGGCGCTCGACCTGATCGCCGGTACCGCGCCGGACCAGGGCGAGATGCTGCGTGCTGTCGCCACCGCAGCCCGTTCAGTCACCGGCGAATCCGGCTTTGCCGGCCTCGCTGAGGCACTGCGCGGGCAGGGCGACGAACTGGATCGTCTGCTCGGCGAGATCGCGGCCGAAACACCGTCCGAGATCGATCTCGCGCGCCGCGAACTTGCCGGTGCGATCAGGCAGACTAGAATGAAAATCCTGAAGGCCGAACAGGACCAGTTGGCTGCCGCTGGCCTGCCGGACGATGCGGCGCGCCAGCGCTACCGCGACATTGCCGCGCAACTGGAGAAACTGCGCCTTGCTGCCGAAAAAGATACGGAGCGATGATCGCTGCGGCCTGTAAAGGCCTGACCGGGATCTAGAAAAGCCCCGGTCCGGCCCCATCTCGGATAGGTGCAGTTCAGAATTGTCGTTTCTGCACGTTTCGAGGCGCTCAAGGATGGCCTTCCCGGAAAGGAAACTGTTTCCCTGTGCTATAATTAAAGGCTTTTCATTCAATGTCTTACAGAGTTTCACCCACAGTTTTACTGAGTTGACCCTGCCGGACAGGCGGCCACCCATGCAAGGCAGATAAACCGGTCAAGTCACCGTCCTGCCGCTACGCTGAGATACAGCCCGGCCGCCCCTCTGGTTCCCTGTGCAGCATCCGCAAATACCCAATGGTGGATCGACCCATGGCGACAAAAAAACCAGTTAAAAAGACCGAAACCAAGGCCAAGCCCGTCAAGGCGGCCCCGGCGCGCACTGCTACGGCAAGCGCAAAGACCGCGGCCAAGCCAGTGAAGACGGTGGCCAAGACGGCGAAGAAAACGACCGCAGCAGCGAAACCGGCAGCCAAGCCGAAAGTCGCGGCTGCAAACAAGGCGGCGAACAAAGTCACCAGCAAAGCTGTCTCAAAGGCCGGCACCGCAGCCAAGCCGGCGCCGAAGACGCCGGCCAAGGCCGCTCCCGCTCCAAGCAAATCCGCGGCGAAGACCACAGGCAAAGCTGCCAAGCCTGTCGTCACGCCCAAAGCACCAGCAAAGAAATCCGTGACATCCAAGAAAGCCGAACCCAAAGTCGTGGCGAAGAAAGCCACGTCCACCAAGGCTGCGCCTGTGAAGGTGGCAGCGAAGGAAGCGCCGAAGGCCGCTGCGAAGGCGCCTGCAAAGGTCGCCGTCAAGGCGGCCAAGGCCGTTGAACCGAAAGTTGTCGAAACCAAGTCCGACCACAAGATCCTGTCGGTCAAGCAGACCACCGATGCCGCTGCATTGGCAGCCATCGATACCTCCGGTTATGTCCTGCCCGGCATCAAGGTGCCGGGCCGCCGCGGCCGCAAGCCGCGCGACTTCCAGCCGGAGAATGAAGAGATTGCGCAACTCAACGCCGTCGAACGTGCCGAACTGAAGGCCGCCGACAAGGCGCGCGCACGCGACCGCAAAAACAAGGAAAAGCAGTTCCTCAAGGATGCATTCTCGTCCGACTCCGAGGCGAGCGAGGAAGAACTCGAGCGTCGCCGGCTGAAGCTGAAGACCCTGATCAAGCTGGGCAAGGATCGCGGCTTCCTGACGCACGCCGAGATCAACGATCACCTGCCGGAAAACATCGTCGATCCGGAAGCGATCGAAGGCATCATCAGCACCTTCAACGACATGGGCATCGCCGTGTACGAGCACGCGCCGGATGCCGAGGCGCTGCTGTTGTCGGACAACGTCGCCACCGTTGCCAATGATGATGATGCCGATGCGGCTGCCGAAGCGGCGCTGCAGACGGTGGATTCCGACTTCGGCCGTACGACTGATCCGGTCCGCATGTACATGCGTGAAATGGGCTCGGTCGAATTGCTGACGCGCGAAGGTGAAATCGAGATCGCCAAGCGTATCGAGAGCGGCCTGAAAGACATGGTGCAGGCGATTTCTGCCTGTCCGATGACGATTTCCGAGATCCTCGCACTGGCCGAGCGCATCGAAAAGGACGAGAGCAAGGTCGACGAAGTCGTCGACGGCCTGGTCGACCCGAATGCGCCCGACGACGCGCCGGTCGCGCCGGCGCCCGTCAAGGCCGCGGCCGATGACGAAGACGAGGAGGACGACGAGGAAGGCGAGGAAGGCGAAGAAGAGGAAGACAATTCCAACGGCGGTGCCGCTGGTTTCTCCGCCGAACAGCTGGAGCAGCTGAAGCGCGATTCGCTGGCCAAGTTCGCCACCATTTCGTCGCAGTTCGACAAGATGCGCAAGGCCTACGAGAAGGAAGGCTACAACTCCAAGCCCTACGTGAAGGCGCAGGAAGCCATCACCAACGAGCTGATGGGCATTCGCTTCACCGCCAAGGTCGTCGAGAAGCTGTGCGACACGCTGCGCGGCCAGGTGGATGAAGTGCGCCAGATCGAGCGCCAGATCCTCGATGTCGTGGTCAACAAGTGCGGCATGCCGCGCACCCACTTCATCAAGGTCTTCCCGGGCAACGAGACCAATCTCAAGTGGGTCGACGGCGAAGTCGATGGCAATCATTCGTACAGCGTCGTGCTGGCGCGTAACGTGCCGGCCGTGAAGGAATTGCAGCAAAAGCTGATCGACCTGCAATCGCGCGTCGTGCTGCCGCTGCCGGACCTGCGCGAGATCAACAAGAAGATGGCTGCCGGCGAGACCAAGGCGCGCAAGGCCAAGCGCGAAATGACCGAGGCCAACCTGCGTCTGGTGATCTCGATCGCGAAGAAGTACACCAATCGCGGCCTGCAATTCCTCGACCTGATCCAGGAAGGCAATATCGGCCTGATGAAGGCGGTGGACAAATTCGAATACCGCCGCGGCTACAAGTTCTCGACCTATGCGACCTGGTGGATTCGCCAGGCCATCACGCGTTCCATCGCTGACCAGGCGCGCACGATCCGTATTCCGGTTCACATGATCGAAACGATCAACAAGATGAACCGCATCTCGCGCCAGATCCTGCAGGAGACCGGTGCCGA
>JACCDG011593060.1_pt1 | contig 45207 bp, 49 predicted proteins | sample 7442471 | NCBI WGS metagenome assembly JACCDG01 (sample SAMN15323444, study PRJNA562643) | freshwater metagenome | isolation source: river surface water | place: USA:Blue River Watershed | collected 2017-08-17
GACGCCTACGGCGTCGCGCTGTTCTTTTCTCTGTATCTCTATACTCTATCTTCTACAACCTCATCTCCCTCTCTCCACTATTCTCTTTCTCTTTGACCATTTTGATTAATTTTTCAACAATTATCTTTGGGTCTTTTTCAAAGATAACATTTGGGTTTTCACGATTACTATTTTTAATAATATTTCGTATTACTTCATCGGTCGCCCATTCCCCTTCTAGGATCCCAAGGGGCATATTTGCCTCCCAGGCAACTGTAAACTCATGAATAGTACCAATACGGCCACAACCAATAACAACCGCGTCAGAGGAACGTATAAGCATCAGATCACGCCCCGGGAATCCGAACCCAGTGTAAATAACTGTGTCCATGGCTTTCAGTGGAAGCCGATAAACTTCAAGGTGTTCTTTTTTACTTGCAGCTGGTGAAAGTCCAAAAGAAAACCCTCCAGCTTCCTTGGCTCCTTCGGCGGCATAGAGAGGAAAACCGCTTGTTGCTCCGGTAATAATCTGAGCTCCTTGGCGAGCTATTTCACGACCAAGTTCTTTGGCAACAGGAATCACTGAAGGTCCACAGTGTGCAATTTCAGCTGCACCAGAAACACTAATCGTAATCGTTTGAGCTCTCATCTCGATAGTATATAGCTAATAGCTGATAGTGAATAGTTGATAGCGGAAAACGAAATAAAAACACTCATGATATTAAGACTATATAGACTTGGAAGATTAAAAAGAGTGGCGCCTACGGCGCCACTCTTTTTTTATTTCTTGCTGTCTTAACTATCGTACTAGTCTTATTATCTTATTCTAATCTAGCTCCACCTTGTCTCCTTTCTCAGGTACAAGTACTGGTACGTCATACACTTCGTGAATTCTTTGTCCTAAAAAGTATGTACTCTTTGGTTCACCTAAGACAATGAAAACTTTTTTTAGTGTCTCTTTTGTTGAATCAACAAATTCAATCAAGTGATCAGAATCTTTATGAGCAGAAAAACCATGAATGTTTACCACACGTGCCCGAAGCGGAATTGGATTGCCGTGGATATATACCTCCTTCTCTTCATCAACAATATGTCGACCTACAGTGTTTACTGCTTGATATCCAACAATGATAATTGTGCTGTTTGGGTCAGGCAAGTATTTTGCTTCATGATGAAGAATTCTTCCTCCATTACTCATACCACTTCCTGCAATTATTACCTTCGGACGATTATCATTATTGATAGCTTTACTCTCATCTGGTGTAGGTGTTTCGATGAGCCCTTTAAACTTAAAAATATCATCACCGCTTTTAATAATTGACTCAGCATTCTCGTTGAACCAGCTCTCGTACTTTTTGTACACCTTAGTGATGTTGATTCCGAGCGGCGAATTAAGGTACACAGGAATCTCTGGAATCTGATTTGACTCAACCAATTCATTAAATGCCATGAGCATCTCTTGCGTTCTCTCAATAGAAAATGACGGAATCAAAACTGTCCCACCTTTTTGAACCGTACTAATAACCGCTTCCTTAAATATCTCAACGCGCTTATCTTTATCTTTATGATTTCTGTCACCATAGACACTCTCCATAACAAGATAATCAATATCCTTGAGTGGTGTCGTGTCTCGCATAAGAGGAGACGGTGTATTACCAAGGTCACCTGTAAAAGCAAGCTTCTTACCTTTATAGGCAATTTCAACAATACAACTTCCTAAAATATGTCCAGCATCATGCAGGGTAACAACAGCATCTCCATTATTTGTATTGATAGTAAATGGTGTCTCATAGGTGAGTGTGTTTGTCCAAAGATGCATACTTTCAAATACATCTTTTTCTTCATAGAGCGCTGGTATTCCAGCATTTGCTGCTTCTTTCCCAAGAATGCCGAGGGAGTCGAGCATAATGAGTTCCCCCATTTCTCGTGTTGGGTCAGTACTAATAATCTGACCCTTAAAACCATCACGAACAAGTTTTGGAATACGTCCCACATGATCAAGATGCGCATGAGTTATGAAAAGCATATCGATACTTGCAGGATCATAGGTAAAAGGCTCACTGTTAATTGGCAATGAATATTTTTCCCCTTGCACAAGACCACAATCGATGAGAATTTTTTTACCACCAAACTCAACCAAGAAGTTAGACCCTGTTGGCATTTGTGCACCACCCACAAACGTAATAGTAAATGTCGACATAAAAATTATTTTTTAAGAAAGTAGTACGCAACTGATGCGCCAAGTGTGCCATTAATAATATCTGAAAATGTATCGCTCCACCCACCCCACTCTCTCTGGTCAACAAAATCATGTCCAAGTTCATACAACTCCCAACCAATTGCAACAATAAAGAATGCAACTAACGCAGTTCGTAGTGAAAGTTTTTTTCCATTGTATGAAGCAATGGAAAGAACAAGAGAAACTACCCCAAACCCTCCCATGATATGCATAGGAACATCAAGCCAAGGGATCTCATAATATAGATGAGCTGGATCAAATACAAATACAGAAAGGCAAAGAAGTATGACGAGATATAAAACTGAACTAATAATATATTTCATTCTTAAAAGTATATCACAACGCTCTACCGCAGACGTACGCAGAAACAATCCATTAGCCTTCAGCAAGATTCTAAACGAGAGTTATACGAACGAGAAAATCCACCTTGCGGTGGATTTTCTCGTTAGGGTGTTAGGACATCTTCCTGATGTTTTAAGTCAGGTGGGTAGGAAACGAATAGGACCACAGTCCAGTTCTCAATATTCCATAACCCAAAGATGTATTATCCAGAAAAATACCTAAGCACCCTACTTTCATTATAAACACAAAATAAAAAAAGTACAATAATTATTTTTATACATACAGAATCAATATGTTTTTGAGAAAAGAAAAGACCCAAGTTCATAACGCTTGGGTCTTTTCTATAAAGGAGGTGCTTCGTACGGCATCTTCCTACGCTTGCGCGTAAGTGGGTAAAGAAATGTAAATGTCACGCATTACACAATATCTCATAAACCCGTGTACAAAATTGGTAGTTAGATGTCTGAAGCACCTATCTTAGGTATAATCTTATGAAAAGATGTCCGCAAGATATTTCAAGTAAAAAAACAGTGACTTATGTGGATAACTTATTGACCTCTTGTATTACTCTAAAAAGAATAATAAAAGCAATGCTTTTTTGCATTGCCTCTATTATTTTCTTTTCCAGATTTTAAACAATTATTCTAGAATTCCATCGAGATTAACATCGTACAGCATGGCTTCAGTTACCAAACGATAGTCATGTAATTCTGCTTGTGTAAACCAGAGTGCAACTTCACGAGCGTATGCCCCTTCACCATCTGCAGGATCGGTACAGTGAATAAGATTACGCATACCACGACTTCCATCAGTATCACAGAGCATGTATGAATCAAGAGCAAAATCTCCGCGGATAGTCCCTGAGTCTGCTGTTGCTGGCTCTGTACCACCAACAAGACGCTTTACTACTGCTTGTGCATTGTTACCTTCAATCACGATGGACACAACAGGACCTGCACACATGTAGTGCACCATTGCGCGAATAATATCTTTTCCGTATTCAATAGGTTCCTTATCAATTACCATGCCCAACTTCTTCTTGTTCTCGGTAATATTTGTACCCTTCTTAAGATACCATGCATCATCTTTATTATAATGATCCCAGAGAGTTTCTTCTTTTACCATGTGCATCTTCATTCCAACAATCTTAAGACCAATACGTTCAAAACGCTTGATGATTTCACCTACCAAGCCACGCTGAACTGCGTCTGGTTTAAGGATGATAAATGTTCTTTCTTTTTTTGGATGCGATGGTTGTGACATAGGGTATGTTATATAATGTATATGATAAAAAAACTAATAATTACAATATTCTTATACTAGCAAAAAAGTGTCATTTTGCCAAAGGTAAACTGATATGGAAATTAGTGAATAGAACCAAGTATTTCTCTTATTCTGTCTACTATAGAATCTCTATCAACAGTAGATACATTAGAGTATTGATAATCTCCCAAAAGTAGAACTAATTCTTTTCTATTCTCTGTAGGGAGCCTGTCAAGGTAGTCAGCAAGTGCTATATCTTCCTTTCCGGAATCAAATGCAACATAATCATTTTCTCTTGCTTGATATAAGGTGCCGTAAAAAATATCTTTTAATGAACCTCCTTCATCACTAAGATGGGTTGCGTAACGTCTCATAACTGCTTCACCAGAATAATTATCAAATAATCTTTCTGGCGTCATATTTTCTCCCCCTTGTGATTGTGGCTCTTGTTCTTGCATGCACTAAGTATAAGCCTAAAAACAAGAATACAAACGTGCGGCCGTAGACTGCACTTTTGTATTCTAAAAAAATCTACTGTGTAGCTCACCCTATTTCAATAGGAGCTTCTTGATACCCTGCTTTTACATCTTCATAGAATTTAACAAGTGTCATTTGCATATATGGCATCAACCACAAAAATCCAACACCAAATGTACAAAGAGCGAGAATCATCCACCCGATGAATCTTAAGAAAAGACAGAAGAGCTTCCATTTATTTCCACGCATCATTTCCTTACTCTTCTTAATAGCATTAAGTGCGGAAATACTCGGATCATCTGCCAGAATAAAAAAAGTTAAAGCATATGCGTACGCAGCAATAATTCCAGGAACAATAAGAAGTATCATCCACAATATAACAAAAATAACTACAAGAACGTATGCAAGAAAATTTCTTACAAAACTATTAAATCCAATCATACTATCTGAAAGCATTGGAGTTTCATTTCTTGATAACTTAAGAAAAACATATAATGTACATAATAAAAAACAACTTACGTAAGCAAGTTGTTTTTTATTAAAACACTCTACCTTAGTGTGCTACGTAAGGAAGGAGTCCCATGAAGCGAGCGCGCTTGATTGCGTTTGCGAGTGCACGCTGATTCTTAGCAGTAAGACCAGTCTTACGGCGATTAAGAATACGAGCGTGTGGATTCAAAAACTTAACGAGGATTTCTGTATCCTTGTAGTCGATGAACTTGATATTATTCTGATTGAAGTGATCTTGTTTTTTCATAGAGTCGCGGATCAGCGCGGACTTCACGCGGAACTTCGCGGAAGCAAACGTGATCGTATTTATTTTAACTTAATAATGTATTTTGTTACGAACTAATTTTATATATAAGTAACGAGCTTGCACCGAAACTGGATCCCTCCCGCGTTAGTCTGCGTCTGTTCCGCATTTTTTCAGCGTTTAAAAAGGGATATCGTCGATATTGATGTTCGAATCACCGTAATCAATAGTATCAAGATCTGGAACTGAAGATGAACCCTTTGGGGTTACTGGAGTTGGATTTCCTGCGAAGCCTTCAGCAACAGGAGCACTGGAGGACTTAGGTCCGAACTGTACTGCATCAGCAACAATTTCTGTACGGTACTTCTTCTCACCAGTTGTCTTATCATCCCATGATCGTGTTGTGATACGGCCTTCGATCATTACCCCTTGCCCTTTTTTAAGGTACTGTGCACTTGTTTCTGCTTGGCGTCCGAACACAACAATGTTGTGGTATTCTACCTGTTCTTGTCGTGCACCATTCGCATCTTTATAGGTACGATTAGTTGCAAGAGAGAAGTTAGTTACTGCGGTTCCGTTAGGAAGTGACTTCTGTTCTGGGTCGCGAGTAAGGTTTCCGAATAAAAATACTTTGTTTAAATACATACGGTTATGTTCAACTGCTGGTATAGAGCTATTAGCTTAATAATGTAATTTGTATTAGCTAACACCTACTGGCTACTAGCTAATGGCTGTACATAAGTGTAATCCTTATTTAACTTCTTCGCTAGTAACAGTTTCAGCAGGAGTTTCTACTACTGGAACATCTACAATATCAGCATCTGCTGTAGTATCAATATCTACAAGAGGAGCTACCACATCGTCTTCATTATCAACGAGTGTTTCTGCTTTGATAACTGGGGCACGTTTTGTGTATACAGTGTTTTCTGCAACCGTAGACACAACTAAGTAGCGAACTACTTCTTCATCAAGCTTGATACTCTTCTCAAGTTCTTTTACCTTTGAAGCATCGAGAGAGAATTTGATCCATCCGAAGTATCCAACATTAAAACGAACATTCACATTATTAACAACGCGAATCATTTCATAAGCGAGCTCACGCATGTACGGAGCTTCTTCTGAAATGAAGCTACCTCCTAGGGTAGCAATAGACTGCTTGATTGCGTTACTCTTTGCAAGCGCCGTTTCTTCATCTAGTTTGTTATCAAAGATGAAAGAAATTTCGTATATACGGCTGTCTATTGTGGTTTCATTTATTTCAGTCATAGGAGCGCATTATACCACATTATGTATATAAATCAAAGCCTCAAAAAGTAGACCAGTAGAAAATGCCGTCCTGCTCTTTATGGGAGCAAAACGGCATTTTGATTCTGCGATCGAGCCTCATTCACTGACAAGCTCGATCTCAAGAGGGGTTGCCCGCGGGCGACCTGGTTGTTGTTCGTAAGTGACACGTGCACGACGACCTGCAACCACCTTCTCTCGGAAACTGCTCTCCGGAGGAAGGTAGAAATCTTTGTAGTGTGCAACGCGCCCCTTTGAGTCATGGCATGTGACACGAAACCTGAGGGTTCCGTCACCTTGTGGCTTGACCTTGATGACCATTCCCTGAATCTGATTCTGGCCCAGGGTGGCCGAACCATTTGCTTTCATGGTTACCTCCTTGGCCGTAGCCAGAGTTAAGAAAAGGAAGAATAGAGCTACCTACGCCATATCCTACACTTTCTACCTAAAACGTCAAATCAAAGATTCTCTTGGCATTTTCTAGAAGCTGTGTCCTCACCTCTTCAAAAGGCTCGTTACGCAGTACCGCAATCTTAGCCACCACCTCCTGAACATACATTGGACTATTACGCTTGCCTCGAAATGGGGATGGTGTTGCGTATGGACTATCGGTTTCTGCATGAATCATTGTAATTGGGAGAAATCTTACCACATCATCATAGTCTTTTGTAAATGTAATCACTCCAGAGAAGCTCATTGTAAAACCAATATCAACAAATCGTTTTGCTATTTCAATATTCCCTACAAAAAAATGTGCATTACCTCGTAACTTGGTTCCATGTTCTTTTTTTGCTTCTTCAAGAATTATGAGCATGTCCTCATATGCATCCATACTTTTTTTACTTGGACGACCATGCAGCATGAGTGGCAAATTATGTTTACATGCAAACTCTACCTGTTCTTTAAAAATTCTTTGCTGACGATTCTTCTCTTCATCTCTTGTATGAATAAGCCCTTTCTCCTCTTTATCTCTTTCAAAAAAATTTTCTATGTAATGATAATCAAGTCCACATTCCCCCACTCCTACAATTTTTTTACTACCAAGAAGTTTTTCAAAAGCTTTCTCATCAAAATCCTCAGTCACATTGTCCGCTGGATGAAGACCAATAGTTGCATACAAGTTATCATGCTTCTCAGCAAGTGCTATCGCCTCCTTGCTTAACAAAAGATCAGTCCCTACAGTAATTGACCCGACACCGTAGGATTTCATTTCTCCGATAACTTCCTCAACATCATGATGATATGCCTTATCATGAAGATGTGAATGGAGGTCAAAAAATGCGTATGTCATATATTTTTTCTAGTATAGCAGGAAGTTTTTCATAACAAAGAAGCTCATTACTTTTTGTGATATGTCACATCTTTTGCTTCCAGAATAAGTTCTTCCATAAGCGCTACTACTTCAGGGAACTCTGCACCATATTTCTTTTCTGCTGTAGCTGTTAGTGTTTTATAATCTCGCCACATTGTTTCTTCATCTAGTCCTCTATTTTTAAAATATTGTCCCCCGTTTAGAATATGAGTAATCTTAGACATTGCTTTATCAACAGTCTTCACAAAACGAGCTTCTTTAGTATCAAGCTTTTCATAGCTTTCTATTGTTTCTCCTATCCAAGGGAAAACACCGTCAAATTCTTTACGTATCCGAAGATATGCCTCATGTTCACGCTTTTCTTTCTCTGCTCTTTGCTCATCAGTGATTCCAAAACTATCAGTATCATTTGCATACGCTTCAACAAGGTCATGCACCGTTGCAAACTGTGACACCTTTCCAATATCCAGATCTTTATAGAGTCTCTCTGCAAGCGCACACGCACAAACACTTACCATAACAGTATGATCTGTATCTGACTCTGGACGTTTTCCATCTTCATGAAGTGTTACTCTGTTTACCTTTGCAAAGGCAAGAATAAGTCTTCCGATATCTACAAGTCCTTCTGCGTGTGGTGTCATACAATAACTTTATTATGGAAGCCTGTTAAAGAGAGGTTTTTCTGGCATCTTATTTTCACGGATACACTCGAGGATTTTTGCAGAAGTTTTAGGGAGGAAAATCTGTAACTTGAGTGCAACCCCAAATAGTTCCTCAAGTAACTCTTTGATTATTTTCTTTCCTTTTTCTTCGTCAATTTTAATTACTTTAAAAGGTTCTTCTGTTTGAATTTTTTTATCAAGTACATTAACTCTTGCCATAAGATGTTCTATGCTTTTTTTAACATCAAACTGTTCAAGGTTTGTATCCCTTTCCGCGGCGGTCTGCGTTTGTTCTGCGGTAGTCTGCGCTGTTATTGCCATCTTCATAATACGATTCGTAAGATTACCAATTCCATTCTGAAGGTATGCAGTATACGCAGTCTTGATACTTTCCATAGTAATATCACCATCTTCAAACGAGGAGATTTCATGAAGCAAAACAAAGCGAAGTACTTCTTCTGGATAATCCGTTACATCTTTGAATGCATCGATGACATCAAATGGTGAAATTACATTCCCGATAGACTTACTCATCTTCTGACCACCGGAAGTAATGAATCCGTCAATAATAATATGTTTAGAATTTGGTAGTCCTGCTGCCATGAGCATCGCTTGCCACATTGCAGACTGTTGACGAAGATTGTCTTTGCCGCAGTACTGAACTGGAGTTCCTTCTTTCCAAAAATCAAAATTCTTGTCATCTGTCCCCCATCCAAGTGTTGAGATATAGCTCGTGAGCGCATCAAACCATACGTACATAACATGGTCAGGGTCATTCGGAACATCCACCCCCCACGGCATCTTAGACTTAAGACGTGAGATAGAAAAATCTTCAAGCCCACGTTCTACAAAGCTTCTGATTTCATTGAAACGAAAATCAGGTACTACAAAGTCTGGATTCTGTTTATAAAAATCAAGAAGAGGTTTTTGAAATGCTGAAAACTTGAAGAAGTAGTTTTCCTCATCAATAAGTTCAATATCACGATTAGGATGTATTGGACATTTACCGTCAACAAGCTCACTATCTGTTTTGTTAAGTTCACACCCAACGCAGTATTTAGCTTGGTATGTTTTCTTATAAATATATCCGTTATCGAAGCAGCGCTTCCACATCTCCTTTGCGGCAGCAACATGCTTCTCATCTGTTGTACGAATGAAATGCACATCTTCTATGTTAAGAACTTTTGTTAACTCTTTAAACTTCTCTGCATACCCGTCAACATATACCTGTACATCTGTCCCCTGTTTTACTGCATTCTCATGAATCTTGGCTCCATGCTCATCGGTTCCGGTATTAAAAAATACATCAAATCCTAGTGATCGTTTATAGCGAGCAATAACATCTGCACGAATAATTTCCATAGCAAAACCAACGTGAGGGTCTGAGTTCACGTATGGAAGTGTTGTTGTGATATAGAATTTTTTATTCTCCTCCAACATTGCTTTTTCGTTTATTAACATCATCTGCAAGTTCCATAAGAATAGATGCGAGGGGTACCGCAAGAACAACTCCCCAAATACCTGCAAGCTTAGCACCAATCACAATTGCAATAATCACAACAACTGATGGCACGCCGACCATCTTGTTCATTACTTTAGGATACAATACATGATTCTCAAGCTGACTAATAATAAAGTAAATAACAGCAACAACACCAAGGAGTGATGTGCCACCATGAACCCACGCGAGGAAAAGTGCTGGAATAGTTGCAAGCGTAAGTCCGACCATCGGAATGAGTTCACCAAAGAATGCAAGAATAGCAAGGAGTGTTGCATACGGCATATCGAGAATAAGCATTGGAATATATACAAGAAGCGCAACTAACAATGAGAGAAGTAGCTGTCCTTGCATCCAAAGACCGATCTTTTGTTGAGCGCGACTCCAAAGACCAATAATATATTCCTCCTGACGCTTAGGAAAGATGAGCTGGAGAAACTTTTGCACCCCATTTTCTTCAAGCGCTAAATAGAACGCAAGCACAAACGTGAGAACAAAATTAATAACACTTCCTACAACAGCTGTTGTTGTTGCAAAAAAACCACCAGATCCAAGAAATACATTTTTAAGTATTGTTAAAATTTGCCCCTTAGAAATATCACGTGATAAATCAGAAAGAGCAAGAGAAAGGTCTTTAAAACCAAGATCTCGACCAAAAATACGAACGGAATCAAGAATCTTTGGAAGTGTCTTCACAAAGAGCGCGATATCGTCTGCAAGAGGAGGAAGAAAAACGAACACCGTAGCTGTAAGAAGAATAAGCAATGATAGAAAGATAGAGATAACCGAAAATGTTCGAGGAACACCCAATTTACCAAGCGCTTTTACAGGCATTTCTACTGTAGAAGCCAAAACTACTGCCACAAGAAGCGCAATTAAAAAATCCTTAACAAAAACAAGACCTGCGAATATAGTTACTATTACTAATATTTTAACAATACTTCCCGTTGAGATAGAGATCGTTGTTGTTTCTTTCATGTGGCTATTCTAGCATATGTAGCGTGTAGCGTGTAGAAGAAGTCAATTTTAGTTTATTATTAAAGAACAAGAAGTTTATCTGTATTCTTATATTGTGCCTATCATCTATTTTCTGTTTCTGCTTAATTTACTTAGATATCACGATTGAGGGGTTACTTGGCCAAGATTCATTACGAATAGCAGTTGTAAGTGGGGAAAGCGTGGTTCGTATATGGGAACGAGAAACTTCTTCATCGGCATCCAAAATAATTCCAGATGTAATTGCTGGTGTTTGCCCAACATGACTTTGAGAAGGACGTACAGAGAGACTAATATCGAGAGCTGCAACAACACCTTGAGCAAGAGGGCCAGTATCCCACGTAACTGTACGTGTCCTTGTGTCATACGAAACAACTTTAGGATCAGATGTTATACCCTTCCATGTCACATATGCAGGCAAGGTAAATGAAACTCTAGCAGATGAAAGGGCGTTTTGTGCAGAAATAGCGAGATGGGCAGTATATGTAGTTTCTTGATTAGGTTCTGGTGGAATTGGGCCTGTGTTTGGAAATGGAGAAGTTTTGTACTGAGTGCTTGCATTAAGTGTTGCACTTCCCTGAACACCCCATGTTTTAATAACAGTAGTCACCATGTCCGCTTCTTTAACACCCGCTGTTCCTACGAGAGACACTTTGAGTACCGGAGAATTGTTACCTTTTGCAACAATAGGTACAACTATCTGAAGAGTACCTTGTGCATTTGGTGCAAGTACAGCAAGATCAGGGATAGACGCTTGATTCCAAGTAATCGTCTTAGCTTGTGAATCATAATAACCATTTGTAGGATTAATATTCTCATATACTGCAGCATCGCCAGAGAGAGTAAGTTTGATTGAAACATCTTCAAGGGCTTGGTTACTTGTATTACTATACCCAATACTTACTGTTGCTCTATCGCCGTAACGAATTACATCAGTTCCCCCATGGTCACTAAAAAGACTTGCCACTAGAGTGAGCGGTGAATCATGTAATGTAATATCTTTACTTTCTGAAGAATACACAATACCGATAGCCGTTTGACTATCTCCTTTTGAACCGATCTTTGCCTGAATAGTTGCAACTTCATCCTGCTTACCGTCAAAAGAACCTGTGAGAGTAATTGTTTTTGAAGCCCCTGACGGAAGTGCATCGATACTCCAAGAACTACTACGAGTAATTGGTTGTGGTTGTGTGCTTACAATAGTAAAACTATTTGGAAGCGTAAGCATGAGTGTGCTTGGAAGTGATGTAGACGCTGAGTTATTTTTGATATTGATAGTGTATGATCCGATTTGTCCTACCGACAACTTTTCTGGCCCATCAATATGCACAGCAATAGGAGGTGCGCGGAGCACAACTTGTGTTGTTACTATTTTAGAAAATGTAGCATTTGAACCAGAAACTTTATACTCCAACTTAACAGTAAGGTCTCGAGATTCTCCTTCTGCTCCATAAAGTGTCACAGGGAAATCTTGTTTCTTATACTCATTGGTCTTAATACTGCCAACTTCTTTTTTATCTTGAATTTTCTCTTGCTCATCTTGTGAACCATTACCTTGTTTATACAAAAGTGTTACGCTTGAATTTTCAAGAGGAGAAGCATTTCTGTTATGAAGAGTAAGGATCAGTTTGGTTGTTTCTCCGCCTTCAATGAAAGGGGTAATATCCGCTGTCATATCAATATTTTCAGCAGAAACCACATTACGCAAAGAAAGAACTCTCCATGTAGAAAATGCAAGTGAAAGGAAGAGAAGTACTGTTGCAATCATAAGAAGCTTCACACCAAAAGAAAATCCTCTTTCTTCTTGCCCTTTTATGATAATAGGAGCATCATCACCCCATGATGTTGGGAGATTCATTTCTCTATGAGGTCGTGTATGGTGGATTTCACCATCGTTAACTCTTACTTTTGGGTCATATAGTTGATGCTCGATTGCATCAATTGAACTCTCTTCTCTTTTAGGAATATCCATATGGGTAAGTATAACAGAAGATAGAAGATAGAAGATAGAAGATAGAGAAAGTGTAAGTGGTCAGTAGTACACGCCAAGTATTTGTCTGTTAGCGTAATCGCGATCTATATTCTGAGCTCTATATGCCTGCATATATTCTATCAGCTAGAGGTCTACACTCAATCCTCTCCCTTTTATAGTTGTATTTCCTTCAAAACCTCCTGCACATGCTTTCGCACTTGTGTTTTGTTAAGTAAAAGATGTGTGTATAGATCATTAATAGAAAAAGATATATATTCTTTAAGCGAATGAACACCTATTACTTTCGCATCAGCATATCCAAGTTCAACAAGAAGAATATAGTATAGAAGGAGACGTGCTGACTGCTCATCATACAATGTAGAAGATTCTAGAAAAGATACCATTCTATCGTAGAGAGCTCTATGTATCCCTTCTCCGCGGACAAAACGTTTAAGAAGAGTTGTTACTTCATGTATGTACGGAGAATTCTGCATTTCATTTTCCGCTCCGACAAGTCGCCACACTTCACGCCCCTGCACAAGTGTGATGAGACTGATTGACCGTGGAAGCACGTGTGCTCGTAACTTACTCTCAAGTTTACGAATACTCTTTGCCTGGCAGATAAGTAGCCCAAACTCTCGAGTAAACACTTTATAAGCCTTATCATGTTCACCTTGATCATATGATTCAAGGATGATGGCACGTGTGACGTATTTTTCGATAGCCATGAGTGTAGTGAATAGGTGACAGATAGGGTTAGTTACAACTACTGAATTGCAATAGTCACTGCCGTATCTGATAGTTCAACTTTAGTTCCTTCAACTGAAGGAACCTCATGAACTTCACTCACCTTACAGGTTGCAAGAAGTGTAGAGATGTCTCCAAGATTTTCACGAGAAGAAAGACTAAGCACAATTTCATCTGATGGTTTGAGCCCTTTTTCCTTACGAGCATCTTGTATTGCACGCATAAGTTTACGCACATCCCCTTCTCTCTTTAATTCTTCAGTGATTGTTGTATCAAGTACAACATCTTCTTCCTGAGCTGCATCAATACGAATTTCTTTCACATTGAGTTCATCCTTAATAAGAGAAAAGAACTTCTCATCAATTGATTGCTTAAAAGTAACAGAAAGAAGTGGTTGCTTAACATTAATTTTACTTTCAGTTCTTTTCATAAGACCAAGAGATACTGCACTACGGACTTCTTTCATTGCTTTAATGAGCTCCGTATTAACAGAAGCCGCTTCTGGCCAACTATCAAGATGTACAGATTCTTTTGTTCCTCCGACTTGCTTATAGATACGCTCTGCGATAAAAGGCATAACAGGTGCCATTACTTTTGAAAGTGTAAGCAACACATACGAAAGAGTTTCGTATGCCTCCAACTGTTCCTTCTCCCCCTCATCACCCTTGAGACGATCTCGTGAGCGGCGCGTATACCATACCGATATATCATCTATGATATCTCCTATTCCACGAGTAGCTTCATCTAACATATACGTATCGTATCCTTGTGTTGAGGCGGCGATAAGTTCATAAAGTCTAGCTAGCATCCAAGTATCAAGAATATTGTTTGATGATGCGCGAGGAGTAACCCCTTGAGGAAGATTCATTTCATACAGTGCCACAACATTCTCAAGACGTGAAATACACTTCTTGTAAACATCAGAAATAGCATCATCATCAAACTGAAGGTTTTCTCCTTTAACAACTGGAGACGAGAGGAGCGCATACCGCATAGCGTCCGCCCCATATTTCTCAACAAGTTCCATAGGATCTGTGTAGTTTTTCTCACTCTTAGAAAGCTTTACCCCCGAGGAAGCAAGTACGAGACCGTTCACGATTACGTGCTGGTATGGAGCTTTATCAAAGAGCCCAACTCCTAAGTTAATCAGCGAGTAGAACCACCCTCTCGTCTGATCCATTCCTTCAGCAATAAACTGCGCTGGATAATTCTTTTTGAAGAGTTCTTTGTTCTCAAATGGATAATGGATAGATGCAAATGGCATAGACCCTGACTCGAACCAACAATCAAACACGTCTCCAATGCGCTTCATTTCATTTCCTTTACTGTCGATAAGTTTTACTTCATCAATGTACGGTCGATGAAGATTAACTGCACCTGTTTCATCACGAGGAACAAGTAAAAGATTTAATTTTTTAATCTGAGCATTTTTTGGATACAGTGTTACTTTTCCGCTACGCTCTTCTTCAACAACCTCTTCTTCAGTAAGAAGCTCGGAAGCCATAGTCATCATACGTGCAGGCCCTCCGTGTGTCACTATAAGAATAGTTTTACCAGCATACTGTTTTTCTAAATCTAAGATACATGCCATAGATCTGTCCATCATTTCTCTGTGTGTTTCCCCATCATCTGGTCGAGTATCAAGTTGTACATATGTATGTTTATACATATCAAAATACTCCTTTGCGGGTTTCCCATTATAAACACCCATATTGTACTCTCTAATACGATCATCATAGATGATTGGAAGATTGAGCGCATTTGCAACAATCTCTGAGGTCTCTTGTGTACGGAGCACAGGAGAAGAAATAATCATATCTATCTGCATATCCTTAAGCTCACTGATAGCAACATGTACTTGTTGCATACCATTTTCAGTAAGATGATTGTGAATATCTGTACCAACATCCATATATCCATCTCTGTTTGCAATAGACTCACCATGACGCATCACATAGTATGTGTTCTTTGGTTTTGCAGTTGAGCTCTCAGCAAGTTCTTTAAGTGACCCAATCACTTTCACTTCACTTCCATCTTCATTCTTCCACACTGGAAGTGGCGCTCCCCAATAGCGGGATCGTGAAACCGCCCACTCGCGTGCGCCCTCTAGCCATTTACCGAAACGACCATCACGTGTGTGAGACGGAGTCCATCCGATGGACTGATTCTCAGAAATGAGTTTAGATTTAATAGCTGGAACGTCGACGAACCAACTACTTGTTGCATAGTTGAGTAACGGCGTTTTACATCGCCAACAGAGTGGATATGAGTGTATGATTTTGTGTTTCTCAAAAAGCTTCCCGTTATGTGCAAGCCATTTGATCACTTCGATATCTGCTGACTGAGTGTCGTCTTTTTGTTTCACCTTCATGCCTGCAAAATCACTAACCGCATCAATGAAAGTTCCATCCATTCTCACATGTTTAATCACTGGTATGTTATGAAGCTTGGCAAGTTCCATATCTTCTGCACCAAATGCTGGCGCCTCATGTGCGATACCTGTACCTGCATCATCAGTGATAAAGTCTGCGTGCCAGATTGTAAAAATATTTTCTTTATGTTCAAGGTCTGTGTTTTCAAAGTAAGGAAATACTGGTTTGTATGTTTTACCAACAAGTTTATTACCAGTAAATTCTTCAACAATATCAAAAGCTGCAAAATCTTTTTCAGCGTATGCTTTATATTCTTCAAACTTTGTTTTTGCAAGAATATACAACTCTTGTCTATCTCCTTCTTTTGCAGTTGCTTTTACCTTCACATAAATAATATCCCTATTCACCGCGAGTGCTGAGTTACCCGGAAGTGTCCACGGTGTTGTAGTCCACGCGAGCACATATGTCCCTGGTTCGTCGACGAGCTCAAACTTCGCAGTCACCGAAAGATCAGTCACATCATGATATTCCATACCCACCTCACTCTGAGCAAGAGTAGTCTCACATCTCGGACAGATATGCATCATCTTGTTACCTTCATAAGCGAGCTTCTTCTCATAGAGAGTCTTCCATGCCCACCAAATACTTTCGGTGTATGTTGCATCCATTGTCTTGTACGGTATATCCATATCAATCCAACGCCCAAGACGTGGAACAATATTCTTCCACTCTGCTTCATATTGAAGCACACTCTCGTATGCATCACGATTGAACTTATCAATACCAAAATCTTCAATATCTTTTTTACTTGCAAGACCAAGTTTCTTCTCAATCAAGTTTTCAATTGGAAGCCCATGACAATCCCAACCCCATACACGACGAACAGTATTTCCTTTCATAGTCTGGTAACGAGGGATAGCATCTTTAATGGTCCCTGCTAAAATATGGCCATAGTGAGGAAGCCCTGTTGCAAACGGAGGACCATCATAGAATGAAAAGTTGCCTTTTGCTTTTTCAGAAGCTGGCATCTCGACGGACTTTTCAAAAATCTTGTGCTCATTCCAGAAAGCAAGAACTTCCTGCTCTTTCTCACTAATTGTTTTTGGGGGTTGGTTGTTGTTCATAATTGAATAATGTAATAAAAATAAAAATCGTCCTTGGAAATAATTCATACGCTGAATTTTTTCCAAGGACGATTTGTTGTCGTGGTACCACCTTGTGTTTAGAGTATTACTACTCCCTCGTTTGTGTAGGTTCTACTTCCCAGCTTCAGTTTTGTCTAAAAATATTCTTATTCAAAACTGGGGCTGGGGTTCTTCCTCAAGCTCCGGAGTGATTAATTCCATCAATGCTTATATGTACTTCGTATAGTACCAGAAATGGGGAATAAGGCAAGACAAATGGCGACCGGAGTCGCCATCATGCAGTTCTTGTATGTGATTTTATGTCTTCTTAGGAAGACTGTATTTTTCTTTCTCGAAAACACGCCCAGAAAGAGTCTGAGGTATCCCCACATCTAGCCGCTCTTGTTTTCCTTCCCTTACAAGAATACCTCTGTACGTAAGCTGATGAAGGTGCTCTAGAACCTTCGCACCAGAAATTGGCCTCTTGAGATCTTGATAGAACATCAAGATAGCAACAACTTCTTCTTTTGTCAGCTCATCCCCTGCACCGAAACACTTCAGTACATTCTCTTCTGAAATGTTTGTATTTGGTATCGGAGACTGACGACGCATACCAAAGAGAAGTGAGAGCGCCGTGACAGAAATCAAGATGTTGATGAAGAATTGCGGACTCATATACATTTCCTCCGTAGTTTAAATTCCAAAAAACTTCAAGGTCCTTATCTATAATACAATATAATATTACTATTGTAAATAGATTCTTTTTCCTTATTGTACAAGCAAAAAACGCAAGGCAGAACCTTGCGTTTTTAAAGACATGTACTGAATTCAGTTTTTCCTGATGAGGCTGTACTTGAGCGGGTTACTCACCCCATCTCCTCTGAGAGTGATCTCTTCTGCTTCACGTACATCTCCCTCCTTGACCATTTCCTTCAAGCAGCTGATAACAAAGCCATCTGACAGGTCTCGAAGGTCGTGATCATCAGAAAGACACTGATTGACTTCTCTAGCAAGAAGTTTTGGGTTTTGCATGAGACACAACTTGATCTTCTCTTTGACCAAGATACGGAACTGCACCTTCTTTACTTGCGTACTGGAAAAAAGAAACCAGATAACGACGATAGCAGCCGCAAGACCGCCCAAAGTCTTCAAAGCAACAGTCAACTCTTCGGACATGATCTTCAGCTCCTCGAAAGCTCTACGAACATCTCACATGTGTACTACACACGCAAGTCCTAGCCACAATCCTATACCAAAAAATTATTTTGTCTACTCTATGTTACTAATAGAAAAAGCCATCATGCGTACATGATGGCTTTTTAGTTATAACCAGTTACATTCTCTTTGGAGCAGCTATCCCTAAGACATGGAGCCCGTGGGCAAGAATATTTTTGGTTGCTGCTACAAGCATAAGGTAGTAAGCACTTGTATCTTTGTCTTCGCTGTTAATTATCTGTACTCGCGCATACATGTTATTGAATGCTTTTGTGAGCATGAGAAGATGTTGGACAATATGATGAGGTCCTAGGTCATTATATGTTTTTGTGAGCACTTCTTGATACCCCATAATAACCTTCTCTAATTCTTTCTCAGGAGAAGTAACTACATACCCATGTTCAAATGAGATACCGGCCTCTGTTGCTTTGTCGAGCAGCGCAGAGAGTCTTGCATGAGTGTACTGAAGGTATGGCCCTGAGTCTCCTTCAAATGAAATAGATTTATCAAAATCAAATGCGATATCTTTACCTGGGGCGATCTTAAGAATAGAAAACTTAATGGCACCAACAGCAATGTCATTTACCAACTGTTCTTTCTCTTCATCAGGTACTCGCATCTCAGTTACTTTCTCGTGAATCTTTTCAGAAATCATATCAAGCATATCCTCACCACCGATCACATTCCCTGTACGAGATGACATCTTACCTGATGGAAGTCTCATCATACCGTGGCCGATATGTGTAAGTTTGGAAGCAAGGTCAGTGTGAATTTTTTCTGACACTTTGTTAATTACTTTGAAGTACTCGTCCTGTTCCTTGGCAGTGATAACCACATAGTGTGCTGCATGTGGAAGAAGAACGAGCTTCTTCTCATAATTACCGAGATCTTTTGCTTCGTATGTTGGAAGGCCTTCTTTGTTTACAAACACACGAGTATGGAGCCCATCTTGTTCCCCTTTGTATACAATTGCTCCTTCTGATTCTTCAAAGATTCCTTTCTTTAAATACTCTTGAACAATTGCAAGCCCTGGTTCTGATACTTCAGATTCATAAATAAAAGCATCAAACGTTGTTCCAAGTTTTTTGTAGAGACTATCAAAATACGCAAGTGAAAGTTCCCGTCCTTCTCTATACACTTTCATCACTTTTTCATCTGATGCTGCGTAGATTGCTTTATTAACGTCAATGATACCCTTCTTTGCTTCTTCATTTGTTTCAAACTGCTCATTCGCATATGCATAACACATACCCAAGAATGCAACTTTATCTTTAAGTGATGCACTAGCTTCTGGCATCTCATTTTCTTTTTGCATGACACCCCAGACACCCATCGCCACGTTTCTTCCGATATCTGACGGATAACAAACACGAGTCACATTATATCCTTTCATTTCATAAATACGAGAAATAGATTCTCCAATAGTATTCGACATCAAATGACCAATATGAAAAACTTTGAAACAATTTGGGTCGGTATACTCAACGAGAGCTTGTTCATCTAAAAGAGGTCGTAACACTCCATGTAGAGCGATTTCTTCTGCTTCATCAGTACGAATGTCGTCTCTTAAAAAGAAATTAATGAACCCCGGACCAGCCACTTGGATATCTTGTATGATAGGATCAAGGCTATCTTTTAGACTAGGAAGTATTTTTTCTGCACATTCTTTTGGAGATATTCCCTGTTTTTTTGAATATGGAAATGCCACATTGGTGGCGTAATCTCCATGAGATATTTCTTCTGGCTGATCAAGAGAGAAAGTGATATCTCCTCCTGTTGCTGCCTTAAGCACTTCTTGTATCGCTTCGTACGAATTCATCCCTCTATACTACATTATTTTTGAACATTTTTATAGCAAATGACAAGATTGTGCTGATTTATGCTTTTTACTATTATAAAGTTAGCCTTACTGAGACTAATATCTTGTAAGATTCTGAACATTACCGTGGAGAAATGATCATGAGCAAACAAGAGAATGTTATTACATCTCGTCCTGTCCGCTCTCAGTATGAAGATTTCATGCGTCATGTGTACGAACATGGCGTGGCTAAAGGAGACCGTACAGGCACTGGTACGCGCAGCGTATTCGGTTATCAAATGCGCTTCGACCTGAACGAGGGCTTTCCGTTAGTGACCACAAAGAAGGTCTTCCTTAAAGCCATCATCGTGGAACTGTTATGGTTCTTGCGTGGCGACAGCAATGTGAAATGGCTGCAAGAACACGGCTGCACGATCTGGAATGAATGGGCACGCGAAGATGGCGAGCTGGGTCCGGTCTATGGTGTGCAATGGCGCAACTGGCCTACACCTGACGGTGGTCACGTTGACCAGATCAGTCAGGTGGTACAGCAACTAAAGGTCAACCCAGATAGCCGTCGCATCATCGTCAGCGCTTGGAACGTGGCTGATCTCGACAAGATGGCACTGATGCCTTGCCATGCATTCTTCCAGTTCTACGTGGCACCAGCTACTGAACGGGGTGGCCGTGGCAAGCTCAGCTGCCAGCTCTATCAACGCAGTGCAGATATCTTCCTCGGCGTGCCCTTCAATATCGCTAGCTACGCCTTACTGACTCATATGCTGGCACAGCAGTGTGACCTAGATGTAGGCGACTTCATCTGGACTGGCGGCGACTGCCATCTCTATAACAACCACTTCGAACAGGCAGAGACTCAACTCTCCCGTGAACCCCTGCCTTACCCGGTGCTTCACATCAAGAGCAAGCCTGATTCGATCTTCGGTTACAATTATGAAGACTTCGAAGTGCTGGACTACCAACACCACCCAGCCATCAAAGCTCCAGTTGCTATCTGAGACTGGAGTCTGATATCAAAACCTGCTTCGGCAGGTTTTTTATTTTTAAAATTAAAAAGCTTTCTTTTTTGTGAAAATCATGTAAAGTTATGTACAGACCAACCTCACTTAAGATTGGAGAATTGTGATGATACCTTATGTTCATAGCTCAAGAATTGCACTGATTGGTGCACACACTGCTGTCCATCATGCTTTCGGTCTTGGGTCTGGTATGCCTTGGCCAAGAGGTTCGCTCAAAGAGGATATGCGTCGATTCAAATCAATCACAAGCGAAGCTCCTGTAGGCAAGAAGAACCTTGTGATTGTCGACAGAGCGACAGCTGAAGCACTTACAGATGCAGGTAAAAGAATACTCCCTAACCGTGTAGTGATGGGTATTTCCAGAAGTGTGAATGGGGTACATGTAAAAGAAAGCGACTTCATGTTGATTCCTTCTGCAGAAGCAGGGCTCATACATGCAGCCAGAATGCCTGAAATACATAATGTCTTTTTCGCTGGAGGAAAAGTATCTTGGGAGGCTGGCCTGCAGCACGCATCCCATGCATACCTCAGTGTCGTCCATAAGGAGTCTGATGATACTGGGCTTCACTGCCTTGAGAAACCTCTTCACGAGATGGTGGTCGCTTCTGGATTTGTTATCATCTCACAGCAAGCTGTTCTGAGTGAGTGGGATGGTGAAGTCCGAGTTGATTTTCTTGACTACTTCCATCACATGGAATAAGAACGAAAGCATGTAAGTGCGCAGCCTACGGCTGCGCACTATTTACTTCCCTGTACTTCCAAACCCTTTTTCTCCTCGAAGGGAATCGCTGAGATCTTCCACTTCTTCTACTTCCCAAAGTTCAACTTTTTGTATTACCATTTGCGCCACTTTATGACCATGGATAAATGTATAACTCTCATCACCAAGATTATGAACCATGGCTAGTACTTCGCCTCGATACCCAGCATCTATTACACCACCGAGCGTCTTCAAACTCTGTGACCCAATACTCGACTTGTCCCACATAAGTCCTACATACCCTTCCTCTATTTCCATAGCAACACCAAGAGGAATCTTTACTGTCTGATGAGGTAACACAACGTGATCGCCACAAGCATAGAGATCAATTCCAGCATCTTCCTTGTGTGCTCGTGTAGGGACACGTGCGTCATCTCTTAGTTTTTTAATTTTAAGTTTCATTGTGTATAAGTATATCAAAAAAGAAAAACGGTCCCGAGGGACCGCTTTGAGCAAAATGCTCATGCCATTGCAAGACGCCACTCTTCCGGCATCAAAAACTGCTTTGGCAACGTAGTACGAACTTGACCACTGTAATTTCCGGATTGTGCGTAAGAAACAGTCTTCGAACGCATCCTCTCGTACCGGAAACAACCAACTGCTTCACGGTGTCTCATTGTTGTCGGAATGAGGCAAGTCACTTCAAGGGTCGGAACCCCCCTAAACCCAGGATCAAAGAAACCAGCGAAGTGAGAAAAGAACAGCCCGAAACGCGGATGAAGCATAACAAGCTCTGCACACAGATGCTCAGGAACATGAAGCATCTCATTGGTGGACAAGAGGTAGTACCACCCTGGCTCAAGAGTGATGAGTCCTCCCTCAGGATCACTTGGGTCAACCTCAGCGTACACGGGTTCAAAGTACTCTCTCGGATCAAGTTTTCGCATTTCAAGGTCAAGAGGCTTACGTGTTCTCTTTGCCCGGAAACCAACAAGCTTCCCAGCTTTTGCGTACAACGTCGTAAAGACCGTCCCGTCACCTGATGCAAGACTGAGCTCACCTTGCTTGTATCTGCTGCCATCTTGGCGATAGAGAAAATCTTGTTTCGCAAGCTCATCCTTCAAATCATTGTCACTGAAACGGGTATCTCCATCAAACATCCGCACTTGCGAGTAGCACTCCTTGTCAGTCAGGACAATCGGAAAAACAAGCGGTTCGATAGTGAGCCAAAGCTCGCCACTCCAACCTTCCCATCTCCTATCGAGAGTATCGTACCCTTCAACCTGATCAGCGAGAGTCCTCACCAGACACATGTTGCGGCCACTGGTCGACTTTGCATTGCTGTAGCCATACATACCTGGCGAAAAGTTTGCGCCAATCGTTGCCGGTGCAATGTATTTTTCTCCCGGAACAAGGATCGAACCAATTTCAATGGGTCGCGCCCCGAGGGCTGGCAACATGTCACGAATCCGTTCGCGACGTTTACCACTAGGGCGCATCAGACGCTCCACTCGATAAGCTTCGCCATTTGCGATGGTAATATCAATCGATGCAGGACCGATGTGTTTTTCATCAAAGCCTGGAAGGGTTTCAATCCTACCTGCCGAAATGAGTGAAATCATGTCGTCCTTGCTAAAGGCTCCACAACTGTGCTGAGACATGAGAGTACCTCTTTTATACTATTGATGAACTGAATCCCATTTCTGGGGCTGGCATAATCCTACATAAGAAAACAAAAAACCGCAACTTGTGCGGTTTTTTATTTTTATTGCATTTTTGTTTATTCAAAAAATAAGATGGGTGCAAGGCGGTTGGAATTTTTGCGACCGAAATGTACAAGTAGTACATTGCGGAAGTAAAAATTTCAACTAACGAAGCAGACGCTTATTTTATGATTAAACTAGACAACTGCGATTCCAGCAGAACGTGCAGTACCTTCAATAATCTTCATTCCTTGTTCTACAGTGTGTGCAGTAAGGTCAGCAAGCTTGAGCTCTGCAATTTCACGAATCTTGTCCTTTGAAATTGTTCCAGCCTTTCCTTTACTGTTTCCTTTTGCGACATTAGCTGCTTTCATCACGAGTGATGTAGCTGTAGGAGATTTGATAACGAAATCGTATGTACGATCTTCATACACATAAATCTTTACAGACATTCTTCCCTGCTTTCCTTGTGTTGCTGCGTTAAACTTGTTAACGAAATCACCAATCTGAACACCGGCCTGACCGAGGGCAGGACCAAGTGGCGGAGCAGGAGTAGCTTTACCTGCTTCGATTTGAACTTTTACGTATTTTGTAATTTTTTTAGCTGCCATATAAGTTTTGGTATTATATCACGGTTTTTTAAGATTTTCAACCCTTTTTATCACGGTTCATAAAAAGCGTAAAATCGTTACAGATTCGAGGCGTAACGATTTTTTGGAAGAAGGCGTAGTAGACATACGACGACTGACAAAAATGAAGTTACAACAAAGAAGATGGGGTGATTTTACGCTTTTTACTTTAGATTTTTTTGATTTGAAGAAAGTCCAGCTCAACCGGAGTCTCTCGTCCAAACATATTAACAAGCACCTTTAATTTCCCACGAGCTTTATCAACCTCAGAAACCTTACCTTCAAAGTCCTTAAATGGGCCGTCGATGATTCCAACAAGCTCTCCTTCTGTAACCGCAATTTCATGCTCAACCTCTCCTGTGTTCATACGACTGAAGAGGAAATCAATTTCTTTCTGTGAAAGTGGCACAGGGGTTGTCCCTGCTCCAACGAATCCAGTTACTCGAGGTGTGTTACGTACAACGTACCAACTATTATCATCAACAATCATGTCAACGAGAACATATCCTGGATAAATCTTTTCTTCAACCTCTACACGCTTAGTGCCTTTTACCTTGATCTTCTTTTCGAGAGGAACGACGACGGCAAAAATCTTATCTTCCATTCCAAGTGACTCGATACGCTGCTTGAGATTACGAAGCACCGCATTCTCATATCCACTATATGTATGAATTGCGTACCAGTGACGCTCTCCTGTAAATTCTTGTTTAGCCATAAATAAATTACGAAATAGTTAAAAGGTTACCAATAATAAAAACTAGCGAGCAATAACTTTTGCCAAAAGCTCACGAAGTCCTAGATCAACACCACCAAGACCAAGTGCTACCAGTACAGAGATAAAAATAACGATCATGGTGTAGGTAATTGTTTGAGCTGAAGTAGGAAAAACAACTTCTTTGAGTTCGTTCTTTGTTTCTTTGAGGTATTGTAAGATTTTCATAGTAATATTGTTGGTTACGTGTTTTTTGAAAACGGTACGCTTATTCTAAAAAACGCCCCCGAGGGCATTCATACATAAAATAGTACCATATCTTATACAAAAGTGCAAGGACCATTGTTCCATCTAAAAACACCCTCAGTCGAGGGTGTTTTTAGATAATAAATCTATATACAACTACTTAATTGTGTAGGTAATTGTTACTCGTGACTTAATAGTATTTTCACCTTGTGGAAGAGAGACTGCTTCCGTTGCTTCACCAGAAGCAAGCATTGTATCTGCTTTATACATCATTGGTGCTGGGTAGTAACCCCCATCCTCACTAAAGGAAATAATAGCACCAAGAGAAACTCCGAGAGCATCTGCTTCTACCTTTGCTTTTGCTTGAGCTTTCTTAATAGCTTCCTTCTTAGCATCTTCTTTTGCCTTATCCATATCATCAACTGTGAACTCTGGGCCATTAATTTCGGTAATATTAGCTTTTCCTAAAATACCAATTACATTCCCTGCTTGATCAACTTTACGAACCTTTACTGAAATAGTTTCAGTAACCTCATACCCAGTAACTATTGTCTTCATTGGAGGACAAATATATCCATTACAATATCCTGTTTGCTGTGATTCGTACTTTGGTCCAACATTATACGAAATAGTTTTTGTATCTTTTTTCTCAACATCAAGTGCCTCGAGACCTTTTAGTCCGGCTGCAACTTTTGCCTCTGCAAGCTTCTGCGCTTCAGGAACAGTCTTAGCTGATTCACGCACTGTAAATGTTACCGTTGCAATATCTGGAATAGTAATAACCTCACCTTCTCCAGAAACAGAAATAGTGGCAACCTGCCCGTTTGGATGTTTAATTGCGTCAAGACTACTCATGCCAAATGTAAATGCTGCAAAAGAAATACACACGAGTGCAACAGTTGCTGCGATCCATGCATTCTTTTTATACGATGATTCCATAAAAAATATAATTAAGTTTATAAGCGCCCGTTACTGTACATATACCCCAGTATCAAAATTATAGCAAGAAGCATGATTCCGGCCAAGAACACTAAAGATTCATCTTCTCGTGTCATTGGGGTTATTTCTACAGTAATTTCTTCTTCCTCATTCTGATTTTGATCAGAAACTTCTGTATGCACCAGTTTCTCCACCTTTGTTTCTTTTGGCTTTTCTTGCGGAATATAAACCCTACGTTGCTCAATTGCTTTCACTTCCTCCTCAGGAACAGCATCATCTGCGTGGAAAACATTTTTATATCGTGCAAAAGACCAGATGTGCGGAGAGCTTTCAAATGGAATAAGCGGCAAATCATCTGGAATATGATTTTGTTTTGGAGGAGTTTTTATTTCTGGTTTTTGAACAATGAGAGACTCTGGCTCATATGCTGATGTTGTCAGTTGTGGCAACGCTTCGAGTAGAATAGTCTTTTGTGGCACCTGTGGAATTTCTACTTGAGCAATAACTTCCTCCTGCTTACTTTCTTCTTGTACAAGAATAGGATCTTCTATTACAACAGATTGAGGAATATCTATTTCTTGAATATTTTCTGTTTCTTGTGTTATTGGAAGTTCTGTTGGTTGAGGTTGTGCTGGTTCAGCACTCTTCTTCTCAAGAAGAATTTCCTTTTTAGGTTCTTCATTTTTTATTAGAGGAACTTCTTCAACTGGATGCAATTCTTCTTCTGTTCCATCAGGATGATAAAAGGTCATCTCAGCTGGAGATAAAGGAAGAGGAACTGGCGCTGAAGGAAGATCAGATGCTTGAGTTTGTACAACAACAGGGTTCGAACCTTGGGTCGCATCTGTAGCAACTGACATAACTTTCTTCATTCCACCACTGCTTTCTTTTTGCTTAAAAAGCACAACAGCATCTTTTATATTCTTTTCTTCCCAACCAGAAGCAGTGAGCATCGTAGTGAGCAATGCTTCAGTAAGATTTGGATGACGTGCAGCAAGCTCTTCTAGAATAGTTTCAATTTCGGAAAGTGTCATTGTATTTGAAGAAAGCTTTGTTACAAAACTTTCTTAGGAAACACACAAATTACTTCTTTGTAGGAGTTTTTGCAGGTGTTTTTGTAGTTGTTGTTGCTGGTGCAAGATTAGTCTCAACCAATGAATTTATAAAATTCTGAAGATCAACATTCCCAGGATTTCTACGAAGAAGCTCATCTGCTAAAGGTTTTGCAAAATCAGGACGTCCACCATCACGAAGTGATAATGCTAAGAAGTATGCAATGTTTGCATTGTTAGGATCTTTTTCGAGCCCTGTCTTAAGAGCATATACAGCGTTTTGATAATCTTTCTTTCCGTAGAAAAGAAGTCCTGCCTGTACATATGTTGCTGGGTCATTTGGGGCACTCTTAATCGCTTCAATTGCATAAGCAAGTGCTTCATCAATTCTACTTTCTGAAGCTTCAAGCTGACTCATAAGGTATAGAGCGTCAGCAAAGTTTTGTTTCTTTTTAATAGCATCAGTTAAGTGCTCACGAACTCCTTCTTTTGTTCCTGCAGATGTATCAAGACGAGCAAGCATAAGGTATAGATATGGGTTCTCAGGGTATAGTGCTACCGCAGCTTGATATGATTTTTTTGCATTCTCATATCCACCTTCTTTCTCAAAAGGAATAACTAGCTCGTAAGCGCGACCGAGTGAAACATAGTTTTGATAATTATTTGGATTAAGTTTTACTGCATCAAGTCCGTATGCAACAGCAGACTGAGTTTTTGTAAGATAAGCAGTCTTAAGTGCTTCCTGATCTTCTCCTCCTGTAGCAACAATATTTCTGTTGGAAGTTATCGCATACTCAATAAGCATTCGGTAGAAGCCATCATACTTATAGATATTTGAAGCTTGTACAATAAAATCTTCCGCATCCTGAGCACTTGTTGCAGTTTGAGATGCATTATAAAGAGTGAACGCTCGAGTCTTATTGATTGTCATAACGGCATTTGCTACCAACAAGAAGAGGACAGGTATAATGAGGTACGCAAGCTTTTTACTTGGATGAAACTCTGTAAGACGAGCCTTTGCAAGACCGAGACCTCCAACAACCATCCACATAACAAGCATTGCATATGAGAGCGGCACGAAACAAGATACCACAATAAAATAAAGAAGTGTGAGTGCCAGAAATCCAAGAATAAAATGCTCCTGTCCCTCTTTATTTTGGCGATAACTTACGATTGTGCTATAGAGCGCAGACAAGACAAGCATAAGGAATCCAATAACTCCAAATAATCCAATAGTTACATAGAATGTTGAAATTGTATCTGCACCTTGTAGAAAATCATACCCGAAATATGGTGAAGCAATAACATCAACAGGTCTATGAAGCTGCCAAGCTCGTGCAAAATTACCTGCACCAATACCAAACAAACCTTCTTGCATCATTACTTTTTGCCCAACACTAAGAGTACTTGTAACATTTGGACGAATATTATCTTGTGAAGAAAGAGTAATAAGGAGCGCAATAAAAAGAACTCCTGTTATGAAGATAAATGTCTTCCATTTTTTTGCTAATTTTGCTTTCCGTACATAGAAAAAACAAGCTACTGAGAAGAGCCCTATGTACGCAGCAAAAGAAAGAGTGCTTGAAAAACCTAAAAAGAGAGTTTTACTATAACTAAGGAATGTCCCTCCAATCATGAGTGCTGTAACAAAAACAAATGAAGAAACAGCAAGAACGCCAGCCATTACAAGCTTGAGTTTATGGCGAATTGTTTCAGGAAGCGCTCGCACAAGATACATGATAACCGGAAGAGATAGAAGAGCTGCTCCAGAACTTTGGTTGAACATTTCTCCAAAGAAAATAATTTGAGGATTTTTTGAAAAAATAATTGAACCGATAACAGAAAGAGAAAATACAAAATATGCTATGAATTCGAGTTTAGAAACACTGTGCCATGTTCGTGTTGAGAGTGCCAAGAACACGTACGAAAAGAGCGCAATAGCAACGAGCACCATCATCGCAATATGATAGGTTATATCTCCGCTGAATCCTGTTTTAGGTATAAAAAAGAGCGGTGCCCCGACAGCAATGACAATTGTTGTGTATTGGTAAAGTTTAAGAAAAAAACGAGTTAATAATTTCATAGTTTTGTATTTTTATTGATAAATATGTACAGATAGTATAACGCGATTCTGGTTGCTACATCTGTGGACAGGAAAATGTAAGTGGGGTTACAAAAACAATGTATACTATCTACAGTATGAACCCAGAACAAAACCATATAGCAGAAGAGTTACCTAAAAATATTTCAAGTGGCACCGGTACCACATGGGACACCTCTCATTCCTCTACATTTCAAGCACATCACAAGAAAAATATATACCCTTACCTAAGACATACACTTCTTATTATTGCTGTTCTTATTGCATTTTTCATAATAATGTTCCTTATTCATCAGAATGGAAAAAGTCTTTATGAGCATGGCATCTGATTTTATTACTCGTGTTCCCCCTCTTTTTACCGATCTTGCAAAAATTATTGCAGGAGAAATTGACTGTTCTTCGGCGACTCTTTCGAAGTACAGCGATGATGGCTCGCCCTATATAATTTCACCCCAAGCAGTTATTTACCCTAAAAATGCCACTGACATCAAACATGTCCTTAGTTTTGCTCGAGAATATAGAATGCCTATCACTGTACGAGGATCAGGCTCTGGAAGAAACGGAGGTGCTCTGAGCGAGGGTATCGTTCTTGAAATGAGTAGATATTTTAGTAAAATCCGTAACGTCAACATGATGGAAAATACTGTTACTGTAGATGCTGGAACAACGGTTGGTGAACTTTTAGAAAAGTTGCACAACTGGCATTTTGATATTCCATTACTACTTGGTGTAGACAAAGGAGCGACTGTTGGTGCAGTGATTGCAACAAAAAGTTCTTCAACTGGATCTTTTTCTCACGGAACTATTCGTGAATGGATCGAAGGGTTAACTGTTGTTGTGGATAATGGAGAAGAGCATACCATTGCAGATGGTATCACTCCGAGCGGAAGACTCCTTGGTATTTATCAAACGGTTTTTCCACTTCTTACAAAAGAATCCCCTCTTTTACGTGCTTCTAAACCGATTTCTTTTGATGATGGTAGTGGGTACAACCTTTGGAATACTTCTATTGGACCGCGACAACTTATTGATCAACTCACTGGGTCTGAAGGAACATTTGCAATACTTACATCAATAACATTTCGTATCAGTCCTCACAAACCACACATCATTACAACCTGTATCCCTGTTACAAGAAGAGAACTTTTACCTTCTTACATTGAAATTGCAAAACACCACAAGAGTGAGCATATCTTCATGTACGATGGAACATTTATGGAACTTGCTGAACGGTATTACAAAGGTGTTGTTCCCCTGTTTCCAGAAGTTCCTTACACACTACTTGTAACACATATGGCACAAGACAAAGAAAAACTTCACCACACTGTGCGAACTTTTAGAAACACACTTCCACTAGATGAACATTTTCTTCAGACAATTGATTCTCGAAAAACACTTGAAAGAATTATTGATAGCGAGTTTCTTCTTTCACTGTTTTCTATGTATACACACGACACACTGCTTCCTATTTCTGTAGGTAACGGGATGATTGTGACACTACATCAGCTTCCTACATTCTTACAGGATACACAAAAATATCTTAATTCTCTTGGAAAGATGTACACCCTTACTGGCAACATTGGGAGCGGGCATGTTGGGGTAACTATGCTTTTTGACCCTCAAGCAAAAACATATGAAGAAGATATTTTTCTCTACGCAAAAAAACTTTTTTCTATCATTAAAGATTATGATGGGGGGATAAGTGCAACAGGTGGCGAAGGACTTGCTCGAGCACCATTTATTGGATATGTCTACAGTGATGCAACGCTCACTCTTTTTAAAAAAATAAAAGAATTGTGGGATCCGTTAATGATTCTTAATCCTGGTAAAAAAATTGGGTCTACTACTGAATACTTACGGCAACATCTCAAAAGAACAGCCACTAGGGGTGAGTAACATTCTTTGTGTATCTTGTTCTACACTCTTAGTTTCAAGAAGATTCTTCTTTTACTGTGTACCCTTATACACATTTAACGTTCTTGTTTAACAAGATGTTTCACCTGCTCTCTTGGGTCATAACTTTCACGAACAACTTGTCGTGCCCAGACGCGAAACTCCTTACCCCACTCCCCTTTAACACGAAATCCGAGTGCAATAACTACGTCAGTGTTATAAACATAAATCTTTCTAGCAACCTTTTTCTTACCCTCTTTTTGTGTCACCATAAGTTCTCGTTCAGATGTTGCTTTAAGCAATTCTTTTTCTTTGTAGATTTTTTTGAGATGGTCGTTAATTGTTGGAATGCTTCTTCCATAAATACGAGCAATTCTCTTCTGTGTACTCCATACTTCATCATCAAAAATAAAAACTCCTTCTTTGACAAGGTTCGGCTGATTATCAATATGAATACGTGGGAGCAAATTGAGATTAGTCATGATTACTACAAAGTATACACCAGAAAAAAGCTACCCCTATTTATTCTTAGTAGTTTCATCAAGTGAAAAAAATTCATAGTCCTTGTGGAACATCTTGATTGCAATATGATAGATAGTATACGTGATGAAAAAAGCTGCAAACACATCGATCGAATAGTGAAGATGAGACAACAGTACAATGATACCAAAAACAACTGATGCGAAAAGAAATATAGCTCGTATATATGGGTGCTCCCAAAAAATAAGTGCTATAAGAAATGGTAATCCGGTATGACCAGAAAAGAAAAGATCGTTCCCGCTTGTAATAAAATCAAGAAGACCGCTCTCAAGCTCAAGCTTAAAAGGATACGGCCCAATGTGCGTAAGCGATACGAACATAGCACGAATAATAATAAAGAATGATACTGTTTTTACAAGAAACGGGGCTGTATTTCTAAATCGAAAACATAACACAACAACAAAAAGTGAAAGCATGATTGCTCCTTGTACAAAAAGAAATTCAAAATCAAGAACAGGAGTATTACTTAAAATAATATCTTCAACGTGATTACTTGCACGAATATGCGCATATTTACTAGCAAAATGTGTGACAAAAACACTCACAATAAAAAGGAGAATTGCCTCAAGGAGTGAGGCATAGTATCGTAATTTTGAAACAGTTTTTACTGCCGTCTTAACCTTTTCTTTCATTTGATCTAGTATATCAAGGAATTATTATTTTCTCTCTGGATAAAAAAATATATACATCTACTTTAGCTTATACTTTTTCTAAAAAGTACCAAGACCGGTATTTTCCATTATCCACGCAGTTATTTTTTTTATAGTACTTTCATCTTTATATACTTCATACTCTGTAGAAAAATTTCCTTGTGTATTATTCCACAATGAATCAAAATATGATGAGGCATCGTTCCATGACTGATATGTATCCTTGGAACGAACTGCCACATTTGTTTCAAGATTATATCCACCAATATTTCTCCTAGTAAAATTCGCAGAACCGAGCATCATGTGATATCCATCTTTGGTATGCACAACAAGCATCTTACCGTGACACTGTTCTCCATGTGTATCACACCAACGAACAGAAATAGTGCCCGTACTTTTCTTTACCAAAGTATCTGCAACTTCACGATTTGGAATCCCATTTTTTTCTCTTCCAAATGCATCTTTGTTAGGGTCCAAAATAATTCGTACAGCAACTCCACGAAGAGAAGCATCCACGAGTTCCTTAATAATATTTCTTTCAGCAAGATAAAACATGAGCAGGTCGATAGTATCACCTTTCTCTGTAGACTGTATCATTTGAACAGCAGCATCAAGTATTGCTCTATCTGTTACAACCCTCGCATATATTTCTCCATCTTTTTGTGATGGTGGTAAGACTGTCGGGGATGCAAACACTCCTCCTGCCATAGCAATAATCCGTGCTTCACTAGTAAGTAGATCAAGCGCTAAAGGACCACGAACTTTAAGAGCGACATTGCTGTGAGCACTTGATCCATCGTGAGGATTGGCAGAAGTTACAAGTGATGTAAGTGTTGGAATTCCATCCACCATCTCATCCGCAACAACAAGTTTACGGTGATTGGCTTTAAAGTTAAGAAGTGTGAGATGTGATCTTAATGTTACTTTTTCACCTCCTGCATCAACAAGATTAGGAAACAGTCGTACAGTATATGGTTTTCCAAATACTTTTTTGTGAAGCGTATCAAGTGGATATACAAAGACTCTCCATAATGACGAAACCACTGGGTTACTATCACGCAAAGCAGGTAGATTGGTCATCGTTACTTGTATCCCTGCGTCCTTCATTTGAGAAAATACTTGTGAGTCTTGTCCATCGTAGACACTATTGATTGGATCACTTACTACCTGGATTACCATTGTAGGATTTTCTTTTTTCTTTGCAATGAGTGCTTGTGTAAGCTGGGAAGAAAGCGGTCTATGAACATTTCCAGAACGTGTACCAAAATCATTCCACAAAAACATATCAATAAAAATATATGTCTGGGCATTCTGTATCATTGAAAATACTTCATCAAAAATATGTTGATCACTTACTCTTATTTTAGATGAGTCAAGATATGTTGTATCCGCGAGAAATGCTATTGAACCCCCACTAATATTATGCCAGTTATAGGCTTTATTAATTTCTTCAGGAAGAGGTTTCCAAACATTCCAAACACCAACAAGTACAAGTACAGTAAAAAGTAACCAATATATTTTCTTGTGGCGTGTCTTGTGATATTTCATATATAGGAGTACTCAAAATTCACACCAATAACAAAACCTTACAGCACTTTTTCAGTTTTTTGTAATAACTCACGAACTGTTATAAGTGCTACAACAAACATACTCTCTGCCCAACCAAGAGGGATATTTTCATTTGGTTTTTGTGTGTGAGAATACCAGAGTTCTGGGATGAGTCCATCTTTGTTAATAGTCGCATCCGCTTTCCAAAAATAGTGTGTTGCCTTTTCAAGATCTCCTCGTTGTGCATAAATAATTGCAAGCCATGCAAGACCCATAGACCACTCAGCTTCTTCGCTGTATCCATCTACTTCATTCTTGTTGTAGTAACGATCGTTACGATATCTAATAACACCCATATCACGAGTAAGGAAATACTCGACATTTGAAAGAATTACTTTTGTCTCTTCTTCTGTCGTTACTTCAAATGGGAAGATAAGTGTAAGGAGCGCAAGATCACAGAAACGTGTAGAAGTTTCACGCGGAAGAAGTGCTCGAAGTGCTTCGCGACCCTTCTCTATCATCCCTTCTGGAATAGTTACATACGGGAGCTGAGATGCTGTCATAAGCGCTCGTACCACAGACCCAATAGATGATGCTCTCACTTCTTGATTTTCTTCCCAGATACCAGAATCCGCATCATGCCAATACTCAATAGCATTAAGATAATTAACAAGAAGCTGTACAAGGTCACGCTCTTCATCTGTCTCCACCACTGTGTGTCCTGATGTTTCACAATCTGCAATGAGGTAGAGTACTTCCCCTACTGCGTCGTTTTGTTTATTCCCCCACTCTTCCCAATATTCTTCAAACGTCTCTGGGTTGTAGCGTGCATGAATATACTGCCACGTCTCATGTGGTCTATTGTTTACCGCCCACATAATTTTCTCTTTATGTTTAGCAAGAATTTGGAGTAACGCCTTAGCTGCGTCTTTTACCACATCCATTTCACCTGCATATTTAAACCCAAGCGTCATGAAATAAATATCACGAAGCCATGCCTTGTTATATCCTGTAGTTACATCACTTGCAGACGCAGTAAAAAGTCCTGTTGGAGCACGAAGCTTACGCACCTGATCGAGATGCCATTTGGTTGCCGAATCAAAATCAAAATTTTCAAAAGAGCTACTAGTATTCATATATAACTTTTACACTACAGCATATTTTTGATCAAAATCAACGGCTGTTCTATTTGGTTGATGTTCTGTAAGAATGTTAAGCATATCTTGAGTTAGATACCTTGCAAGTTCTTCTTCTCTTGTCTCTAGCTCATGTTCATATTCAGCAGTTTTTTCAAGGTAAGCAAGAATTTTTGCTGCGGCTTGCTCCGCTCTGTAGTTATTAGCCTCCCTTGCTTTCTCTTGAGCATTTCGTATAAAAGAAATTTTATCATCAAGACTCATTTGATCAGTAAGCCCTCCACATAAATCTTGCAATTCTTTTGTTTTTGCAAAAAAAGTATTATTTCCTGTCTCTAAAGATATTGTTGGTGATGTTTCGTTCATATAATTACGAGTATACACCCACTCTAGAAAAATGATACACCTCTTCTGTTTACGAGATTATTCTCGGCAATTTTCAAAGATTCCCCAACAAGGATCTTCATATATTATATAGTCTATAAAGAGCATTGGCATCGCTTTTCTTATATATTCAAACTCAACCGGAGTTGGTGTATGGCTTCCAAAATCAACAACAATTCTGTATGGCTGATATTCATTATTCGTATCCACAACACCAAAGCTTACTTTTTTCTCTTCTGAAATGAGATTCCAAACGGTTATCCCTTCCTCAGTAAATGAACTACTTCTTCCTGAGCCAAAACATACCCCAATCTTATCTGTAACATCTGCACCTAAACCACATGGAGAAAATGTTATTTTTACAGAAATACCCGATTTTGTTGTAGTTGCAATTGTTACTGTACGTTCATCAATAACCTGTGGAGCGATTTGAGGTTCTTCGCTTGGAATATTTTTAGAGAAGTTATTTGTCCGCATAGAATAATAGAGAAAACCATTTACTCCAGTTATAATCAATCCAAAACAAATAATAAAAACTCCTAAGAGATTTTGTTTCTCAGAAAACTTTTTGTATACAAGAAGATATGCATCTTTAATACTTTGTATCATGCGTATATTTTATCTATCAACAGCTCCTGCATCTCGCACACACGCCTGAAGTGCTGGGGTATCTGTCCACCCACACTTACCTGTTGCCTGACGTTCACATACCGCTGTCTTGTAGCAAGCAAATTCTGGACGATACATACAATTAGACATCATATCTTGTTTATCAGAACATGTTTCTGAAGAACACCCTCCTACATAGCATCCTCCTTTTGAAACGGTTATGGTTGTTGTCGCAGTCGTAGCATCCGGTGCTACAATAAGCGTAATCATATAATCCGCAGGAGTAATTGAAGACCCAGCTTTTGGCGTTGGAGTTATTCCTGTGAACGTAACTTTTTCACTACCTAAACTCAACTCTTTTCCAAGTTCAAGAATATCTGTTTTTGTCCCTAGTTCTGTAACACTTTGTAATTCTATTTTTACAGTACCAGCTTGTATACATTGCGCCCCTTCTGGACATCTACTGTCTTCTGTAACTTTTGTAATCATAACTGAATTTCTTAAAAAGACCGCTTGTTGTCCAACTTTTACAGTAGCGCTCCCATATGGAAGTGTTACTGGCTTAGTTACTTCGACAGGATTTATTGTTGAGGAAGTTTGTGAAGCTCTCATCTTTTTATATGAGGCAGCAAATGTTCCGCCGAGAAGAAACAGCACAACAACAATGATTGCTAATTTAGTTTTGATCATATCTGTAAGTATAACAGTTTTTGGTTCTATTAAGGAAACAAAATGGCATGCTTAATTTTTAAAACTTCTCCCCTTCAATGACAATAAACAACTCTTTGTTATTATCGAGTTTGCCAAGCTTATTTATTGTAGAAACAGTAAGTCCTGCATGTTCTAATACACTAACAACTTCACTATTCGTGTGCATATAAAATATATTACGAGTTTTATTGTTAACAGGTGCTTCGATTTCTCCAGTAAGTTTTCTACCTTCCATAGTTGAGTTCTTGTAAAACTTCTGCCACAGATCAAAAGCTTCACTATCGGCAGTATGCAGAAAAAATTTTCCTTTCGGTCGCAACACTCTACAAAGCTCTCGGCTTGCAGCTTCTATATTTTCTAAGTGAAACCAAACATTGATCGAAAAAGCATTGTCGCAACTTTCATTATCAAGTGGTATCTCGTATGCATTTCCAATAACAAACTCCCTCCCTTCGTTGGAATACAATTCTTTTGCTCTTTCTGTAAGAAATGTAGAAGGCTCAACACCAATATACTTCGTATAACCTTCAATTTTTGTAGAACACATTCCTTGACCAGAGCCAATATCTACAACAACTCCTCGTGAAGTGGAATTAAACCATTCATAAAGACGTGGATATGTCTCATTATCTCTAATCATTCCTTTTTCTCCTTCTACCGAATAGATCCACTGTTCTGCTACATCTTTATTTTCAAAAGGATTTTCTTCTCTCATACAGTACGTAATCACGTTGTTATATATCTCCTATTGTGAATAGTTAGAGTTCAAATGATTAGAAAAATTACCAAGCAGCCAGTACCGCCCCCATTGCAAGAAACGAACATAGGGATGCAATAACTTCAAAAAGCCAAAGCTTCTTAGACTTACCCATCCAAATAACATCCATAGATGTTGCAGTAACAAGAAAGCCAAGCCATGCCCAGAATGCAACCCCCATTCCACCAACAACATTCCCAAGATTGTTATAATAACTTTCTGTAACATAGATAAACATAGCCAAAATATAGGCGCATACAATATTTGCCAAGAAATTTTGTAGCATCTGAGGAACCATATCAGAAAGCTTCTCCTTTCCTGTCGGGTGAATGTTAGCTAACTTCATCCATAATTTTCCAAAGAGTGGTCCATGAAACATAAACCCGATAACAAATGCCACAACTGCCGCTACAAATACAGAAACAAAATTGATTGGTATCATAATTGTATTATTATTGTGTATATACTAAAGTATAGCAGTTCTTAACTGCCCCGTAACCCTCAATAGTACATACATATAGAAATCAAAGCTCCCTCTTATATAAGAGGGATAGAATATGCTTAATCTCCGTAATAATCCCTTACCCTCTTTATAAATTTCTCAAGGTCATCAATATGAACTTTCATATCAGAATAATTTCCGGAAGATCCTTTGAATCTAATACCTTCTCCTAAATTTATATCTGGCTCTGTCCCCTCCTCTCCATCGAGAAATGCTGCAACACTTTTGGATTGCCGTCTTAATTCTTGAGTTGCAAAATCTCCAACATATACAAAACCTTCTTTATCAGCTTTTGATAAATATTTCTCTCTTACAGAAAGAGGGTTTTGGTTTGGTGCTTCTAAAGACATAGTAATCACAGTATACCAGTTCCAAACTCCCATATTGTTCCTGATTGGGTAGACAAATGTAAGAACTAAAAATCCCCACTTTCATAAGGGGATTTTGAATTAGCAAATTCACGTCTCGGGCGAAAATAGATTTGATTGGTGTGCTATCGTAGATAACCTAAATTTCTTAAGATGTAATCATCTTTTTGAAATTGGAAATACCTTCAAATCCCACGTAACAAGCGTTAAGCTTGTTACTGATAGGCGCAGTTCTTGTGTATAAAACAAAAGCACCTTTTCAAAGTGCTTTTGTTTTATACATGTGTACTGTTGTAGATAGGATTAGAACTTTATTACTTAAATAACTTTCCGAAAAAACCTTCTTTCACTCCGAACATACTTGCTACTGCATCCGCTAATTCAGTTTCGTTCATACTACGCAATTTCTTCACAAATATTTTTTTGTCTAACACAGCAGTGTCAAAAGCTTTTCTATTTTTTTCGAATTCTTGATGGAGAGTGTCATACTTTGTTCTGTTATCTTCCACATGTTGACCGACAGTTGCGAAACCTTCAAAATCTCCTCCTCCCATGTTTTGTGCAAATTTATTTCTTTCATCTGCATATGCAAGCATTTCTCTTGCTAAGTTAATCTGCTCAGAAAATGATACCCCTTCTTGCCCATTATTATTTTGTTCTGGCTTTATTTCTTTTTCCATATGTAATTAGTATATCATTCCCAACCTTGGCATTTTTCGCGAAAGGCTAGAAAAAATAACCCTTGATTTTATTGATGTCCTCGGTTGGTGTGCCTATCGGGATATTTGGTCACCGTTAAGGGTTTTCTTTTTCGTCCTTTGGACTCAAACAAAACCTCTTAACCTCGACCCCGGGAAATGCCGACAAATTATGAATATGAAAAGTCATGAATCCAACTTTTCATATTCATAATTTGTATACCGGCATTTCGTTCAAATCCCACACAACAATGTTTAGACATTGTTGCTGATAGGCACACACGAAAATAGACGGCCTAAGCCGTCTATTTTCACGTGTGTGCCTATCGGGATTTGAACCCGAACTGAGGGTTCCACAAACCCTAGTGCTAACCATTACACTATAGGCACCATCTCGCATCATTTCCATGTGTGGACCATGGAATGAGGTCTTTACTCTAACACATATTGAGGAATTTTTGAAGAGTGAGGACTTGATCACCTCGCATATGTTTTTCTCTTCGCACTTCGTGCTCCATAAAAACATTGCTCCTCGACCCCTATTCAAGTCCTCTCCTGGGCATAAAATAAATCAACCGAAGCTGTTCGCTTCGGTTTCATTATTTTATAGTGCCCAGGAGAGGACTTGAACCTCCATGCCGTTGCCAGCGCTACCACCTCAAGGTAGTGCGTCTACCAGTTTCGCCACCTGGGCATATATACTTTTTGTAAACAATTACAAACAAATCTCCTTGAGGTATTGAAATACTATCATATTTATAATGAAAAACAAAACAGGACTTGTAAGTCCTGTTTTGTTTTATGCTGTTACTTCTGCTGTCTCTTCTAGAACGATTGCTTCTGTTGTTGTTGTACTTCCCTTCTTAACAACACGAGTATCTTTCTTAAGCTTACGACGTACGTCACGAATAGCTTTATCACGAACGTAGTAAAGCTTACTACGACGAGTACGTGCGCGACGAACGATCTCGATCTTATCAATCATTACTCCAAAAAGTGGGAAAACACGCTCAACTCCTACACCAGACGCAACACGACGAACTGTAAATGTTGATCCAATCTCTGTACCATGCTTACGAGCAAGTACCATACCTTCAAATGCCTGAAGACGAGTCTTGCCATCATTTTCTTTGATCTTGTTCCAAACACGAACAACGTCTCCTGATGAAAAATCAAGTGCCTTTCTTGCTTCAATGTCTACCGGTGTAAAATTAATAGTTGTTTTCATAGAAATCTACTTAGTAGGGAAATACTATCATAAAAAATGCATAATCGCAAGGGCCTCTCCTTTAGGATTTGCTTTATTTCATCAATACCTACGCAATGTCCTTAAAATTAAGTGCCGTAAGTGTATTTTTCATGTCTTCTGGGATTTCTGCCTTAATGGTCTGTTGTTTACTCCCTTCCACGTCTTCTGGAATGTCTATAGTAATAGAAAGCGCGTGAAGCATGGATCTTGGCGCAACATCTTTACCTTTAAATGAACCGTAGAGCTCATCTCCGATGATTGGGTGGCGGATTCCTCTAAAATGGGCTCTAATTTGGTGTGTTCGCCCTGTAAGCGGGTAACATTCTACATATGAATACTGTTTACCATCTGCACTTGTTGCACGTTCCAAAACTTTATAACGAGTAACAGCATCTCTTTCTTCTCCGCGAGTATCTTGAGAAAACATATCCACAACAGTACGTTTTCTAAAATCACTCTTTGCTCGCGCGATAGGAAGACTAATCATCCCCGTATCGTGACGAATATGCCCTTCAACAATCGCACGATATACCTTACGGACAGTATGCTCACGGAACTGTCGCTTAAGAAGTGTGTATGCAATATTATCTTTAGCAAGAACAAGAACACCTGACGTGTTACGGTCAAGACGATGCACTATCCCCTCCCGTCCTTCATCTCCAACTTTTTGGATGTTATATGTTTCTTTCATCCAAGTAGCAACAGTGTACTCATCTTGTCTATCATCAGGATGCGCAATAATACCGACAGGTTTGTCGATTACAACTACATGACTATTTTCAAAAAGGATAACTGGTTGCATGATAATAGATTGATACTAACAGAAAGATGACAATAATGCGAGGAAGTGTTCAGATACCACTGTTTATTTACACAAGTATGTAAAGAGGCTTCGGTCACATATCTGCCTATCGTCTCCCGACGTGATTTGCTAATCAACATTGCTTGAAGCAGATTCGCGACCCCTATTCGAATTCCTCGCGGTTCGATTTACTAATCGCCTCACGCAATTTTGTAAGGAGGATTCGGTCACAAATCTGCCTCGCTTTGCTCGAAGCAGATTCGCGACCCCTATTCGAATCCTCACGTACAACGCGCAGGCGTTGTACTTATTTCCCACAGAAATTAAAAACAGAAGTCGAAAGACTTCTGTTTTTAATTTCTGTGGGAAATAGAGGATTCGAACCTCTGACCTTCGCTGTGTAAAAGCGCTGCTCTACCAACTGAGCTAATCTCCCATGTATTTCTAATGGATATATACTACCTTATTATGTTTGTTTATTCAAGCCTTCGACTTTTAGAAGTGGATATTTTCTGATAGTATACAAGAACCCCATGCCCTTGTAGTTAAATGGATATAACTGCGGACTTCTAAGCCGTTATTGCTGGTTCGATTCCAGCCGAGGGCACAAAACAGTAAAAGACCGAGACACTTCTCGGTCTTTTACTGTTTTATGCCCGAGGAGTAAGCAAACTGCTTTGCTTACGTCAGGAATCGAAAGGCGGAGCTATGTTTTTCTAGCAAGAAAAACGAGCGAGCCGGGGTCGAGGAAATTTCGAGTGACGACGGAGAAATTATCCGTGACCGAAAGCGTACTCGCGGTTCCAGCCGAGGGCACATTACCTAAAATTAGGACTCGTACTATTCATACATTACCCTTCTTTTAATTCTATCCTCAAGCTTTCTTCCAAGCATCCTCCTTGCGTCCCCTGTTCCACAGACAACAACATCGTCGTCCCCTATTTTGTGAACAATCATATCCAAAATCTCATTGATTGCTTTTGTTATCTCTGTCTCAATACTTTCTTTACCAAAAGGAATAAGTTCCCCGTCAAACGTGCAGTATTCGTCATAGATACAGATATGATGTGCCATATTGTTTAAAGTATACCCCAAGCTTTCGCTAGTACATAGATACACAAAAAGCCAAATGCTGTATAGACAGCATACGTGGTGCGCTTTTGCTGCGCGAGAAGTATTTGTTTTGCTTTTGCTCCATACTTATTTGAAACATATGCAACCGCAAAGAATCGAAGACTACGTCCAAGAATAGATGCGACAATAAAACTAAATAGGTTCACCGAAAAAAGGCCAGCAGAAAGAGTAAATACTTTATACGGAATAGGTGAAATTGATGCAAGTAAAATAGTCAAAAATACATGATCTTTAAAAAGAGTCCCTAAAGTTGCTATCTCATTTTCTATACCATAAAAAGCAACAATAGGTGCTCCAACATAATCATAAAAAAACATACCCACAAAATATGCCACAACTCCACCTATGACAGAAGAAATCATTCCAATGAGAGCTAGTTTTACCCATGATGGTTTTTTTTCTTGAGCAAGCATTCCGATTATCAAGACAAAGGGAGGAATTGGGAAAAATGAAGATTCAGTGAATGCAACAAGGGCGAGAGCTTTATTTGCATGTTTATGCTCGGCATATTTTTCTACCCAATTAAAAAGTTTTTGTATCATGGTACGATGGTAGCATGGGAGGAAGATAGAAGATAGAAGATAGAAGATAGAAGATAGAAGATAGATAAAAGTTTAGCCGGTCTAAGGTGCGTGTCAAATATTTGTCTATTATCTATTAGCGTAATCGCAGTCTATATTCTGTACTCTGTGCCTGTTGTCTATTATCTATTAGCGAAGCGGTCTATACTCTATAGTCCGCACCCTTCTATCTAAGTCTTGTTCCGTTTACTAGTTGCTTGCTTGGGTTAAGGAGCGCAAGACCTGTGTCATCACTTCCTGCAAGAATCATTCCTTGCGATTCATGTCCTCGAAGCATACGCGGTGCTAAGTTGGTTACAAAAGGAAACTGCTTATTGAGTAAATCTTCACTAGTTACAAACTCTCGTATTCCAGAAAGAATCTGACGAGGTTTTTCTTCGCCGAGATCAACCTGTAAAATATAAAGCTTGTCTGCTCCTTCAACAATCTCGACAGAAACCACGGTTCCTACTTTGATTTCAATTTTTTGAAAGTCATCAATTGTTGCATACACTTTTTCTTCTGCTGCAGGCTTTATTTGTTCTTGTTCATTTTCATTCATATACTAAAAAATTATTTATTACTAACTACTCATTTTACCAACTACCAATTATCAGCATCTTGCCCATCTTCTTCATCATCACTATCACCAGATTCTTCATAGACTCCAGGACCATTTATTTTATCAAGATATCTCTGGAGTACAATAGCTGCTGCTTGGTCATCAACATTATGATCCCCTTCTTTTCCTGGCTGCTTACGAGCTTCCATAGTTGAGTACCATTCTTTTTCGAAAACAATTTTTACATCAATAGAACTTTCTAGCTGTGCTCCAAACTTTCTAGCTTCTTTAGCTATTGGATTTGGTTTTCCTTTACCATCAACACTCTCCCCTATTACCACAGTACTGAATTTCATTTCTCGAATAAGTTCAAGAGTATCCTTAAGAAGCATTCCATCATTTGCTGAAATCATAAGTGGGTATGCCATACGCCCCTCATCATCAGATTGTGCAAAACCAACTTTTTTTGAACCAAAATCAATTCCTAAGTATTTCATATAATATAGTATAAATTACTCATCTTCACTTTTATTGTTTTGATATGTATACATTAGATTTGATACATGGGAAACTATTCTAAAAAGGTTTGTTTCATCTTTACCTTTTGTCATAACACATAAAATATATGGATTCTTAGGGCTATAGATAACCCCACAATCATGAAGTTGACGAGCCATTCTTGCCTTACCATTAACATCTTCCATAAATTCATAGGTGCCATACTTATGTGCAACAGGAACTCCTTCAGGAACCCCAGCCACTAATCCATTTTTAAATGAACTTTCAGAAAGAAGTTTCAAAATATATTCTGAGTGCTCCTCGTTAAGGTATGAAGAGCCGTAAAGAACTCGGAAGAAGAGAGCATACTCTCGAGAAGACACTTCAAGAACCTTTTTTGTATCAGGACTAACCATTGAGACAATTGCAAAGAGACCGTTAAGGTATGAGTTATCGGAAGATGCTAGGAGTAAATTTTTTGCTCCATTGTCTGATTTTGTAAGCATAATAATAACAAGCTCTTCAATCGAATAAACACCACCAATTTCAAGAATACTTTGGGAATTTGATTTTATTGAAGTATTTATATCTGACAACTCTTTTGTATAAACAACATTTCTTTTCAAAAAACCTTCTTCATTTTCCGCTTGCTTATAGATGGCGAGTGCAAGTGGTAGTTTAAAGAGACTTGCTGGGAAAAATTCTAAATTTTCATTTGTACCAAACCACATTCCAGTATTAAAGTCTCTAAAGTAAAAAGAATATCCATACAAATTACCTCTTCTTTCTTCTTGTTTCAAATAAGAAATCAAGTCACCTTTAATATCGTTAAACATACCTACATCTGTAGCTGGTGCTGATACACCCCCAATGAGAGGGTTGATGAGTGCATATTTATCTGAATTTTCACGAACAGTTTTAAAACTTTTCATAAATTCAGTGTATTTAATTTTTTGAACAAATGACCCAATATAATAACCAGCAAAAATAGCCAGGACCACGACTCCCCCAACCGATACCATCAAAAAATATTTCTTCTGCAAAAAGGTTTTAATTGTATGCCTAATGTTTGTAAACATATATCTTAGGAGTATAGCAGAATTATATCAAAATATAACTAGTACAAAACACTGTTTATAAACAAGACACCTTCGCTTTAATTTTATTCAAGAATATGGTATAGTATCGCAACAATCGAAAGTTTTGAAGGTTCTGTGTACATAAGTATACGTACCAAAATATCCATGGAGGAGTGGCAGAGTGGTCGATTGCACCTGTCTTGAAAACAGGAGTCTGGGCAACCGGACCGTGAGTTCGAATCTCACCTCCTCCGCCAACACAATTTAGTATCGGAGTCAACTCACTTGCATGAGTAAGTAATGCGACTCAGATGCATAAAGTCGGGTCAAAAATACACGAGAAATCGTGTATTTTTAGCATTAATAAAATGGTA
>JACCDG010164886.1_pt1 | contig 45189 bp, 40 predicted proteins | sample 7442471 | NCBI WGS metagenome assembly JACCDG01 (sample SAMN15323444, study PRJNA562643) | freshwater metagenome | isolation source: river surface water | place: USA:Blue River Watershed | collected 2017-08-17
GGGACCGAAGATGCACTCCACACAGCGGCAAATGAGTACGTCCGACAACAGCGGCAGGAGTGCGGCACGGCTTTCCGGGACATTTACCCGAAGGACGCCTGGGAGCTGCGGATTCATGTGGCCTAACGCAGAGCTAACCGGCCCGCGCGTGGGCCACAGGAGCAATGAATGAGCGACAACGATTCGAGCGCCGCTGACCGCGGGTCCGGGTTAAGCGCCGGGTTAGGCGCCGTGCTCACGTACACATGCCAGGGCCGAAGCGGCATCTACGGGGCAACGATGGGCGCCAACGGAGCGGGCGAGTGGTGCGTGCTGTTCATGGGCACGCCAGTCGATGCCGAGAACGCTGCTGCCGAGTACCTGCGGCGACTGGAACGCGGCGGCTATCGCATCTCCGCTCACAGCATAGTGACCAATGAGCCGAGGTTCACTGGAAACTCAATCCGCTCGGTGCAAGCGCCGCTGCCTGGCGGGTTCAGCGCCTAACGCCTAGCTTAACCGGCGGGCGGGCATTTTCGCCCGTCCGCGTTGAAGCGCCTGTTGGGCGCGAGGAGTGTGAAATGCTTGCGATTGTGAATGTGTCGCCGGACGACGCACCACTGAACGGACGAAACAAATACGAGGTGCGGATAAACCGCCGGGTGATTGCGACGTTTGAGCATGACCGGCAGCCTGACGGTGCCGCGCAATGCCTGCGCGATGCTGCCGATGCAGTGGAACGGTGCCGAGCTGAAGATAGAGCCGCGCTACTGGGAGCGTTGTTGAACATGACGCCCAACGCAGAGCTAAGGGGCCGGCCGCTTGCGGACGGTCCCGCTTGAGCGGAGGGTTAGAAGGCATGGCAACGACAGAAGAGGTGGAACGCCTGATGAAACGCTGCCAGATTGGAGTAGGCGGGCGCGGTGCGCTGGACACGGCGCACGACATCATGGCCGAGTGCTACGGCACGCTTGGAGCACTTGTGCAGGAGCGCGACAGTCTTTTGCGCGGTGAATATATCTGCAAGCGCTGCGGACTTCGCAAGGATTCCGACCGGAGCACTAACCATGACTTCTAACGCCCCGCATGAGCGCGCGGCCGAAGGCCGTCCGCTCGATGCGGTTGTTGGAGGACGAAATGCGAAGTGAAACCGTTGGCTGCTGCACGCTGTACCTCGCGGACTACCGCGACGTGCTGCCGGTGCTGCAGGGTATAACCGCCGTGGTGGCAGACCCACCATACGGCAACGACTACCGGCAGAAACGGAGCCGCGATAAGCTGGTGCGGCCGGACACGACGCACGCGCCGATTGTTGGCAACGCCGAACCGTTTGACCCTGCACCGCTGCTGCAGGCCGCTCCCGTGGTGGTGTTGTGGGGCGCGAACTACTACGCCGATAAGCTGCCAGCGAACGGAAAGTGGTTAGTTTGGGACAAGCGCGAGAACACCACGCCAGACGACGGTGCGGACGTAGAACTGGCCTGGACTAACCTGCGCGGCGTGCCGAGGATGCACCGCCAACTGTGGCGCGGCATTTGCCGGCGCGGCGAGGAGAACGTGAGCCGAGGCGCGAAGAAGCTGCACCCGAACCAAAAGCCGGCAGCGCTCATGGATTGGTGCTTGCAGCAAGCCGGGATTACTGAGGCCGACACGGTGCTGGACACGCACATGGGCAGCGGGACAACTGGCCTTGTGTGCCTGCGGCGCGGGATACCGTTCGTTGGGTGCGAAATCGACCCGGTGCATTTTCAGACGGCGGTGGATCGGCTCAGGGCCGAGTCCTCTAACGCAAAGCTAACCGGACAAGGAGGCGCTACATGCGCACGAGAAACGAGATGATGCCGCCCGCCGACGCAGGTCCGGTTGAGCGACCTGTTAGGCCTGGCGACCGGGGCGAAACGACGACGGCGAACCATGCACTCGCAGCGGCCTTCGGCGCCGCCGATGCGGCAAAAGAGCAAGACCTGCGCGGCTACTACCCGATGGCCGCGCGTGTATTGGCCGAGGAAGTGCGGCGGCGGCGCGCGGCACTTGACCAGATGCATGCCGAGTACGAAGACATGAAGAGTCTGCTGCTGGGCAACGCGAGGAATCTGAACCTTGAGCGCGAGCGGCTGCACGCTGCGCTGCAACTGGCGGTGTGGGCGATGCGCGCACCGCTGGACGACTGGAAGGGCGAATGCGAGCGCAAGGCTTTGGACGCTGCGCATGCCGCATTGGGGCCTAACGTTCGAGGTAATGCGGACCCAACGGCGCCACGGACGCCGGAGTAACACCACACTGCGGGCCGCCGTTGGGGCTCGCGTTGACCGAGGGGTTAGCCCTCTGGGGGATAGACGATGGAACGAACGAAGTACCCTCTGAACCACGAGTGGCACGTTGCCGTGAACAGGCACAGCGACGAGTGGCGCAAGGCCGACAAAGAATGGGGCGAGATGCGCTTCATGTACGAAGCCAAGAGAATGGCCGATGAGGTGCCGCGCATGGTGATGCTGTTCCGGCAGGAGCGCGAGAACGCGCTGCCGCAGACGCATCAGCAGTGCAGCATGCAGGCCCCCGTGCCGGTGAAGGCCAACCACTTGTCGTGCTGTCTCGGCGTGAAGGCGCGCGAGTGCCCGCACCTGCTGGCCCTGGAGAAGATCGAGCGCGCGACGCCCGAAGATGTTGACGAGGCAAAGGCGTGGACCTGTGCGGCGCACATCGTCAGCCAGGGCGGAGACAGGATGGGCGAGGGCTACATGCTGCGCGTGGACGACCGCATGTTCTGGGACAACGTGTACAGCAGCCTGGCCCAGACCGATGAGGGCTAACGCCAGCTTAAGTGGCGGCCGTAGGCCGTCCGCTTGAAGCGACAGTTAGGTTTCACGCGGCGCAACGAAGGAAGACGATGGCTGAAAAGGTAGTGATTGGGAGCGCGGAACTGTGGCACGGAGACTGCCTGGAAGTGCTGCCGCACCTGAGCGGGCGCATTGCTATCGTGAGCGACCCGCCATACGGAATTGCCTTCCAGCATAGCGGCCACTTGGGCAAGGCATACGCTGGCGCCAAGGCCAAGAGCAACAACGAGAAGATTCACGGTGACGCGGAACCATTCAAGCCAGGCCACCTGCTGACGTTTGAACAGGCGATTCTGTTTGGCGCTGACCACTACGCGCAGGAACTGCCGCGTGGGCGCTGGCTGGCCTGGGACAAGCTTGGCGGGCAGGACACCTACGGTGACAGCTTCAGCGACGTGGAATACGCCTGGCACAGCAAGACCGGCGCGGCGCGCATCTTCCGCATGGTGTGGAAGGGCATGTGCCAGGGTGCAGGGAAGGACAAGGGCACGCGGCGCACGCACCCAACACAGAAGCCGGTGGACTTGATGGAATGGTGCATCGAGCAGGCCGGGCGGCCTGACGTGGTGTGCGACCCCTACATGGGCACAGGGGCCACCGGAGTAGCGGCGATGAATCTCGGCCTGCGCTTCATCGGCGTGGAGATTCATCGCCCGTACTTCGACATTGCCTGCGAACGGATCGAAGCGGCGCAGCGGCAGGCCCCGCTACTGCCGCCCGAAGAACCGCGGCAGCCTGTGCAGGAAGGGCTGTTGTGAAACCTAACGCAAAAGTCAGCGGCGCCGGTACGGCGTCCGCTGGACTGCCGGGTTGGCAGGCAAACGGTGAGACGGAGTGATGATGGCTGAGAAAGTGACAATCGGGAATTGCACGCTATACCACGGCGACTGTTTGGAGATACTGCCGATGCTTGGCAGGGTTGATGCGGTGGTAACAGACCCGCCCTATGGTGTTGGGTTCGCATACGAGAGCCACGACGACAAGCCAGAAGGATACGAGGATTGGTGCATTGAATGGTTTGATTTATGCCAAAGCATTGCTGCGACAATTCTTTTGTCTCCTGGGGCCGTGAATGTTGCAATGTGGGCAAGACGGAGGCCGTTCAAGTGGCAAATAGCATGGCTTAAACCTGCTGCTATGGGGCGGTCTCCTTTGGGGTTTTGTAATTGGGAGCCTATGTTGCTATGGGGAAAGGGCGTTAGCGGAAGCGTTGATGTTTTCACGGCTCCAATAGTTTCGGATAGAGATGTTGACGGACACCCATGCCCAAAGCCCGTTAAATGGGGAATTGAATCTGTCTCTCGGGTTCCGGGGGATATTGTTTGTGACCCATTTATGGGCAGCGGAACGACCGGGGTTGCCTGTGTAAACTTGGGGCGGCGGTTCATTGGGATTGAGAAGGAACGCAAGTATTTCGATTTGGCCTGCCGCCGGATAGAGCAAGCCTACGCACAGCCTCGGCTGTTCGAGGATGCAAAAGTCGGCGCTGGCGATACGGCGGTGCAGGGCGACATGCTTTTGACTGCCAACGCTTGACATAACCGGCGCGCTTTAGCGCGGCCGCGTTGATGGAAATGTTAGGGGCGAATTTTGGAGAGAACATGGAATGGCAACCGATTGAAACCGCACCGAAGGACGCTGACGTGCTGTTGTATTGCCCAGAACGCGGGGTCGTTAGGGGTGCATGGCGAGACGATAAATACAGCACAAAGCCACGTCCGTACTGGACGAACGACAGAGAATCGTTATGGGGGAAGACCTGGACGCGAGCAGATCAACCTACCCACTGGATGCCGCTGCCGGAAGCCCCTAACGACAAGTAGACACCTACAAAGGCGTATACAAACCCTGCAACAGATCCAGAAATAACATGAAAAAAACCAGACCCGTGTCCTTCAAGCCGATTTTCGTGGGGCTTCCGACCGTTGCCGGGATACTCACCCTGTCCGAGTCGACCGTCCAGGCCATGGTCAGATCAGGCCCGGACCATTTCCCGCAGCCACGGCTACTATCCGGCAGGCTTGTCGGCTCAATTCTACGTTAGAACTCTTGCCAATCCTCTCGCCAGCACGCTTATCACCGATTGAGATCAGCAAAAACCGTTGAAATCCAACACCGCTAGCCAAAGAACTCCCCACCGAACAACCGCACTGCTGCCCACATTGGCCAGCGTCGCCACCAGGGCACCCCGGCCGCCTCAAGTGCTTCCAGCAGCACCCCGTCAGCCTCGCGCCTCGGAAGCCAGCGGGCCTTGTACAGATAGTCGTGGATCACCGCAGCTTCGTGCGCGATGTCTCCGAATAGCAAAAAGACGACAGGCATGCGTGGAACAGACGCGAAATCCGTAAAGAACCCAATTGGCACGGTGATGGTGTCCTTCAGGCTTGGCGAGTAGTACGACAGAGGGTCGAGAAGGACCCATCCTCCGATAACCTTCTCGACGTGCAGACTTGATAGGAATGCTCCTGGCACGTCATCCCCACTTGAAATAGTCCTTGACCCATATCGCGGCCCCGAGCAGCGCGGCGACGATCGGAATCATGATTTTGATACCGGAAACCATCAACTTGCTTCCTCGCCACAGCAGGATCAGTTCATCGATGGCCGCTTTCGTCTCGCGCTCCTCGGCCACGTGGGCAACAACCGTATCGTGTGTCGACCTCGCAAGATCTTTCGTGTCCATGGCGATACCCTCGATGGTTTCCAGCCTGGCGCGCAACATATCCGCCTCAAACTGCCACGAGCGTCGTTCCTCTCCGTCGTAGGCTTTCAGGCCTGCGTTGGCACAGTTATTCCCATCAACTTTCAAGCTCATTGCCCAAACCTTTTGCCGATCAGGTCGGCTTCCCTGTTGAAATTGCGCATAACGTTGGCAATCCGCTCGTTGATCACCCGTACCTTGGAAGCTTCGTCCGTCCCGCCCTTCATCGTCACGGCATGCCGCGCCTTACGTAGCGCGGAGACCTGCCGTTCTGCCACGTTTCCGCGTGCTGCGAGTGATGTGGCGCCAGGATGGTCTGCCAGATAACCAGCTACGGATATTCCATCCCTTACCCGTCCTTTGATCTCATTCTCCACCTCGTTGGCCTTCGTGATGTTCTCGTAGAACTTCTCCGACTGTCCGGAGTGGCCGGCAGTGCTGCCGTACAGCCGCCCGACCAGAGGAATCTTGTATGGCGGCAACTCCTCTCCGGTGAATGGCGCCGTCGCCGTGGCCGCCACCTTGCCAGCTTCGCGACCGATTCCTCCGGTCAGTTGCCCGATTACGAAATCGATCTGATCGGGCGTCGGAGACCAGCCTCCCGGCGTGTATTTGGTTCCTCCGGTGATGGCGTTGATCGCTTCTGCAACCCCTTTGGCCCAGGGCGTTGCCGAATCCTTTGACCGCTGCAATCCTGGCTTCGGATCTAGGCTGCTGCGGTTCTCGATGTAGATCGGTTTCCCGGTCCAGTCCTTGTTCTGCGCCAGCGCAACGAACGGATCGAGCACGGTGGGCGCCGCAATCTGCATTGGTGGCGACGACCCGCCCATCGGGTTGAACGCATCGGCCAGAACCTGGAACAAGGCCACCATTTGCTTTCCGGCCGTCTTGTCCTTGTAGACCGCCATCTCGACAGCCAGGCGCCCGATGTTCGGCAGGAACTGGAAGCCGAGAGGCATGGGGATGGCAAGGTAGGAGTCTTTCCCGGTTGGGATGACGACTGATCTCTCCTTGACAAACTCCGGGATCTTTTCCCACTCGTCGTCGTCACCATCTCCCCCTCCCATCGCGGCAATCCCGAGCAGCGCATTCATCACGCCGAGCATCACCCCGCCGGCCATGATCTTTCGTCCCGCCGGCCCAGCCAACGTCTGCGCCATGCGCGTCGTACCCTGAACCGCTGCATTGAAGAAGGCGTACAGCGCACCCAGTTCGCGCGTCTGCCGTCCCTTGCGGTTGAAGTTCACCGTCAGATTCTTGGCGAGACTCGCTGCGCGCTCCTTGCTCATCCCGTTGTCGAGCGCGGCCTTGTAGGCTGCCAGTCGGGTCGCGTTTTCCATCGCCTCGTTGTAGTCGCTCAGCCATTCCTTGACGCCGTTCCACGCCTGGCTCACCTTGCCGCGATCAAGCGCCTGCAACTCGCTCAGCAGGGACTTGCTGCGCGATTCCGCATCGAGGAACAGATCCCGGTATCCTGTGGTGCCCCCGACGCGGTTGAATTCCTCGAAGAGCGTGGCCCAAGCGCCGGTATTCGGCATGCGCCCCTTATTCTTCAGCACTTCCTTGAGGATGCTCAGGGTGTCCGTCATCACTTCCTTCTGCTTCCCGGCCAGTTCGGTCGTCGAGAGGTTCAATGCCGCTTCCTGCGTGTCCCGCATCAGGTTGATGACGCCGAAAATCGGGTTGTACTGCGTGTTGATGCTCGCAAAGTAGCGCGTCATCTTGCCGACCACGGGAATCAGGTAGTGCAAATCATCAACGTCCAGATTCTTCAGAGACTGTGCCATGCGCAACGCCTGCGGGTTGTGCTCGTTCATCACGATCGCCACATCCTTTCCAGCGATGCGCAGCATGATGACGTTCGGACGAGTCTTGTAAAGCGGATCGGGAACGGTCCTCACGAATCCGGTTGCCTTGTCTATGGTGTCGATCATCGGCACTTCCCCGACTTTCCACACGTCCGGAAGCGGATTCTGGCGCGCCATCAAGTACAGCTTGCGCATTACGTGGTTCTTTTCGCCGCGGGTCAGCGCCGCCTCGCGCTGCATGGCGATGTGCCCAAGAATGTTCGTCACCTGCTGGTTGCTGCCGGTGCGCCGCTTGGCGGCATCGCCCTTGACGCTGAACCCCTGGCCGATCGGATGATTGGCACTATCCGGATGCGCTTCGTCGCGGTGCAGTGGGACGTAGTACCGATAGGTCTTGCGCCAAGTATCGAGGCTCTCGCGGCTCATCAATCCGTAGTGCTGAAGGTGTTGCAACGTGCCTTCGTTGATGGCATCGACGCGGGCAGCAAGGGTATCCATGGCGGCACGCCTCTCCGGCGTCAATCCGTTCATGATCGCCGCCGCGTCTGCATCGGACAGTCCGGACAGGGAACGTCGTTCCTCCTCGGTCCCGCGGAATGCCTGCGCGCCGTTCCACTGCAGCAACTTGCCGCGCGCGTCGTTCAGCGCCTGTTCGATGGCGACGGTAGCCGAGCCTCTCGCCTTGGCGTTTTTCAAGCGCTTCTCCAGGTTGAGCACCAGCGTTGCCGATTTCTTCTGTCCGGCATCGATCTCCGCCTGATTCGGGTTGCGCCTCGCCATCTCGGCATTTGCTTCCGGAGCATGCCGCGCATGGAGGAAGGTTTCGAGATCCTGGATGCTCACGCCTCGGGCCTTCATTTCAGCAAGAAGCGGGCGTAATTCCGTCTTCAAGAACTCATCCGTCCGGTGCGCAAGGCGCTTGTGGTAAAGCTCTTCGCCCAGGTAGGCGTCGTTCATGTCGGTGATCGTGCCGCCAATCGCCTGGATGTGGTCGCGCAGCCGGCGTAGGTCAATGTGCTTGTCCTGCAGCTCGTAGATGATCTTGTCGAGGTTCTTCGGCGAGAGGATTTCGGCGGCTTTCGCCTTGGCACGCTGCCAGGCGTTGCGTACAGGCGCGCCGCTTGGCCCGTTGTACCAGTCGGCACCTGCGCTGAAGCGGATGTCCGGGTCGGTTGGCGAGAACGCGCCGGTGTTGCCGGTTGATGATTTGATTTGCGTCGATTCGAAAACCGTAAACGTTCTCGTCGGCCGGGTTGATCGGCTGTTGTTGTAGTCGTCCCTGACGTTGTTGATGATCACGCCGTCCTTGCTGGACGCTCGTGCTTCTTCGATCACGTCGGAGGTCTTCCCCCGCTTCTGCGCCGTTTTCCACTCCTGCCCGTCTGCATGGAATACAAGAGGGTTCTCAATCCGTAGGTACGACTCAATGACGCCCTCTTCAGAATTCTGGTAGTCGAACGCCCTGCGAGGATCGGCATACGATTTCGCTGTGCGTTTATCGGAAGAGAACCAGTGCGCCGCCTCCGACCTTCCAAGCAAGATCCTGTCCTTCTGGCTTTTGAATATCGCCTCCTCTTTGATAAACCGAATGTCCGGTGAACCGTGATAGACCACCAGCGGCCTACCCCGCGCGTCGACCACCTTGCTGTCGCCGAACCACCGCCAGAAGTTCCTGATGCCTTCCTCGCTCCAGTGGATCGGCTTCCCGTTGCTGTTCAGCGCCGGACGCTCTGTGCCGTCGACCATCAGCGTCGTGGTGCCGGGTTTCAGCGGCGTTGTTGCGACCTCGCGGCCGTCGAAGGGTTGGCTGCCGTCGAGGCTGTAGCGAGTCTCTTCTGCCGCGATTCCAGCATTCTCCCGCATCAACTGCGCCCCGATCGTCATCGCCCGGTCGAGTGCCGTCCTCGCCACACTCGTCCTGATTCCCAGAACCCGCGAGACGATATTGACGAACCACTGCCACGCGCTCTTCAGCGTTGATCCAGCCGGTGCGGGGACGCCTTTCAGCGCCTCCTGGAACTTCGGATTCGTGAAGGCTTCGGCGACGAACTCATCCAGGTTGCTCATGCCGTACTGGCCATTCACCTTGCCAGACTTCTGCGCATGCTTGAACAGCGCCCGCATCCGCACGGCCGCCGGCCCGCCGGCCTTGATAGCCTTCATCGTGGCCGCGTGCACCAACTCATGCAGCAGATGCCGCTCCGCCTCGCTGGCAGTGAAAAGCGCCACCGTATCGGTGCGCGAGTTGTAGGCGGCTGCGTACTTCTGTGCCCGAGAGGTATTGCCGAATCGCCAACCGCCCTTACTGTCGAGCGTGATCGTTGACGACGCCCCGAGGTTTTTCAGCGCGTTCGCCAGATAGCGATTGAACGGCCGCCGGCTGGCCTTGCCGATGAAGGATAGGATCTCGGCGGCTGACTTCCCCTCTTGGGCCATGTCGTAGACGGCACGGTCGGCGGTGGACGCCGCCCGGCCTGATGCCTGGTTAAAACGGGACTCCCCTGGAAGCGCGCCGCTTTCCCTGGCCATCACGTCCTGATAGTCGTACCGCGCAAGCTGCCGCTCGCCAAGCAAGGCTCCGGACAGGGCGGCCTGTTGGATCGGGTTGTCCTGCTCCTGCCCCTGTTTCTTGCCTGCCGATGGCGGGACTGCTACCTTCTCTCCCTCGCCCTGCAATTCAGCTTCAAGGCGCTTCAATTCGCCGTACTTCTCGGCCATCTCCTGCTGATACTCGAATGGCGCCCCGAGCTTTTTGTTGAGGCGGATGATGTCCGCCTCGTGTGTGGCAAGGTTAGCCCTTTGCGTCCGCAGCGAGCTGTCAACGCTGTTGATCTGGTTGAAGACCTTTCTCGCCAAGCCGGTTGCGTCAGTTTCCTCACCTAAGGATGGTGCGGTAACGACGTGGAGTTGCAACCCCATAATCTCGACATACATGGAAAACGAGCCGGTCGGCTTGTTCTTGTCGATCTGCGCTTCGATTGTGATCTTGATGGCGCTTCCGATGGTTGCAAGCTGAACGGAGTCGCCCCCGGCCATGTCCATCAGCCGATCTCTCGTTGCCCGATTGAAGGCGTCTTTCAGTGCTTGTCCAAACTCCCCTGTCTTGCTGTAGGTTCTCCCGTCGACGGCGCCGCTATCGAACTGGAAGTACCGTTCGCCGATCGCTTTGAACGCCTTGGAGAACCGCGCAATGCTCTTGGTCTCATGCTCAATGCCCCATTTAGCGCTGCGCAGAGCCGTCCTGATGTTGATCTGCTCCGAGGCATGGGCGGCCTGAAGCCGCTCGAATCGTTCGACATCCTGCCGGAGCCCTGCCAATTGCAGGGCGCGCGGATCTCCAGACGCCACGGCCGCCGCTTGCTCGAACAGCGATGCTTCGCCCATGTCATCCATGCTGCGAAGCGACTTGTCGCCGGTGAACGCCTGATCGATGAACCGCTGTTTGCGACCGACCATCTGCCACATGGTCGACTGGTACGTCCCTTTTGTCGTGTACCAGTCAATCGAAACTTCCTGGTTCAGGTTTCCTTGACGGATGATCCGACCGTGCGGCTGCTCAACGTCGGCGGGGAACCACGGCGGATCTTGATAGTGCAAGGCGATAAGGCGATTCTGGACGTTGACGCCGGTACCCATCTTCTTCGCGGAGCCGATCAACACCTTCAGCTTGCCGCTCCGCATGTCTTTGAAGATCGCTTCTTTCTTGGCGTCCGTGTTGGCGTCGTCGAACCACGCGATCTCGTCGCGGGGGATTCCGCCGTCCGTCAGCAGCTTGGTGAATGCGGCACGAGAATTGAATCCGCGGCTTCTCTGCGACTGCTCGCCGAACCCGAGATTGTAGAAAACGATCTGCGTGCTACCCTTGATCGGCGCCGGATTGCCTTCCTTGTCGTGGTAGACGTTCCCCTTCGTTGCGTGGTACTTGGCGACGACGTTGCTCGCCATCTTCGTGATGATGCTCTCGCCTTCAAGTTCTGCGCCAAAGAACCGCGGATCAATGGCGGCAAACCGTCCGTCCGTGATGATCGACACGATCGGATCGGGATTGCTCATCTGGCCTGGAGACGGCTTCCATGCCTTCGACGCTTCGATGCGTCGCGACAATTCCCCTTTCATGTACGCTTCGAGCGCCTTGGTCGGCTCAACCACCACCAGATTCGGCTTCCCTCCGGCCAGATTTGGCCGCTTGACAAGGGCGCCAAGACTCTCAGAAGTCAGCACGTCCATGAATTGACGAACTCGGCTCATCAACTCGGGAACGTTGTCGAACTTGGCGAAGCGCTCAATCAGTTCGTACTTGCCGGCCGCGTTTGGTTCAAGCGCAGGGGCCACCTCGCCGAACTGGCGTGCCCAAGAGTCGAAGGTCGAAATGCCGGAAAGCTCCATCTCTTGCGGCGCAAAGAACCGCATGATGGTGAACAGTTCGCCCATCGTGTTCGTTACTGGGGTTCCAGACGCGAAAACGAAGGCGCGGCCAGGTCTGGCGCGCTCAAGGATGCGCGTCTTGACGTACATATCCATCGCAGCCTGCGAACCGTTGGGGTCGATTCCCTTGATCTGCTGCGCCGTGTGGAAATCCAGCTTGCGGAAGGCGTGCGCCTCGTCCGCATAGATGAAGTCTGCGCCGATGTCCTCGAACTTGATGGTCGAGTCTTTCCCGCTGGCCCCGAGGATGGCGTCGAACCGTTGATTCACCGCCTCAATCTGCTGCTCAAGCTGACTGCGGCGCACGCGCGTTCCCTGGTCTTTCGCCAAGCTTGCAAGCTCCATCTCAAGATCGGTGACAATCTCATCTCGGATCGGAGCTACAGACGCCTCTGTGACGCCGATTCGCTTGAATGCACTGTGCGTGATGATGATCGCGTCAGGGCTGTTGAGTGTGGCCGATGCGACGAACGCCTTCCGGCGCTCTGACGAGAAGTTCTCGTCATCGGCCACCATGATGTTCGCCAGCGGGTACAGCTCCATGAACTCGTTGCTGAACTGCTCCAGCATGTGATTCGGGACAACGAACATGGGCTTCTTGATGAGGCCAAGGCGCTTTTGCTCCATCGCCCCGGCAATCATCTCGATAGTCTTCCCGGCCCCGACAGCATGCGCCAGATACGTGTTTCCGGTCTGAATCTGCCTCCAGATTGAGCGAAGCTGATGCGGATGCAGCTTGAAGCGCAGGCTTACGCCAGGAAGCGTCAGGTGCGACCCATCGAACTTGCGTGGAGCGATGTTGTTGAACCGCTTGTTGTACGCCTCGACCAGTTCTGATGCGCGATTCCTGTCAGTCCATACCCACCTCTTGAACTTGTCCTTGATCTTCTTCGCCATTTCGTTGGCGGCCGTCGTCGCCTCCACGTCGGTCACGGTCTTCTTGTCGACCACGGCCGTCACCTTGATGGACCGGCTGTTCAGTGCCGCCTCGAGCAGTTCGGACGCCGATCTGGCGGTGGTCCCGTACTCGGCTCCGGCCCTTCTTTCCGTGCGCCGGTTGCCTCCATCAACCTGCCATGTCTCGGTCTTGATGTCGAACGTCACATGCCCAGCGCCAATTTCCTTGGCGAATTCGTTGACGTGTTCAACTGGCACCCACGCCGCGCCGAGTTTTACACTGATCTGTGATGGCCCGAGCTTCTCCGGCTGGACTTCCTTCAACGCCTCTACGTTGCGCCGATAGTCCGGGTTGGATCTCGCCAGATGCTCAGCCTCTTCCAACTTCGTCACCACGTCGCCAGACAGGTACTCGTCGGCTAGTTGCCATTGGCCCGCTGGAGTTCTGTAGATCTGATTTCCAAGCGCCTCGATGGTGTCTTCCATGGAAAGGCCAATGCGCCGCCCGACATCTGCCAGATCGAGCGAACCAATCGAGTCAAGCGAAACCGCAAGCGCGTCTCCTATCCCCTTTACCTCGACGACAACCGGCTTGCCGATCGTGCGGCCAAGAAGGAACGGCGCTTTGACGATTTCCCCGGACTCGCTGATGCTTTCCAGCGAAGTCAGTAGCGCCGAATCGTAATCTTCCCGGTACAGGCGCTTGTTCTTGAAAATGCGTGACTCGGTTTCAACGATGTTCCCGTCTTCGTCGGTGGACTTACGGACCTGCGTGCGGAAGTCGAGAATCGGGCCGCGTTCTGCGCGGAAGGCGTCATAGGCTTTGTTCAGCGCGCGCAGCGCGGCCTTCCAATCGCCATCAGTGACTTGTGCCAAACGCGCCGCCTGCACAAGGTCGCGGATGCCGACGTATCCCTTGAGCCACGCCCGGTCCTTGTCCGAGAGTTTGACCGACTCGTCAAGCGGAACACCAACGCCAGATGAAACACGCAAGATGGCGCCGTCCTTGTCCAGATAGATGACCCCCTCTCGCTTGACGGAAGGGTCGAAATCCACCTTGCGCGTTTCCGCCTTCACCGCCTCGTCAGACTGGCGAAGTGGCGAATAGACGTTCTCCGGAAGGCGTTCTACCGCCTCAGCGAACTTGGCATCAAGCTCTGCAGGGGTCGAGTCGTAGGAGACCACGGTGTACTTCTCGCCGCCGTATCCGTTGCTGCTCACGCGCCGGCCAAGATCGTCAATGTTGCCGCTGATGCGCTGCTGGCCAAGGATCATCTCGGGATGGTCAGCGAAATATTCGTTGACCTCTACCGGCCCGTCTTTGGTATCGACGGTCTTGATTGCACCCCAAGCCATGCCGCCTGGAGCTTCGCCAGGAGCGCGCTTCTTCAGGAAAATCACGTCCGTCACAACGCTCGTTCCTGCGTTGCCCTCGAACGCGGTCGATGGAAGGCGAATTGCCCCGATCAGGTCTGCCCGATCGGATAGGAATTTGCGCGCCCGGTCGGTCTTCTTGTCCATCGTCCCTTTGCTGGTGACGAAAACCTGCAGGCCGCCAGGGCGAACAAGATCGATCCCCTTGGCAAAGAAGAAGTCGTGCAGCATGAAACCGTGCTTGGCGTACTCCGCGTCACCGAGGATCTTGGTCTGTGAGAACGGCGGGTTGCCGACGTTCACGTCGAAGTAGTTCTTCGGGAATTTGCGCTTGATGAAGTCGTCGTGATGGATCTGCTGATCTGGTGACAGAAGGCGGGCGATCAGCGCCGTTGGCGCGTCGAATTCAACCCCGGTGAAGCGCGATGTTTCGTGGATTCCGTCAGGCATGAGCATCGAGAACGACCCGATGCCGGTGCCAGGCTCGAAGATGTTGCCGCCGGTGAATCCCAGCCTCTGGATAGCGCTCCAGATCGACCGGATGATTCCCTCGCTGGTGTAGTGCGCGTACTGCGTCGATTGCAGGATGGACTTCTGCCACTCCCGCGGCAGGGCGTCGATGCGCTCAGCAAGAGGCTTCCAGCGGGCATCGCGGACCAGATTAGGCCAGACAAGCCGGTTCGGTTCGAGCCTTTTGGCGTACTCGCCAGGAATCGGGAACAGCGCATTGCGGATCTCGGACGCACCGAAGCCGACATACTTGGCGAGCTGCGCCTGTTCTTCCGTCGTGGCGTTGCGCTTCTCCTTGTCAATCTGAATGGCCAGTTCGATCAGGTCGATGTTGCGCTTCGCTGCGTCGAACCATGACCCTTCGCGGGTCAGCGCTCCTAGTCCTGGCCGGAAGTCGGCAGAAACTCGGCGCACACCTCCTGCCACAAGGCCATCTGTTCCGTCCGATACTGTCTCAGGCCATCCTCCGTCCCCCAGAGGTTTGCTTTCATCAGTCGATCCATCAGCGCGTCGTCCTGCTCCTCGAACGCCTCGATCATCTGTTCGTCGAGGTCTTGAGCGCTTGGCGACTGCGCCCCTGATTGGGTTGTCTGGCCTTTGTCCTTCAGCCATCGGTTGATCGAGCGAAGGCGAACCTCCTTGATCGGCGGAATCATTTGGCGCTTCCTTTGGTGTTGATGCTTCATCATAGTTGAGTTTGGCTGACTTAGCCGGCAACTCTTCAGGATTCTTCAACGGTTCGACATTGGCATCCGTGAGAGGAGCAGGATCAGGCTCCGCCGCGGGATTTTCAGCATCCTGCCCATTGTTCTCATCGTCGAACACACGCCTACGAAGGTCCCTCAGTTCAGACATAATTGCCGCTTCTCTGGCGAGAAAGGCTTTCTTTTTTTCAGGGAGCGTTACGTCGTAGCCCTTGTTTCTCAGGTCTCTGAGCATCCTTTTCGCAGAAGCAATCTTGTCTTGTATAGCCCTCTGCTTCGTCTCGGCGTCTGTCTCTGATGGTGTGGCGTCGGCAGCCGGCAACTTGTCGGCATTCCCGACAGGTTTAGCCTTCGCGTATTTCCCAATCGGAATCTCTGCCGCCTTCTGCTCCAGCGGCGCCCCGTGCGTCGTCGGCTGCGCCGGAGTCGTCAGCGCGGGGATCACGAACGGCGTCTTTCCCTTCGCCGCGGCCTTGTCGCTCGCGGCCTTCTTCGCTTTCTCTGCGGCTACTCGGTCGGCTTCTTGCTTGGCGAGTTCTGCTGGGGTCTGTCCGGCAAGTTCAATCCCCGGTCGCGAAGACGCTTGATCGACTGGCTGACTCTCGCTTCCGCCACCAGCCGGTTGATCTCCTGGTTCTTCTGGGATGTCTGCGAACCATGAAGGTTCTTCGGTGGTTGGTTCTTCATCGAGAGCCCTTTCTTGTCTGGCCTCTGCGGCCATCTTCAGCACGGCGGCCGTTGCCTTGTTCCAGAAGTCTCGCGGCGACATGCCTTGCCGGTACAGATCGGAGATAACGGCGTCCAGTTCGTCGTCCGACAAGGTTTTCTGCGACTCGGACATCGCAGCTTCAAATCGCCTTTGCGCACGTTCATCAAGCGCCGCGACAGCCTTCCTGTGGCGGGCGTCCATCATAGCAAAGACGCGCGATTCAAGTTCAGAGAACTTTACCCCGACCGATCTTACTCCGTACTTCCTCGCCATTGCCCGAATACGATCTCGGTGCTGCTTCTCCTTGGCTGACTCGGCGTCGCGCTCCTGGCGAGACATGCTGGTCGGCACATCTCCGAACGAAGCCTGCCGGATCAGTTCGGCCAGGTGTTCGCCGTCGCGCACATCGAAATTCTCATCCTCGCGCAAGAGCGTGGCCACGTCTCCAAGGTCGGTGGTTCCTCGGTTGGTGAAAAGACCGCGCAGCCTGGTCGCTTTGTTTGCGTTATCGCCAACGGTATCGGGAGCCATTGACGAGTGAATGCCGTTGCCGCCAGTGACGCGCATGATTGCGCCAACCAGATCGTCGCGGCGCATGATCGGCGGAGGATTCGACTTCGTTCCAGGATTCTTCCTCGGGGTTTGCGTCTCGCCTGCGCTACTCAACGGCGTTTGTGGTGCGTCGGTGGCGGTTTCGTTGGTGACAACGGGGGGCGATTTGCTTTCCGGGACAAGCGGGCGAGTGATCGGCTTGATTACGTCTGGTTGCCACTCAAACAGGTACATTTCTGCGCTGTCTTTGTCGGCCTGCGGAATGGTTTTTGACTCAAGGGCGCGCCGGAATGGCAGCGCGTTGAAATCGTCACCGCGAGATTCTGCCTCTTCTGCGGCATTGCTCAAGAGCCACCGATCAACAGCATTCAGGTGGGCCTGCGTCATCTTCCCGGTTGAGGATTGGAATTTCGGGAATGGCGTGGTGGTTCTTCCGGTAAGCGTCGTGACAACTTGACCTGCAGAAAGCTTCATCCCGACAGCCCCGCGAACTGGCTCGTCTTCGGATTTCCCTGGTGGTGACTGACTGGTGACTGCCGGAGCCTTGCCTTCAACTGTTAAGGAATCCTTGTTGGTTGCCCCGGCCTGACCGACAATCGCCTCTCTCGCCGCCTCCATCCGCCCGGCCAGGTCGGTCAGCCTGATGCGGTTCTGGCCGACGGCGCGCGCGGCCATCTCGCGCAGCCTCGCCGCCTTCGTGGCGAGCGCTTCCGCGTCTTTCTCACGGTCTAGCCTGGCGGAATCGGATACCGAGGCGGGTTTCGCTTGTTGTCCCGGTTCTGCCGGCTGGGGGATTTCGGTTTCGTTGCCACTCTTGGCAGCTCCTTCTTGAGATTGTTGATCAACAACTGGGACGCCAGCCGACTCTGCCTGATTGGAGGGGAGATGGGGTTCGGCAGTGGATACCGGGACAGGAGAGATTCCCGGCGCGGCTGGCGTGTTCTGATCGGCCGAGGCGATGCCTGCGGCCGGGGGTTGGGTTTCCGGATCAGCCGGAACTGTTCCCGCAGGAATCCCGGCAGGCTGCGCCGCCTCTGGCTGAATGGTGGCGGAAGTCTGGCCGCCTGGCGGAATGGTGGCCGCATCTGTCGGAACCGTAGCGGAACTCGCTTCCGCCGCTTTTTGCAACGGGCCTTTGGGCTTCTCCGCGAAGTGCGCAATGCCACTCACGCCGCCGCCAACGACCCCGCCGCCAATGGCGCCCATCGCGCCACCGAAGGCGGTTTCCTGCAGCGCTTCCGGAGTCGTCGGATTCTGGTATCCGGAAAGCTGTTCGATCGGGTTCTGGACAAGTTCTTCCGCGCCCTCGATCGCCGCGCCCTTCACCAGCCCCTTGCCCACCGCGCCCCGCAAGGTTTCCGCGCCGAGCTTGTCCTTGAGCGCGCTGAACCCGCCCTTCTTCATGGCGGAAAGCGCCCATTCCTGCGGGCCAAACTTGGTTTCGATCGCCCCCACGGTTGCCGCCCCAAGCGCCGCAATTGCCTTGCTCTTGGCGTCCGCCTCGTTGCCCTGGTCGGCTGCTATCTGCGTTTCTCGTATCCCGGAGTACGACGGAAGCGCCGCCGCCGTGATCCCAGTGCCAAGCACGCGAGCACCCAGCATGGTGCCCATGGAGCCCGCCGCGTTTCCGACCGCCTCCTTGACCGCCGTCCAAGGGCTGTCCACGATCCCGCCCAGGCTATTCACCGCCGTCTGATTAGCATCGACGACCGACTGCCCGTATTGCGAGATTGGATTCTGCGGAGAGACACCAGGAATGAAATCCGACGCGGCCTGACCAATGCCCTTGATACTCTGGCCAATACCCTGCTTGGCGGCGGCCAATAACCCGCCGTCCGGCTTATTGTCCGGGATGTCGTCGAAAGTCCCTTTTCGTCCGCCGCTTGACGGGATGTCGTCGAAAATTCCCATTTCGCCCCCTACAGTCCGAAGTCCCCAGGCTTCAAGCCCATGCTGGCCAGCCTCTCGGCCATAGCCGACTTGCTTTTTCCCTGTGCAATGCCTGCGGCGACATCCTGCTTGATGGCCTCGACATCCGGCGCACTTGAAGTCCGCACCGGCTTGTACGTCCCGTCTGCCCGGTCGAGCACATCGGTCGCCCCGGTGGCCTCATTGATCCGCACAGACCGCCCCTCAGCGTCGGTATGGAACTTGTAGGGTGTCGCCTTCTCCTGCTGCTCTGGCTTCACGACGCCAGCCGCGATTCCCATCCTCCACGCCTTGCTGATCTTGCCAGGATCGCCAGAGTTGATCGCCGACAGCAGGCCGTTGCGCGCCGCGCGAGCCGCCTTCTCGTCCTCGATCTCGCCCTGAATCTTGGTTGCCCTCAGCGCCTTTTCAGGGCCAGACTGACGGAGGTCCTCGACCGCCATCTGGGTCTGGCCGGCAAGGCGAGTATTCGCCAACTGGCTCAGTCCGCGCTGCCGCTCGACGGCCATCTGATTCGCCCCCTGGATACCGGCCGCCTCCACCTGCGCCCTGCGCCCCAGTTCATCGGCGATACCGCCACGCATGGCGTTCAGCGCCGCGATCCTCCCGGCGTTGCTGCGCGCATTGCCGCCGCCGGTCGCCAGATCATGGGCCAGCCGGTCTGCATCCGCTTGCCGGACGAACTGCGCGAAGCGGTCGCGATCCGCCTGTTCTGCCGGCAGAGATTGCAGCATCGATACGCGCGGGCCTTCGCCCTGGCCGCCATTCGCCTGCAACTGCGCCAGCTCGGCTTTCATCTGGTCGGTGCGTGCCGTGCTGTTTCCGTAGGCATCTACCGCGCCAATGGGCTGCGCCGCGCCTGCAATCCCAGATGGCGCGAGCAGTAGCGTCTTGCCGGCGGCGTTGCTGATGGCTCCGGACCCAGGCGCAAATTGCTGCTTCGTCGGGTCGAACCCCGGTTGCGTGAAAGACAGGATTCCGGATTCAGGGTTGAAGCGCGCATTGCCGGCGTCGCTCGTCGTCGTCGCGCCATTCTGAACGGGCAACTGGACACTGGCCTGGTCGATCTTCCTCGCGGCGGATTGTTGCGCCCCTCTGCTTGGCGGCGACGAAGCCGTGGGGCGACCGTCGCCCACCAGCGCCGAAGTCATCAGACTTGGGCCGTTGAAGGCACGAATCTCGTCTGCCAGTCCTCGACCTGCGGCGACTCTCGCCCGCTCCTGCTCAAGCCCGGTTCGCTCGTCTCGCGTGTCCATCCCGGACCACAAGGACCGGACCTCTGGCGGCGCCGCCTGAGCTAGATTGTTCTTCGGCGTGACAGCATCGGCAATCCCTTGCATCGATACGCCGCGATAAACCTCCTGAGCGGTCGGCGCCGAGGTTGGCGTGGTCGCCGTTCCCCCACTCAATGCCCCGGCGATTCCACGATAGGCCGGGCCATAGACCTCTTGTGCGGTTGGCGCCTGCGCCTTGCGCCGCTTCTCTTCTTCCGGGTCGATCACGCCGCCGGCAGCCAGCCTCATGACCTGATTCCCGCCACCATTCTGCAACTCATCGAGTTGTTTCTGATACCGCTGTGTCAGCGCCATGCTGTTGCCGTAGGCGTCTGTAGTCGGGGGGGGCGGCGCGGCTGGGGAGGGCGTAGGCTGGATTCCAACCTGCGGCGCCGGCTGGACTGTTGCCGCCTGCCCAGTCAGTGGCGCGGACGCTGGCGCCGTCTGACCGGCCGGAGCCGTCAACGCCTGCGAAGATGGTGAAGGAGGCGCCGCAGAGAAGCTGTTCCCGTTCCTGACGATGTTCGTCGTCGGAGTTTGGGGCTGAACTGGCTGCGCGGAAACGGGTTGAGTCGCCGGAGAAATCGCTGCTGCAATGGCAGGAGTCCCGAGTGATGGCCCGGAGTCCGTCTGCGTGAAGCTGTTCCCGGTACGCCAGACTCCGCTGATCCCTGTCTGGTTCTGTTGGCCGAGAATCCCGCCGTAGGCCAACCCTCTCGCCCCCCTGACCGGCGGCTTGCCATTCGTCGCCTCGATGATCCCTTCAACCGCCTGCACCGCCGCCGGGTTCCTCATCGTCCTGGCAGGAAGAATGGCCGCGCCCTCGCCGTTCGACAATCGCACATCCTGTCCGGCCACCACAACGGGAACGCTGTCCGAGGTGCCCGTGCCGGCGCCCACTACCGGCATGATGCCGCCTCGAGCGTAGTTTGCCGCCTTCTTCAACTCTTCGTTGCGCCGGCCAATCGCATCGGTCGCCTTGCCCATCAAGCCGCTCGGCTGAGAAGGTTGAGGAGATGCTGCAGGTTGCTGAGTGGGGGCTGGTTGCGGCTGTGGCGCGGGAGATTTCCCGGCATCTCCAAGCCCATACTTGGCGTTCATCCTCGCCAGCATCTGTTCCGGCGTTTCCCGAATCACGCCCCCATCGGCCATGCACCGCGCCTGTTTCCTTTTCATCCCGGTCTGCTCCATTGCCTAATCCGCTCGGGCATCCTGGCATGATTGGTCAATCTCAGGAAGGCCCTCTACCGCCTCAGCGCATCCCAGGTCAGGCTCCCGACCACCCCGTCAGCGATTAGCCTGCGACCGTTCTGGAAATGGACGACCGCAGACTTGGTGTGCTCACCGAACACCCCGTCCACCGCCACCCGATAGCCGAGCTTGAACAGTGCGACCTGGAGCTTGCTCACCCAATCCCCGCTGTCCCCAACGCGCAGAACCGGCCGCGATTTATCCAGCCGTTCAAGCGCCCAGATTCCCTTTGCCCGCTTCAGATAGCGTTTCCGGTCCGCTAGCCCGTTGGTCCCCCCGTTCACCGAAGCCGTGACGCCCACGATGTCATCCCGCTCGGCAAGCTCTCCGATCTTCCTGCGCGTCCAGTACGAGACTGCCGACAGCAACGCCCACGGGAATTTCTCCAGCTCCTGCGGTTGCTGCTCGAAATCCGGCGCGTCTGGAACGATCTTTCGGATGTCGTCGCGGGCTTCCCGATAGTTCGCCCGCCCGGTCGTCTGGATCAGGCCACGCCCCCGATACCTTTGGCCGTCCCCAGGTTGAACGTTCCCCAGGTCCTTCCTGCCCTCGTAAGCCTTGCCCGACGCGAACTCGCGAGTGGTCTGGAAACCAGCACTCTCATGCGCAAGCTGCGCCATAAAGTGGCACAGCGCAAGATCGGATGTCGCCACGGGCTCAATGAAATGTTGGTATTTGACAATTCCGTTGACAATTTCAGTCGCACAGGAAGGGGCGAGGCTGACCAGATTGGTGATGGTGATTTCTCTCATGGGGCGATTCTCCGCGACTGGGTTAAGTGCCGTCATTCCCGCTCACGGTATATGACGTTTGCGAGCTGACATGCAGGTTGTTGAACAGCGCCGTGGCCATCTGCGCAAGGGAGTGCAGTTCCCCGAGGAGCGCTTTCAGCCGGGCGTCACGAACGGTCAGATCTGCCTGCTGGTTCCGCTCCGCAGCGTTCATTGTCGCCGACGCGTTGAACTGCGAGTTCTTGGTGGTCATGTCCGCGATCTTGACCGCCGTGTCGACATTGAACTGCGAGTTGCGATTGTCGATGTCGGCCACCTTGATCGAGGCGTCGACGTTGAACTGCGAGTTCTTGGTGGTCATGTCCGCGATCTTGACCGCCGTGTCGACATTGAACTGCGAGTTGCGATTGTCGATGTCGGCCACCTTGATCGAGGCGTCGACGTTGAACTGCGCGTTCCTGGTAGTCATGTCCGCAATCTTGACTGCCGCGTCGACGTTGAACTGCGATACCTTCGCCACTGCCTCGGAAGCATTGATACGTGCCCCGTAGTACGCCGCCGCCGAGTTGATCAGCTTGACCTGCGCGTCGTAGGCCGCCTCGGTCAGTTGTACGGCGCCAGGCGTTGCGCTTGCCAAAGTCTTGCAGTAGTCCAGCGCCGCAGCCATCGCGCTTTGCCGCAGACCGAGAACCTTGTCCACCACGAAACGAAGCTGCTCGATGCTGGCGATGACCAGACTCCTTGATGCGCCCGCGATGTCGTCCTGCGCCTTCTGTTGGAGCTGCAGAACCGCACTGGCCAAGGCCCCTGAAGGAAGCGGTAATCTGGACGCCGCGAACCGCGCCGTGATCGAATCCGTAGCGCGAGACAGTTCAACAGAGATCCGGTCGCTGCTGTCCGTCAGCACCTGCGCAGCGACCGCCGAAGGGAGTCCGTGCGCGTTATCCAGCGCGTCCTGTAGCCAGGTCTCCGCTGTGGCGTAGAGCGTGTTTTCGTTCGGGAAATACGCCGTTCTGAATCCCACAAACCCTGCTACTAGCTGATCCCACAGGTCTTGCTGCTCGCCTGTGAAGGTGGCAATCACCGATTCCTCGGTAACGTCGGTTGGGACAGTCACGCCAGGATCGGTTGGAGTAGTAATTACCGCCGTTGTCAGCGACGGCGTCGCGGCGGTCGCTGTGTAGACTCCAGACGTGGCCGATGTGGAACTGGTCAGCGACGGCGTCGCGGCGGTCGCTGTGTAGACTCCAGACGTGGCCGATGTGGAACTGGTCAGCGCCGGCGTCGCTACGTTCGCCGCCTCGAATTCCGAAGTGGCCGATATCGAGTTGGTCGACGTGGGGTTGGTGAAGGCAACAGACGGCGCCGAGATCACAGGAACTGCGGCATCATCCAGCCACCCCGTCCCCCCTGTATTGGTGACAAGCCCCATTTTGTACTCGAACAACTCGAACTTGGCATTGGCCTGGTTCCATGCCGCGTTGATCAACGCGGCAGGGAACTCCAGCGTGGCCCGTGCCCCAGGAGTGAAGTTCCCTGTCGGGACAGAAACGATGTCCGTCATTGCTGTATCCTTCTTGTAGATGGGCTGACGTCGAATGACACTTCGGCCAGTACGAATGAGGCCCCGGTTGGATTGCTGATTGAAGCGTCAAACCAAGTAGAGACTAGCCCACGGCCAATATCCACCCGTTGAGTCCTGAGTGATTCCGAGCACGATCGCGTGTCGTAGTCGTAGGAGTCCCCCCCTTCCGGAAAAAGCGTGACCCGCAACGGGTCGGCGGATGAGAAGGCAAGGTAGGCATTCGGAATCCGCTTTAGCCTACCATCCCCGAAAGCCAGGTCCCCGAATCCGACAGACGCATAGACCGACCCGCCGCCGTTCGTCGCGTACAAGCCGTCTGCCTTCGTCCCGTAATTCCGAGACAAGGACGTGAACTCCCAGTCCGTGTACCGGGTAGCCGCGCCGCTTTCCAGATTAACGCACCAGCCACACGACACCGCTTTGGTATATTCCCCGTCGAACACGGCAGAAATGCCGGAGCCTGGCGGGGTAAGGGTGATGGCTCCGGCCGTCAAAGGTTTCACGTTTCCCTGAGTGCCCGCGATAACTACCCCTTCAGCACCGAACCACCCGACCTCCGAAGAGTTTGGCAGGCTGAACGACGTCCCCGAAACGGCGCCGTAGGGAAGAACATCCGCCACCGCCCCCTCGTCGGGAATCCAGTAGGTCTTGTCGGCGACCACATAGATGCCGTTCTGCCCGGAAATGGCAATCGACACAGGGGCAGGAAACGGCAAAAAGCTGTCCAGCGCCAGGCAGTATCCAGGGCGATACGGCAGCCCGAGATAAACCGTATTCCCGGAAAAACTGCACAACCGGGCATTGTGAGAGAACAGCGTACCCGCTGGGAGGGGCATTTCAAACCGTCCTGTAATCTCCCTGCCCGTGGCCAGCGCAGTCGCCGTGTAGGTCGCCGTGCCCACAGCCACGGACGCCAGCAGATAGGGAACGCCGCCGTTCGTTCGAGACAGATAGACGTTGACGTGCGTCGCCCCGGTGGTCGTCGCCGGCAGCGTCACGACAATTCCGCCCACACTCGCCAGCGTGATGCTGGCAGAGGGAGAAATCCCGCCTTCCTCTCCCGTGGAGCTGTTCCTGTAGCTCGTGGACACCTGATATGCGCCTTCCGGCAAGCTGCCCGTCGTTGCGGAAAGCCCTGGTGCCGTGGGCGTAGGCAGCGCGATTGGAAAGGAGGTTGATCCCACCAGCCGCAGTGCCTGCGTTGCATTCGAGCAGTACACATCTCCGGCATGCACGACGTAGCTTATCGCCGTGTTCCCGGACAGTGCCTTCACCAGCGTTTCCGTATAGGACGGCAGCGTGATGGCGTACAACGAACTGGCTCGCACCAGATACCCGGAGGTGTCGCTGGTGAGAAACAGGCTGTGCGCCCCGGTCATCGCCTGGATCAACGTCACCCCAGGACGAGATCGCAAGCGACCCGCGTTGTCGATGTCCACGTTCTCGGCGGACTTCAGGAAATCCCCTTTCCCGTCGACGTGAAGGGCGAAGTTGGGCAGCCTGTTGTTGATCCCGAGGAACGGACCTAATGTGACCGTCTTCATGTTCTATATAACTCCGTGGTCGGCGCATTTGCATAGGCTGTGCCGAGATTGCCCACCCAGTTCGATACCACCCCGTTACGGATTTGAACCCGTCTGGCCACGTTGAACAGCGCGCTTGCTCCGGACATGATGTCCGTGTATCGCTGCAGGAAGCTTACCGGGTAGCGATAGTATTCGCTGACGCCATACTCCTGGCTGAACACAAAGGCGTAGAGCATCTCCAGCAGGTTGCATGGGACCATGAACACCTGTGTTCCGAGATTGTCGTCATTGCACGAGGACACCGCGTCGTAGGGTTGCAGGACCAGGACAAAGTTGAACCCGTGGAATGGCAGCGCGCCATTCGCCTCTTCAGCCGCCGTCACGTAGTGCGCGCCCTTGAAACTGCCCTGCTCCTGGTACAACGGCGCATGCATGGCCCGGATCTGCGGAGAAGGGATGCGCCGGTTCAGCGGAACGTCGCCGGCCATTGGGTCGATGAGCTTTTCCGGGAGCAGTTCCGTGTAGGTGTAGCCCTGCTCGTACAGCGTCTGCGTCACAGTGTGATGGCGCGTCTGCACCTTCAGCGTGACGACCAGAGAGGCGGAAGTCCCGGAGCCGGAGAAGTGGCCTTCGACGAGGATATAGACCTCGTTGGTGTCGTCCTGGAAGAGGTAATCCTTGGTGTCCCATGTCAGGGTTGCGGATAACGCTTCTTCGCTGGTCAATGCCTGGTAGTAGTACCTCGGCGGGATATAGGGATTGTGCTGGTCGTAACAGGTCTGGGCAAGGTATTGCGCCGCTCGCGCGTCGAATTTCGCTTCGATTTCTGCCTCCACATCTGGTAACTGGTTTGGTGGCGGGTGAGGGTTCTTCTTGTAGTTGTCGATCGGAATGAAGTCTGACCCAGGATACCACCTGTGCGCGAGGATACAGTGGTTCAAAAACCCGAAGCCAGAGTTGTTGTCTACTCCAGAAAACGCATATGGGTTAGCAAGATAGACATCGTAGTGGTTCTCATTGGCCGTTAAGGCCACTTTTTCACCATACGAGAATTCCCGGTACATCGTGACCGTGACCAACGGAATTCCGTCAATCGTGACCGAGAAAGTCCCGTTCTGGGTTTCGTAGTTCCTCGATTGAGACAGCGACGTAGAAGGAGCTGCGGCTCCACGACCGAACGTGAAGAATTGATTACTCCCTCTGGTGCTTGGCACTTCTGGATCAGGTTGGCCCCAATAAAGTTCTGTCGCGCTGGCATCGAGACCTTCGGAGGTGAGGGTAAAAGTATGGTCGGCGAAGGGGATGGTCTGCTGATCGATCCATGGGACTTCGCTCCGAAGATCATAATCCTTGATGTTGCTCGCGGAGTAGACGATTGACTTCCCGCCATGGTTAACCGTCTTCTCGGCAGTGGCGGTATATCGAGTCCTTATCTGCGACCCGATATAATGCCCCGCAAGAGCATGATGCAGCACCCCGGACCAACCCCATTTGATGACCCTCATGCGCGGAAGCGTGGTGGAACTCATTGTGCTCGCGGCCACAATCACTGTCACCGCAGGCGGTAGCGTCGTCGCATTGTTGACCGCAGAGGTTGATCCAACTCCGTCATCGAATGGGGCAACAGGGAGCGCCGCCACATCCCCGCTGTGCACCTTGGATAGATACGGAGTGGTCAGCATCATCGAGATGGTATTGGTCGAGAATCCCCATTCCCCGTAAAGGTCGTCCCATGAATCTCCGGAGTAGAACAACTGACCGAGCGTCGCCACGTGGGTTGCGCTATCCACCTTCGGCCCGAGCGTCATGGCCTTGTCTTCCGCTCGCGGGGCCGTAGGCGTGAGCGTTTGTACGGCGCCACTCCCGCCCCAGGCCTGTACTGTTTCTCGCCCGACTGCGAACACTCGCTTCTGCGTGGCGTTCAGCACCCGGTTTCCGTAGGGCTCCGTGGCGCTGGCCTTGCGCAGGAACGGGATGGTGCCGGACGCGCCTCCAGACGGGGAGTTGATCAGAGGCATTGCCTTCGCGTTGACCTTGACGACCTCGCCGTCAAAAACAATCGTGTCATACCAATGCGTGGCGTCCGTCGGCGATACGTTCCATCCGGTGGCGAAATCCTGGACTGAGTACAACGCCCCCACCAGACGATATTTCGGGTCCAGGACTTCCAGCGTGTAGGGATCAAACAGCGCCCCGTACCGCGAACCACGGACGTAGGCAACGAACCCCCGCCGGGAAGCGCCTGTACCCTCTTGAGCCCGTACCGTCGTGAATTCCGGCATCCCGTTCCGCGTGCGCAGCATCGTCTTGCTGCCGAACGCATTGCTGCTGATCCGTGTGCGGATGCCGTCAGGACCTTCCACGGCAGCCAACATCCCCCGTCCAAGGGTCTTGTCTTTCTCGCCGTCAAACGTCGGTAGCGTCATGTCGCCCCCGATGACGAACTGGTGCCAGAAGAATGCCCGGCGCTTCCGACGACTACCCCGAAGGCCGTCCCGTACAACTTCCTGGTCCATCCCGGCGGCTTGGCGGCGGGCAGCGTCCTTGCGAACGATTTCCCTTTTGACTTTCCGGAGCCCTTCGCATAGCTGATCACCCGCGCGTCGCTGGCGCCAGAAGACGCCCCTCTGCTGGTCAGGTACGGATTCACGGACGCGGCAACAGAAGCCCCTGCAGACCTGCCCACGCCGATGCGCGCGGGGTTGACCCCATTGGCGGCTGACCAAGCCCGGCAGTACCCGCTGGCGAACAGGCTCGTGACGATCGCGGAAGCAAACCCGACGCCCGCAGATTGCCCGGCACCGTAGGCGATCGAGTTCCTGAAGTCGGTTGCCGAGGCCCCGCTGGATGCCCCGACCCCCACGCTGTAGCTGATGGACGCGGCCTCCGCTGCGCCAGAAATCGTGGTCTGCGCTGTCCGCAGGGCAACAGAAGCGGCTGCCGCTGTCGATATTACGCTGGAGTTGCCGGCGGCCGGCGTGTAGACATGGCCCTGGTTGAAATCTACCTCGTCCCACGCAGGCGACGTGTAGGCATCTCCGCTTCCCTCGAAATTGACCGAATCCCATGCAGGCGGCGTGTAGGGCATGGGTCAGCCCGCCGTCACGGAATCGTAGATCCAGGCCACCTTATCCCCGTCGAACGGAAGCAGCGCAGTGGGGGCGGAGTAGGCTTCTCTATGCTCGACTCGCCGGCTGAACTGCACATCGAAAATGCGCCCGGTCAGCCCGCGATCCGTGCTTGTTGTAAACCCATACCCCAGATGAAGATTGCTGCCCGTGGTTTCTGTACCAGACGCGAGCCCATAAGCGACCTGCGAGCCGTTGACGAACAGAAACACCTCGGTTCTGTCGCGAACCGCCTCGAAGAAGAACCAGTTGCCGGTAGTGATTACCCCCGCCGCGCTGGTTATGTTGAATACCGGAGACGCGCCTTGGGAATAGAAGTTGATGGAGCCGTCTGTGTTCAGAATGATCTGCGTTCGATCGGCATTGCTGCTTATTGTGCCAATGAAGACAAGCCCTGTTGAAACGCCAAGAGAATCGACATAAGCCCACCCTCGAATGGTGTAAAGCGTCCCTGGAAGAAAATCCTCGCTGACTCCCGTGCTCAGCCGGCTTCCTGCCCCCGTGAATAGCGCGCTCTCCGATGCCCCGCCAAATGGGTCCGCAATGGCGCTGCTCGCCGTCACCGTCCCGGTAGCGGTCAGCGTGTGGCCCGTCAGGGTCGGGAATCCGGAACCGGAGAGTCTGGCGGCAAACACCAGATCGTTGTCCAGGCGGCAGACCACGTGCTTGTCCGTGTAGTTGTTGTGCGGAATGACGTAGGAGCCTCCAGTCACCGGGTTCGAGGTGGTCTCCCCGGTGATCGCCAGCGTCTTGCGGTTGAACGCCACGATGCGCCGGGCCAATGGCTCGTCAGAGTCTCCAGTGACGAATCCCTTTATCTCAGGGCGCGCATGTGGCGCTGTGATCTGCGAAAACGCAGCGGTGTGCCTGGCCACACCCTTCGTGATCTGCAAATGCGCAAAATACCCGTTGTAGAACTTGTTGACCGGGTCTGTAGAATTATCTTGCCCGATGGCCAGCGCATTCGCCCCGGGGGATTGCAGCGTCAAACTGCCTGGCCCGGCGACCAGCGACCCGTTTCTGAATATCCGAACGGTCGAGGCATTGCTGACCACCACTTCAATGTCCTGCCATACCCCTGTAGTGATCACCCCTGCGGCTGAACCTGTGGCGTTGGTTGATCCAACAGGCTTCCCGATGTGAATGCTCCCGTCGCCAGCAATGCCAACATGCTGCCCGGTACTAGACCCGTTGGTGCCCACCATGATGATCCGGCAAGTCTTCCCGCTGGCAGGCAGCGCCGTTGGGCGAATCGAGAAGCGGTACGTGACCACGCCGCTGCTGAAATCGAAATCTGAAGAGGATGCGAGCGTCAGCCGGTCATCCGTGCCGTCGAAGTACAGCGACGCCTCTCCGGAAAAACGCCCTTGCGCAAGGGTCAGCGTTGCCCCACCAGCAACGGTGATCGTTTTCCCTTTGACATCGGTAATGCCGGCTGCGATGCTGTTGAGCGGCGCATGCAGAACGACCGAGTTCCAATCGCTATCCGCAGCCATGGCCTAGTCTTCGGTGATGGTCGTGGCAGTGGTCAGTTGCGGTATGACTCCTGCGGTCGTTGCCGGGATCACGATATTGGGGGTAATGGTCCCCGCATAGAATATCTTCCCATCGCCGGTGAGCAGCTCCCCGATCGAGAAATGCGTAATGGTGCAACCTGTTCCCACGGCACTCGTTGTCGGGAACGTGATCGCCGCCACCGGGGAAACGCTGTTTCCTGTAACCGTGAATCCGCCGGTTGTTCGAGCCACCGCCACGCGGGTATAGGTGGCGTAGGCCGATGTCTGCACCTCGTTCGAGGTTTGCGTTCCTGAATCTAGCGGATCACCGGTATGCAGCGCGCAATACATGTTGGACATCGACCCGGCTGCCGAGGCAAATAAAGCGTCTGAAGTGGCGTTGAACAACAACTTCAAGAACGCATTTTCGAGGTAGTCCGATTTACCGGCCATGGTGAATCCTTTCTATTTGGCTCTACAAGTTGTCAATCAGGTTTACAACCCGCAGCCTGTTGGTTATCAATGTCTTCACGGCATCCTCACCACACAGCTTGTCGATGCAATCCGCACGACTGCGCGCGGCGTTCCGACCCGGCATACCACCGATCCGGACACGCGACTGGCTGCCACCCCATTCGAGATGCTCGGGCGATTGCCGCGCAGTGTGAGGTGTCCGGTCCCCGGCGTCAGAAAATGCCCGTCCTGCCGTGTGATCGACGGCTGGTATCCTGTCAGTACGAGGTGCCCGGTCCCAGGGAATAGAGAAGTCCCCGACGCCTGCACGATACTTGGCGGGTAGCCGGTCAGCGCAAGATGTCCCGTTCCGGGCGACAGGAAGTGTCCGTCCTGCCTGTCGATGCTTGGCGCATGGCCGGTCAGCGAGAGATGTCCTGTGCCGGGGGAAAGTGTGTTTCCCGCGCCCTGTGTGATCGACGGCTGCTGACCGGTTAGGGTGAGATGTCCAGTACCTGGTGACAGGAAATGCCCATCTTCGCGAACGATCGATGGGGCATATCCTGTCAGCATCAGGTGCCCGGTTCCGGGCGATAGCGTTGTTCCGGCGCCTTGCGTGATCGACGGCGCATAGCCGGTCAGCGAGAGATGCCCAGTACCTGTAGATAGAAAATGCCCGTCCTGCCGATCAATGCTGGGGACGTACCCAGTCAGAACAAGATGACCGGTGCCTGGCGACAGCGTATTGCCCGCACCGGCTGCAGCAGCTACCTGCAGCCACACATCGCCAGCACCTACCCTAGACGACGCCGCCGAGTCATCGCCCTGTACCCAGACTCCGCCAACAGAGACGCGAGAGAACGCAGTCATCAGGTCTTGATTTCCGGATCAATCCGAAGCGTCGTCGATGCCACGGCCACGCAAATCCTCCCCAGGATCTCTCCATTCTCCGCCGGTGTGAACGCTGCCCCGGAATCGCATTTGCCGTACCAGTTTGTGCCGCTCTCGCCGGTCCAGTCGCCCGCACCGAGGCTGCTCGACGCCTGGTTTGTGCCCGCAGACAGAAGCGCTCCTGCGTCGCTGTAGATCGTGTTGATCGGGCTTGCCCCGGCAGTCTTCGCTGCGAACTCGGCCCATACTTCCGTATCCTTGTACGCAGTAGTGCTATCGTCGAGGAGAATGTCGAGGTAGGGCGTGATGCTTGCCGTCGCCGTGTTGTACAGTGAAATCCACGGCGTGCAGAATGGGCGCTCTGGCCCGTTCCCGGGGGTTGTCACGATTTTCCAGGACTGCTGCGCCGCGCCAGCGGTGACATAGACGCCGGTATCCGACGTGAGCGCGCCCTGTCCGTTGTAGAACCCGAACAGCCCGTGCGTATCGCCACTGGCGCAATCCATGATCCATGTTTGCCCGTTCGCAGCGTTAGCCGGAGAACTTGGCGTTGCCCGCGCGACGTAGTTCGTCCCGAGCTTGCACTGGATGAACTTGAACACGTTGGCATACGACGCCTGGTTGCCCACCAGCTTGCCGGTCCCGCAGTGTGACAAATCACATCCAAGGAAGGTGGCCAATGCACCGCGCGAAGGATCTCCAATCAACGTGGTTGGTGCGCTCCCTGCGCTGGATACGTTGCATCCCTCAAACTCGACGACTCCCATGGTCAGAATCGTCTGCCCTGTCGCCCCGAATCGCAGCGTGCAGTTTTTCAACCGTGTGACGCTATTCAGCCCGCTAGCCGGGCCGAAGGTCAGCGCCGCCGAGGCGGAAGTCGTGCCCTGCCAGATGTAGCAATCCTTCAGGTCGAAAGCGCTACCGTCCGAAGTCGCGAAGACGATGGCTCTGTTCGTTGAACCAGCGTTTCTGAAGGTCAGGCCAGAGAGCAGCACCCGATAACCTCCTGCAACCGTCAGCGCAACCGCAGCGCTCGACGATCCGAGCCACGCCGCTGTTCCCATGGCAGTCGGCGCATCGGAATTCGTTTTGTCGACAGACACGACTGAGATGTTATTCAGCGCGGTCCATGTGGTGTCAACGGCCAGTGCGTTGTCGCCTGTGTGCGTGTGCGCGACCTTAATGGCATCGCCGCTTGCTGAAGCCAAGGCGATCGCGCCGGCCAGTGTTGTCTTTGCGGATGTCCAATCAGTCCCGGCACCGTTTGAGCCGCCGTCCCAAACGTAATAGGTGGTCATCTACAGATTCCCCTCGGCCAGCATAGCGGCGTAGCGATCATGTGCCGGCGTAATTTTCAACGTGCGCATTGTCGTCCATTGCCCTGCCGTCAAGGCCCGCCCAAACGCGGTATTGAAGCTTGTGCGGGCCTGTGCGTCGGTGATGTCTCCGGCGATCAATTTTTCCGTCAGCCAGTGCAGCAGCCGGCAATATTCAACCTGATTACTGGCTTGTTTAGCTGCGATGACGCGCTTCCAGAACCTTGCAGCAAACTCCGCAGCAGTCTGATGAGATAGTGACAGCGGCATCTTCGTTACCCCAGGAGTCCGGCAGCCTCTTCGTCAGCGAGTCTGCTGGCGAGCGCCGCTGACCGATCGGAAAGGAGCACGCTTCTGTCGGTCACACCATCCCACAGATACGTGTTCGTATAGGTCGCCCCGGTCGAGTCCGTGAACGACTCCACCGTCAAGAAGCCGCCTCCTGCCTGCTGATGCGCATCAGTGAGGTATTCTGAATACACGATGGCCATGGCGATTACGTGATATCGAACCAGCCATTCGCCGGGCAGTTGATCGTCAGCGAGTTACCGACTGTCGTCGCCGGCACGTCCGCCGGGGTGGTGTCCCCGAGGAAATACCAAATCAGCGGGTTAGTCATGCCCCACAGCGACCCGCTGACGTACATCACGACGTATCGGAACGCAGGAATACTTCCCCCAGTCGCTGTCTTGCTAGGGCTCGCCGAAGAAACTTTGTACCCGCCTGAGATCGCTGTCGCTACGACCGACGCGAGCGTTTCCCCGCCAGCCGTCCAGCCGTTCCCGCTGACTTCGTTCGCCGACACATCAGCCCAGACGCTGTTTCCAGTCGTCGAGGTGTCTGGAGTCCATGAGGACGAAACAAGAGCTGCCTTGATCGTCGCGCCAACGATGTCATTGACTCGAAAATCATCCTTGTTTTTTGAAAATAGCGTTACGTTGCCTGATGCCATTTGAGTGCCTCTATGTTGAAGTGGTGATTTCCGGTAGTGCAGTCACGACTGATGTTGCCGCACAGATCGCGTCGACGCCATCTGGCCGGATCAGCTCGATGTCAAAGTAATAATCGCGGGCCGTCACGCCAGCGGTTGAAAGCGCTGTCGGCGATAGCCGAATCCACACCGAGCTAGTTGCCGCATCGATTTCAAGCGTGCCGTCGTCGGTGTGCAGGCTGAGGACCGCATCGCCGCCAACCGAACGCTTCATGTCCATGCGCGCGCCGGTGTAATCTGAGAGGTCCTTGGGTGCATACCAATTCAATGCACCGCTTCCGGCAGTGTGCGCCGAGAATCCGAGGCTGCTGACGCCGCGCAGATCCACGGTGCTGGCATCGACGACCGAGACCTCGGCCGGCGTCATGCCATTCAGACCGATCATCCCCCTTGCGTCGACCACCGACACGCGCCACCCGTCCAGCAACCCGTGCGCAGATTGAGTCGCGATTCTCGTCGGCGCAGACCGGCTGATCGACGCGATCAGAGCAAAAACAATCTCGTCTGTCTCAATGCGGATCTGGATGTCGGCAGAGGACCCGAGGCGCATTGACGGAAGCTTCAGCTTATTCAGGCTCATAACCGCGCATCTGCAATGTGTGTGTATAACATCCTAGAAAATGTGAGTGCAAAGCCCGATCAAGCCGGCTTCGCCCCGTACCCGATGGTGAATTTCCGTTGCGTATTCTCTGGGAAGTACGTAATGCGATCGACCGTTTGCAGATACGCCTTGTCCTGATTGGCTGTAGTCGAATCCTGGGTCAACCCCGTGTTTGATACGTGCATTCTCCGGTCTGGAATGGCGTCGAGCAGCTCTACCCACGCTTCGACTTTCGGTCCAGTCGCCCACAAAGACGCCGGCCCACCGCGGTAGTTGGCAACGCTGCCGTCATTGGCCATCGGAATGCCGACCTCGTTGCCAACAACGACTATCTTTGTGAATTCGTTTTGCCGTACCGAGACCACATCCAGCGAGGCGTAATTGCCCACCACCAGCATTCCGGCGTACTCGACCTGCATCTTTCCGGCGGCAGAGTACGTGATGTCGACATCGAGCATCAGCGGATGAGGCCGGCCCGCGACCATCGTGTAGGTGCGGGTCTTTGTCGCGACGTTCGTCACAAGAGAGTCCGCATGCGCCAGCGTCGTCACGTGCCGCACGACAATGTTGTTGCCGCTCGCGAACGTTCCCGCGGCAAGTGATGCTTGATCTGTATCGCCGACATAGATGGTCAGCGAAGTCTGCGACTCCAATGATTGCGTGCTGTTGTCGGAATGGTTGGCCCCCATGAACTGATAGTTCGTCGATCCGACCGGCGCCCACTGCGGCACATAGCAGAGCGCCGATACCGTCTGCAGATGATTGACCCATCGCACCGGGACAAAGTAAACCTCGGAAGACCCAACTGCATATCCCGTTGAAACCCCGTAGATGCGCTCGACGTAACATCTCGCCGCCGAAGACGCAGACGGCTTCAGGCCAGTCGCCTCGATCAGGATCGTGTGATTGCCCGCTGGAAGATCGTCAGCCAGGCAAATGAACTCGTTGATTGCTACCGTCGCGTAGGACGAGAAATACCGTTTCCCGACGTCGCTTGGACGGCATCTTCCGGCGACGTAATCCGCCTCGGTGAACACAGGAAGGCGATTCGCTCGCGTGAAATCCCCATCGATCGAGACGATTCCGTACCCGCCATTGGTCGTCGCGAAGAACTGCAATCCAACAGTTCGACCGCTGACGACTCCAGATGCGGTTTCTCCTTCCGTCGCGGAATACGCTGCCCCGGATGCGCTAAACGCCCCAGCAGCTTGGTTTGCGGGGATAGTCGTCCAAGTCCCGACCTTCGTCATCGACGTGTGAGGTACGCATTTCGCCAGTTTTGCCAGGCAGATGTCGCTCATACTCGGCACCATGGCTGCCACATTCCTGGTTCCGAGGAACATCCCGTAATACCATCTCGTGCCGTCAGCAGGATCGCTTTCGAGCGGGACGTAAAACTGGTACTCGTTCAGGTAGCGATGCGTGCTCAGCGTCGCTGGATGACGGAACAGATAGCACGTGATTGAATGCTGGGTATACGGGGCCGGCTTTCTCCCCCCAATTGCTTCAATCTCGGCGCCAAGATGCTGCCTCCACGTCATCCCCTTGCGGCGCGGAATGACTCCTCTCGGGAGGCTTCTCACAGCGGATTCATATGCCCCCAAGTCGATTTCTCGAACGAACGCTTCATGATCCCGAGGATCAGATGTCATTCCATTCATCACCACGCCTTTACCCTGTGCGGCCGATCCGCGTTGTTGTCCCGCCGATGGTCTGCAGTTGGCCGCCGGCCAAAATAGTCTTCAAAGTCGGCCAGCCCACGATCTGAACGGTCTTTGTCCATGAAGTCCGCGTCCGGCACTCTGTAGGCCCGATACCGAACCCATCCGTCCAGATAACGATGGTGCACCGCTGCGATCTCAGGCTCATCCTCATCGATTTCCATCGGATTCACCGGAGTTCGACAGCACTCCAGTTTCAGCACGGAAGAGGCCAAAACGATCCGATTCAGCGTGATCGATATGTCGTCGTGGATAAATGCGCTCGGCCGTTCAACGGTGTCTCGCCAGTTCCTGAACAACCTGTCCTGCTCGTGCCGGCTGCTGGGCGAAAGCCAGTAAGTAGCCCCGCCTTCGACGATTCGAGCGGTCCTCACCTCGATGATTCGTGGTGGCAATGAAACCTCAGAATCACCGGCAGACAACACAAACTCTAGGTTTTCACGCAGCAGGCTTTTACGAATCGCCGCCTCTTCAGTGGCCTCGTTGAACAGCCTAACAAGGTGATCTCTCCCCCACATCGGCGGAGTGCTCGTATCGCGCTCGTCGATACGAAAATTGGAGATCAGGGTGCCGAGATTCACGACGCAACGCCGAACTGATGCACCATGTTCGCCGCATCGAGGCGAAGGTTATTCAGCGATTTCCTGCGGTCCAGTTTCTGGTTGAAATTCTGGGCGACAAACGAACACAGGGCGTCGGTGTCCATGGTGTTGATTGCGTCAAGCGCCCCAAGCGTTTCCTCGGTCTCATGCTCAGGAGTCGCCTTTTCCTGCGTAGTGACCAGATCTGCCACATCACCATCCGCAACAACCCCGCCGTCCTGATAGACATCAGGGTGCCGCAACATCTTGAACGCGATAGCGGCATCAACGACCTTGCTCTGTCCATTGACCCACTCTCCAGTCCCGTAGGTGCAGTCCTTGTGATACGGCCTGCGTCCGATATAGACAATCGTCTTTGCCTGCATTGTGCGAATCCATGGAAATGCGCCGGCTTGGGCCGGCGCGATAGGGTTAGACGCCGACCAGAGTCCCGTTGACAATGACATCCATGATGCCAGCAGCCGAGTCTGCCGCGCCCGCCCGAGTCAGGATCAGATACGCATCCTTCGGAAGCGTGAGCGGACGTACCGCCGTGTTGTTCGCCGGCGTGCGAGCAGCAGAAGACGATGCAGTACCCGCCACGATGAAGTAGTCATCATCCTGTGGCACCGCCGTGGAATCGACGCCGTCGACGTAGGCGAAACCGAGCTTGTAGGTAGTCGATGCCGCGAACGCATCCGAGATGATCACCAGGGCGTCGGAAAACTTGATCCCGGCAGGAAGAAGCCCGAACCGGACCACATCACCGCTTTGCACCGCCGTCGCAAGGTCCGAGTTGACGAATATCCCTGAAGAATTGGTCTCGAACGTATAGATTTGCGACCAGCGATTGCCGAAAGCGCCGGCATGAGAGACTTCCTGTCGGAGCGATTTCTTAGTAACTGTTGACATCTGTCAAACCTCCTTAAACGCCGGCCAGACGGACAGCGGTATCGATCACCGCAACGCCATAGTCGGTATATTGCTGCTCGTTCCCATGATCGATCAGAAAGCGGATTTTCGACCGCCCGCCGATCTCGCCAACGACGTACTCACGCTGATTGCCAAAGTCGGTCGTTTCTTCTGCGGTGAAATATGAACTTCCGCTTCCGTTGTGCCGCCCGAACCCTTCCGCGAGGGCCTGGCCGCCGAGCAGAATGGCGCGATCGACTGCGTACCCTGAGCCGAGCGCAGGAATCGTCCCGGCTGTCTCGGTTGCAGAGGTGGTGGAAGCGCACCACTGGACCGTATCTCCCGGATAGAAACGGATCGGCCTCGGCATCTTGATGATGAGAATTCCCCGCCAGAGCAGCGCGTCGCCGAGGAAGACCGGATGGTTCTTGGCCATTTGCGCCCGAGAGATGGCCTGCGCTTGCAGCGTCCGGAAATTGGTGCTCTGGACGAACGAGTTGTACTGCTCGGCGGACACCATCAGCACGCGCACAGGCGAATCAGCCGCCGCTTCGTCATTCTCGAACTCGACCCCAGGCAGAGGAAGGGCCATGCCGTCCAGCCAGGTGGCGATGCCATCCACCACATCAGAGTTCATCACATCCGTCGTGGCGATCGTATAGCCGCCGGTTGGCACCTGCTCCAGGCCCGACCCGGTCGAGAGGAAATGTCGGTTACGAGTTGGCGCTCGGACGGGGTTGACCATCACCTTTGAGAAGTCGGCATTCGCCGTAGTCGGCACGCACCACTCGATGTTGTCGTGGAATCCACGTGCGCCGGCGAGATGGACCAAAGATGCCTGATCAGAGAATCGCTCAAGTGACGACAGCGCGACATCTTGCGCCAACGGGCGGAGCTGATGCGGCGTGCGCTGTTGCGACATTGCGCCGCCTGCGCTGATCGGGAATCGAGCCTGATTGATCCGCAGCCGGTCCTGCGCGAACGTTAGCACGGAGCCTTTGCCCTGCGCCCATTCGTCTCCCATGATCGGAATGGCTTTGACCGGATTGACCAGATCGAAGGTTACTTCGTCGCCGGCCGACTTGGTGAGTTCCTGGACCCGGACGATCGGCTTCTTGTTGGTGCTGACGAGTCGGATATTTCCGCTGGCGTCGGCCTGTTTTGACATCGCGCCGGCCATCCGATTGAGGCCGGTCTTGCGCTGCATGCACGCAGCGAACAGGCCGACCGACTGGATCTTGACCTGTTGGTCAGACCCATAGGTGACTGCTGTGGTTGCCATTTTTACTGCTCCTGTATGAGGAAAATTCCGCCATCACGGCGGGGAATCAAAATGGCCGGCTACATCTGTCGAGACAGAACGGCCAGTATTTTTTCTCGCGGCATGCTCATGAGCTTGTCCTGAACTTGCTGCACAGACATCGACGAAAGCGCCTGCAACTCATCTGCTGGCGGGGTTGCGGCCGCAGGAATCGACGACAGGCTGGACGGCACTTTTGCCTTTGCGCTGGCCTGTGCGATAACTTTTTCCGCCTTCGCCATCGCGGCTTCATCCGGAAGGTCAGCTTTCGCCTTCTCTCCCATCCCATAGAGCTTGGCCACCCGATCAACAGCGTCCACCAGCGCCTGAGCGCGAGTAGAGCCCTTGTTGACGTACATCGCACTCAGCGCCTGTACGGTCGCGATGGCTTCCAGGTTGGCGCCAGGCTTTGTGTGATCCAGATCGGGATATGTCTTGATCAGGCTCTCGGCAGTCGCCGAAATCGCCCGCTCTTCGGCCTGCGCCGCCTGTTGCTCAAGCACCTGGATTGCCTTGGCTTCAGCCTTACGGCTGATCTCCTCGTCAATCTGCGCCTCAAGCTCATCGATCCTGGCGTCGTCATCCAGCAACATCGCTTCGCGAAGCTCGCGGCGAAGCTGCTTCAGATCGACGGCGGCCGTCGGGTTATGCGGCTGCTCTGATTGGGACTGTTGAGCGATCCGGCTGGCTTCCTCGGCTTGGGCCTGCCAGTATTTGGCCTCGTCTCTGGCTCGTTGCAGTTCCTCGAACGGGATCGTGTGCTTCCCGTCCTTGGCAACCACGACAGGTGCTTCCTCTGCGGCTGTCTGTGTTCCGTCTGTCGCACCTTCTTCGGCTGAAGCTTCAATGCTGGCGTCGGGCGATCCGCCGGTAATCTCGCCCTCGATCGACTCGCCGATATGCAGCGACATACGATCTTCGTCTGAAAGCTGGTCGAATTCTTCAGGGTGCTCCATGAAGTAGGACAAATCTTTTTCCATCTACCGTTCCATCTACAGGACTCGCGCGCCATCACGGCGGGCTATCCGGTCACATATCGCTTGTGCTGCGGGCGAGATGTAAGCGGGTGTTACGAAAATGGCATTGGCCCCGAAGGGCCTCCGCCTCCATCTGCTGCGGATCGCGCGCCATCACGGCGGGCTGCTGCCTTTTTAGCATGATTGATTTTGACTACCAATCGAGCCAGACGATATTGGTTGCGCCACTGGCGGCCATCACGCGATTTCCAGACACCAAGAGCTGCGTGCCCGCAGGAACGGCGGCAAACGTCACTGCCCCGATGTCAGACCCCGCCTGCCTGATCACTACAGATCCGGCGCCTCCGATGTACAGCGCCTTGAATTTCAACTCGGTCGAGTCGCTTGGCGTCACGGCGCCGTAGCGAACAGCGGTCTCTTGCAATGAACTCATGGTTGTCCTTCACTGGATGATGGTTGACCGCCCTCTATCCCTGTTTTCAGGCCAACATCTGGATTGGCAGGGAACATCGGCGAAGTGTTTTGCCGAAGGTCAGCCGAAGGCGTTCCATTCGGAACTGGCGCGATAAGCGGCGCCGCGTCGCGGTCGGGCATCCCGGCAGACCTCAATATCTGATCAGCGGATTGCGCGAGCCCTGGCAGCATGGCGATCTGGTTGGCCGCCTGTGTTGCCGAGAAAAATCCCTCGACGGCCTTGGTTGCTGCTTCGGCGGCCAGTTTGCTGACCTGCGCGTCGATCAGCGTCTTGTTCTGGCGAAGTTTTTCCAGCTCTATTTCCGCGCGGGCTTTGACCAGCGCCTGCTCGACAGCCTGTTTTATCTGCTGCTCGACCTGCTCAGGCGAGGACGCAGACGCTGCCGAACGGATTTCCTTGATCAGATCTACACTCTTCGGCAAATCCATCAGCGACAGCAGGAACGGGATCATCACCGACTGATACTGAGCCGGCATGACTTTGAAAGCTTCCGTCATCGCGTTGAGCTGCTGCTGTTTGAATGTGGCGGCAGACGGAACGTCGTCAATCCCGACTGTCAGCGCAACGCGAGAAACGTCGTTGTCGAGGTACTCGAAACCGTCCTCATCGACGACCGGCACATTGATTCCGATTGTGCGGTCATCGACCAACCCGCCGCCATCTAGGAAAACGTCCTCCTGCTTCCCGATCGTGTCCGCGATGATCAGAGACAGCAGAATTTCTCCCACTTCAGTTCGCGCTGTCTTGAAATTGTCCAGGATGTCGGCGAGGCTCTGATTGCTCTGCTCAACCTGGCTGTTGAATTGCACGCCGCTGGTTGTGTTCGAGTTCTGTCCCTGGAATTCAGAGTAGATTCCCCCGACTCGCCGAAGAGCCTCTCTCGAATCGGCCAGACGCTGGAACTGCTGCTGCGTTAGTTCCAAGTCCGTTTCGACCTTGAAAATGCCGCCGTCGCGCATCTCCTTCGCGTCCAGTATGATGTCCGCGTCCGGCCTGGCAACCTCCTGCCTGAATTGCTCATCCTCCCCGACCACCGCGCCCTGAGTCCGGACTACTCGGCGAGCCGCCATCATCCATTGCGATTTGCTGTGCAGAGCGTTGATCTGATCCTGCAAATAGACCATCCCACGAGCCAACCCAAACGGCACCCCTGTCCGGTCCTCGCGCATCCCCCAGAACGGGACATACGGAAATTTTCCGTGCTGCTCTGGATGATCGACATCCGCCAGCTTGTGCGGCCCGAGCCACCACGACAATCGCACTCGCGACACAATCGCGCTATCGACCGACACCAGACCTTTTGCCACTGCGACCACATGCGCCGAGTTTTTCCGGTCGTACTCGACCACTCTGCCGTCCGGAGATCTGATGACGGTGACGCGATTCCATCGACGATACCAGCACTCGCAGAGGGCCACCCGGTTCTGCGACGAGTTGCGCCACTGCGATTCCTCGATTGACCATGTGCGCTCCTGTTCCTGGCTGGCGAACAGATTAGGCAGCGACCCGGCCGAATCGGTCATGAAATGACCCACGCCGTAATCTGACCATCCGCTCGTCGTGTGCCTGATCAACTTGGCATGCTTCGGAAAAATCAGCTCTGGAATGCGCTTGTCGAACCACCGCCGGCGGATCAGATAGCGGGCATTCGAAATGTCCGGCTTTGCGAACCAATCCCAGAAAATCTCATTCCGGTGGACCGCTTCGACTTTGTACGGATACCGGAACGGATCTTCTTCCCGACCCACATAGCACCAACCTATTCCGAGGCCGATCTGTGTCTTGAACGCCTCTGAGCACGCGACATCCGCTTTTGACCGCTGTTCCGCTTGATGCAGCTTGAAACTCAGCGCGTCGGCCACGTCCGAGCTGTCGTCTTGCGACTGAGGCCTCACAATCCAGTCGCCGCGATTCCGAACTTCCATTCCAAGGACTGATGCCAGCACCGGCCCCATCAGCGGTTCGATGGCCGGCGGGATGCCTATATCGGCCATTCGCTGCAAAATCTCGGCGTCCAGTTGATTGCCGTCGATGTAGTCCGCCTCGCGATCCGCTTTTGTGCGCCACGGCGGCTGCTCCTGGATCTCAGTCCAGAAATCGGTGTACTCGTCGAGGGAAAGTTCTTCTGACATCATGCGTGTGCGCCATGCTATTCAGATAGCAGATATACCATGATTGATTTTCAGGCCCTCCAGCACGCCGGGCGACGTGCTGATGGCCTGGTGTACGGATCTGGCTGAACAATCGCTTCCCGACGCATCATCAACCCGTACCTCGTCGCGCTCATCAGGTCGTCGCGCTCTTTCACGACTCGCCCATCTTTTCTGTGATACAGCCGAAACTCCTGCATCCAGTCGTCCAACCCTGCGAACACTTTCAGCCTCCCGGTTTGCATCCGGTCCAGCATTTCCATCAGCCCAGCCTCGACGCCATTGCCGCCAGACCCCTCTGGCTTCCCGGGATCTGGGGCATGAGTCGCGTGCTCCCTGAGCATATTCAACCCTGTGTCTGCGTACTGCTGCGCGAGCCCTTTCCCGCTCCCTTTGTCGTGCTGCAAGCCGTCGTGAGGCCAGGCGCACGGCACCCACGCGCCCCATGCCTTGACTGTAGGGGCGAACAGAATGGGGGTTTGCTCGCGCGCACGATGCGCCTTGATCACGTACCAGCAATCAGCGTCTCGATCCCATGCTGCCTGAACAGCGGCTGCCGGGTGATCCCACCCGAAGTCAATCCCGTTGATACGCGGCCAGTGCGCCGGAATTAGGAACTGTTCGACGAGGATCGATTCTTCCTCGACCGGGAAAATTCGCCCGCTGCCGAGTGTCGGGATGCCCTTTGCGCGAGCCTCTCGCTCATGGGCAGGGTAGGATGCGACGATTGATGCGCGCTGCTCCGGTGTGTAGTGCAGAGCGTCATCGATCGCCATTGAGACAATCGCGCGCGTCACTTGCAGCGCTCCACTTCCGGCCCCATGAACAACATTACCACGTCGCTCATGCCGAGCAGCGGAGTGAACGTGATCATCCCGAACTGACCGCGCTGGCCGTTGTTCGTGCGCGTCAGACCCTCTGTATAGATGTCGAGAGGTGGTTCCTCATCCCACCAGACTCCGTCGACGGTCGGACCTTGCCACTTCTCACGGCCCTTCTCGTAAGCCTTGAACGAGATTATTGCCGTTCCAGCCTGCACGTCACCACCGCCGCCGTGGCGCACCTGGACGTTATCCAGCAAGTTCGGCACGCCCATCGCACGATCTCTACCTTTTATGGCGTCCTTTGGCAAAAACCCTGTACCCCACAAGCTTTCTGTCGGTGGCGGCCCAACGAGAATGCGCTGCGGGTTATCACGCGTCGATTCGCCAGTCACTGACCCGGCCCACAGTAGCGGTGCTTTTTTGAACTCGGCGCCATCCCACCAGTCAGGGTAGCGTCCAGTCGCGTGGATCGCCCATTCGGCGCCGCCGGCAATCGTTTTTCCGAGCTGATTCCCCGCCATGAACAGGCGTTCGCTGTGCGTAGCGCCTGCCCGATGGAACGCCCGTTGTTTTGGATACGGCTCGTAGCATTCCAGCTTTCTCCGTGACAACTCCGCGATGATCGCGGCAAGGAGCGCATCATCCCGCCTCAAGAGCCGCTTTCAATCGCTTGAGCGTTGCCACGGACTCGTTCGACAGCCCGGTTTCAGCTGGCCTGTCCTTGTCCATGCCAAACGCCTCCCGCTCTGCAGCGATCAGCCGGCACTGCGTTTCTGCCAGGACCTTGAGGATGCCAGTCCGTTTTGTTAGATCGCCTTCGCACTCGTCTAGCTCCTGCTGGTACTGCTGCGCCCGCATCCGCAGCAACCGGATGTCTGCCCGGTGGGAAAGCTGGACGTTTGCGCTCGTCGTCGCAGCGCTGTTGATGATCGCCGCTTCGGCTGGCAAGGTTTCGGTTCCGTCGATTGAAACCTTGCCTGAAACCATTGCCGCTGAAACCATTGCCGCTGCTTTGGCTTCGATCTTTGCCGACAGGTCGCGCGGTATCCCGAGTTTCTTGAAATGCTTGTTGATCGCCGTCAGGGTTACGGCTTGCCCGGTTTCTGCTTGGTACTCGTCTGCCAATTGTTGGACGCTCAAAAGTCCCGCGCGCCATCCCGGCTCGATCCTCCCGTAGTCGATTATTCTCGGCGCCGCCATCAGACCGCCCTCGCCTTGTACCGCAAGTACCGCCCATTCCGGACAGGATCTGGCACCGCCTCCACAAGCCCCTGCCTGCGCAGCAGCAGCAGCGCCCAGCACGCTGCCGAATGCCTGAGCCCGGTCCCCTCCCGAATCTCGTGTTGCCGCAAATACTCATGCTGCCCACACAGATACGCGAGCACGAGATGAGCGAGCGGCGATCTCATCCGCCCCGCCATCCTCTGCTTGGCGCCCGGCTTACTCCCGGACGATGCCGAAATGATCTGTGCATAAATGCTGAACCCGGTCGCAGTCATAGATACGCTCAATCGCTCCGTTCTTCAAGATAGCGAATGAATATCATGATTGATTGTTTTTTCAAACAACTCCGATAAAACTCTTGACTTGCGCACGCGATGCGTGCATAATTCTGTCCATTGGGTGAGCGATTTGCAAGCCCGGTTTTTCAGGAGAAAGAGATGAATGTTCAGAAGACCTTCGTAACAGACGGAAGCTTGTTCCTTGTTCAGCTCCCAGACGACAATCGGTTCGGGTTCGTCCTTGCGGACGATGACCAGACATGGGACGGCGGGATTGGAAGCGGAATGAAATCCCCGTTCCGCGCCGTCAGTCCGGAAGAGGTTCCTGACGATGACCGGGAACGTCTTGGCTGGATGCTCGACTGAGCAGGCCCCGCGCCAAGCCGCTTCCCGAGAGGCGGCTTGTCAGGCAATCCTGCCCAACCCACAAGGAGAGAGGAAATGAAACAGTACGTCTTCATCGTCGACGGCCACGACATGCAGCAAACATTCCAGAAGTTCGCCGACGCGCGCAAAGCCGCGCTCCATGCCCCGTGGTCAAACGGGATGGTATACAAACACCCTGCAAGCACCGCACTCATGCAAGCTGACCGGGGCGAGCTGGTCTTCACGGCCCCAGGCGCACCCTACCCCAGGTAAGCCCTAACGGCTTGGATGGATGCTTGACGACTAGCAGTAACCGAGCCAAGCCGCATACCGACAAATTTCTAGGTGACAAACAAAGGAGATCCAAAATGACCACGATCGCTCAACAACTCAAGGCCGAATGCAAAAGCGCTGCCGACGTAATGGAACGCGCCGAGCAGATGCGCGCAGACGCCGACCAGGACTGGGAAAACGAAACGACCACCTACACGTTTGAAGACGGCTCCAAGCTAGCGGTGAGCGGCCCCCTGTTCGACGTCGTGGAATGAGCGAGCAGGAGAAGCGCGGAGGCCCCGGAAGGGGCCAAGGCCGCAAGCCGGTGAAGCATGGAGAAGAAACTGTGACGGTTTCTTTGCGGATGACGCCGGAGCAGCGGGCATTAAATTCCGCTACTTCGACGACATCAGAGAGGAAGTTGAGAATGGAATATAGCA